>Ga0208548_100103_pt1 | contig 42072 bp, 40 predicted proteins | sample ECH_Chost_MetaG_FD_187133 | JGI IMG/M metagenome (GOLD analysis project Ga0208548, IMG submission 187133) | Hot spring microbial mat communities from Yellowstone National Park, Wyoming, USA - ECH_C host_MetaG (SPAdes) (version 2) | ecosystem: Environmental > Aquatic > Thermal springs > Hot... | reverse complement strand
TGGTCTTGGACCTCACACGTTTCAGGGAGAATGTCGTATCCCACATTTTAAACGATTTACGTTTGACTCACAACACGGTTTTCCTGCTACCTAAGGGAAGGCTTAAACGGGACGGGTTGAAGGGTTTCGGCACACTGGTTTATATGGGTGCGGATGGCGAGTTTAGGAAGATTGTTAGTGATTTAAACCCTAGCAACCCAACCATCGCTGACAATGCATCCTATGTGCTAACGAGAAGCGGCTCGCTGAGCCCATTCTCAAAGCAGGCGGCTGTGCGTAAAGTGAGTCTTGAGGAGCTTGAAAAACTGATTAACACATCCGCTTCACCTCTAGAGGTTGAAGACATCAGCGAGAAACCCTACCTCCCAAACATGTTCAAGAAGGAGCAACTCGACTCAATCATGGCAGCACTTGGTTACGTGGAAAAGTACACTACTGTTGAGGAGACCACGTTTGCCCAGGCGCTTGGGTTGAAGACTCAGTCAGTTGAGGTAACATCAAAGCTCGTCAGGTTGGGTTATCTTAAGAGGAAGAGGAAAAGCGGAATATCCTTTGTAGAGCTGACTGCGAGAGGGCATGAAGAACTCGAGAGACTACGCAGGTACATAAACCAGACATAACACCCAACACAGATATGGACAATTAATAACCCGACGAGCAAACGCCTCGACGATTCATTAGTATCTGCCTAATTATTGATGTAAAGAAAGTGTTAAATCATGTTTAGTGGTTATTGTAAAGTATGTTCACCTCTAGGATTAGATTTGGCACAGATGGCTGGCGGAGTAGAATGGATGTTGACTTTAATGTTGCCAATGTGCGTAGGCTGAGTTTGGCGGTCGGGTCATATCTGAAGGATAAGGGAGAGTTGGGTAGCATATTGGTGGGTTACGACACTAGGCGTAATTCGGAAGCATTCGCGAGTAATGTGGCGGATGTCCTAGGTGGCCTTGGCTTTAAGGTTTTTATGACTAGTAGACCAACTCCTACACCCGTCATAGCCTTCAGTGTTGTGGACAGAAAGGCTTCGGCCGCGGTGCAGATAACCGCAAGCCACAATCCACCTGTCTACAATGGTTTCAAGTTTATCCCCAGCTATGGCGGTCCAGCTTTCCCTGAGATCACCGTTGAAATAGAAAAGCGCCTTCCAGAACACGACGTGGATGTCAGGGGTCAGCCTCCAGTGGTCTTCGACCCAAAGGAGAGGTACTTCGAATTCTTAGAGAGTAAAGTGGATTTGAGTGTAGCTAGGGATATGCGCATTGTGGTTGACCCACTATACGGTGCTGGTTTTGGCTACTTGGCTGAGCTTTTAAAACGGAGGGGTGCACGTGTCACAGAGATACACGGTTCACCCGACCCAGATTTTGGAGGCTTGAGTCCTGAACCCAATGAAGCGAACACAAAGCAGCTAGCGGAGTTCGTTGTCAAAAGTGGTGCGGATATGGGTGTAGCCAATGACGGTGACGCCGATAGGTTTTCAGCGGTGGATGATAAGGGTAATTTCTATCCCTCTAATAAACTTGTGCTTATAATTGCCGACTACCTCTTCGGCGTTAAGAATATCAGGGGACGGGTTGCCCGCTCAGTCTCCACAACCAGCGCGTTAGACAGGCTCTGCTCGGCTTACGGGGTCCAGGTTGTAGAGACACCTGTGGGGTTCAAGTACATTGCAAAAGAACTGATGAGTGGTGCGGTTTTGGGTGCTGAGGAGAGTGGGGGCTTGGGCTTCGGCTGGTCGGTGCCAGAGAAGGATGGCATCATGAGCGGTGCCCTCCTATGTGAGGCCATAGGTAGAATGGGCGGCTCACTCCGCGAAGTATGGAGGCGTATAGCCGACAAGTACGGGTTTAACCAGTACCTCCAGTTCAATTTACCGCTAAGGGAGGAAGTTAGGCGTAAAATCGATGAGCTAAGAGCATCCCCCCCAGACGTGTTCGCGGGTATGCAGGTCACCCGCAAGATTACGATAGACGGCCTGAAGCTCCAGTTTGCATCTGGCTCTTGGATACTCCTTAGACCCTCGGGAACAGAGCCCCTCATACGCGTCTATATTGAGGCGGTAGACCAGTCTGAGCTTAATAGTTTAAAGGAGGCTGCAGACTCCCTCCTCAAGAGCTGAGCTCGTGTATATCCAAATCTAAGGCTGCCCTCTCAAATTCATCCATTATTTTTTGCTCGTCAATCTTGATGGGGTGGAAATCAACCAATAGTGGCTCCCCGTTTACGACCACGTCAGAAACACTAATGCTTGAGTAAACAACCATGTTCGGTGTGGCTGCCTTGGGGTGTCCGTGAAGGCTCGGTGTTAATGGCACGGTTATGAAGTCAGCCGCCGACCCCCGCTTTAGTCCGGGTACTGGGAATCCAAGCGCCCTATACCCATTAGTGGTCGCCATCCTAAGAGAGGTTGCAGCATCTAGTATAGTGGGGTCCCAACGATGGTTTTTGAGTATTAGTGAACCAAACTTCATCGTTTCATGGACACTCAGCGAGTTATTACTTGCTGGTCCATCCGTACCCAAGCACACATTCACCCCAGCACCCAGCATCTCTGGGATGGGTGCCACGCCACCCTCAGCGAGTTTGGCGTTTGACACAGGGCAAAAGACCACGTTGGCGCCACCTCTAGCAAGCAGTTCAACTTCCCCCTTTGTGATCCACACACAGTGAGCCGCTAAGAGCCTTTGTGAAAGAAGTCCCAACTCTCCGAGTACCTCCACCTCTCTCTTCCCGTATATTGTTTCAGCTGTGACTTGGGAGCGCCTAGACTCACCCACATGAATATGGGTTCTGAGCGCTTTCTCCTCCGCCACCTCCCTTATCTCTTCAAGTGTGTCTTTGCTGCAGGAGTAGGTCGAGTGTGGTCCAAGAGCCCATTTGAGTAACCGATTCTCCCTAATACTGCCCACAGTGTTGATGGCCTCTCTCAGGCTGGAACCCATAAACCCACTGGAGAAAATAGTTGGTGCGGCAAGTATTCTAAGGCCTAGCGATGTTACAGCGGAAGCAACACTATCCTCGAAGAAGTACATGTCGGCCACAGCTGTAACACCTGAGTATAGGAGCTCCAGCCCAGCTAGCCTTGCAGCCACGAATACTTTATGTTGGTCTAGCCTTTGTTCAGCGGGCCAGATCTTAGCGTTCAACCACTCTTGCAAGGATAGGTCTTCTGCGTAGCCGCGTAAGAGAGTCATGGCGAGGTGTGTGTGGGCATTCACGAAGCCGGGTAAAACAATCTTGTGTTTACACTCGATTACTGTATCAGTCTTCCACGATGCACCTAAATGCTCACCTACCTCGCTCACAAAGCCATCCTCAATGTAAATATTCGTATCCCTGACAGTCTTACCCGTATCTGGGTCGTAAGCCGCGTAAACCTCTTTTAAGAGTAAACCCACACTAATAGAGTTGTACTCCTTGTACTAAAAGGTTAGCAAGATGAAGTTCGCCGCCCTAATCAGCGGGGGTAAAGACTCTTTCTTCGCAGCTTACTATATGACTATTCAGGGGTGGGAGCCGGTCCTCCTTGTGAGGATTCTACCCAGAACCCCAGACTCATACATGTTCCACACAGTGAATCTACATGTTGTCGAGAAACAAGCTGAATGCGCCAACCTACCACTTGCAAGCCTCAGTGTGAGTGGGGTCAGAGAAGTGGAGGTGGAAGAGTTCTCATCCCAGCTCTCGAGGCTGAGAGAAGAGCATGGCTTTGAAGCTTTGGTGACTGGTGGGGTGTGGAGCGAGTACCAGCGTGTAAGATTCGACTCAGCGTGTGAGGCCGCTGATCTGAAGTGCTTCTCACCTCTCTGGCACAAGAAACCCGAAACACTGTTTAAGACCTACTTAGATCATGGGTTCAAATTCATGTTTTCCGGTGTATACGCCCTCGGGTTCAGTGACACATGGGTGGGGAGGCTCATTCAAGCGGAAGACCTCCAAAAACTCGTCGAGCTTAACCAACGCTATGGTGTGAGTATAATTGGGGAGGGGGGTGAGTACGAGAGCTTGGTTTTGGACTGTCCACTATTCCAGTATAAGAGGCTCAGTGTGAGCGGGCGAAAAAAGCGTACAGGTCCATACTCCTACGAATTTGTTGTAGAAGACGTTCAAACAGTGTCCAAGCCTAGTGGCTCCGAATACATCCGTGTGCTGAACTAGTCCAGCTCGCACAGCGTGTCGCACAATACAATAAATGTTAAATCTTAGAGTCCGTGTTCTACGACATGGCCGCAAACAAGGATGTTTTACAACCCCACCTCATGGTTGGTAAGGGAGACGTAGCAGAACACGTTCTCATCCCAGGCGACCCTAAAAGGGTCGAGTTGATGGCGACCCATCTATCCAACCCCATCAAGGTATCTGAGAATAGACAGTTTGTAACGGTGAGTGGGCACTATAAGGGGTTACCAGTGTCCATCGTAAGTTCGGGTATAGGTGTTCCAGCCATGTTAATCACCGTGGAAGAGTTGTTAAGAGTGGGCGCAAAGATTTTGATACGGGTTGGCACCACTGGTGGCCTCCAACCCGACGTTAAGGTGGGCGACTTGGTTGTGGCCACCGCCTCGGTTAGGACTGACGGTGGAACACAGATGTATGCACCGCTAGGATACCCAGCGGTGGCTAGTAGAGACGTTGTTGAAGCACTCAGCTCGTACTGTGCTAGGAGTGGGCTCAGATTCCACGAGGGCGTAGTGTGGACGAGCGAAGCATACTATGCTGAAACCCTCGATGTGGCGAAAAGATGGCATGACCTAAACGTAGTGAGCGTGGAAATGGAGACCTCAGGCCTTTTCGTTTTATCGAGTATAAAGGGTGTAAAGGCTGGTGCAATACTAGTTTGCGATGGTAACCTGATATATGGGAAAAAGAAGTCTGAAGTTCTTCGCGGACAGAAACCCTATGAGCCAGAAGTGATAGAGGGTGTCCATAGGGCAACAGAGGCCTCACTGGAAGCGCTATTAGAGATCAGCAGAAAATCATCAAGCAAAACCGTTTGATGTTTACCTCAACAGTCAGAGAACAAAGAGATTTTTGATTTTCGTATTAGTTTTTACACGATACACCCTATAAGAAAATGGATGGTGCGCGGATGATGCGTTGTGCCACTTGGCCGCCAAGCGCGGAAGCCCCTTATTCGAACACCCTGAGAAGATGGATGGTTTCCGAATTAGAAGTGTGCAGGCGTGGTGGTTAAGCGTGGGCAACTGTTATCTGGACTCCATTAGAAGATAACCATAAGGTTTTTAAGTGGTTGGAGTAAACTAACGTTGGAGGAAAAAGACCCCAGGTGCAGGTGGTTAAACAAAAAACAATTCACGGGGGATTTCTGCCGAAGTACTTCTTCCTTACGAAGGGTAAAGCCGCAAGCTCCATTTCACCGCTTAACGCCTTCGACGAAGCACTAATGGCTGCAGGTATTACCCAGTGTAACTTGGTATCTGTTTCAAGTATACTCCCACCGGATGCCCAAGAGATTGAGCCCGTCATGCTAACACCGGGGACAATAACATTCGCTGTACTGGCTAGGATGGATGGTGGGAGCCGTGAAACCATAGGTGCAGGTGTAGCCTACGCTCTGTGCTCTTCACCCGCTGGCGTGGGTTATGGTCTTGTGGCTGAAGCCCACGGCTACAAGGATGAGCGCGCACTTACAGCTGAGCTAAAATACAAGCTAGAACAGATGGCTAAGGTTCGCGGCCTCACAATAACCAAGACCAAGTATGTTGTTGAGTCAATGGAGGTACCGAGAGGTAAGGATGGATGCACAATAGCCTCACTCGTATACCTACCGTGGGATCCAAACGAATCACTCACTAGGGTTTACAACGATGTAAGCGGCTCCCATTTGACGCCGGAGTCCAAGCTTGATGCAAATGGTCAGCGGACCATTAACCAAGTGAACATGGGTTAAACCAATCATTTTTTATATCCTCAGTATACTCTACAATGTGTTCGCATATGGATGTTGACACACGTGTCGAACTCATTGCGCGTAGACCATGCGAAGAGATAGTCACCCCCCAAGAGCTACGCGAGTTGTTAGCGTCTAAGGATAAACCCGTAGCATACAATGGCTTTGAGCCAAGCGGTCTAATGCATCTTGGAACAGGTCTACTATCCGCGTTAAAAATAATGGATTTAGTTAGAGCTGGCGTAAGGTATAAGGTGTTGCTTGCAACTTGGCACGCTTGGCTAAACAACAAGTTTGGGGGGGACATGGAGAAGATTCGTATAGCGGCTAAATATTTCATTGAAGGATGGACCGCTCTAGGTGTGGACCCCTCAGCCGTTGAATACGTTATGGCAGACGATTTGGTATCCAGAAGTGAGTATTGGGAGACCTTGCTACGGGTGACGAGCCGTGTTACCCTGAACCACGTTGTGCGCGCCCTACCCATCATGGGTAGAACCCAAAGTGAAGCGTTGAAGTTTGGTGCATACATCTACCCGATGATGCAGGTGACCGACATATTCATGCTTGGCGCGGACATAGCACAGCTGGGCATGGATCAGAGAAAGGCCAATATGCTTGCCAAAGAGGTGGGCCCAACCCTTGGCTTGTGGTCCCCCGTAGCCGTACACCACCACTTGCTCGCCGGCCTCACTGGTCCAAGAAAGATGGGTATGGATGAAAACGAAGCCTTGGACGCCCAAATATCATCCAAGATGTCCAAGTCAAAACCCGACACAGCCATATTCATACACGATTCACCCGAGGAGATCCGATCAAAGATAAGAAAGGCGTATTGCCCCGAAAGGGTTATCGAGAACAACCCAATCGTGGACTACGTTCAACACCTGATTCTTAGGGACGACACACAGACACTCCTAGTGGACAGACCCCCACATAAGGGGGGACCCATCGAGGTGACATGGCCCGAATTGAAGACTCTATATCTGAAGGGTGAAATACATCCCTTGGACCTTAAGACTGCAGTTGCAGAGAGTCTAATAAAAATGCTTGAGCCAGCACGCAAACACTTCGCAAACAAGGAGGAGTTAATCAAGCAACTATCTCTAGCCATATAGGTTTCGTAACAGAATCACCTGTGGCGGAGTCCTTTTTTCGATTTACTCCCAATTTAAACGGAGAGGTTTAAGTACCACTTTGGGTTGCTAATTACAGCTAAAATGAACACCTCAGAAGTGCTAGAAGTGATATTGGCCTTCCTCGCGTTTGTTCCCCTAGGAGCCTCCGTGCTATACGCCAGAAGCCATGGCAGGACAACGCCGCCTTTCGAGTTAAACGTAGCCCTCTTCGCCCTCTTTGGTATCATTGCGGTGATAATACTCTACGCGGAAAGGCGAGGTATACTTAAGGCTTAGATATTCGCTGCTCGAAGGCAGCTAGGAATGTATATAAGCTGGTTTTCTAAATGAGTCGGAGCATTTTATAATGGATGAGATGCTCCAAATACTTCGTATGAGTTTGACTATTACACATTTACCCAATCTAATCTGGTTGAGCATCGCTTCGATACACTTTGAGGTCTGTGTACGCTTACAGTGTTCAAATCTTAAGTAACGTCTCATATAACTATTCTGTGGGTTTTTGATGCTGTCTGGATAATAGCCCGTAGGGGGTGTGGTAGCCAAGTGCGGGGCTTCCATTATCCAGATCTTTGGGGTGTGTTGACTTCTTTGTATGCGGGTATTCAGCATGTTTAGTGCTCACTTGGAGCATATCTCCCTAAAAGGTTAGACATCTCCCCATCAGGTGATTCGTATCCGCATTCCCATTGCTTTTCCGCGGTGTTGTTGAGGACTCTCTATGCTAGTATAGCCTTCTAAAATTATGCGTATTAACGAAGATCCTTCACCCCTAATTCCTAGTAGGAGTGTAGTGCGGTGACGACCCCACTACTAATTCAAACAAATCTTAATGTTAATATTTTTGGGTTAATATCTACTTTGAGGTAAAACGCGCAGAGTAGAAGCATTATCATTAATGCTGAGTCTTTTGCGAAATGGTAATGCAGTATTTGAAGACGATTTTCAAGTTGAGTTACCAGGTGTGATTGTGTACACCGATTTAGATGGGCGAAAAATTCTGGTTGTTCAGAACAGGTGCGAGTTGGCGGTTGAGGCCGTCAGAATGGGTTGCAATGTTGATGAGGTAACACGTCTCCTCGAGTGGCGCGAGTTCGAAATGTTTGTTTCCAACGTCTTTGAGTCATTTGGTTACGATGTTAAGCATGACTACAGATTTAAACATAGAGGAGTGCGACGACAGGTCGATGTGTTAGCAATTCAGGGTAGGCGAGCCTTCTCGGTGGATTGTAAACACTGGTCTAAGACGCATAGTTTAGGAGTGTACATTCAAAAACAGGTCGAACGAAGCGTACTTCTCGGAGAATTTCTCAGTGATAAAGAGGTTTACCCTTTGATGGTAACACTAGGCTCCAATGGGTTCGTAGATGGTGTTCCCATTGTGGCATCATATGCACTCAGGGACTTTCTGCTGAACCTTGATCAATACGTCGATATGCTCAGAGTTCTGCGTTAGACCCTGATGAGGCTTAGCGCAGCTGCGAGTGCACCGTCTCTCGCAGACCTCTTATCATTCGAGAAACCCACTATGAGTGTGTCGCCGTCACCGAATTTGAAGCGAGTCTTTATCTCCCTCCAAAACTCAACTGGCTGGGTTTTCTCATATGAAACGTTTTCACCGGCAAAGTAGAACTCTCCAGCATTATAGCTAAGTATAAGCGCGCCGTCAGCCCCAGCCTTAACCGCTATATCCCTTAAACCAACCACATTAACAGAGCTAGGATCCACACCCCTCACGCAGGTCAAGAAGCACTCCTTACCCAAAGTCTTATCCCAACATCTAAACCCACCTCTATAAACAATTTTCTTGGTGAGCTCAGAGTATAGAGACCAACCCTTAGGGGAAAGCCTACAACCATTCCTATCAACCCTGATGTACCCCTTACTCTTAAGCCTCGAAATAAGGGTTCTAACAGCCCCTGGGCCAAGCATGAGCTCGCCCCCCAACTTACCCCTACCCATGCTCCCCTTCTCACCCAATATGAATATGCATTCAACCATGTCGTAGGCATTAAATGTAGCAGCTGGACCCCTCACCCGCACTCCTCGAATTAGTGCCTCCAACATCCCGCGTTTAACAGCACCACTAAACATATAACGATTACTTTTTCCATCCTGTATATGGAAAAGTGCAGATTGGCTTTACTATCAACTAAACTCGCTTCAATTTAACAAGTTTTTATGAAAAATGAGGATAGTTAGCATTACCCGTAGCTGGTTGTCTACGACGCTCGACAAAAAGCTTTAGCCTTGTTACGCAGTTCAACTACTGGTATGCTTACCAATTATAGCTTTCTTCAAAGCCAGCTTCTTTGCTGCTAAACCAGTACCCACTCCCCCTGCCACTCCGCTGCCCGTATATAGCGAGAGGTGGTTTTCGAGCACTTGGTGAGCGTGAGTCCATATGGGCACGTGTTCTAGTGCAGTCTTAAGACCTGGTGGTGTACTCCTCGAAGCTACAAATAGCGCTGCCTTATCAGCTACAGAACCTAGAACCTGTATGGCCGCTATTAAACATGGGCTCATTTTAGGTCACTAACTATACGCGCCTAGTAGATTTAATGCTATGCTGTTTTAACCCTTTTCAATAGATTTGAAAACGCGTAAAATGAGTTTTGTTTGACTAGCACTGTGATGGTAGTTGAATCGTTAATGGTTGAGACACGCGGTGTGAGCTGAGAAATAGGGATAGTGTTGTTCGTAAGGTTTTTAATACTGTTGGATAAACCATCCAGTGATGAATGTTTCTCGCAAGGTTTCACTTATTGCGCTACTTACCGCAGTGAGCGTCGCGACCGATTACCTGTTAGTTGGTGTTCCTAACGTCAAGCTTATGGATGGTTTAGTGTTTTTGGGAGCCAATCTCTTCGGTTTCGAAGTGGGTGGGTCCGTTGCCATCTTGAGTTGGCTTGTATATGGAACAATCAACCCCTACGGCTCAGCCACCCCGGGGTTACTACTGGTGCTTATGGGGAGCGAGACAACATATGCATTAGCGGGTTGGGGGATGCGTAGGTTAAACCTAGCTGTGGGCTCTGGCATGTCTCGGCGTGTTGTTTTAGGGTTCGTGGGTTTCGTTTGCGCGGCGATCTATGACTTCATAACAAATGTGTATACTGGGATATACTTCTATGCTGGACCCATATGGAACCGGGTGGTTTACTCACTCATCATGGGTATACCTTTCTCTTTGATTCATGAAGTATCCGACTTTTTGGTGTTCATGCTGGTGGTCCCCGTGCTGATCTCTGCTTTCGCACGGCTAGGCTCGCAGGTGAGGGTTGAAAGTGTCGCGGCCCACTAGTAGCGGGAAAACCAACGTGTGGATGCCTATCGCCTTAGCCTTCGTGGTGCTCACAATCGTTTTTGGGAGCCTCTCAGCCTACTTATATACCCAGAATGCCTCGCTGAGACAGGAAGTGGCCAGTCTGAATGTACCCATTAAGGTTAACCTGGGTTTGGGTAGCTATACAAACAAGAGTATAGAGTGGTACAACATGAGTGTTAGTGAGGGCTACAACCTATATCAGGCCATGGTTAAAGCCGGGTGGAGGATAAACTATACCAACTATGGGATCGATGGATACTATATCACCGCAATAAATGGTTTGGGTAACAATAACTCGGCGAGCACCTATTGGACGTATTGGATTTACGTGGGAGGCACCCAGAACTGTTGGACCGAGGGTCCGAGCGCAGCCAACACCTACTATCTCCTACCTAACGAGACAGTGGTTTGGTACTATTCACCGTTTAACGGCACGACGAGTGTACCCCCACCCTGCTAGCTAGCGGTGTTGAGCTTTACCCATAGTGTGTACTCTTCAACTTGGTGTTTGACCGAATTCTTAGCCGACTCGTTAAACTCGAGGCTCTCCGCAAGCGTCTCCCTCATTATGTGCTCGGCGTACTCCTGTATGACGCTTTTGAGCGACTCATCATCTACCCATAATAGTAGCCCGACTTTCTCGTCGTACTTCAGGTTTAACTCTTTACGTGTTAGCTGGATTCTGCGCACCACCTCCCTCATGAGCCACTCCCTCTCCATTTCTTTGTCGACATCGGTGTTAAGGAACACGTGAACACCATCCCTCCCATAGTGAACGTAACCGGGCTGGGTGCCGAGTAGGAGCTCTAATTCATCGTATGTCAGCTTGACCTCCTCGCCATCCACTAGGAGATTAGCACTACCCTCTTCAGATAGTTGGAGGGCTAGCTGTTCGTTATTGGCATCAATAAGCTCCAAAACACTCTTCGCCTTTGACTTAAACCTCCTACCTATTGCACCCAGTTTTGGCTTCACAGCATACTTTATATAGCCTTTAAGAGTAGTCAGGCGCCTAAGCTCCTTAACATTCACTTCATCCAAAACTAGCTCCATGTTCTCCTGAATAGCGTTCCATATATCGTCCCCGCAGTAGACAAGCCCCAGTTTCAGGGGCATTCTAGTCTTTATTTTTGCTTCGTTCCTAGCAGCCCTAAACGCTTCAACAACCAGTCTTGAAGCAGCTACCCCCGAGTGTGCTTTAAGGTCCTCGAATCCCTTCGCTGGGTAATCACACAGGTGGACGCTCAACGGTTCGCCCTCAGACCTTAGCGTCTGGTATATTTTTTCCGACGCGAAGGGTATTATTGGTGCGAGCAGTTTCGAAAGTGTGAGTAACACTTCGTAGAGGGTTGAGTAGGCGGACCATTTATCTTTATCTTTCTCCTCCTTCCAGAATCTCCGCCTCGACCTCCTAATATACCATTGGCTCAGGTCTTCAACCACGAATCTCTCAGCCGCTATCACAGCCCTATTAACCTCGAATTCATCGAGCCAGAGAGTGACGTTCCTCACAAGGTTTGAGAGCTCGGTGAGTAGCCATCTATCTATTGGGAGCCTCTCCTCGGGTGGAACCACGTTAAGCTTTGGGTCAAACCCATCCAGTTCAGCGTATGTGAGGAAGAATGTTATCGAGTTTTCGAGTATGTTGAAAAACCTCCTTTGAGCCTCGGCCACACCGGTTTCACCGAACTTGATTGGCTCCCAAATCGGTGTTGACCCAAGAATATGCCATCTGAAGGGGTCTGCCCCGTATCGTTCGAGAAGAAGCCAGGGGTCAACATAGTTCTTCTTACTCTTCGACATCTTTTCACCCTTCTCGTTGAGGACTAATCCTATAACAACACACTTCCTGTAGGCCTTCTCATCGAAGAGCAGTGTGCCGAGCACGTGGAGGCTGTAGAACCATCCGCGCGTTTGGTCCACACCCTCCGAGATGAAATCAACAGGGTAGTTCGCCTTAAACTCCTCCACACCCTCAAATGGATAGTGGAATCTTGCAAAACTAGCGGAACCCGAATCGTACCATACATCAATCACCTCACTCACCCTCCTCATATCTCCACCACACACACCACAGCGAAGAACAAACTCGTCCACAAAGGGCCTATGCAGCTCCAATCGTTCAGGCTTCCTGATAGCTAATTCGAGAAGCTCCTTCATACTACCCACAGCCACCCTGTTACCACACTCCGCACACTCCCATATGGGAAGCGGTGTACCCCAGTACCTGTTCCTACTCAGGGCCCAGTCAACCATTTCACGAAGGAATTCACCGAACCTCCCATCCCGTATGTGTGATGGGTACCACTCTATCTGCTGATTCAACTCCTGTATTCTACTTTTCTGCGCGGTAGTCCTGATAAACCAGGTGGGCCAAGCATAGTAGAGTAGAGGCGAACCACACCTCCAGCAGAAAGGATAGGTGTGCTTTATACGCTCAGCCTTCACCACCAGTCCTCTGCGTTTGAGGTCTGCTATGATCCGCTGGTCTGCTTCCTTTACAAACACACCCTTTAACCACTCCACATCAGATGTGAATCTACCCTTCGAATCCACTGGCTGGAAGAAAGCGAGACCGTTTTCCCTGCATACTTCATAGTCCTCCTCACCAAATGCAGGAGCCATATGGAGAATACCTGTACCGTCTTCTACGGAAACGTTCTCGTAACCCACAACCCGATACTTATCCCCATCTGATTTAACATAATCGTAGGGGGGAGCGTAGCGGGCGCCTATAAGCTCGGACCCCTTATATAATTTGAGAGGAGATATATCCCCGAACACCGCTTTCAGCCGATTCACCACGCATAAAAGCTTCTCTCCGTTTACTTCAACAAGAGCATAGTCGGCTGAAGGGTTGACCGCTATACCAACATTTGAGGGCAGGGTCCAAGGCGTTGTTGTCCATACCACGAGAACCTCGTCTTTGTGGGGTCCCTCGATTATCCGAAATTTAACGTACACCGAAGGATCGTCGGCTTCATCATACCCCAATGCCACTTCATGGCTACTAAGCGGCGTCTCATCCCTCGGACAGTAGGGTACCACCTTAAAACCCTTATAGATAAGCCCCTTATCATATAGCTGTTTAAGCGACCACCACACCGACTCTATATACTCGTTTTTGAAGGTTATGTAGGCGTGTTCAAGGTCTAACCAGAACCCGATTCTTTCCGTAAGCCTCCTCCACTCGGTTTCATATTTGAAAACACTTTTCTTGCACTCCTCCGCAAATCTGGAGAGGCCGAACCCCTCGATGTCCTCTTTAAACTTAAGTCCTAGCTCGGACTGCACCTCCAATTCTACTGGGAGACCATGGGTGTCCCAACCGGCGATGCGTGGAACATAGTGTCCCCGCATGGCCGCATACCTGAGAACCAGATCTTTGAACATCCTAGTCCTAATGTGGCCATGATGCGGTAACCCGTTTGCTGTGGGCGGTCCTTCTAGGAACCGGAAAAGTGGCTTTCCACGCCTATCTTCAACACTTTTTTCGAAGACCCTATTCTCTCTCCAAAAACTGAGAACTTCAACCTCAGAGTTAGGCCCAAAAAGATTTTGTGATGGCTTCTTAAACACGGTAGATCGACTCCAAGTCTGGCTCTTTGTGTAAGAAACTTAAGATCCAAAACTTCCTAGTGGATTTCGCAGTCCCCGGCCATGCCAGACCCACAAGCAATCACCGCTAAGGTTATTTAAGTGCATCCGTCAATTTAATTTGGCTTTACGACCTTTAGGTCTAATATTTTTAGCTAAAGGTTTAAGCTTAAATTATTGATATCCTAAGTAGGGTTTGCGTTGGTGTCTACGTGAGTTGATGGTTTACTGTGTGCGTCACGCTGAAACCGAAGCGAATGTGTCCAACTTTTTTCCGACACATGACACTAAGTTGACCCCTCGGGGTTATAGGCAGGCTGAATTTCTAGCTGGAAACCTAACTGGTATCGGGATTGAGGCAATATACTCCAGTCCAACTGTTAGAACTATGGAAACCGCATCAATTATAGCTAGTAAGCTTGGGATCGACGTGACTGTTGAACACAGGTTACGAGAAGTTGAGTTGGGAGAACTCGCCGGCAGAAGCTATGTAGAGATAAGGTCATCCGACCCTTTCTGGTACAGGGAATATTTTACAGACGAGCAAAAATATGGGGTTGAAAAGTTTTCCGACCTGATGCAACGGGTGGTGAAGTTGGTTGAAGAGCTCGCGTCGGCCGGTAGAAGGCGGGTTGTTCTCGTAACTCACCTTGAGCCCATCAGAGCCCTTGTCGCAGCGGCTCTCGGTACCCATGGAGAGTGGATTAGGCGCATCAGGATAAACAATGCTTCAATAACGGTACTGGGTTATTCAGCTGGGTCACTAAGATTATACTGTGTCAATTGGTTGCCGCTAAAGGACTACTCTGAATGTCAGGGTCTCTGACACGCTGGTGCCAAAATATATTGGGGGGATAGTGCGGTTTGAAAGTGGCCTATGTTTATATCGCTCCCGACATAAGAGGTGGGGTTGAGAGGTTTATAATCGAAACAGAAAAGAGACTTAGATCGTTTGGGTGTCAAGTTAAGTTATTCTGTAATAGATTTAATCCCTCCAATGCTTTCAGGGAACTTGTTCAAATGGATAAAGAAGTTGTCCCTCATCGGCTTGATTTGTTTGGAAGGTTTAGAATGTACTATTCTATGAAGGCAATTAGGGCTGCGACGCTAAAGGCGAATGAGTGGAAACCAGACATAATAATGCTTGGAGCAGGATTCCTATGGACCAAGTATATTCTAAGGGGGGTAGATGCACCCGCTGTATCGAGGGTTCATGTGCCGGTTCCAGTAGAGCATGGCCCAGTGAACCGTATATACAGGTGGCTCACAAGCCTAGAGTCAATTGAGAGGGAGTCGCTCAAATATAAACCGATCATATGTAACAGTGAGTTTACTAAGCGAATGATTCTAAGGTTGGAGCCAAACGCCGATGTCCGCGTTTTATATTCTGGGGTGGACACCGAGTTCTTTAAGCCCACATGGGAGGATAAGGGATACATCTATTTGAATGGGCGATTTCAACGCTATAAGAATCAGCTACTAGCGATTAGGGCACTTAGAGACTCAAAATACAGTTTGATTCTTTCTGGCTACGCAAGGAGGGATTCACCAGACGACACCAAGTATTATGGGGAAATCTTAAGGGAAACGCGGGGTGTATCAAACATCAGGATTGTGGAAAACCCACTTATGGAGGAGATAAGGGCGCTCTACCAGGCAGCCTCTGTGGTCCTAGTAACAAGTGTGGGTGATCCATTTCCACTGGTTTGCCTTGAAGCCATGGCTTGTGGTAAACCAGTCTTAGGTCTTAACTCGGGGGGAATACCTGAAGTGGTTGGGAGAGCGGGGGTGCTTTTTGAAAATGATCCCAATGACCTCAGAGCTAAGGTTGACTCTATTATGAATGACGCAGAGTTAAGGGATAAACTTGGGAGGCAGGCTAGAAGGGTGGCTGAGGAGTTTAACTGGGACAGAACCGCAAGCAAGTTATTCGACATTCTTAAACGTGAGGCTCAGAAACAGAGTAATTCAACTTAGTTTGAGTATTTCATTAAGAGCTTGGGTGGCCCTGCGTCCTACACTTTGGTAGGAGTAGTTTTGCTCAACGAACCGTTTGGCTTGGATCACTCTGGTCCGTAGCCAGTCTGGCTTATCTAAAGCTAGACTTACTTTTTCTGAGAACTCGTTTACATCAAACATTTTAACTTTAAGTGGAAAGTCATTGTAGATTTCGTTATAGACCGGGAGGTCGTAAACCACCACGGGCAGTTCTGCAAGGAAGGCTTCACCCAAAGTTAAGGCGAATCCTTCAGATTCACTCGTGCTCACATAGACATCTGATTGGTGAAGAAGCAGATTTTTCTTATCTTCCGAAAGCCTGCCCACAAATCTCACCATGTCAAGACCCATCTTTTTTGCTTCCTCGACAACTTTCATCCTCATTGTGCCATCACCAACCCAGACGAATTCAACTGGACCTCTCTTTGCGCACACCCTTTGCGCTACTGCCAAAAAATCATATGGACGCTTACTTGGTTCTAGCCTAGAGACCGAGATAACTCTCAACTAGCCCACCACATTACCGACCACATAGGCTGGTCCAGAGTATCCCATTCCCCTTAACCTTCTCATAGTTGAATCGCTTATACAAAGAACTCCGTCCACGATTCTGAGCGGGGTGTATATCGTAATCCAGCGCAGAACTGAAGTGTATTTTCTACTTGTGGTTGAAGCGATCGATTGTAGGTACTCCAAGCCTAGGACATCATGCTGTAGCACTACAACCTTCCGACGAAAAAGCCTTCCTAGTAATGCCACTATGTATACTGTATAACCTGAATTAACCAGTATGATTTCTGCCTGCGGGATTTGCCTAGGAAGATGGAAGAACAGTTTAAACATATATAAGAGTGGACCCACTATTCTTGCTTGTGTGACATTGATTCTTATAATTCTCGCGGGCTGTGGGTCCACAACTCCTAATGTTGCGCCAATGCTACTAAGAATAGTAACACTGTTTCCAGCATAGGCCAACGCCTTCATTAGCTTGATAAACGCTATTCTACCCCCAGCTAGAAATCTTGAATCTTCCGTTACGCCTAAAATTCTCACTTGGACACCGATAAAATGTACGTGAACCCAGATTTGAGGTTGTTTTATAAACTTTCCAAAACCTCGCCCCTTCTAGGGGCGGGGATTCTAAAAGTATAAATACGAGTCTGGAAAACACTTGGTAGTGCGTGTAAGGGCGTATAGGTTCAGAGCTTACTGCTCAAACACCACTGCGGGGGTGTTGAAGACCCAGCTCGAAGTAGCGTGTAAGCTTTACAACACGCTCCTACACGCCGAACAAGAAGAATATGAGAAAAACAAACGCACTATGAGTAAAAACGAGTTGAGACAGCTCGCTTTAGACCTGAGAAAGAAAAACCCCGTGTTTCAAGTGTTACACTCCCAGGTTGCGTAGCAGGTTGCTGATAGGTTCTACCAGGCGCGGGGGAGGTTCCTCGACGGCCTCGCGAATAAACCGAAGAAAAAGAAGCCGTACAAGTTTCTTTCTTTGGTGTACCCTCAGGGTGGTTGGAGGCTTTCTGATGTCAGGGAAGTTGGTCTCGGCAAAAACAAAAAGAAGAGGAGGGCTCGGCTCTACCTGAGTAAAATCGGCTTCTTTACCCTAGTGATGCACAGGGTGTTCCCAGAGAGCCAAGTGTCTCGGGTGTGCGTCAAGCTCTACCCCTCTGGTCGAATCCACGTGATCTTCTTGGTGGAGGAGGCCGAAGCAGAAGAGGGGCATTCATCGGGGGAGGGGGAGCCCGTGGAGGCTGTGGGTGTTGACCTGGGGCTGGTGAGGCTCGCCACACTCTCCTTTGGATGGGCGCATCTTGGAGAATCCGAGGCCGCTTGAGCGCTCCTTGGATAGAGTCAGGTTGCTGCAGAGGGCGCTGTCTAGGAAGAGGTTTCTCTCGAATAACTGGCTTAAAACAAAGACGAAACTTGCGAAGGAGCACGAGCACATTAAGGATTTTAGGTGTGACTTGTTCTTTAAGCTTGGGGCTCTTCTTGCAGGGGGGTACGATGTGCTGGTGCTGGAGGATTTGGGTGTCCGAAATTTGGTTCAAAAAGGCGAAACCAAAAAGAGGAGGAGGCTTCGGCTCCACGACTCCTCTTTTTCAGAGCTCAGAGCGGTGTTGGAGTGGGGGTTTCGAAAAAGAGGGAAGCTTGTTTTACCTCTCCCAGCGTTCAACACTTCACGTGAGTGTTTCCGTTGTGGTGGGATCAACGAGGGTTTGACACTGGAAGACAGGGTGTTTCTCTGCCCCCACTGTGGTTTCTCCTTGGACCGCGACCTTAACGCTTGCCTGGTTCTCCTAAAACGTGCAGGGTGGGTGCCACCCTTCTGGTGTGCCTGCAGTTGAGCTCCACCCAATACCTCCTCTACGCTCCTTAGGGTTGGTGAGGCAAGGTGGGGTGATGATTCAGGAAGCTCCCGCCTTCAGGCGGGGGTAGCTCACTCGATCAACATTCCAAGCGCTTACCCTCACAGGCGACGGAGTAACGAAGGTATAAATATGTGTTAGGTTAGAATCGGGGTTCTTACTAGTGCCTGCTGGGAAATGTCGTGCGCTTCGATGACCACGGTGGCTGAGGGAGTTGAAAACCAGCTTGGAAATAGTCTGCAAACTTTACAACATTGATAAGTAAGAAATTTCCGACCTTCAGAGTTGAATTGTGAAGGGTATATGAATTCCGAAGGGTGCAATGTGTACGTGGAAAGTTCTGAGGATAAGTCCTTCGTGGAGGGCGTGTAGAATACTCACACACAGTAATAAGTGGATGACTGGTTTTGAAGTGCCTCCGCAACCCGCGCTATGTGTTGTGGGTGGAGGCGTGTCTAGATTGTGTGTAGGCAGATGTGGGTGCATGAGGGGGTGCTGACACCCCCAGACCAGAACAGGTAGAGAGGCGTAACGTTTCGGTGGGTACGACTCCAGAAGCTCATGGGTGGTGGCCGCACGGAAGACTCCCCGGCAGCGAAGTGTAAGGGAGTAATAGGAAACAAAAAAGAGCCTCTTGTGCTTTGAGACGAAGAGTGTGTCAGAGTGTACTTGGCGGCTTGCACGATTCTTTTAAAAAAGCGGGTAGGTGCCACCCCTCCTACGAGGTGTGTCTGATTTCGGCGGAACTTAACCCTATGCTCTCTTACTTTTCCATGTAACTAATGGGGGGTTGTGTAATAAGGTGTTAATGTGGAAAGCTTCTGTTTAAAAATAAGGGTAGCTCATGTAGAAAATTACCGCTCTCTTGCCGTTAGCTTTTTTCAGTATAATGCACTCTAAGAGATATTTATAAAACTCATACATCGAAGTGTTTTATCGGATACTACAATGATTGATGCCATAATAACATACTTACCCTTTTATCGGGTTCATGAGCTCAAGGATGTGTTTGTCGATAACTGGATTCAACTAGGGTCTAAAAGGGCAATAGCATATGTAGATAATGTTTATAACGATAGTCAAAAAGCTTTACTAACTAAGATATTATCACCTGATTTAGAAGAGCTTGAGATCAGAACCGGTAACTGGGGTGATCGTAACGCGACTTTCCTGACAATAATCAAGGACTGTATTTCTGAAGGCATAGAGAGTATTGTTGTTGACAGCGACAACAATCTGAGTAGCAGTTTTGGAAGAATAGATGCGGCCCTTTGTGAGGCAGGTTTTAGTTTCTATACTGTCATGGAGGAGGATAACCCGGATTTGACCAAGTACCTTGCAAGAAGCAAACTGCTCGGGCAAGTATCGGTGAACGGCCAAAGGAGTATTAGCGTGTACGGGTATAGGGTTAAGGGTACTTGGAATGGGATCTTCTACATAGGTAGAAAGCAAGCTGTAAAGTTGGACGCTACCCTCTTAAAGAGGCTTGATAGAACAGTTATTAACGACGTGGAAAAGTCCCTGTTGCGTATACCCGCACAGCTTAGAAACTATATGAGCGACGAAATAACGCTTGGTTTCATTTACTATTATAGCGGCATTAGTCGGGTTCCTTGGATTATTTCCTCCCATCACAGACATCATGGTTCGACTCCTAGTATTGATAAAGATTTTAGGAGGCTTTTATCGTCTACTGCAATTTGTGGGTTCGCTCGCCGCCTTCCTAAGCGTAAATATCCTAGGGCCACTTGGCTATATTTGCGTTATAAAGTCGCACAGTTATACTATGCTACCACTTGGTTTATTAAAAACTAGCGGCTTACATGGTGCTTGAAGTCCTCAAGTCTTAATTGTGGTCTTTAATCCATTAACAAACAGCCAATTCGGCTTGAAAGCGGATATCACACCTCCCTGCTTATACAATTGAAACCTAATATTTCCTCCGAGCAAAATGCGTACCCATCGAACCTCCCCACGGGCTTGGTGTTTTGGATAGAGTGACAAACAGGTATTAGTGTACCAAAACTAGCCTACAGGTGTATGAATGAACCAAAATAGAGCGAAGCGCCTACATCGCTTTTGAAAAGTAGTCTTTGAGTTTTATGAGCCCAGAGTGTAAGTCGTAGTCTGGTGTATAGCCAAGTTCCCTTACACTTTTTGTGATATCGGCTACCCTGCTTGGCGTGTCGCCTTGTCTTTTGGGTTTGTTAATAATGGATGGTTGAACGCCGACGACTTTGCCTATTGTTTGTATCAGACTATTTGTGGATGTACCTACGCCTGTGCCGATGTTGTACTCGCCTGAGACATCCTTCTCTAGGCTTAAGATGATTGCTTTAACCACGTCCCCAACATACACGTAGTCTCTTATATCTGAGCCGTCTCCAAATACTTCGACTGGTTCGCCCTTCATTATTTTTAGCATAAAGTTGGTCACCGCCCCCATATAACTGCTGTTCTCGCGGCGTGGCCCATACACGTTAAAAAGTCGCAGGATCACTGTTCTCAATCCGTACACTTTTCTAAAGTTCTTGCAATATATTTCCGCGCAAACCTTTGTAGCCGCGTAGGGTGACGCTGGGTCGTAGGGTGTGCTCTCATCTATCGTGCCTGTAGCTTCCGATGAGTACACGGAGCCAGAAGAAGTGAACACAAACTTTTTTACACCTTTTCGCACACATGCGTCGAGTAAGTATAAGGCTCCACTTGTGTTAACATTATGGTAGCTCACTGGGTCTTCGACCGATTTGGCCAAGTTTCCCTTGGCTGCCAAGTCGACGACCGCGTCGGTTCCGCTCACAGCCCGTAGAACGGTGGGGTAGTCGATTATGGAACCTTGGAGAAACTCGAAGCCCTTCTCATCTATATGGTGTCTTAGATTATCCAGCTTTCCTGAGGAGAGATCGTCAAGAACCCTTACTCCGAAACCTCGCCTCAGGAGTTCGTCGACAAGGTTGCTTCCAATAAACCCCGCACCGCCCGCGACGAGAATATTCAAACCGCGCTCTAACCTCCAATATGATAACTTGTAGTGGGCTTAGGGAAAAGGTTTGCTGGTGCTAGGTTGGATTGAGTTGGAACTGTGTTGCCTCTTATCGATGCGGTGTGTAAAAACCTCAGGCGTGCAATTGTTTTTAGGGTGTAGTTTACCCTCACTGAGGTGTTCCTTAGTTCCAGCTAATTGTTCTTCTCCACGATAGGTTTAATTGTGGTTGTACCAAGTTTCTCTTAGTTGTATGCCTGGTAAGAAGCTTGAGAAGAAGAAGCAGAAACAGTCTGTGAAGGCCAAGAAGAGGAGAACTGTTTATTTAAGTGTGGGTATAGCTGTTTCGCTTGTTTTGATTATAGGTGTTTACTACGGCGTGAATTATCTTTCTGGTTCGACACAAAATATAACAGCGTATATTGGACAGCCTGTTAGCACAGGTTTCTACTCTGAGTTGAATTCGCTAGCGCAGAGCACATATGGGGGTCCGCTTGCGAGTATGTCATTGTTCCAACCTTATAATGGTACTCCTTGGATTAGTGGGGGTAAACCAATAATAGTGTTTATAGGGGCAGAATACTGCCCGTTTTGCGCCGCAACTAGATGGCCACTTATTTTGGCGCTTCTTCGCTTCGGGAACTTTACGGGGTTGCAGTATATGGTTTCCGCTCCGCCTGTTAACGAATCTTACTATAATGTTCCCACGTTCACTTTTCGGCATGCCTCTTATACTAGCCCTTACATCGTCTTTCAAGGGTATGAAGTTCAAAATAGAGATTACGGTTTAATCGCGGAGCCCCCATCAAACTATTCGCAGGTGTGGAATCTATTTGGTGGTGGTTACCCTTTCATCGATTTTGGTAACTCATTTGTACTTGCTTCGTCGCCACTTATACCTCAGACTTGGCATAACTATAATTGGACCCAAATAGCTGGATTCATAAGTTCTAATACATCAATAGGGGTGGGTATAAGAGAGTATACTAATGCTATAACTGCGGTGATATGTAAAGTGGATGGTAATAAACCTCTAAGCGTGTGTGGACAGCAGCCAATCCCCACATTAGAAAGTGAGCTTGGTGGTGGCGCTCATTCGCCACTCAGTGAAAGCTTCGCGACTGGGTATCCCAGCGCGAGCACGGTTACGTGGACTGCCGTGCAGTACACGCAGATAGAATGGATAAGGAAGACCTCTGTAAATATCAGGTAGGCCACGAACACCAAGCCAAGCGTCCAGAAGGGTAGTAAGGCTGACTTTAAATCGAAGTAGACAAGTGTTATTATAACTGTGAACCACAGCGCTCCGAGGAGTGCGACTGGGACGCCTAAGATGTGGCTGTATGTGCTCGTCGTCACCCTCGTGCAGTTGATGATACCCGTGGAGGGGCAGGTGAGAGGTATACTGGTGTTAAACGACTGCGCCGTTAGATAGGCTGAAACGCCCAAGCCGAGCACGCTCAACCCTAACGCCAAGAGCTGTAAACGGTTCATCGGTAACCCTCAGTATGAATTTATGTTTTAGTTTTATAAACTTTGCAAAGCCCCACACTTTACCATCGATGCAAAACATGCGCAGGTCTACCACCGTCTTAAGAATAGATTTTTGGCCTCTTGTTCAAGGTGAGGGTGACTCATTTCTGACTCTAACTTGGTTTTTCGGTGTGTTCGTGAATAAACATTTTTGAGTACTTCGTTAGGGCGGCCAATATATCTCCTAGTATTGGTACTCCTTTTAAGGAGTGTGATATGAGGGCTAGTTCGTCTTTGTTAACACCTCTTACTAGGGGTAGTACTGTGGAGTAAATAATAATATATACGCTTAGGATTAGCGCTAGTTCCAATAGGCCGATTAAACCATGGCGGAAGATCTTTTGCGGTATGAGTATAAGAGGTGCGGCTGATAGTGCACCTGCTAGATACACTGCTACTAACTTAGCTTTGGGAAGTTTGACACCTAATCCCCTCACGATAACAATGTGTATAACTGCCGCTGTAGTTATGGTAGAAATGGTTGTCGCGAGTGCCACACCGAAAACGTTAAGCCCCATAGCCAACCCATATGAGAGCGATAGGAGTGAGACCGCCGAGATTGCGGCCGAGTATGTGTTAAGTTTCGTGTTGTTTAACCCTGCAAATAGAGGAGTTTGAGTTTGCCCTCCCAGACCCACGGATAGGTATCCAGCTGCGAATATGGATAATAAAAGGTAGAATCGAGAGTAAGCTGAGCTATACAGAATTGTGACAATGGGTTTTGCTGTAAGCATCATGAAGATGCTTATTGGCACAACAAGTATTGTCGCTATCTTTGTAGCACTTACATAGGATGAGTTGATTCTGGCTTTGTTGTTTTGGGCTGAGACTTCTGAGAATGCGACTCCAGCCATTGTGCTCACAGGGTAGACCACTACGCTGATCAGTGTGGCCAAATTCTGAGTTGCCGTGAAGGCGCCAACAGCGGCTGCACTAGCGAAGCTCGCCAATATCACCAATTGGATTTGTCGCGAGATGCCATTGAGAATGTTTGCAGCGTACAGCGGTAACCCGAAGGATGTTATTGTTTTGAAAGTCTTCGCGTCGAAATTAATTTTCTTGGTTTGGGTAGCATTAAACATCCAAATCGTGCCGACTATGGCTGGAATGACAAAGCTAATTATTGTCCCAATCAGCGCACCATATATGCGTAGACCTATAAGTATAAGGCCTATGGATAGGGAGGTCTTGGCGACCGATTGGATGAGCATAATGGCTGAAACCTGTTTAGTCTTGTAGTAACCGTTGAGGACAGCTGTGGTATAGTTCATCAAGCCCTGAAAAAATATCATCACGCTCGCAAGCTGGGCTAAGTAGGCTATTGTTGGTTGATGAAGTACATAGGACGCGTAGGCTGGAGCAACAACCGCGGAGATAAATGATATAAACGCGTACAGCATAGTAGCGTATAGGAACGTGGATGTGGCTATACTGTCGGCTTCAGCTCTTTTACCCAAGGCATTGTAGTACGCCACATATCTCGTCGCAGCTCCCCCGAACCCTACCTGTGTGAACACTAAGAATGTTGCTGAGGGAACTAAGAGTAGGGTATAAAGCCCATAGTTTGTGGCGCCTAGTAATCTGGCTACTAATATTATTCCTATTCCTTGGATTATCTGTGATAGCGTGTTGCCCACGAATAAATGCCCAGCGCCGCTAGCTGCCCTCTGCTTAAGCATAGACCTAAAACCATGTGGGCACTAAATCAATTTAATCCTTATCGAGGTTTTACGTAAAGTCTAAAAAATTAGAGGTGGAGGAGCACGAAGATTGCTACAAACACTATGGATATTGTGTTCAAAACCTTTATGAGCGAATTTATGCTGGGTCCAGCGGTATCCTTGAATGGGTCGCCCACAGTGTCTCCGCTCACAGCGGCTGCGTGTGTGGGTGTGCCCTTGCCACCAAAGTTCCCCGCCTCTATATACTTCTTTGCGTTGTCCCATGCGGCGCCCGCGTTGGCCATAAGTAAAGCAAGGAAGACCCCAGAGACCACACTACCTATGAGTACTCCGCCAAGGGCTATCGGTCCGAGTATTACGCCCACAGCGATGGGTGTGAGTATTGATAGTAACGCTGGTTTGACGAGCTCTCTGAGGGCTGCCCTCGTGCTTATATCAACACACCTATAATAGTCGGGCTTAGCCTTTCCCTCAATCAGTCCAGGTATCTCTCTGAACTGTCTTCTTATCTCGTTGACCATCTGATAGCCAGCCTTGCTCACAGCGCCTATAAGGAACGATGAGTAGTAGAAAGGCAACAGGCCACCGATGAGTAGTCCTATCAGTAGGTAGGGGCTTGTTAAGTTGAACACTGGGGGGTTGAGGCCCTTCGCCAAATAGTAACGTTGCACTTCACCTTGGAAGGCTATGAAAAGTGAGAACGCTGCTAGTGCTGCTGAGCCTATGGCGAAACCCTTTGTGGTTGCCTTAGTGGTATTACCCACCGCGTCGAGTTTATCTGTCACCTCTCTGACACCTTCAACACCAGTCATCTCAACTATTCCATTGGCGTTGTCGGTTATCGGGCCGAAAGCGTCTATTGATAGTATGATACCTGTAAGTGAAAGCATGCTCATGGTTGTTATTGCAGTTGTGTACACGCCAAAGTAGTAGTTTCCTCCGCTCGCATAGGTTCCAGCGATAAATGAGGCTATTATGGCGACCACGAGTAGGAGGGCTGTTGGGGCGGCGCTTCTGAGTCCAAGCGCGAATCCTGATAGGAAGTTTATAGCTGGACCTGTCTGCGATGCTTCAGCGACCTCTTTCACTGGTTTGTAGGTATAGGATGTAAAGTAGTCTGTTATTTTTTCGATTATCACCACTACTGCTACTCCGAGTATCACTGCTCCCGTTAGAGCATACCCTAAGAGTGGGTGTGCCCTAAAGGTGTAGAGTGTGAAGGCCGCGTCGAGAATCACCGCTACGATGGCCGCAATGTACAGCGCACCGCTCAGGATGCTCATGGGTTCGCCCTTACTTGATCGACGAACATATAGCCCCCCGATTATAGATGCTACTACGCCTATCCCACCTATTGTTAATGGGTATGGTACTAGTCTTGGTTGGTTGAGTAGAGCTGAAGCGCCCCCTAAGAACACGAATGTGCCAAGTAGAACCGCTGCCAGAGCCGTAACTATATATGACTCGTAGACATCGGCACCCATTCCAGCGCAGTCACCGACGTTGTCGCCCACGTTGTCAGCGATAACTCCAGGGTTCCTTGGATCATCTTCAGGTATTCCCTCCTCCAATTTACCCACTATGTCAGCACCGAGGTCGGCTGCCTTGGTGTATATTCCACCACCAACCCTTATGAAAAGAGCTATCAAGCTTGCACCGAAACCGAAACCTACAAGTGCCGTGGGTTGCGGGAAAAAGTGATAGAATACGCCTAGACCGATGAGCGCGAGGCTTGGAACAGTCATACCCAACACCGACCCTCCTCTGAAGGCTACTGCTAGAGCGTTTCCCAAACCACTCTTTGCAGCCTCAGCTACGCGAGAGCTCGAACGAACGGTGACTCCCATACTTATATAGCCAGCCAACGCTGATAGTAACCCACCCACCACAAATCCCAGAGCAACTATGGGGCGCGGCTGGATGAGAACGCCGATTATCACTGTAAGCACCACCGCTATGGGTATTATGGCTGTGTACTCTCTTCTCAAGAAGGCGTTGGCGCCAACGCGGATAAAGTCAGCCAACTCTTTCATCTTCTGATTACCTGGGCTTTGCGATAGAACACTACGTACTAGTAGACCCGCATAGATTAGTCCTAGCAAACCGCCAACCAAGGCAACAATCTCAGTCACATAGACCATGTTAGAATCCCCTCTCCTATGTAAAACTGAGATATACTTTTCAGCTTAACGATTCGCGCACCAACCGCTTATACCTTTTACTAAGGCTCGTATTAGCTGGCGATGGTTTAGCAAATAATCCATGAGTATGGCTCTCCATTATCGCTCGAATAAATCATATTTCGGGACTGCTAAGCGACCTAGCATTCCCTGATAACGGGTGGGTGCTTATTCCAAGTGTTGAAGCGTTTTATGCGGAGAGTATCAAGTGCTTAAAGCAAGGTTTATTAATCATACGTGATTTTCAGTTTTGCAGTGATAGCGGTCGTCGTCTAGCCTGGTCCAGGACATCACCCTGCCACGGTGGTAACCCGGGTTCAAATCCCGGCGACCGCACTTAGGGTTTTACCTAACTTTAGGCTAGTAGGCTATACATTGTGTATTCATCGTATGTTGTGTGTAACTTGGGTTTGCCGGATAAGGAGGGCTTTCATGTCGACTGGCGGCCTAAAGCCCAACTCCAGTCAATTTACAACCCCCCACCAGCTGGTTTACATAGTAGAGTGATTTTTGATATGGTTTTTCTTTAAACGATTTTGCCATTGTTGAAAAATCAGCGGTCAAAGATCAGAACTAGAAGGCTGTAGAAAAGCTGTGCTATTTTATATCTAAAGTAAAACAGCCATATACGCTTATACTTCCATTTTACTAGTCCTCATGCAAGCCCGACATGGGCGGTCGATTTGAGTAATCTACGGGTGTACAAATTTTTGGTACTTTTTCTCACTTGGTTATAATAATGTCTTGAACAGACCACCCAAGGAGTGATTTTTATACCACTGTAATAAAATAGTATAGCAAGTGGTGTCTCATCTACGACTCTATTGGCCAGTGAGGGGTCAAGTGATTGGATAGCCTTATAGATGTCTTCTAACGTCGCGTCATTCAATTTGCGTAAAGCTGCCTGTGTAACTCTCACCGCTTGTTTCGGACCTAAAAAGAAAATCCCGTTCCAAGTGCCGGTGAGCTTGTAGCCGTAGACTTCTCTTCTCTTTCCGTTAACTTCGATGTTCTTTAACTTTATACTCCTCTTAATAAAACTTCTTGCTAAACCTTCCCAGTCCATCACCGTATAAAAATCATACTCAGATAACAACTCTTGGTCGATAATTGAAAAGTCATTGTCGAGAATGTTATCGCTGTCAACTATTAACGCATCAGGTATTTTCTCCTTTTTTAGGTCAATTAATATCTGTAGGAAACATGCAGTCCTGTTTCTCCAAAACCCAGTCCTCACTTCGAACTCCTTGGCCATGAAGCTTGACAGAAACGAGATTTGTTCCTCTGTGAATACATCATCCACATAAACGATTGCGTGTAGAGGCTTTATTCGTTTAATATTTTCGATGTAATTTTTTCGTATTTCATACAGCCTACTATAAGGTAAATAGGTTATAAGCGTGTCAACCATCCTTTTGGGTTGAGTTTATCACATAATTAAAATCTTACGTGAAAAACAAGTATATCATAACAAATAGACGACACGTCTAATGATCGTTTTAATAGTGTTAACAGTAGTTAGACAAAGGCACGTATGCATCAACAGATAAAAACTCTTCCTCGCTAGGTGTTTGGCTATCATAAGACCGGTTAAAGTTCACCCGCTGCCTCACCTTCCGTTAGAGCTTTATCTCTGTTTGGTTCTATTTGGTCATGTTTTCTGAAGAAGACGCTTGGTCTATCGCGTTAAAAATACATGGCCTCGCTGAAGTTGGGAGTAGAGAGTATGAGTCTTCGAAGCTTTTGATAGAAACGCTTAGGGCCGAAGGATTCAGCGTTACGAGTGAATATGCTGGTATACCCACTGCGTTCCGCGCTGAGAAGAAGCTCGGTGAGGGTCCAACTGTTGGTTTCCTTGCCGAGTATGACGCTCTTCCAGGGGTCGGCCACGCCTGTGGGCACAACATAATAGCTGCGGCCGCAGTTTACGCGGCCATCAAATCAGCGGCTCGGCTTAAGGTTGGCAGAATTGTTGTTATAGGCACACCTGACGAAGAGGGTAGTGGTGAATGGAGTGGTTCAAAGATACTGTTGGCGGAAAGGGGGGCTTTTTCAGATATTGACTTCGTTTTGATGACCCACCCAGGAGACAACTGGAGTCTCGGTTCACCTTCACTAGCGGTGCAAGACTTAGAGGTGACCTTCAATGGTGTAGCCACCCACGAAGCGGCTTCTCCAGAGAAGGGGATCAGCGCGCTGGATGCAGCCATACTCACATACACCGCAGTCAACATGCTTAGACAGCATGTGAGAAGGGATGCAAACGTTGTAATCCACGGTGTGATCAGAGAGGGCGGTAAGGCTTCCAATGTTACACCAGACAGAGCAATCCTAGTATATGGTCTTCGAAGTTCAGACACAGATTATCTCAAGCAACTCATAATGCGCTTCAGACTTATAGTTCAGGGATGCGCACTGGCTACGAACGCTGCATACTCAATAAGAAATATCGGACCAATGTACTCGACAACCAAGTTTAACTACCCACTCATAGAGTATGCCCAAAATGTTCTCAAAGAGCTCGGTGTGATGCCGAAAGACTATAGGGAGACAACGAACAGTATTCCCCGTGGTTCAACCGATTTTGCGAATGTCTCCCAACTACTACCAGCGCTTGAAATAACCTGTAAGATAGCCCCAGAGGGTACACCTTGGCATTCGGAGGCGTCGGCTCGCGCAGCGGTCTCGAATGAGGCAAAAGAGGCGCTTCTAATGGTCTCAGAGGCGTTGGCCCGCGTGGCGAGTAGGCTACTGAGTGACCCGGATTTCGCTGAGAAGGTTAGGGAGGACTTTAGGAGCCACGCTTAGAGGGTTCGCTCGAAGACAATGAACCTCTCACCTTCCTCATTAAACCCATCCACGGGGAGCTCTAGCTCCTCTGGCAGGATCAAATCCACTTTGGAGAAAACCCGGAGCGCAAAGATGCTCAAAAAATCCTCTAATGGGAAATTTCCGTCTGGCTGTGTATAGCCTATCTCAGCTACTCTCCTCCCGTCATCGTCGTCATACTCAGAAGAGTGGATTAGAAGTGTTTTATTCACCCAAAAGGCTCTACCCATGAGTGATAATCGAGTGAGAGTGTCCGCATCGAGGTCCAACCACCTGAAGGATTTGTAGTAGAGCCCACCGTATAGGTCGTAAACCCTTGATGTTAAAGCCGTTGAAACCTCATCCTCTACGAGTTTTCTAGTGGATGCTAGGGGGTTTATCACCGATGTGTTGGTCGATACTCTTTTGAATGTTTTGACAGCTCTAAACCCCACTTTCTCAACGTGCCTTATTGAGGGCTTATTGTTCACAGATACAGCGAGTCTGAGCTTGCTCAAACCCATATTAGACGCATACTCAACCACGTGAGTTGCGAGCATGGTGGCTATACCCTTGTTCCGGTGATGCAGTGCAACCCTTGCACCTTCAAGCCATCCGAGCCCCCTCCCCTCAACGCTCAAGTGCACCATTCCCACAAGCTCGTCCCCGCTTATACACACGAACACCCTACTGTTATCTCGGGTTAGCCAGTCGTCCAGTACACTTGGTATGTAGTCACCCCAACTCCAAGTGTGCTCTACGAGTTTGAGTATCCTTGGCTTATCATCTAGGGTTGCCCCCCTAATATAGGGGCTTACAGGGTACACCACACCGATTTAATTCTCGGTGGATGCTAAGCTTTTCGAACCAATATGTTGCTAAACAGGTATATAGCTTGGTTCATAGTGTTCACCTAAGGTGTATGTTTTGAAGATTGAAAAGGCGGTAATAACCGCTGCTGGTGAGGGGTCCAGGATGCTTCCGCTCACGCGGGGTATCAGGAAAGAGATGCTACCGTTGTGCGCTAAGAGTAGGTCTGATGGTCTTACTCTTAAGCCGCTTGTTCAGATCATCTTGGAGGAGCTCTACGCGTTGGGTCTGAGAAGTTTCTGCTTCGTTGTAAGGCGAGGTGAACACATGATTAAAGACTACTTCACGCTTAGAGAGACCTACTTAAAGTACCTCAAAAGAATGGGTAAACTCTCAGAGGATTTGGAGGCGCTAAGACAAATACTGTCGGATGTGAACCTCGAATTCGTGTACCAACCCCTTCCAAAGGGGTTCGGGGACGCTGTGAGGAAGGCGGCTGACTTCGTTGGCGACGACCCATTTGTGTTGCATGCTGGCGACGGGCTTATCCTTAATGGTCGTCAAGTGTATGCTGGCCTAGTTGATGCCTTCCTGAGAACCCAAGCTTCTGGTATGCTTCTTACGAGGCTTGTTAATAACCCTACGAAGTACGGTGTTGTCTCGGGTAGGTTTGAGGTCGTCAACGGCTCGCGTGTCTTCTACGTTGATGGTGTTGTTGAGAAACCCACTAGTCCCCCGTCAAACATGGCGCTTGTGGCTGTCTACGTGTTCGACCACACCATCATGGATGCGCTTCAAGCCACCTTAGCTGGCCCAACTGGAGAAGTTGAGCTCACAGATGGTATAATGCACCTAATTAGGAGAAATGGTAGGGTCTACGCCTTGGAGCTCGACGAGGTAAAGTATAAGTGGCTGAGTGTGGGCACACCTGAGGGATACTTGAAGGCGTTGGAGATCACAAGGCTCAGTGTAGAGGGTTCCTTGGCTTACGCCAATCGGTCCTCGGGAATATGACCTCCCTTTTAGCCTCGAGCCTATCCCTATACTTGACTAAGTCATCGAGTATTATGCTGAGCTCGTCTTCAAGCATCCTGGTGCGTTTGTAACCAAGCCTCTTGAGTTTCTCATGTATCGGGTTATAGTAGTGTTGCTCAGCTTCCACCCGTGGGTTGGGCACATTGGCGATCGCTGGCTCAAGACCCTTCCTCTTAGCCACCTCATACACCTTCTTAGCGAGCTCAATAACTGAGTAGGCCTCGTCGAACTGGTTAAGCACCCTATACTCGGATTTGTCCGGCGGGTTCTCTATGGCTATCCTTAAACACTGAACACTATCCGTTAGGCTGATGAACCCCCGCGTCTGTCCACCCCTACCATACACAGTCATAGGTAGGCCGAGCACGGTTTCAACGCAGAACCTGTTGAGTGCGGTGCCCCACACCTCGTCGAAGTCGAAGCGTGTGTGGAGCCTTTCATCCACTATCTCATCGGTCCTGGTGCCGTAGACAACACCCTGCATAACATCTGTTATCGTTAGCCCCCAAATCTTGTTTGCGAACATCATGTTACCACTGTCGTGAACCTTGCTCCAGTGATACCAGCTTCCAGCCATTCGGGGGAAGGGTAGATAATCCCTTCTACCGTTGTACTCAACCTCGAAGAACCCCTCAGGTATATCGATGTTGGGTGTGCCGTATTCACCCATGGTACCCATCTTTACAAGGTGGGTGTGGGGCGACACATCCTTCATGGCGTACACAATGTTTAAAGAGCTCGTAATGTTAGAAACCTGGGTTTCAACGGCGTGGTGGACATCTATCATCGAGTAAGGCGCAGACCTCTGCTCACCCAGGTGCACGAATGCGTCGGGCTTGTACTTGTTGAAAACCCCGCGCACAACAGCATAATCCGTGAGGTCACCCTCCACGAACTCTATCCTCTGACCTGTGAGCTCCTCAACTGCCTTTAATCTTTCATACATATCCAAAATGGGCGTGGCCGACCATGACCCCACTTCCTCGACTCTACGCCTCGTTACGAAGTTGTCAACACCTATCACATTGTGCCCTCTTGAAACGAGGTGTAGCGCCAAAGCCCACCCAATATACCCATCTATACCACCGATAACCACTCGCAACTCTATCAGCACAAATAAATCCAAGTGGTGTTTTAACCTTTATGCAAGAGATTCGAACACTTCAAAACGCGTCCCTTCATCTTCAGTGTTCTACTATCTGACCACCCATCTAAGGTAAGGGTAATATCTGGGGACATGCTTCAATGTATTGTGAAAAGGGCTTCAACTATTGGTCAGCTAGTAAGGATGGTTGAAGTCGAGTACACCGCGAACCTCTCAGTGATCCCACGTGAAAAATACGATGATGGTACTGTTCAGAGGTTCAAGGAATTCATAGAGATGTGTGATGAGGCCCTCGCAAACAGAAAGATAGCTCCAAGTCAAGCTGATAAAGTTCTCTCATATAAGATGCTAGTCGAAAAGGAACTAGAGTGGTACACTAAACGTGTGGCTAAACGTTGACCATCAAAATACACAGCACAGTTGACTCGGGTGACTAAGCCGATCAGCCCTCCAAAGGCGCGTTTTCCGCAACAGCGATGCCATGTGTGCCACCTCCACCATATATTGCTCGGATTAAAGTTGATAGCGTCACCACCTAATAATACCCTACAATAGAATCAACACATCCACCTTACTAGAATGTGTCCTGTCTACTGATGCCATCTGTGGCTATAGAAAGGTTAAAACAGTGGTGGTTAGTTTAAGATTTGTGTGCGTATGAGTGATTCTAGTTCTGAAAAGAAGGATGATGAGTTAACAAAAAGCGCAAAGGAATTCGCGGAAAGTTTGGTCAAACTGGTCGGTGTAACCGGTAAAACCCTTTTAAAAGGCATCGAGGAAACTTTCCCCGAGATTTCGAAATCAGCCCAGCAGATTATGTCAGACCTAGACAGGTCTGTCTCAGACCTATTTAGATCCTTGGATAAGGCCACCGTGTCGGAGCAGCGAGAGTTATTGTCGGCCTATAGAAAAATGCTACTGGTGCAACTCAACAAAATTGAGGAGAGGCTCAAAAGACTCGACGAGCAAGCAGATAGGTAAAGGAAGGGTCGGGGTTTCCGGAGAATCAAGGCAAAGGGGAGGGCTGTTGCGATAAAAAGCCACAACCGCTAAAACGCTTTGCATGGTCCGCCAGGTATTGAGGCAACGTGGGATTTATTACGGTTAGCGGGTTGTGAGCAGCGGCGCCCAAGATTAGGGACCGGTGCACTGTCAGCTTAAACTCGGTTAGACCAACTAAGTATCCATTGGAGGGGTTTGATACTGGCTAGGTTTGCGACCACGGATGGGTAAACGGTATAATGTGACCCTTCCCCCTCTATTTCTACACTTCAACTTTTCTCCGTTTCTGTGTTGGGTGAGGGTGGTTGTGGCTGGGGTTGCCCGCTTGGGTTATAAACTTTTCAGGTGGGTATATCGACACTGTTTTTAAGCACGCGCAAAAGCTAAATGGGGTCAAATGTTTTGCTTTTGGTGATTGACATGTTTGGGGCGGAAGCACTTACTAGATTGGTTTCTGTTTCGGATCCGCGTGTGAGTAGTAGAGGTGTTGTATCGTTCAGTGTTACCAGGATAGATAAGGTGAAGGATGCTTATGCGTCGGCTCTCTTCTGGATTAACTCGGGTAGAAGGGTTAGGTTGACTGAGTTTAGTGGGGCGATAACCAGCCCGGTGTGGTCGCCGAGGGGTGATATGTTGGCCTATATTCATAATGTTAGGTTGAACGGTAAATCGCTGGCTAGTGTTAAGGCTATTTCGGTTTATGGTGGGGGGCCACTAACTCTCTATAGTGAGGAGGATGTGGGTTTCACGGGTTTGAGCTGGGTTGGTGGAGACGAATTGGTTGTGTGTAAAAAGGAGGTGGTTGCGGGGGGTGAGGGTGACGCTAAGAGGGTTTCGAAGATAAGGTATAGACTTGATAATGAGGGCTACTTCCATAATAAGCGCGCCCACCTATTCAGGCTTAGTGTTGGGTCCAAGAAGCTTAGAAGGATAACTGGGGGTGATTTTGATGTTGGCTCTTTTAGTGTGGATGCCCCATCCTCTAAGGTGTACTTTGCGTCCAACATGGATGCCGACGCGGAGACCTCACTCGTAAAGCATGTGTACGAGGTTCCTTTGAGTGGTGGTTCTCCTAGGAGGGTGGTTGGGTGGAGGGGGCCAATAAACGCGCTAAGCCTCTCACATAAGGGTGATAGGTTGGCCTTTCTCGGCCATGATATGAGGCATGGTCAAGCCACTAATACGAAGCTTTACGTGGCATCCACGGCGAGCGGTAAGGTTGAGTGCCTCACAGAGGGCTTTGACAGGTCTCTTGAGAACTCGCTTAACACCGATGTGCGACACAGAAACACTGATTTGAGCCCCCTTTGGGAGAGGTCCGACTTGAGGGTGTACTTTGTTTATACTGATAGGTGGATAACTAGGCTTGCCGATTATGATTTTGAATCGTCGAGTGTAAAGGTTATTGACACTGGGAGAGTATCGGTTGAAGGCTATCATTTCGTTAACGAAAATATTTACTTTACTGGGCTAACGTGGGGTGAGCCAGCCGATTTATACGCCCTTAATCAGGGGGGTGGTAAGATGAGGCGTCTGACTGGGTTTGGTGCACGCAGTGTGAGGGGGATGGGGTTTGTAGAGCCCGAACGCTTCGCTTTTACCGCGAGCGATGGCAAACAGCTTGACGGTTGGTTTATGCGTTCAAGCAAGCAGCCCGCTAAGGGCACCATACTCGAAATACATGGGGGTCCTAGGACCGCGTACGGCGAGGTGTTGATGTTTGAGTTCCAATTCTTTGCGCAGGCTGGGTTCAACGTGATATTCTGCAATCCACGGGGTAGCTCTGGCTATGGTGAAGAGTTCGCCCTGAGCGTGGTTGGCCATTATGGTGAGAGGGATTATCAGGACCTCATGGAGTTCGTTGACTACGTGGTTTCGAAATTCAACCTCGACCGCTCGAAGCTTTACGTGACGGGCGGCTCATATGGGGGATTCATGACTAACTGGATTATTACGCACACCGATAGGTTCCAGGCTGCTGTGACTCAGAGGTCAATAAGCAACTGGGTAAGCTTCTATGGGACGAGTGATATAGGTTATCACTTCACCTATGACCAGATAGGCAGCAGGCCTTGGGAAAACTTGGATAAGCTCTGGGATAAGTCGCCGCTCAAGTACGTTAAAAACGCTAGGACACCTCTGCTTATACACCACGCCGAGATGGATTTCAGGTGCCCTATAGAGCAGGCTGAGCAATTCTTCACGGCACTACGCGAACTTGGCCGCGAAGCGGTGCTTATACGCGTCCCAGAAGAGGGGCATGAGCTTTCACGTTCAGGTAAACCCTCGAGGAGGGTTGATAGGCTCAAACAGATGCTTGAGTGGTTTGAGAGCCATTAGAGCACGCCATTAGAGGCGAACACAATTAGGAGGTCGGTTAAGAAGCCGATCGCGAAACCCGTAAGCAGACCCATGAACCCTATCTTTTTACCCGACCTGTTGAGCACACCGCTGAAGACTGTTATGAGTACGTAGAGCACGGAGCCACCCGCGAGTGCGTAGAGGAAGGTTGTTAGTAGGCTGGAGTCGAAGAATCCACCCACAATTGTGCCTATGAGTGTGGGTCCACCGCCGAGTAAGCCTAGCTCTACCACTCTCCTTGTGGCCATCTGGGCTTTTTTGAGTGGGGAGAAGACGGCGAACCCCTCTGTTGTGTTATGGGTACCAAAGCCTATCACGAGTAGTGTAGCAAGACCTAATGCCCCCGAAGCGAAGGCGGCCCCTATTGCTAATCCTTCACCGAAGTTGTGCAGGCCTATGCCGTAGGCGGTCATGGTCGCCATAGAGTACTCCATTTTCTGGCCCTTCATCCTCTGAAGGAGTCTGTCCTCGTAAGCAACGAGGCTAAAGACGCCGATTGTAAATCCGGCTAGGTAGAGTGTGGAGTACTCCGCGAGATGGATGGCGTTTCTAGTTGTGGTTATGGGTTCTGCGCCGTCAGATAATATCTCTATTAGGATGAATAGTAATATACCCGCTGCCATTGCGCTGAGGAAACCCTTACGCTTATCGTTGTCACCAATCAGCATTACGATTGGGAGTCCAATGAATATTGTGAAACCCGCCACTACACCTAAGAGGAGGAGCTGTAATTCTAGCACGAAAAGTGTATGACGATTGTCATATTAAAGACTTACTTCAACACGGAAACCAAGCTCTGGAAAAAGAGGTGCCATGACATTGGAGAACGAGTGATGGAAAATGCGCTCAGCCTGCTAGCCGCTTTAGCGCTTCTCTAACCGCTTCGACGGCGCGTTGGATCGATTCAGAATCGTTCACTAACACAGATTCGGGGTTCTCTACGCCCCGTAGTATGGGGGTGACTTGTATCCCGCCCCCCTTTAAGGTGATCTCGGCAAAGTCCATCATGAGGAAATTCTTAGAATATACGATTCTATGAGGCCTCACCTGCTCGATTACTTCCCGGTCCAGCTCCATTATCTGCGCTCTGAGTTCACCCAGAAGCTTTCTCTTATCCTCGCTCAGTCGGTCAAAAACTGTTGACACAACAAATTTAATACTATTCTACTTTAAATTGCTTTCTCGATAACTCTAGATGCAGCGGTGGTTTACCGCAAACTCTCCATGTAGATATAGGGCAAAGGTATTCCACTGGCTTCTACAGGCTAGCGTACCCAGCCGCGTTACATAGAAAACCACCCGCATTAACTACTTTTAGAAGATTTTACGCGTGTAGACCATAGCACCAGAATATTGCTGCTTAGGACGCAGAGTGTTCTGCGCGATTTATTCGCTTGGTCCACGTAATGGCTATAATTGGCTGCGTGTGTTTAAAGTGATGAGTAAGATAGTTGCCGTGGCTGGTTCTACGGGGTTTGTTGGGTATAATGCTGTAAAGGGTCTTATTAACGCTGGCATCGATGTGCGTGGCCTAATACGTAGGGGAACCACATCAGGGAGGGCAGTTGAACTCTCTAGGCTTGGTGCTGAGACAATCGAGGTAGACTATAATGATGCTGCTTCTCTTATGGGAGCCTTGAAGGGGTGCAGCGTTATGTTCGACTTCGTCGGTGCGAGCTCCCAATCTGCAGCTATAAACGTGTATGACGTCAACACGCGTATTACACTAAACTTGGTGAGAGCAGCGAAGCGTGCTGGCCTTCAAGGCTTTGTGTATAATAGTGGTTTGGGTGTTAACACCCATACCACGCAGTCATACTTTCTGAGTAAGCTCCACGCCGAGAGAATAATAAGGGCTAGCGGGTTAAAATACACTATATTCCGTCCTTCCTATATTATTGGGCCCGAAGACGAGTTCTCAGGTTACCTGCTTGAGAACATTTTAAAGGGTGAGTCGATACCCGTGTACGGGTCGGGGGCGTACAGGGTTCAACCCATATTTGTGGATGATGCTGTAAACATCTATGTCAACCGTGTTACCTATCAAGCTAAGTGGATGAAGACGTATGACTTAGTGGGAAGAGACATCATCCGATTTGTGGACTATGTCAGGTTGTTCGCGAAAGCCCTAAACAGGGAAGCGCGTTTTGTGCCCGTAGACTTGGAGCGCGCCTACCGGGATGCGATGAGGCAGAGGTCTAAACGTAGGTATAACCCCTATCTGAGCGTGGATGAGTTGGACGTGCTCATAAGCGACTTTGTGTCCTCCCCACACAGGCTTGAGGTGGACTTCGGTCTAAAACTCACACCGCTGAGGGCCGCCCTCAAAAAAATGGCTCAAAGCTTAGGGTACGCCTAAGTTGCTAGGCGGGTGTGCTCTGACAGCTTCTCTATTAGGTGCTTAAGAAGGCTGTCTGAAGCTTTATAGGGGTTAGCACCCCCATCAAGAATGTCTTCGCCTCCAAAAACCTGTTCGTAGCGGTGAACTTCACTATCCACTAAGGTGGAGAGCCTGTGTTTTGCTAGGTCAACGAGCTCGTAAAGGTAAGCCCGTTTCTCGCGTTGGAGGATCTCGCCCGTTTCTCGAAGATATTCATAGTGCCTGACTATCCAGTCAACAAGCTCTTGGACCCCCTCCCCCGTTGTGCCCACAGTCTTAACTATCGGTGGAGCCCAAGGCTTTGACGCAAATCTGAGCTGGACCATTGATCTCAGCTCGGCCATCGTGGCGTCAGCTCCAGCCAAGTCGGACTTGTTAAGCGCGAACACATCAGCCACCTCTACGGGTCCCGCTTCAATGAATTGGACAGTGTCCCCAAGATTGGGCATCATAACCACTACAACCGTGTGGGACACCTTTGCTACGTCGACTTCGTTTTGACCGGTCCCAGTGGTCTCCACGATGATCACATCTTTCCCGTAAGCCCTAAGCAGCCTGATAGCGTCTCTAGTAGCCCTGGAAAGTCCGCCAAGCTGACCCCTAGTACCCATGCTCCGGATATACACCTTAGGGTCGACTGAGTGCCTATTCATTCGGGATCGGTCTCCGAGAACCGCTCCACCAGTGTAGGGACTTGTGGGGTCTACTGCTAGAACACCTATACTCAGGTCTCTTCGTCTATACTCTTCGATAACCCTGTTTATGAGTGTACTCTTACCGATACCTGGAGCACCCGCAAAGCCAACTATATGGGCTTTCCTCTGTGCGTCTTTTCCTAGCATGTCGATGATCCCACGCGCCTGTTCCTCGCTTTCCTCGCACATCGTTATGAGTTTTGCGAGAGCTCTGGTGTCGCCCTTTCTGAACAGTGTGACAAGCTCTTCGAGGTTTTGTGTCAAGCGGTTCACCGGTTTTTAGAATCTAGCGGACGCGGCTCTTTTGACTATTTCCACAAGCTCAGAAAGAGGTGTGCCGGGTCCCTTAACATCGTATACACCCATCTTCTTCAGTTCCTCTGCCTCCTCGTCAGGTATTATGCCTCCAACCAGAACAGCGATGTCCTCCGCGTTGTTTTCCCGTAGAAGTCTTAAAACTTCTGGCACAATGGCCATGTGGGCGCCTGAGAGTATGCTTATGGCTATCACGTCGACATCCTCTTGGATAGCCGCACCAACGATCTGTGATGGTGTCTGGTGGAGCCCTGTGTACACAACCTCCATACCCGCATCGCTCAGAGCTCTGGCGAGAACCTTTACGCCCCTGTCGTGGCCGTCCAAACCCGGTTTTGCGACGAGAACCCTTATTTTCCGTGCTTCCTCCTTGGGTTTGTCTATGGCTTGGCTCAAACTCTATACACCATATCAGTATATCTTGGGCTCTGTGTACTCACCGAATACATCTTTGAGGGAGCTCACTATTTCGCCAAGGGTGGCCGACGCTCTAACGCACTCCACCACGTAGGGTACTAGGTTTTTCCGGGATTGGGCGGCCTGCTTTAACTCTTCAAGCCTCTGTTCGACTGCTCTGCTGTCCCTGGTGGCTCTAAGATGTCTAATCCTCTCCACTTGGCTTTGCTCTATTCTTGGGTCTATTCTAAATATGGGTACCTTGACTTCCTCCTCCTCCCTAAAGCAGTTAACGCCCACGAGTAGTCTTGACTTGTTTTCAAGTGAGCGCTGGTAGCGGTAGGCTGAATCGGCTATTTGACGCTGGAACCATCCATTCTCGATACACTTTATGACGCCGCCTTGTGCTTCTATCTCGTCTATGAGCTTCCAAGCACGCTTCTCCACCTCGTCGGTGAGCCATTCAACATAGTAGGAGCCCCCTAATGGGTCGGCTACATTGGCCACACCCGTTTCGAGTGCGAGTATCTGTTGGGTTCTCACCGCGAGCTTAGCGGCTTCCTCTGTAGGTAGTGCTAGCGCTTCATCCATGGCGTTCGTGTGCAGACTCTGAGCACCCCCCAGCGCAGCGGCGAGCGCCTCATAGGCCACCCTCACAACGTTGTTTAGTGGCTGTTGTGCCGTGAGGGATACACCCGCCGTCTGAACGTGGAACCTCATCTTCATTGAGCGTTCATCCCTGGCACCAAACCTTTCACGCATAATTTCAGCCCACATCCTCCTAGCAGCCCTGAACTTGGCTATCTCCTCGAAGAAGTCTATATGGGAGTCGAAGAAAAAGGATATCCTCGGTGCAAAACTGTCCACGTTGAGCCCACGCTTGACGGCTTGGTCGACATAGGTTATAGCGTCGGCTAGAGTGAACGCGAGCTCCTGAACGGCGTCGGCACCCGCCTCCCTAATGTGGTAGCCGCTCACGCTTATAAAGTTGTATTTCGGCATATACTTGCTGCAGTATTCGAAGGTGTCAACAACTAAGCGCACACTGGGTTCAGGTGGGAATATGAACTCTTTTTGGGCGATGTACTCTTTGAGTATATCGTTCTGTATTGTTCCCATAAGCTTGTCCTGGGAGACCCCTTGCCTTTCCGCGGCCACAATGTATAGGGCTAGAAGAATTATGGCTGGACCATTAATGGTCATGGACACACTCACCTTGTCTAGGGGTATACCGGAGAAGAGCTCCTCCATATCCACGATTGAGCTCACTGATACTCCCTCTCTACCCACCTCCCCCTTTGAGAGGGGGTTGTCTGGGTCGTAGCCCATTAGTGTGGGCATATCGAACGCCACGCTAAGCCCCGCCTCACCGTGAGCCAGAAGATATTTGAAACGCCTGTTAGTGTCGCCCGGCGTCCCAAACCCCGAAAACTGCCTAATAGTCCATATTTTACCCCGATACATGTCCCTGTGTATGCCTCGGGTATAGGGGTATACACCCGGGTTGCCGAGCTTAGAAGTGTACTCAAGCCCATCTGTGTCGGCGGGCGTGTAAAATTCTTTTAGGCTGATACCTGAGAGGGTGGTTTTTTCCGCGTTTCTCGCAAGCTGGTTTACATCTTCGCTTCGAAGGTCGATGTTTTCGTGAAGCTTTTTATCTGTACTCATCAATCGCCATCATCAAATAATAGTGTAAGCCAGTATAATAATTCTATTGTAGCTTTGATGTTACTTGTGTTATCCAATCCGCCCCGTTCTAGGTATGCATAACCGTTAAGTGTGTGTTTGGTGTGCTCAGGTTTGCTATGGAGAAATTCCAGGTGCTCGTTATAGGCGGGGGGCCAGCTGGTAGTGCTGCTGCGTACGCGGCGGCTAAGGCGGGTGTCCAAGTGCTTCTCCTTGAGCGTGGGCATGAAGTAGGCTCGAAGACTGTCTCTGGTGGACTTCTCTATACACACGTATTAAGAGGCCTTTACGGAGATTTCTGGGCTGAAGAGGACCCCCCATTTGAGAGGTGGATATCGAGGTACGTGCTCGGCTTCTTAGGGGACTCATCTGCTACACTCATAGACCACTATGACACCTCGTTCGGTGAGCCACCGTACAACAGCGTATCAGTGCTGCGTAATAAGCTCGATAAGTGGCTAGCTCAAAAGGCTCAGGAGGCGGGTGCTATGATTGTCACGGGGACAAGGGTTGATGAATTATTGGAGGAAAATGGTAGGGTCAAGGGTATCATATCTGGGGGCGATCAGATTGAGGCTGATGTTACCGTGGTTTGTGACGGGATTAACTCGTTGCTCACAAAAAAGAAGGGTTTCAGAAGCGAGTGGGCGGGTTCAACGCTTGGTATAGGGGTAAAACAGGTGATTGAGTTGCCAACGGGAAAGCTCGAAGAGAGGTTCTTGCTAAGCGGGCTTGAGGGTGTTGAGT
>Ga0208548_100099_pt1 | contig 42456 bp, 39 predicted proteins | sample ECH_Chost_MetaG_FD_187133 | JGI IMG/M metagenome (GOLD analysis project Ga0208548, IMG submission 187133) | Hot spring microbial mat communities from Yellowstone National Park, Wyoming, USA - ECH_C host_MetaG (SPAdes) (version 2) | ecosystem: Environmental > Aquatic > Thermal springs > Hot... | reverse complement strand
CCTGGGCAGAACCCTTCATCGGTTTGGAGGTCATCAACGGGAAATCCCTGGTGATGCTATACAAACGTAACTCACACCAAGGACATTTAGAAGTGATTAACAGAACTAATCGTTGCGCAAAACGTCATGGTCTCTCATTAGCCCCTCTTATGTCCCCCATCTGACGGGGGTCTACCTAGTCCGAAGGATCACCCACACTGATTACTGACCTCCTCCACGCCCTGAAGGGTCCCAGGCTTGTTCAGGCGGTGCGAGTTCTGTAAGGTAACCCCTTTAATGACGCATTCCCTGAGGACCCCCCTTCAGGTATTTCTCCGGGTCCCTCTCGAATTCAGTTTTACAATCCTCACAACAGAAGTAATAGATCTTACCCTTATACATAGTCTTGAACCGCGTTCGTGTGTCCACCTCCATTCCACAAACAGGATCTTTTGCCTTGCTTACTTTCTCCATAGCAGTTACTTTACTCTCCTCATTTATTAATTTGCAGCCTAGTGGAAGCCTAGTGGACGTGAAGTAATCGATAGGTTGTAGTTTGAAGACTAGAGCCTGAATAGGATCTCAGGGTAACTAAGCGTGGATCGTTAGGGATTTGTGCTTCATAGGATTTCATAGTTTGATATCAATCCTCAGTCCTTAGGCTTCACCGAAGTCGCGGGAAAACCCGTTCACCCTCCTCCGCCCCCTTAGCGGGGTAACCCCAACGGAGTATCTCTATCCGGTGGGGAAACCCGCACATTTTCAGTTCACCGTCACACCTCGTCGGGATACCTTCGCCCCATTTGGTGTAATTGTATTTATGTCTTCTAACAAATAATATAGACTTTACGGTTTATCGGAAACTGTTTTCAACAACGAAGTTAATAGTGGACACTTGAAAACTCACTTCCTCTCCACAAACTCACGTCTCCCTATGGGAAGGGAGTAGACATAGTAGTAGATCATTGAGAGGAGTATGGCCGCATCGTATGGAAGGGGGCTAACCCTGACCGCAAGGGCCGAGATCGCCAATGAGGTGTAAATCCACCTCCAAGTCCTGGAAGATTTGAGAGCGCCGTAGACAGCTATGACGAGAGTGAGAGCCATGGATAATTCTGACCAATGACTTACGTGTAACGCTGTTATGGGAAACGCAGTTATTCCTACTAGGGGATAAAGCTCGTCCTGATTCCTCCCCTTCAGATAGAGCATGATGTAAAGGGACAACATCTCAGACATCATGGGGTAGAAGAACCAGTAGCTATTAACTGAAGTGTAGAATGCACCGTAAGGAGTGGAGAAAGGACCTACCCCGAATTGGGCTATTCCGAAAGTGGATCCCATTAGGACCTCGTTGGACACTAAGAGGAGGGAGACCAGGTAATAGTCTGATTTGCTCATATTCAGACTCCTCACTATGGAGTGGGCGGAGTAGAGGAAGTATCCTAAGAGGGCAGTCATGGTCCCCATGTTGAGGCCCACTGCTACAGCGAGGGTGAGAGACGATGGCTGTGCGAGGTAGATGGAAGCGCCTAAGAGCATGGTCAGCATCATGAGGAGGCCAAAGTAAGAGAAGAACAGACCCACATGAGTTCTGATACTCTCCACTAAGTAGATCAGGGCCACTATGGAAGCGACCATTGCAGAGGCAAAGGCTATTAATACTCCTATTCCGAGGTCCATATGCATACGAGGTTATCATTCGTATAATAGATTTTTGTTGATTTTTACCTCAACGGAGTTTATGGGAGCGGAAGAACCTCTATAGGACTATCCCCTTTACGGAAAGTCCTTATCCATGATCCCAAACACGTGTCGATCAGGGTCACTGACTGGGGAGGTAACTATAACATTTTTACGTAACTTTCAAAGACTATTAGTTAATTTCAAATATTGCCTCGAGGCGTTCCCTTCGACCAGCCCCAAGGAGTTGAGGGTGACCCTGTGTGATCCCTCAAGAGGGGCATAGCGGCGGAATTGGAAGCGGGTGAAAGTAGGAAAGTCACGCCACGGTAAACACAACTATCGTCTCCCTTCCATACGACTGATCCCCTAATCTCTAGATCCGGACCCATGTGGGAGGTCCTGCTCCACCACTCACCAAGTAAGGGTGTGAACCCAGGGCATGAAACACGAACAGCCTTGGCCCCTTCAGGGTGGAGGTCAATCCTTTTAGATCCTCATCACTCGAGAGTATAGTTTCCAGAGCGCAAAAATTGAGGCAGCAGCTGGAAGCCAAAGGATTACCTGAAAGGGTAAAGACAGATTGATCTCTGAAGCCTCGAACAGAGCTGCCACAAGAAGCTCAAAGGCTATGAATAACCAGATCAAGGTTAGCTTACGTAATTTAGAGATTAAGCTCCCCTCTGTCATTAGGAAGTTCAGCGAACCAGCCGCCGCTATCGCATAGGCCGGGAGCTCAAGCCACGAGTGAGGTAGAGCCAAAAGTCCCAAGAACGCCTCTAGCCCCTTTCCTTGGGAGATCACGGAGAGGACGTAAGCCGTGGAACCCATGGAGAACAGGAAAACGGCAACGCCTAGAGCTGGTACAAGGTCTAACGTGGCTACCACTAAATTATGGGAGAAGATCGCTAAAACCTCAAGCGGAAAGGGCTGGGACACTATACTGCTCCTAAGAGTCATGAAGCTATTCAGGATCAATTGAGACTTGAAGTTAATAGATGATATAGAGCCGAACATTATCAACTCAATCGCTAGGAAAAACAAGAACAACCTAGTGAGTCTCGACATGAACTGATCTCTGAGTGCTCCAACAAAAACTTTCGGTTAGATCCGCATCTGAAAGGGTTGGTTTACAAACTGACGAAGGCCTCTCCCTTCACGGTAGACCCAAAATCACTCTTCTAAAAATGGAGTTGATGGTATCGGCATTAGCTACAAATCATGGGGTTGGGGCGTTCCCCTTGAGAGTGTAACGTTATTCACCCCTTGTAACGTTCTCGCTGGGGGAAACTTCGCAGCCTAGTGCCCACACTATCGACACACTCTACCCTGGCATACGGGAGGACGGATCTAAACTGTTTCGCTTCAATCCTGACCTATTTTCGAGGAGGTGATTTTGGGTCTACCGTTTATGGCGGGGAGGAAAGTCGGCTCATGGACCGCATCCCCAAGTTAGATCCAAGGGAATTAGAGACCCGCGATTCGAAATCAAAGTGATCAATTCTCATAGATTTAGGAAATTCCCTATGGAAGAGCCTTTGACTGGGTATGGTAGGTTGGACATCCCCCTAACCCCCTATGATCTTTCAACCAACACCTCGCTTCAAGGCTTTCCCTCCCTGAATGATCACTTCCCCCTGCACTGGTTCAGTTGAGGTCAATATGATCTTAACTCCCTTAACTTCAGCTAGAACTAAGTAGTACGACTCCTCAAGGCCCTCTGGGGTTACGTTGAGCTTCCACGTCTCTACTACTACTCCACTTTCCGGGTCGAACTCCTTCAGATCCCTAGAGCCACATCGTGGGCATAGAGCCCTCCTCTCCGATCCTATGAATCCACAAGAGCACGAGATCAAGGCTCATCACCTAGTATTAACACTGTGGAGCAGTTCCCGAAACCAGCCATACTCAACGTCAGCCCAGTCCTAGCCCCCTTAACCTGTCTCTGCCCTGCTTCCCCCCTTATCTGTAGGAATGCCTCCACCACTTGAGCTACGCCGCTGGCGCCTATGGGGTGGCCTTTGGAGTTAAGGCCTCCACTGGGGTTTATGGGCTTCTCACCACCAAGTTCCGTAATACCCTCCATCACACCCCTCCACCCCTCACCCCTCTTGAAGAATCCGATCTCCTCCGATTGCACTATCTCGAGTATGGTTGCCATATCGTGGAGTTCAGCGAAGTCCACTCGGTCTACCTTTGCCTCCCTCTTGGCTATGGCAGTGGCTTCTCTAACTGATGGTATGGCAGTGAGTTCCTGCCTCTCGGTGACATATGAGGTGTCGGAACTCATTCCCACACCTTTGATGTAAACTGGTTTATCTGTGAAACTCTCAGCTTCCTGGTCGTCCACTATCAGGAGGGAAGCTGCCCCATCGCTTATTGGAGTGTACTCATAGAGTCTAAGTGGCTCTGCTATTACGGGCGAGGAGAGGACCTCTTCCAAGCTCACTCTCTTCTGAATGTGGGCGAAGGGGTTCAGGGCGCCATTGAAGTGGTTCTTCACCGCTACCTGAGCTATGGACTCCCTAGAGGCCTCGTATTTCTTCATGTAGAGTTTAGCCATCAGTGCAGCGAGGGAAGGAAGGGAAGCTGCTCTCTCCCCCTCAGGGAGCAAGCTCGAGATCACTTTGGTGACCTGCCTCGTGTTCCTCTCCGACATCTTCTCTACCCCTATGATCAGGATCCTCTTGAACCGCCTCACCATGAAGTTTGCCACAGCTATCGCGGTCCCTCCGCTCCCGCTCGTATTATCGACCCGGAAGGAGGGCACATTGTCCATGCTTAGGTAAGTGGTGACTAGGTTGTTGAGTCCAGAGGTCCCGTTGAACTCCCCTGAGTAGCTGTTGGACACTATTACCAAGTCGATTTCATGGGCAAACTTACTCACTATGTCCAAGGAGGCCTCAGCAGCCAATTCCAGAACTCCTTCCTTTCTCTTACCGAACTTTGTGAGACCTGCTGCGACTACTGCAGGCATCCTGAGGTTTAAAGCGGATCGGTTTTTAAGTCATAGTTCCCAAGCAGTGAATGAAGAAAGACACTAGCGTGGAACCTGGTCTTCCAGGATCCTTGCTCACTTAAGCTGACTTCTCTCCGCCCTGGAAGGGTTCCCTCCCAGGGCGGTTCGTCGTTTCCACCGTGGATTCGGGTTCACGTCCCTCACTTGGTAGGCAGTGGGCCAGAGGCCTCCCACCTGAGCCAGGATCCCGAGGAAGGGGATCCCTCATGTGACGGAGGCGATGTTAGTTGCCCCTCCCACAGTCCCGCTTCTTAAACTGAGCTGGGGAGGAGTCCAGCTCCAAGGAGTCCCATGATCCATCCATCGAGGGTGATCGAGGGCCGAGTCTCCACGTCTGATCGCTATTGGCTACGAGCATTCTAAATGTAGAGTGAAAGCATAGGGACGGACCGGAACTAGATTCGGTCCCTCTTCTAGTCAGGGTGGCAGGAAGCAATATATTTCGGTCCCTTAGAGTTTTAGAGGCAGTGAGACTTTGAAGCTCTATGAATATGAGGGGAAGCAGCTTTTCTCCTCTTTCGGAATCCCCGTTCCGCATGGTAAATTAGCTACGGAGCCCATAAAGTGGGATGGAAAGGCTGTGGTTAAGGCCCAGCTATTGGAGGGTGGAAGGGGAAAGAGAGGTTTAGTGAGGATCACAGACGACGTTTACGGCACCATAGTCGAGATGAAGAGGCAGGGTATAGGGAAGTTCCTAGTGGAGGAGTTCGTTCCCCATGATAGGGAGGTCTACCTCTCGGTGATGATTGATAGGGATCAGAGGGACCCGATCGTCGTCGCCTCCCCTGAAGGGGGGATAGACGTGGAGAGCGCCAAGGACGTCAAGGTATTCAAGATACCCTTGGAGAGAGGAGTCAGGCCCTATGACGTAGTGAAGATAGAGAAATACCTCAATGTCAAGGGGTTAGGGGATGTGATCAAGGGGTTATACAGGATCTTAGTTGAGGCTGAAGCTGAATTAGTCGAGATAAACCCCTTGGCGATAACTGACAAGGGGCCAATGGCCTTAGACTCTAAAGTCATTCTGGAGGACAATGCCCTCTTTCGGCACGAAGACCTCCTCAAGTCCTTCAATAGGGAGTATAAGCAAGAGCCTTACGTGGAGCTAGAGGGCGATGTTGGGATCATAGGGAACGGCGCGGGGCTCACCATGGCTACCATGGATATGGTGAAACTACTGGGAGGGAACCCAGCGGATTTCTTGGATGTAGGAGGGGGAGCCAATAGGGAGGCCGTTAAGGGCGCCCTCCTAGCCATAGGCAAGAACCCTAAAGTGAAGAAGGTAGTGATAAACATTTACGGAGGGATCACCAGGTGCGACGAAGTGGCGTTGGGCATAGTGGAGGCCATGAAGGAGGTCAGAAAGCCTATCTTCGTCAGGTTAGTGGGGACTAACGAGGAGGAGGGAAGGAAGATCCTAAGGGACAACGGTGTTAAGGTATACGATCAGGCACTTCAGGCTATAGGTGATGCTATACGCTTGTGAACAGGAACACCAAGGTCATTGTCCAGGGAATAACGGGGAGAGAGGGGTCCTTCCACGCCAAGAGGATGCTCTCCTACGGAACTAAAGTAGTGGGAGGGGTCACTCCAGGCAAGGGAGGGACTGAAGTTGAGGGGATCCCGGTTTACGATACTGTGGAGGAGGCGGTGAAGGAGACAGGCGCCGAGGCGAGTGTGGTCTTCGTCCCTGCCAGGTTCGCAGTTGATGCGATTTATGAAGCCGTGGACGCGGGTTTGAAGCTGGTGGTGGTCATAACCGAGCACATCCCTGTCATGGACACATTGAGGGCAGTGAAGTATGCTAACGCTAAGGGAACGAGGATCATAGGCCCTAACTGCCCAGGAGTCATAGTGCCAGGCGAAACCCTTTTGGGAATACTCCCTCCGCGGGCCTTTAATAGGGGGAATGTGGGCATCGTTTCTAGGTCTGGGACCTTAACCTATGAGGTGGGGGAGATGCTGAAGGATTTGGGCAACTCCACCGTAGTGGGGGTTGGTGGAGACCCCGTAATAGGTACAGATCCTACGGAAGTGGTCAAGATGTTCGAGGCTGATCCAGAAACGGAGCAGATAGTGGTAATAGGTGAAATAGGTGGGACTTCTGAGGAGAGGATAGCTGAGATGGTGAAGAAGGGAGAGATCAGGAAGAGGATAGTGGCCTACATTGCTGGCATGACAGCTCCCAGGGAGAAGAGGATGGGGCACGCAGGGGCAGTGGTTTACATGGGCAAAGGAAGTTATGAGAGCAAGATCAGGGCTTTCAAGGACGCTGGCATAAGGGTGGCCTCCACTCCCTACGAGATAAAGGACCTTTTGAAGTGATCACCGCTGATCCTCCTCGGTCACTCTGATCAACCTAGGCCTCTGAACTCTGATGTATCGAATAAGAAGCAGAGTGTCTATAACCATGGTGAGGAGCATTGGAAACAAACTAGGGATCACCCCTACTCCGCTAACCGAGGCCAGACTATTGGACAAGCCGTAACTAGTTATGTAAGCGTCGAAACTCATGCAAGCCCTCCTGAAATCCTCCTTTAGACTCACTAGCCTGGACAATCCCATTCCTATTAACATACCTGAGACTATGGCGGGCGAAGTAAGGGCAGCGTAGCGAATGACGTAGGAGGAGAAGATACCGAGCTTGAGGTAGACTAGGAAAGCAGTCAAGCTCTCAGCAGTCCTCAGGAGGGCTATAGCGAACTTGAAGTGGTCCTTACTGAGGCCTTGGTTGTTTATCAGGATCGCCAAGGGAGGCCCGCTTATAGTGGAAATCCCATAGAGGACACCCACAGGGAAAACGATGAGGGAACCAAATTTCCTCCAGTTACTTAATTCAACAGGTTTTCTCAGACCGTAGGCCTGCATTAAGATCAGAGGGAGCAGCGTCAGGTAAACTACGAGTTTCAACGAACTGCCTGAAAATGACAGGCTCAGGAAGTAGCCTCCTAACACTGATCCCCCTACTATTCCGGGTAAGCCGGAGAGGGCGAACGATACAGCCCCCTTATCTATCTTCACTCTTTTATAATTATAAAATAAATTAAACATATTTTGAAAAATCTCCACGAAGTTCAATATGGGTGAAACCTGTCTCGGGGTGTACCTCACCAGGAGGAGAGGGTTCGCAGTGGCGGAGAAACCGTAAGCAAATCCACCTACGGGTATTGAGGCTAAAAGGAAGGTCAAAGAGAGGAAGAGTGGATCGAGTTCCTGCATTTCACCACCGACTTAATTGCGATAACTCCTGTTTAAAAGATTGAAGAAATATGCAATTATCGCATCAATTAGATTTATTGTATACAAGATTAAAAACAACGAGTGTACTCCCTTGGGCTCTCTGATTAGATCACCCTTGGATATATTGATAACCCCTTTAGGGCTGAGAGGAAAGTAGTTACCAGGCTAGGTGAACTCGCTCAATGGAATACGATGGATATGGGATTGAATTTCGACGACCTAGTCTTTACCCCTTAAGATTTATTTCCCACTTCGCGGAAGAGTGTTTAGATGCTCACTTCACTGAGAAACGATTTAAGGCTAATCCTGCTGATCCTCATTATACTCCTCCTTCTGTCCCTCATACAACCGCTTTTCCTGATCGGCACTATTCCTTTGGCCCTACTCTATCATAAGCCCGGAATTCCTTTCCTACTCCTTTTGTTCCCGTTATGGATTTTAGGTTCACCGTTTTTCTTTTATGCCGTAATAGCCATAGTGAGCTTACTGTCTACATACTTGCTTTATGGGTTAGCGACAAGAAAGTGAAAGGAATGCCAGAGTCAGCTTTACGCGAGCTGAACTGACAAAGTTGGGGTTTCAGGACCCTCTTCAAGCCCATACCTGATCTGCTGCTTTAAGAGAGGCCAGATAATACTAGACCATAAATATTTAAACCTAGGCAGAGCAGTTTATACATAGGGGTGTGATATATGAGCAAGACGATACTAGTAAGAAAGCAGGACACTGAGGGTTACCTTCCCGTGGACGATGTGGAGATATCCCAGCTGCCCAAGGAGTACCTAAGGATCGAGTATCCAAATGAGTGGAAATACCTAGAGAAGCTGAGGCGCACTTTCGAGGGCGTGCCCTATCATTATTAGGGATTTCTGGTACCAGGCTTTCCTACGGTTCTCTGTTAGGGGCCAGGCGAGATCGAAGGTTTCCCAGGTTCATGAGAATGGACTATAAAGATCAAAAGATCAGATATACTAAAACATCGATAAATTCGTAGTAGCTAAAGAATCCATAAATCTCGAGGTAGGCCGAGCGCATTAAGTCGCTTAAAGCCTAAAAGATCTTTCTGTCCCAAAAAAGCATCGAAGTTCAGTTATTACACCCAGGAATGAAACCTAAGACTCCACATCTTTCATCTAAATCAATTTAAATAGATTTTTATAAAAGAAGTAAGTATAATAACTTATAAAGCGTTCCATCACTTGAACGCCCCTTTAAAGAAATACTTAATATCGAGTTCCCCTAGTAATACTACACGTAATGGGCTGAAGATTTTTATGGGAGGGAGGGGGGTGGGAAATGTGAAACGTGAGGCTTTTCTGTTACTAGTTTTCGACGCTATACTGTCAGTGATCGTAAGCAGTACTTTCGCCCTAGTTGTGCCCTTGATCTTGGCCAGTTTCATCAAGGAACAGCTAAAGAAATACAATAGAACTGCCCTTAAAAAGTATAGACCTAATATACCGTGGGCTCATCCTCTCTCATGGTCCTGTGTAAGATCGAGGAAGCACTCACCCAGAGGGGGGCAAACAACAGGATCAGGATAATGAGGCTCCTCAGCAATAGGGCGATGACTGCCATCGAGATATCCAGGGAGCTAAAACTCAACTACACCACCGTGAGGTATCATTTGGACATCCTAGAGAGGCTCAAGCTAGTATCAAGGGAGAGGGGATCGAGGGTAAAATTCTATAAGTTGACCAAGAACGGGGAGATATTATTGAGTGGGCTGGGAGAAGCGCGTGAGAACCTAAAAGCGTTCGAGAGTATTTGGGGAAATAGAAACTGAGATAACTACATTGAAACTAATGTCCCAAGAGATCTGAAACTGTTTTTAGGCTCGGTGCAAAAAAGAACCTAGGTATGGCAGCACACGTAGTAGTTCCAGTAATTATAATAATAGTTGTAATTGTAATCCTCATATTAACTGGTTATATATATAACCCAATAGTAGATGCACCCTCCTTAGCTCTGGTGGGCTTCTTAAGCTACAGAACCGTATACGTAATCGTGAAGACAAGGAAGAGGAACTTCTTCAGTTATACGGGGAAAGTAGGGGAAGCCAAGGAGGACATAAAGAAGGGTGAGGAGGGGTATGTAATGGTGGAGGGTGAGATGTGGAAGGCTATTCCATTAGAGGACGTGACGAAAGGGGACAAAGTGGTGGTGGTGAAGATGGAGGGTCTGAAGTTGGTGGTGAAGAGACAAGTGAGGAATGAAGAGAGGATACAGTAAAGGAAAGAGAGAATACTCAATTACTGGAGTAGCCGAGTTGGCGGACAGCTCTGATCGTTTTAGGCCGTTACAAAATAGTGAAAGCCTCCCCCCTTCTAGGGGAGGGGACGACGATTTAAATACCTTTTTCAGGAGATCTATTAATGAAGATGATAGCGACGCCCCTCCCCAGCTTGGTTCAGGAAACGGGACTGCGGGAGGGACGACCAACATCGCATTTACTCTCCATTGTGGAACCAAGGGTTATGGATGGAGGTTCCCACGACTCGATCCCTCAAGTAGGTTGCGCCTCTGATCCGCTGCCCACCAAGTGAGGGATGTAACCCCTCACGGTGGGAACCGTGAACCGCCCTGGAACCCTTCCAGAGCGGGGAGGAAGTCAGATTACCTGATCAAGTTTTTATGAAAGTTTTCTTCCCCCATACTGTGAACGCGATCGGGCTCGCGGCAGATTTCATGAGCGTCCTCGTTCTGACCTTGATATCTCTCCAAGTTAGAGCGGAGAGCAGACTTTTCTCAATAAAGGGAGACTTCGAGTCCACCGCTTCAGTCATAGTTCCAGTCAGGGGCATCGATCCTGAGCTTGAGGAGAACTTACGCTCCCTGCTCTCTCAGGACTACCCATATGGCTATGAGGCTATCTTCGTGGTTGACCAGGACGATGTGGAAACCGCGAACTTCCTCAAGGGAAAGGGGTTTAACACTGTATTAGCCGACTTCGAGTGCAGTACGTGCAGCGGCAAAGTCAAGGCCCAGCTCTCAGGACTCAAACACGCAAAGGGAGAGGTGGTAGTTTTCGCGGACTCCGACACCAGGTTCAGGAGGGATTGGCTCAGGGAGATGGTGAGACCTTTGAGTCATTACACCGCTTCTACAACCTTTTCCTGGCCTTCTCCACTTAAGTTAAGCCTTCAGAACCTGATAAGGGCAGGATTCTGGACCTTAGGCTTCGAGTCTCAGGCAATAGGAGGTACTTTCCTTTGGGGTGGGTCCATGGCCTTCAGACGGGAGTTCTTGACCGAGGACGTGGTGAGAGAGTTAGCTAATAACTGGTGCGATGATTGCACCCTCACGAGGCTGGTTAAGCAGAGAGGAGGGAGTATAGCCTTCAACCTCAGGGCTATGCCCCTCAATGTCTACGACGAGCGATCCCTGTGCAGGTGGATGACCAGGCAAGTGATCACCATATGGAGGCACTCGCCTAGAGGAGCTAAGGCCTTTATAGTCGTCATTACATCGATATTGGGAATTCTAATCTTGGGTGTGATCTCCCATTCTCTCTTCCCTTTACTCATTCCTCTGGCGTGGATCGCGAAGAATTTCCTAAGGTCCAGGGAAATGGGGACTCTATCGATCCTACCGTCACTCCTCTCCATAGTGGGTGCGATCGCGGGTTACGTGACCCTCATCTCCTCCAGGAACAAGAGGGTCATACAGTGGAGGGATAAGGTCTACCTCACTTAATTTCCCAACTCGACCTAGGCCGAGTTCTCCCCACATTGAGTGAGTGGATTAGGGGGGAGTGAATAGGACATTGTGTGGGATTTAATGGTGTGAAAAGTTTAAATCCTAATTTCAAGTAATATCTGATATGGCCACATTCGTGGTTATCTCTAACTTAACCGATAAAGGGGCTTCCACTATAGCTGAGAAGCCTGAGAGGATAAAGTCGGTGAACGAGGAGTTGGCCAAGGTGGGGGCAAAGGTTAAGGATCAGTATGCGGTTTTCGGCGACATCGATTTCATTACAGTCGTGGAGGTGGAGGACGTAGAGAAATTCCTTAAGGCTATAATAGAGCTGAACAGCAGAGGCACTGTGAGGACCAAGTCCTATTTAGCAATTCCAGTTGACAGGGTAATAGAGGTCGTAAAGTCCTCTCCCTCCATAGGACACCGACGTTGAGCAGACACGGAACGTGGAGGGATCACTGAGTGCGGAATAGGAAATTAAAAAACTCCCGTGTACTCTACTAACCTGAAAATGCACCCTTACGTCAGGGAGAGGTTGGGGCTCAACTACGAAATGGTGGATAAGTACTTAGTCATGAGACTAAGGAAGTATATCTCAGATGCGAGCGCTAGAGGTGGCGTGATCGGCTTAAGCGGGGGAGTGGACTCTGCGTTGACAGCTAGGTTATTGACCAAGGCCACGGACAACTTCTTCATCTTGGTCATGCCCTCTAAGTCCACTCCCAAGAAGGACGTAGAGGACGCCATGGAGTTGATCAGGGAATTCAAGGGGGAGAACAGGTACGCTTACTTCGAAATAGATGAGCTGGTGGACAAGTTCTCCTCACTGGCAAAAACGGAGGACAAGAGGGTGATAGGTAACGTTAAAGCCAGGGTCAGAATGGTGGCCCTCTATACCTTCGCTCAGAGGCTAGGATACTTAGTGGTGGGGACTGGGGATAAGAGTGAGCTCATGTTGGGCTACTTCACCAAATATGGTGATGGAGGTGTGGACGTGCTTCCCATAGGTGATCTCTACAAGACGCAGGTGAGGGAAATGGCGAAGTGGGAGGGATTACCAGAGTCTATTTACTCTAAGCCCAGCTCCCCTGCACTTTGGGAAGGTCAAACAGCCGAATCTGAATTGGGAATTCGATATGAGGACGTTGACTCAGTACTTTACTTGGCCTTCGACGAGATGAGGAGCGAGGAGCAGATCCTCAGCCTTACAGGTCTCCCCTCCCCAGTGGTGAGAAGGGTCATATCCTTAGTTAAGGCCTCCCAGCACAAAAGGATGCCACCGGAGATCTTCAGGTTGAGCGGTAGGGCTATAAACTCGGACTGGAGGTACCCGAGGCATTGGTCTTGAGGGTCGAACTCGCCCAAATAGAGGTTAAGGTGGGTAGGGTAGAGGAGAACCTTAAGAAGCACTTGGAGATCTTAGAGACCACGTCAGCAGACTGCGTAGTGTTCCCCGAACTGTCCCTCACCGGTTACATCCTGAAGGACTTGATATATGAGACCTTCAAGGAGGTGGAGGAGGCAGTGAGTAGAGTGGCAGAGACCTCTAGGTGCGCCGTCTTGGGAGGGATAAAGGAAATTTCGCCTGGTATCCTAAGGAATTCGGCCGCAGTGATCCTGAATGGACAAGTCAACTTCGTCCCAAAGTTCTACCTTCCCACCTATGGCTTATTTGAGGAGAGGAGGTACTTCCAGAGGGGTAACCCACTAAGGGACCTCAGGGTCTTCGATTTCAACGGCTTCAAATTCGGAGTCCTCATATGCGAGGACGCATGGCATCCAGAGCCCGTGGAGGCCTTAGCGAGGTTAGGAGCTGAGGCAGTATTCATACCATCAGCCTCACCCATGAGAAGGTTAGGGAAGTCCCTTGGGATAGAGGACCAGTGGACGTCCCTAATCAAGGCTCACTCCCTCATGAACGGCGTTTGGATCGTGTTCTCCAACCTGGTGGGACCTCAAGACGAGGAGTTCTTCTGGGGTGGGTCCATGGTCTCCTCACCTTTAGGTGAGATAAGGGCTAAAGGGAAGATCATGGAGGAGGACAGGGTGGTCGCGGAAATAGATGTAGAGGATGTTAGGAGGTCGAGGTTCTTCAGTAGCTACAGGGATCACGTTAGGGAGTTCCACCAACTACTCTCCGAACTGGATTAATGAGAAGCTTGGTAGGAATCCCTATTTCTTTGATTAAACCCTCAGGTGGTGTCGACGATACTCCTCCCTAGCTAGATCCAGGGCCAAGGGACTGGGGAAGAGCCATCTTGCTCTCTCTCGTTAATGAAGAGCTCCACTTCAACTATGGGATCTAGGGCAGTCCCACATCCAAGGATCGTGGTCTTCCTCGTCTGCTCACAGTGTGTGGCCTTCACTCTGCGTGAGCGGTCCCTCGGAGGGCGAAGGGGAAGTCAGAATCAGGACGAAAGAGTTACGCCATGGGTAAACACGAGCGATCACGCAGTTCACTCAATGTAGCCTCAGCTCATAAGAGTATCCATTCTAAATCATTCTCTAGACCTTGAACTTACGCCGCCCTCATGGAGGGGTCTTATGCCCCTTAAGCTCCGTTAAGACTCCCAGAGAGGATCTCCCAGGTCTCCACTTAACCTTATTAATCGAGTTTCAACTCTATGAGAACATGTCTTCCAGTTCCCTGACTCCTTCGGTGGTCTCTGGAGCACCTAGATCTATTTTGGGAGAGGGACCGTCTTGGGATGAGGAGAGTGGAACTCTTTACTGGGTTGACATTAAGGGAGGGAGAGTCGATTGGTGGAACCTCAGCAGTGGGACCTTCAGGACCCTAGACCTGAAGCAAACAGTGAGTTGTGTAGTGCCCACCAGAGTCAAAGGCAAGGTCATGGTCACACTGAAGCAATCCTTCGCAGTTTTAGATCTCAACTCCGGGTCCTTAAGTAAAGTCAAGGAGATAAGGGCGAGCGACAGGGTCAGGTTCAACGACGGTAAGTGCGATCCGAGGGGAAGGTTCTGGGCTGGAACCATGGATATGGAGGAGAGGGAGCCTCTGGGATCTCTCTACGTTTTGGGGAGCGATATGTCCTTGAGAGGTGTTGTGGAGAAAGTCACGGTGTCCAATGGTATTGGATGGTCTCCTGATCACAGTGAGATGTATTATATAGATAGCCCCACTAGGAGGATTATGGTTTTGGATTACGATGTTGATACAGGTCAGGTGAAGGACCGAGGCAGGAGGATAGACCTTTCGTCATATCCCGGAGTGCCGGACGGAATGACGGTGGACTCTGAGGGCAAACTATGGGTAGCTCTTTGGGGTGGTAATAGGGTACTTAGGATTGAACCCTCTGGTAGGGTGATCGGGGAGGTGAAAGTCCCAGCGCTTCACGTGACCTCCTGCGTCTTCGGTGGCGCCAGACTGAATACCCTTTTCATAACCACCGCCCAGGACGACGTTAATTCACCTGCTAAGACGGAGGGTCCAGACGGAAGGCTGTTCATGATTGACCTCGAAGTCCCTGGTGCCCCTACGTATCCCTTCTCAGGCCGAGTGGCTTGACCCCTCTGTCTAACTAGTTTCGCGTAGGTATCAAGCAGTGGCTAGTCCTACTGCTGAACTCTCCGCTGGAATAGGTTCACTAGGGCCTCAGAGAAGATCTTGGCGCACTCGTGGAAGTCCCTCTCGATCTTCTTCATTAACTCCTCGGCCTGAAGCGCTTTATACATATACCTGGGTCTACCATATTTACTTGAAGGGCTTCTCCCCCTATCTACGAACCCCACTGCTATTAACCTGTTCAAACTCCTGTTGACTGAGGCATTGCTCAGTTTCAGCTCCTTAGCTATGGAGTCCTCAGTGGTAGGACCTATTCGTATTAGTACCTTAAGTACCTCTACGTCGGTGTCCGAGAGATCGTAGCAGAACCCTATGGCATCCACAACTCCCACCTCCTTCCCGGAGGGGAGTTTCACCTTTTGCCTTCCGAATTCTACTACTGACATATGGGAAAGTCTACAGGGATACATAAAAATTTTGTGTATATATGAATTCTTGCTATATCAATAATGATATCGAATCCCCCATCTAAATTGACGATGAATCTGCTCTCCGGTGATCCTCTAAGGCAGTCCTTACAGAGGAGAGGGTTAAGGTGGCGGAAAGCTGCGCCAAGGGGATGGACAACCCCTGATTCAAACACCTCTCTAAATTCATTTTAGTTGCGTTAACGACGCCCTCCTGGCCCGATCCAGAGCCAAGGGACTGGGGGAGAGGTATTAGGCAACAGCATTCCTCCCCCCCTTTCGCAAGATTGATCCAAACTCCCTCTTTCTGGATATTGACAAGTGGTGGTCCCTTACACCACCGCTCCCCAGATGAAGGATTTATCCACTCACGGTGAAACCACGAGCCCATGGAACCCTTCCAGATCAGGGAGTCGAGTTAGTCCGATCAAAGGTTTCCCTCACTCAGTAATGGTTTTGAGCTCAGGTTCCGAGAGGTTCCTGATGAAATTGCTTTACGTCACGAGAGACCAAGTGGCAGGCAAGGTGGGTTTGCTTCCCATAGGTAGTTTAGAGCAGCATGGTCCACATTTGCCCATGGGCACGGACTCCATTATAGCAGAGTGGGTCGCCCAATCTGTGGAAGCAAAATTCCCTGAATTGGTTTTGCTCTTCCCCACACTGTGCTACGGGTGCTCCTTGGAACATACCGGGTTCCCTTACGTTGGTGCGAACTACATCTCCATGATTAACTTTCTCTTAGATCTCCTGGAGTCCTCGTTTAAGTCGGGGTTAAAGGCAGTGATCCTGGTCAATGCTCATGGCGGAAATGAGTCGGTGTTGGACTTAATAGTGAGACAGCACAACTTCACAAGACAGGGTAAGGTATACCTCTTCAGCCTACTCGAGAGGAGAGCGATCAAGTTGAACGACCTCCACGCTGGTACAGTTGAGAGCTCGGAGATCAAGCTATTGGCACCTTGGGCTCTTAAGGAAGAGAAGGTGAATGAAGTTAAGGACTACTCGGTGAAGAGCGGTGTTTTCAGGACTGTGACAGTGAAGGAGGCGAACCCGTACGGGGTTCTGAACCCAGACGGACCGTTGATAATTGACCAGGAAATAGGAAAGAGGGAGTTGGAGGCTGCGGTTGCGGAGCTGAGCGATCTGGTCATAAAGGTATCAGGACAGTCTGCCTAAGGTTTCGCTATGCGCCGAGAACGGTTACGAAGTGCTTAGCTGCACTTTGACTTCAGGACGGAAATAACGCGAATGCTATTGGCCTTAAGGATCATCCTATAAATCCCTGCCTTTAGCCTTCTCTAGCCTCGACGATCCTCTCCCATTCTTCACATGTCGAGCTTTACTATAAACCTTTAATCCAGCTGTAACCCCCCATTAATCCAGCTGTAACCCCCCATGGGATCATTAAAAGTGCGCTCGCCGTGACTCAAGTATCCTTGCCTGGAATTCAACTCCTGAAGCTCTTCCCCAGAGCTCCTGCTAGGGATATTACAAGTCCCAGTCCGTATTGAACGTCCTTATCTCTCAGTGCCCATGGTATGCCCAAGAGTCCCACTTCCTTTACGTTCGGTAGATTGTTCGCCCAGATGTCCAGGGCCTTAGATAGCCTCTGGATTACGACCGCAAATCTATCCATCATCTTCTGGTCAGATAGGAGGCTGAAGATCGCGTTAAGACTTCCAGTCCTCTGCATTTCCGCTACTTTGGAGAGGAGTGAGAGGAGTCCCTCCACGTCCAAGCTGCTCATTGCCCTGATCGCTCCCTCCGTGGAGAGCTTCTGCAGGACCGGGGAAAGGGAGTTCAACCCCTTGATCAGTCCCTCCACGTCCACTCCTTGAAGGGCAGTCAAAGTCCTCTCATCCGTCAGCTTCTGTATCAGAGGCCAAACCGCCTGGACCTTGCTGAGCTGTTCCACCCCGAAGGTTATGAGTGAACCCAAGAGGTCAGCCTTCTGCGCTGCGTCCACGAGGGCAGCCAACTGATCCACCAAGTTGAGCATGGTGTCGAGCTGCCCAGCCTTATCCAGTTTGACAGCCCAATCTGTGACTTTCCTCAACACCGAAATCCCATCATTCGCAGTTCCCAGCCACTCAGCTACCTGATCCTGATTCAGAGACTCAAAGGCTTTACGAACCCTCTCGTCTGAGATCTTGCTTAACAGGGGCTGTATTGCCCATAAGGAGTTGACTAGTCCCTCCACGTCCAAGCTGCTCATTGCCCTGATCGCTCCCTCCGTGGAGAGCTTCTGCAGGACCGGGGAAAGGGAGTTCAACCCCTTGATCAGTCCCTCCACGTCCACTCCTTGAAGGGCAGTCAAAGTCCTCTCATCCGTCAGCTTCTGTATCAGAGGCCAAACCGCCTGGACCTTGCTGAGCTGTTCCACCCCGAAGGTTATGAGTGAACCCAAGAGGTCAGCCTTCTGCGCTGCGTCCACGAGGGCAGCCAACTGACTCATGAGGTTCATGAGAGTGTCCAGGTCTCCCATCTTCTCCATTTCTGATAGCCTCGACATTAGCTTCTCAACTCCGCTCAAGGAGTCCAAAATCTTCCCTAGTTTCTTTAGGTTCTCAGGTATCAGTAACTTCTCCAGGGGATCCTCCAACTCTGACAACCCAAAAGCACCCGCTGCCCTTATCGAGTTAAGGATATTTAAGCTAAAGGAGTAGCGGTCAGGATGTTCTTCGATTAAGCTAAAGGTTAAGGCATTGGGCCCCCATTAATTCTCCTAGCTCTGAAGTCCACCTTCTCTGGCTGTGTTGTAGTTTGAGTTAGGCAGTGAAGTATGGCTAAGCATTGGAAGCACCCTTAATGGCGGGACGGAAGCAGTCTCGGCCTTTCAACCTGTTCTATAGACCTCATCCAATTCTGTTCAATGATATGGAAAAGCAGTGAAACTTAAGGAATTATTTTGTTGTATACATTTATATCTACCTTCACACATTTATATTTTTCGGAGGCCATTTGCAGGGTAAATATTTATTAATGGGATTTATAGTTAAGTAAGATTGGATAGCCATGCCTACTACCAAAGTAAAATTACCTGGAGGAAGAGAGGTGGAAATCCAGGAAGTGTTATCCTTCATATATAACGTGCCTAGAAGTGATATAGAGGTGTTAAACGTCCTCCAAGAGAGAGGGTCTCTCACTACGGATGAAATAGCGGAGTTACTAAAGACCACGAAGCCCTCCATAAGCAAGGCACTTAACAACTTGGTCAAAAAGGGGTTGATCACTAGGGAGAAGGAGAGGGACGTTTCTAGAAAGGGGAGGCCCACTTACATATACAAAGTGGACAGGAAGTTCTTGACCGAGAAGATCTTGAATGACTTGAAGACTCTGAACCAAGAGCTGGAGAACTGGGTTAAGGGAACACTCTCTAATTGATCCTCCATAAAGTCACATCATTTTTGGGATACACCTTTATAGGTTGAAGCGTTAGCATAACAGTTCTGTGCTCTTCGGCTCCATTGATATAGGTGTGCCCAAGGCTAAGTGTATTGCAGTACTAGGCATAAGGGGGTCAGGGAAGAGTAACACGGCTAAAGTCGTAGTGGAGAACCTGATCAGTTCAGGGGTTCCAGTCACGATCATTGATCCTGACGGTGAATATGTAGACGAAGTACTTAGGAGAGGGGGAGAGGTAGTGGATAAGTTCGATGACGATCCCATGGAAGCTGCGATCTCAGATCACAGGGCTAACCGTTCTGTCGTGTTGAATCTGGGTGAGTGGAGCGAGGAGGTTTTCGACTACTCGATGCGCTACCTACAGTCCACCTGGGACGTCTCCAGGGTTTCACCTCGTTATAGGACTGTAGTCGTGGAGGAAGCCCACGAGTTCGTGCCTCAGGGCAGAGGCAATGCCCTATCTGAGGTCCTCATAAGGATGGGCCTCAGGGGCAGGAAGAGGGGATTGGGCCTGATGCTTATAAGTCAAAGGTCAGCTAAGGTTAACAAGGACATACTCACTCAGAGCGAGGTCTACTTCCTCCACAGGGTCATACACCCAGCTGACCTGAGGATTTATAAGGAAATAGTTCCCCTTCCCCCTAGGGAGGTAGACCGAGTCTTTCCGACACTCGCCACAGGGGAGGCGATAGTTTACTATGAGGGTAAAGTGGAGAGAGTTAGGTTAGAACTATTTGAGGAGGTGAACGGGAGAAAGGATATGGAGGTGGAGATTTAGTTCGAGGACCCTTATCAACATTGATAGCCCTTAGCTGCAACGGTCGAAGACCAGTGGATGAAATTGGGGAAAAGTATTTTTAATTCGGTAAAGACGCCTGCTTCATGAAACTCAAACCACTCGATTCACTCATATTAGCCATATCATTAGTGGTGCTGATCATAGGGGGAGTATTGATGGGAATGGCGCTCTCGACCGTTCACACTCAAGTCTCGACTTCCCACAGCTCCTCTTCGTCCTCAACAACTGTCTCCTCTTCAACGACCTCCTCTACTTCCACGAGTACTACCTCGTCACACGAAGCGTGGGGATAACGATTAAAGCCGAACGACCCCTAATTCCATAATCAGTTAGTCCACTTTAGGTAGCAAGCCAAGCGCTAGCGAGACTCCAGAGGCTCCTTGGCTAGTTTCTATGCTCCGCCCGCTCCACAGGCGCAGAATCCAAGCTCGTCTATTTCCACACCGCAAACGGGGCAGATCATGCCGCTGCTCCTGAACTCGGAGGCAGGCTTGCCGTATAATCTGAAATGGTAATCTGAAGCGCCTGAGAGTATTTCGGACACAGATATAGTCCCTTTCAGTCTACCTTGTCTGTCGACCACTGGTAGGGTCCTAACCCCACTCTCCGCAACCCTCTCAAGGACGTCCTCTATGGTCTCCTCCTCTTCTACCACCTCAGTGTTAGGCCTCATGTAGTCCTTCACCTTGGCCTTGTAATCCCTCTTAGCTACGGCCCTCACTATGTCCCTCTCCGATATAACCCCTACTAGCCTCATGGAACTGTCAACCACCGCTAGCGATCCTACACCCAGCGCTTCCATCAACGAGGCGGCTTCCTCAATTGTCCTGCCCTCCTCGATCAGCTTGACCGCGGGATCAGCGTACCTAGACACCTTATCTCTTAAGTTCAGATTTATCATACTAGGGTAAAGATTTGCATTGACAGTTTAAAAATTTTATACATACATTGAGAGACAGATCCCTGACTGATTTTCTCGTCAAGAAGGAAAGACGAGTACCTTCGATTTCTATACGGAGGATCACTCAAAGAAGAGGCTGAGTTGTGGTATCGTTAAGTATAGACCAATGAGATAGGAGGACTGAGACAGGCGTGGGCGTCGTTGAAGTTATCGAGATGACCTTATCATCTGCAGTTGAACGAACCCATCCTGGTTTTTCTCGTGAGTGAAGGCGCTATGGGTCGAGTTAAATGGACTCCTTAGCTGTATACAAAATTGAATTCCAATCGTGGAGGCTATAAAACCACAAACAATTTTTGACAGTTCAGCGAAGTCTCTCTATGAGAGCTGTCGAACTTTCCCAACACTATCAGGGGAAGATCCAGGTAATCCCTAAGGTTCCTATAAGGAGTTACGATGATTTCAGTGTCGTTTACACGCCGGGGGTGGCTGATGTGGTTAAGGAAATAGCCTCTGACGTCGAGAAGAGCTTCTCCTTAACCAGTAGGTGGAATACCATAGCCATAGTCACAGACGGGACTAGGGTGTTGGGATTAGGGAATGTGGGACCCGAGGCAGCCCTCCCAGTTATGGAGGGTAAGTCGCTACTGTTCAAGTATTTGGGCGGCGTCGACGCAGTTCCTCTGCCCTTGGCAACGAGGAACCAGGAGGACTTGGTTAAAGTAGTTCAAGCCCTAGAACCCTCCTTCGGCGGGATCAACCTTGAGGATATAGAGAGTCCCAAGTGTTTTTACCTATTAGAGGAACTCCAGCGTAAGCTCAAGATCCCGGTCTGGCATGACGATCAGCAAGGAACGGCTGGCGCTGCCTTAGCTGCTCTCATTAACGCCATGGACCTCACTGGAAAGACCAAGGAGGAGAGCAAGGTGGTCCTATACGGAGCCGGGGCAGCCAACATAGCTACCGCCAGGTTACTGATCAGCTACGGTTTTCCCGCTGGTAACCTGATCCTGGTGGATAGGGAGGGACCCCTCTACTCTGAGAGGAGGGATCTGGACTCCATGATGTTTAAGCATAGGTGGAAGTACGAGCTCGCAATTAAGACCAACTCCTCTGGAGCTAGAACTCTAGACGAGGCGTTCAAGGGGGCTGACGTCCTGATCGCTGCCTCCTCACCAGGACCTGGTGTAATACCGAAGAGGTTCATTTCAATGATGAGGAGGCCCATAGTCTTTGCCTTGGCCAATCCTACCCCAGAGATCATGCCTCAGGAGGCTAAGGAGGCTGGAGCTGAGGTGATCGCCACGGGTAGGAGCGACTTCCCTAATCAGGTCAACAATTCCCTCATATTCCCCGCGGTCTTCAGAGGTGTCCTAGACAGCAAAGCGTCCAAGGTGGACGACTCCATGGTAATAGAGGCCTCCTCAACTCTAGCAGCTTATGCTAGGGCTAAGGGATTGAGCAGGGACTACATCATTCCCAGGATGGACGAGTGGGAGGTTTACTACGAGGTAGCAGCTGCTGTGGCCCACAAAGCGGTGGAGCTGGGCTACGCCAGGTTCAAGGCTAGTAAGGAGGAGTTCAGGAGGGTAGCTAAGGAAAGAATAATAGCCGCAAGGAAGGTGATCAGCGAGGTGAACTCGGTTGTTGATTAGGAGGGTTAAGGAGGAAGATCTGGACTACTTGGCCTCTATGTTCTCTAGAATGTACTCCCTTAACGCAGAGTTTGATCCAATGCTCCAGGTGCCCGAGGATCTGGAGCAGAGGGTTAAGCAGTCCCTGTTGGAGGACATGAAGAACCCGGACTCCATGATAGTGGTGGCTGAGGATGAAGGTAAGGTAGTTGGAGGAGCTAGAGTCAAGGTGCAGAGGAGGAGGTTTTACGTGCCTGAGAGAGTGGCCATAATCGAGGAGATATACGTCATGCCAGCTTTCAGGAGGATGGGAGTAGGGAATGCAATCTTAAACTACGTGAGCGATGAGTTGAGGAAGGCTGGAATAAGCTCCATGACCGCGAGGTTCCCAGCTAAGAACATAATAGCTGTCTCCTTCTATAGGAAGAGGGACTTCAGGGAAATACACCACGAGTTCATTAAGAGGATAGAGTAATCCAACCTTCCGCCCCTGGGTGGTCCCCTTCAAGGCTCATCCTAGGCCCCGTCATGGATTCAGGATCACACGGGGTGAGCATCCACGCCTATAGACTAACTGGAAACTAAGGGGAGAAAGATCCCCCATTTAGCTCACAACTATTTCTAACAGTCAGGAGTTAATTGCCTGCTATGCAGCCCTTGAATAATGAGTATCGACTTAGTCTATTCTTCTCAGCTAAAGTCTGAATATGAGAGAGAGGTATCCTAGGTAAGGTATGGAGATCATGACGCCATCGAACTGGATTACAACACCCTGAACGTAGTTCTGTGGAATACCATATCCAGGCTCATAACCGCTGGTAGTGTCAGGCAGAGGGTTAGTGATCTTGTCCACTCCTTGCGTTACGTATGCCCTCTCATCCCCCAGATCGTAGACTCTGATCACCCTATGGATTATGTAGGTCCCATACTGGGGAGAATAGTATATCACCACGTTCCCCGTGCTCGCTAGGGAATCCTTGCTGTAGAAGGTGAGCGCTCCATTCTGGAAGACAGGATACATGGAGACGCCATCCACTGTGGCCAAGTTGAGTATTCCACTGAAAGCGGCTAGGTACACTAGGACTATGAGGAATATGAAGGCGAAGTCTCTCTTTCTCATACTAGCTGGTGAAGGCAACTTATTATTAAGCGTTTTTCTTTAAATGGAGGAATTCCCTCTAGCCTTAAGAGGCCTCGGGACCTCTCGACGCGAAGGATCAAGTAAGCATGATGGAAGAGAATCCAAAAGTTCCTTGACTAGGGGAGAGTTATGGGACAGATGATCTCCTTGATCAATAGTCAAGGAGACAGTGTAGCAGGTAAGTTGACCGACCTCTTGTCCGTTATTGAGCTAAGCGCCTTAAACAGTAACCTGAGCTGATGTGAGCAAACGCCATAGTATACCGATCCCTCGCAATCGCAGCTGCCCTTAATTGGATAGCGTTTAGTTAAATCGTAATAGACCTGAACGTGATGCATGCCGCCTTTCGTGGAATCGACCAAGCCGCTTGTGGCCAGTATGCGGCCCCTTATGTCCACCCTGATCAGGATCACGTGATTTCCTTCTCTGACTGGTTTATGTTCCATGTTAGCGATCCAGCTTAAACCCCATGGGGTGTTGATCGACACTTTTCCACCGCGAGGACCTAATCCTTATTCATATTTATCTTCTCGAGGGGTTTGGGGCGTAAGACCCCTCCCTAGGGAAGGACAGCCCCCCAAATTTAAACGACATTTCCCTCAGGTACATTCCAATGAAAGTCACGGACGGGGTAAGAGTCATGAGCCGCCTGAGCGAGGGTCCGTGAGGTGCGCCTCTGCCCGCACGGGTGTCCGTCTGGGCTGGGACGGTTGAGCCCGTGGAGCCCTCCGGGGGCGAGGTGGGGCCTTGAAGCGGGAAGCCCCGTCCGTAACGGTGGACCCAAAATTCCCGTAGTTGAGCGTAATCGATTGCACTTAAGTACAGGAGTTTTTGGGTCCACCGTGAAGGGCGGGGTAGTTCACGGAAATGCCGCAATTAATAATTTATCTTATAAACTGACGAAAGCCTCGCCCTTCAGGGCATTGATGATGATTTAAATACTTCTTTTTTCTCGACTCGTTTTAAGGCTGGGAATGGCTGGGAGGAACGCGATCAGAGCTGCAGTTTCCATGAAGATCGTCCTCTCTGATCATTTCCACGAATTACCCAGGAGGACATTTCGGCTCATGTTGCCTTTAATTCCCCTCAACCTAGTTTAAAGACGATGAGAGAAGCAGAGAGGGAAGTCCTCAGGTCACTGATAATGATCTTCCTAGTGGTCTCCCTCGGTTATGTGGCGAGATACACAGCCGATCTCGTCCTCAGGAATTACTTCAGATCCTCCATTGAGTATCTGACTTACATCAACGATCTCCTTACAGCCATAGTAATCGGAATTAGCGGTTACTTTGTAGTTAGGATCGTCCTAGGTGAGATAGACAGGTACGTCTTCAGTGGACCACGTTCTAGGCTTCATGGTCTAAGACTCATCGTGGAGATATTCCTATATACGGTTGTTGTACTTGCCATCCTATTCTCCTTAGGGGTCAATATCACAGGAGCCGTAGTGGGTGGAACTGTGGGAGGCATAATCGTGGGCCTAGCTGTCCAAACCGTGACCTCAAACGTTCTTTCAGGTCTCCTAGCCACTTGGTCAGGAGCTGTAGAACCAGGAGAGGTACTTTCCCTCGTTTCCCCCATTTGGGGTTCTCCTATCATCGCTAAGGTTAAGAGAGTGAGAGTACTGTTCACCGAAGTGGAAACGGTAAACGGGAATAGCGTTAAGTTGCCCAACTCAGCATTCCTAGGGAACACGGTGTTCACTTCCCTAAGCGACTCTAAGAGCCTCCTATATACCACACAGGTTTCAGTATCTTACGACGTAGAGGCAGAGAGATTTCAGTATCTTACGACGTAGAGGCAGAGAGACTAGTCAGGGTAGTGAAGTCCAAGCTAGAGGAGTCACTTAGGGCCAATGGAGTCAGCTTCAACGTTTACTTCGCCTCCAGGGCTGGGACGGTCAACACTTTCACCGTTACGCTTAGGTTCTCCGATTTCGAGCGACTCAATGAGATACTCGATCAGGTGAATATGGCCTTCGATAAGGCATATTGGGAGCTCAAGAAGGGGATCCCTGCTTAAGATTTGCTCTCTAACCGTAATTGATTGCCTCCAAGATCATCTTAACCCTCTTAGCTGGGTGGGGGTGCGTACTCAGGACGTCGGCTAGAGGTGAAATCTTTGTCTCCTTCCACTCCCGTAGCAACTCCTCAGGTCTAGAGGCCCTTATCTTCGCTGGCGGTACCGTGAGCACTACTCCCCTTATGGGATCTACCTTGACGTTCCTCATGTACAGCTGTAACTTAGCTAATGCTGTAGCTAGAAAGTAGCCGTTATTGCCTAGGAGCTTTATGGCGTGGAGATCAGCCAAGGACTCCCTTAGTCTGTTGAACCATAGAACGAATATGTTCACTGCTAAAGCCACTATGGTCACCATCCAGCCTATAGCTAGGGAAGCCATACCCAGGAGGATCCCTACCTCATCCGACGCTGCTGTCATCCAAAGTATTCCCAGGGAAGCCATGGCACTCCCTATCCAGTTCAAAACTAAGGGCAGGAGGCCGAACGCTATCCCTGCTTCTACATCATGGTGCTTCAGATGTCCAAGTTCGTGTCCCGCAACTGCCTTTAGCTCTTCTTGGGTTAGGATCTCTAATATCGGCTTAGTGAAAGCTATTCCCCTCCTAAGGGAGTTGCCGAAGGCGAAGGCATTGGGGAATGGGTCGTTGGAAACATAGATCCTAGGCTTTCCCATTCTAGCCCCTGAGGCGAGCTCTTCCACCATTCCGTGGAGCCATCCGTATTCCGGATCAGAGGGGTCAACTTCCCTACACCTCCTTGAGATGAAGTAGGGTCCCGCTATCCACTGTATTACCCACAGGAGAGCTAGGAAGAGGAACACAGCAAACAATGGAAGCCCAAGTAGGGTCACTATGAAGTAAACTACTACCCCTTCAGCTACTAAGGTCAGGGCAGAGGCCAGGACCATTTCAGTCCTTATCTTCTCGCCAACTCTCACACGCTAACCTCAGGGCTTGAAGGAAAAAAGTCTTCCCAGTCCCTAGAGTCTCTGAGCTTCATGAGGGTGAATAGGAAAGCCTTTATGCCTCACTCTTCTCTCTACTGTGTGGAACTCAGGCGCGCTCTGCCTTATCTCGTCATACTCGTGTGGGTCTCAATGGAGGTCGTCAACTGGTTCAGGGGTCAGACCGTCTACTACGGAGATCAGGGTTTCATAATATACCCCCACGTGAACTTCTGGAGGTACCTCGCTGGAGTGACATACGCTGTAACGGATTACCCGTTCCTGGGAGTGCCTTCTTTCCCCTCAGGTAACTTATTCGTCTCTCTCCTCATATTCACCTTCTCCCTGATCCCACTCAGGTTCTCAGAGGGCATTTTAGCAGCCATACTGTTGTCCATAGGTTCGTGTTACGTGTATAGACTGGTGGGTGAGTCACTGGAGGTGGAGGATAAGGTTAGGGTCGCGGTTTCCATAGTCTCAGCCCTCTTCTTCTCCTCGAACTGGGGCCTGGTGGAGGGTGGGTTAATAACGGAGTACTTGACTGCCTTCTTCGTTTATCCATTCCTCCCCCCTTTGACCTATTACGCGAGGAAGTTCGCCCTGAGTGGGAAAGGGAGACACTTCGCACTGTTCTCCATTTTCTCTCTACTTTCCACCTCCAGTTCAGGAATAGTTTACATCATACAGACTTTCGGCCTAGCGCTTTTATTCTCCATCTATTACCCATTAAGGACTAAAGGTAGGAGAGGTCTCCTCCACTCCGGGCTCATGGTCTCCTCCTCTGCCCTAGGCCTCCTCTATTGGGCTGTGCCTGCGTATTACGGTATAGTGAGTCCTACACTGACTAGGGAGTTCGTTCAGATCAGTTACGTTATATTTCAATATTATAACAACTTCCCCTTCGTGAGGGCCGTTACCGGGCTGGGGATGCTATATGATTTCCCGATCTATACCACCCTGATTTACTTAGCCATCCCCGTGATCCTCCTGCTGGCCATCTTCACTAGGATCAGGGGCGAGGCTCTGCTCTGGATCTCCCTATTCATAGTTGCCTCTGTTCTCTGGGGAGGGAAGCAGAGCCCTTTCTGGGGGATCTACCAGTGGCTTTTCTTACATATACCCTACTTAGTGGACTTCAGGACCTACTTCATAGCCTTCTCCTTCTATTACTTCTTCGTGAGCTCAGTGGCCTTAGGAATGGCGCTTCACCATATCCTGTCCAAGGTGGGAAAACTCTACATTCCTCTCCTGGTGGTCTCGATGATTGCGTTAGACGTTGTAGCCCCTCTTCCAGTGATCTCAGGGTCGCAAGTGGAGAGAGTGACAGTTCCTGACTACTTCTTAGAGACCGCCTCTTACCTCAACTCCATTCCAGGTCACTTCAATGTTTTACTACTCCCTGAGTCCCTGTATTGGTTCTCCACCACTTGGTACACCGGCGTTAATTTGCTCCCCATGTTCTCCACCCATCCTGTCTTCACAGGGGGATACTACGGATCCTCCTCGCCCCAGGTTATGAGTATTTACGAGAACTTGAGCTCCCTCCTTTACAACGGAGGTAACGAAACGGAGGTACGTAACATCCTCTACTTACTCAACGTAAAGTTCGTGGTGGTGGAGGCTGATTACGTCAGGAAATACGACGTCCCCTCTAACGTGACCTACTACCTGGTCCACATTAACGCAGATCACCTATTCAAGCTGGTGAAGCGGTTTGGACCCATGTATATTTACCAGGTCGGGATCAATTCCTCTTACTTCCTCGAGTCAAACACCACTAACGTGAAGTTGGGGTCCAGCGAGCTGATATCTATATTCAAGCCACTTCACTCTTACCAATTCGTGAATCCAGTGGAGGTTCGCGTAAACAATGTGAGTTCTAAGTATCTGATCTTCCTCTACTCTTATTCCCCACTTTGGGTTTCCACCTCAGGGAAACCGTCGCTATTTTTATATGCCAACCTCTACAACGTTAACTCCACCTCACTCACCCTAAACCTTCGATCCCAGGGCTCCCTGAAACTCTCCTATTATCTCCTAGCTCCGTTCTCGGCCTTCGTGATCTCCGTATATCTATGGCTGGAGAAACTTCACTCGAGGCTCAACTGGGAGAGATTTAAGGTAAGTTGAGGAGACCGACTTCCTCACTGCCCTGAAAGGGTTTCGCTATGCTCATCACTCCCACCGTGAGGGCTTACATCCATGGGCAGTTGAGTGGGTCAGGGGATCCTTCCACTTGAAAAGTCAAAGGCTCCCTCAAATCAACAATATTTCCCCTGTAAGGGATGAGCGTGAGATCGGCTCATGCTCTTCTATTTCCTTATTACTTCCTCAATCTAGGTGTGGAGTGTTCTCACTAACTCTAACTGAGTTTCCAAGGCTCTAAATGAGCGAGGAGATCGATTCACTCCCACTCAGTGGCTTCCTTCATCATCCTTATTACGTAATAGTGTTTCTGTCAGCTGGCTTAAAGGTCTCGTCCTTCGGATTCCCCTCCCTCACTTCTCCGTTCCTCCCTTGGCCGCTCTTCCCTTCCAACATTTCCAAGAGCTCCATCCAGGCCAAGAAGCATTCATTCACACTATCCAATGTGATCACCCTAAGTGTCTCTTGAAGAAGTTCAGACTTCTCTCCCACGCATCTTTAGCTGCAGCCTCGTTATACGCGGGTCCTCCCTCTGTGGCGAAGGCATGATTGGTACCTGGGTAGATCTTCATTTCGAAGTCAACGCCGTGTTTAACCACTCCCCTTATTAGATCAGGCAACCCATCGTTTATCGCGGGATCGTTGCCTGCGTAGAGCCCGAGTATAGATCCCTTCACCTTAGCCAGGGAGTCCAAGTCCTTAGGGTTAGCGCCGTAGTGAACAACCGTGGCCTTAAAGGGTAGCCTAGTGGAGATCTCAAAGGCTAACCCTCCTCCCATACAGAACCCCACTACGCCTATATTGCCATTGGTTCTTGGCTTAAACTCCTGATAAACGTGGGCCAGGTCCTTCAACATCAGCTCCTCCATCTCCCTCCTCCTCATCACTAAAATCTCCGCTACCTTTCTAGAGCGCTCTGGCAAACGTTCTACGATCTCCTTTACAGCTTCCGGGTCCCTCCTCTTTCCAGGAGGGAGAGACCAGAACTCCCTCATGGTTGAGGCTATGTTCTCAGGGTTTAAGGCATCACCGAACCTGCTGAAGAGGTGTGGTGCCACGGTGTAGAAGCCAGCTTCCGACAACCTTCTAGCGTAAGACTCTATGAACCCGGTCAGACCCCATATCTCGTGGATCACTATTACCCCAGCCCTTTTCCCGTCAGGATCACCTGAAGTGAAGGACTTAATTTGGACTCCGTCTGAAGTAGTGAAGCTCTCATAGGACATAGCCTAAATTATGCCTCCTCGGCTTTTAAGGATTTTCACCTTGTTGGTTCTAAGGGAGGGTAACACGTAAGGGAGAGGTGGGTAATCCCTCTGACTCCCTCCCCGCCCTGGAATGGTTCCGGCTCATCGTTCCCGCAATGGATTAGAGTTTACAAAAAGACCGAAAGCCTCGCCCCTTCCGGGGGATGATAATTTAAGTACTCTTTTCTAAATATTTTTAATGGCTAGGAGGGTTAAAGCGATCAGAGCTACGGTTTCGATGAAGATCGCCCTCTCCGAACCCCTCCTGGTCCTCGTTAATAACTACGTGAGGGCAATGCGTTTCACCCTATTCTGGTTGAAGGAGAATGTGGAAAACCCAAAAGAGAAGGGAGTGTTAGGGAAAGTCCACGGGGAGTTGTACACGAGGCTAAGGGGGGAGTATAATCTACTCTCAAAGGTCGCTGAGGACTGTTATAGGGATGCCCTCTCAATATACAAGGGTTGGTTTAATAATCCTAGAAGGGGACGTTTCCCGAGAGTGTATAAGCCAAGTGTATGGTTAACTCCTAAAGCAAGTTATAATGTGGACTTGGAAAGGATGATTGTTAGGACTGCAAGTATTGGCGAACTTCCAATCCTAGGTTATCCTAGAAACCTTAAAGGAGTATGCGAACTAGAAGATGAAGGAAGCTAGCACTGAAGGACGATAAGGCTTTCCTCAAAGTAGTTTTTGAGAAAGAGGAGGTTAAAGCAAAGGAAAATGTTGCTGTAGACATTAACATGGCTGAAGTGGTCGTTGGTAAGAACGACAACAAACGTTAGGATCCCAACTCGCCTTGAAGAGGTTCACCACTTCAAGTCTTTAGCGGAGAATTTGCAGAAGAAGTACCCTAAGAGGTGGTCGAAGAATGGGAGGATCCTACATAGGATACACTCTTCCATCAAAAGGCCAGGCGTATAATGGAGGGCTTCGCTAGGAAGGTGGGTAAGTGGGTTGTTGAAATTGCTGAGGATTTTGGTGCTAATGTTATAAAGTTAGAGAACCTCAAGAATCTTATTAAGAATGTTGATAAACTACCGAAAGAGTTCCGCGATAAACTCTACTTAATGCAATACCGTCGTTTGCAGTACTGGATCGTTTAGCAGGCTGAGAAGCACAGTCTCATAGTAGAGTTCGTTAACCCTAAATACTCCTCAACCTCATGTCCTAAATGTGGGCATAAAATGAAGGAAGTTGGTTATAGGTACTTTCATTGCCCGTCGTGCAGTTATGAGAACGACCGTGACGTTATTGCGATCGTGAATCTAAACGGGAGGGGGTCTCCGACCCCCTCGTCTGCCCCTCAGATGAGGGATGTAATTCTAAATCGATGGTGGGAACGATGAACCGCCCTAAGGGAACCCTTCCGGGGCGGGGAGGAAGTCAGATTCCATTTGGTGGACGGTGGGTCAGAGGCCCTCCTACCTGGGTCCGGATCCAGAAAGGGAGAGTGGGGATCCGTCATATGATGCAGATACTGGATGAGACACTGATGACCCTCCCTCAGTCCCATTTCCCCGATCGAGCTGGGGAGGGGGCGTCGTTGACTTCACTGAAAATTGAAAGTATTTAAATGAGGGGCTGTATGTCCCCGCTCTGAAAGGGCAAGCTTTCTGCCCCCTTAACTCCCCCACTCACTGTAAAACGCACTCCAACGTAGCCTCGATGAAAGTCGACTAGATTTATGCCATCGATGCACCTGAGCGAGGGTCCGAGTTGTATGTTCCTCACCCATCCAAATGGCGTGATCCGTGAATACAGGGTTCAGAAATACCTCGGCCCAGAGCTCTACCAGGCTTAGGGTCGGTGGAGTCTTGAAGTGGGAAGCTCCTCAAAGGAAGGGGTGACTCGCAAGATGTTGTCCCTTGGAAAGGATGGTCGATCTGCCCAGGATCAGAACCAGGAGAGTAGATCAATGAGCATTTTGAAGAACTTGTTTGAATCTACTCCGTAGACCACTGAGGCGTTAGGGTCCCTCTTACCCCAGAGGAAGGGATCCACACCACCGTGATCTATTACCGTAGCTCCCCTAGTCAATCCCTCCGAGTTCTCCACATCCACAAACTGATTCCTGCCCTCAGTGATCAGGGACTGATCCAATGCAACAGCTGTGGTCAGAACGTCGGGATGAGGGTGCCCCTTCAGGTTTTGAACTCTTAGTGCATAGTCTCTGTAGTGTGAATACATGTCGATGTAAAGCTTGGAGAGCTTCGTCCCCATGGAGTTGATCTTCAGCCAGAGTGCCCCATCGACTAGGTACTGGGTGCATAAATCCCAAGCTACGATTGTCATGGGGATTCCAGAAGAGAACACGACCTTAGCTGCGTCAGGATCTACCCATATGTTGTACTCTGCGATGGGGGTTATATTCCCCCTACCGTATATAGTGCCCCCCATAACGTAAACCCTCTTCACCCTCTCCTTCAATCGCCTATCCTTAATCAAGGCTAAGGCTAAGTTGGTGAGAGGGGAGATAGCCAGGATCTCCAGTTCTCCTGGGAAATTCTCTGAGGCCTCAATTATGGCGTCCATGGCATGTTTAGTTGAAGCCCTGAGTCTCTTGGGACGCGCCTCGATCTTGCCCAGACCCCCCTTCCCGTGGACCTCTGGGACAGACCTAAAGGGCTTAACTAGAGGCCTATCCGCTCCAGGGAACACAGGGATATCCTCCCTCCCTACGAACTCCAGTGCCCAAAGTGTATTATCCAGCTCTATGTTGTAGTCCACATTGCCTCCTACCACGGTGATCCCCAATAACTCCACCCCATTGCGGAGTAGCATGTAGATGCTGAAGACATCGTCCTCGGCTGTGTCGCAGTCTATGATGAACTTCCTCATAGCGGATCAGTGAGCGTTCTAGTATTTCTAGGTTATGGGAGGTCTGTAGTGAGAGTGGTTTTTCCTTAACGTGAAACAGAACCCTAGGCGCACGGCACACCCTTTAACTCCACTTCCTTCATCAGTATACTCGCTATTTGCATTGAGGACCCAAGTGGGAGTCTAAGTGGAATCACCCATTATTGGTATTTTACCAGGATTCATTAGGTCCTCCTTATCGTTCTCGATCTTGAACTCTAGGATCTTCCTGAAGTGCTCCTCGTTCACTTTCCCCCTAACTCCTATCCCGTGGACGTTGATCACTGCACCCTCAGTCCTCCTTAGCTCACCTATCATCTTCCACATCTCCCGCCTATTTCTCACAGCTGCTAATAGGCTGAAACTGTTCTTCCCAATCGCATCAGCTTCTATCTTCAAGTGTCTGAATCGTCGCACTAGGATTTCTAAGGTCTCCATTAGGGCATCCATCGACGTCTCCTTCACCGCATAGTAGGTCACTTTCCTCATGAACCCGCCCATGAGCATTGATCTCCTCTCCCACGTCCTTTCTCCGAGGATCCTCTCCTGCTCCCTAGTCTCTCTGGCGGAGTCTAGGACTACCAGCAAGCACCATTTGCTCAGGCTAACCCCGAACACGTTCAGCATCTCGGGTGAGAGGAGGGAAAGGTGATAGATGTGGTCATCGTTGAGGATACGGTCCAAGTCCTTAACCGCTTCCCTAAAGGTGGAATACGTGAACACCACCGGGAATTCCTGGAACTCCTTAAATTGACGCAGGATCACTGAAGTGACTATACCAGTGGTCCCCTGAGCCCCTGAGATCACGGCCAACTCCTCTCCCCTGAGAGTCCTAACTTTCCCCTTAGGATCTACTATCCTGGCTTCCTCGACCAAAAGGGAGGGAGGGCCGAACATGAGAGATCCTATTCCATACGTCCTTGTTTCCAGGAAACCCCCTATTGTACCTCCAGATCTGAAGGAGGGTGGGTAAACTGGGATCCCCAATTTATCCCAGGAGGAATAACCAGCTCCCACCTCCACCCTGCCTCTATCCAGTTTGATCACGTTATTCATGGCCAAGGTGTTCACGATCACCCCTCCCTTTAGGGGTATTGCTCCACCTATGAAGTTCCTCCCTCTGCCCCTGGGGATTAAGGGGACCTGATACTCTCTAGCTAACTCAACCACTCTCACTACCTCGAGTTCGCTAAGGGGATAGACCACCAGCTGTGCCCTCCTCCTTATGGAGAGCCTGAACAGCAGGGGAGAAACGAAACTCTGATCTTTGGACTCCTCCTCTAGGACCTTTGGGTGAGTAGTGTGGCTTATTCCCTCCTTGAGGAGCCTCTTAGTCAGCTCCCCTATCCTGGACACGATATTCAGTTAGTGGGTCCAACTTAAAACTTAAGTCAATTCGGTTATCCCCTTCAACACCAATTCAGTCACAGAGCACGGGCCTAAGGAATTTCCCTCGCTTTCTGAGGAGGATGAAATGTTAGAATTCATTCAGCTCATTTAGCTCAGTGGAGTTTAAGGGGGCCTAAGTCCCCTCCCCAGGGCATGAGTAGCCCTGGGAGGGTTTTCGTTCTGGAAGTAAGTAAGGATCAGGCCGAGGCTATGAGGGTTAAGCTATACCCCGCGATTGGGGAACCCGTAGGGCGCGGACCCTCCGCAACCCGCGCTGCGCAGTACAGCCCGTGGAACCTAGCTGCGGGTGATCGGTCGCCCTGAGAAGAAGGAAACCCCTGCCGCGAGAGGCTATTCGTGAGGGCGTGGTAGTTCATAAAGAGAGGGTTAAAGGGGGTGTAAAGCCTCGCCGGCGGAGACAGATAGCATCCATACAAATATTTCTTCATTCTAATTTATTCTTAGTAACGCTAACAATACCCCTCCCTAGTTCGATTGAGGGCAAAATGGCACTGAGGTAGGGGCAACTAGCATCTCCCTTTCCTACACGATTTCATATGACGGATCCATTACTTGAGGTCTGGAGTCAAAACTAGGAGGGGGAGTCCGGTGCCCCAGACTGTCCTACCAAGTGAGAGGTGTAACCCCGAATCCATGGTGGGAACCATGAGCCTCCGGAAGGGAACCCTTCCAGGGTGATGAGACTTCAAAGGAATCCCTCGGTGAACTAGGGGTGCCGTTCCCCATCAAGTGGCCTTCCACCCCTTCAAGCCCCTTTTCGTAAGGGTTTAGCTTTAACGCCCTCTCCCCTTGCTCTTCCTTGTGATTTAACGAGATCAAACCTCAACTACGTATGGCTCCCCTGCCTTAGGTGATTTAGGCCAGCGGGACTAGGGGAGAGGCAACTATACTGTGCTCCTCTTCCACCGACCCGAAAGACCGATCTCCTTGGGCTTTCAATCCCCTCCATTGTTCCCATGAGCCTTTGCTCGCTGGATTTACCCACACTGAATGGAAATGCTCCTCGCAGGGCGGGGAGGAAGTCAGTCTTATAATCTCATTTCCTCATGACTATTACGTGACTGTAGTATTCTCCACTAGGAAATTACCTGATGAGGCTAAGGCCAAACTTATGAAGTGGACTCTAGTTGAGGAATCACCTCCTGAGGAAGCCCAAGTGATCATGGGCTGGCCTGGGGATTTGAATGGGATCATCCAAAGGGTGAAAGGGGTTAGATACATTCAGACTTTCTCAGCGGGAGTAGACGATCTGAATTTCGACGTATTACCCAAAGGGGTTAAGGTGTTCTCCAATGCAGGTGCATATTCCGAGGCCGTGGCTGAGCATGCATGGGGCTTAATTCTTTCCTTAGCTAAGGGAATAGGGAAGAGGGAGAGAGTGGAGAGCTACGTATTGAAAGGGGGTCAACTTTTAGTCGTTGGATGTGGAGGTATAGGAAGCCAGGTGGCACTCATAGGTAAGGAAGGGTTCAAAATGAGGACCCTTGGCGTTTCCAGATCTTTCAAGAGGCCTGAGCTCTTCGATGAGAGGTACGATCTTAATTCTCTAGGAGAGGTGATAGGTAGAGCGGATGTGATCGCGGTCGCCTTGCCTCTCAGTAAGAGGACGCTGGGGTTAATCAATTACGATTTACTGAAGAGGACTAAGGATAAGTCCATAATGGTCAATGTAGGCAGAGGGGAGGTTGTGGTTGAGGAGGACGTATATAGAGTTCTGAGGGAGAGGCCCACGTTCAGGTTCGGTACAGACGTATTCTGGAGAAAGGGGGGTAGGGAGGACTTTAACTCCAAGCTTTGGGAATTGCCCAACTTCACTGGAACTCCCCACACTGCAGGTGGGAATGCGAACCAAGAAGTCCTGAGGAATGCATTGGTTAACGCAGCAGAGAACGTTAGGAGACTCCTGGAGACAGGGAGAGCTGATAACGAGGTGAAAATCGAAGACTATCTCGATGCCAAGCTCTAGCATAGCCTCTAACAGTTCTAAGGTTTCCCTGCGATCAGGTGGTCTAGGCCTGTTATGAGATTTCAAGTCATAGCAAGAGTTCCAAATGAAATCTAACCCACTCCCCCCAGTTAAATCACCTTCTCCAAAGGGCTTAACTTGGGCTTCGCACAGGGCTTACTTTTCCACCCTGAACGAACAGCTATCCTTTGCGACCTTCGGCTTTATCTTCTTGGGGGGTTTGGGGCGGAAGCCCGTGAGGGAGGGGATGAATAGCCCCCTCATTTAAATATCAATTTGTAGTCATTCTCTTGATGACACTCAAGGACTGGGTAAGCGTCATGAGCCGCCTAAGCGAGGGTCCGTGAGGCACACACCTCTGCCCCATTAGTGCGTCGTATTGACATAGTTCAATGTGCGGGGTGGGGACTTAGAGTCTGTGGGGCCCTCCACCCTTGGGTAAGGCAGGACCTTGAAGCGGGAAGCCCTGCCCGTGAGGGCAGGGTAGTTCACTTCACAACCTGCCAACCCGGAGATCTGTGGAGAACCCTCATGGTCAGCCGACTTAAAGTGAATCCTAATGTTGATCAGAAATATATACTGCATACTAATATTTTTGTAAATTAGGAATATTAAGCCTTAGTATATACTATATTCTGAAAGTCGAAAGGTTTATTAACGTCATTAGAACGAACATTGATATGCAGTATACAAATAAATATAACCTCTTTTTCTATCTATTTATTCTCCTTCTGGGCATGAGTTCGGTGACGCTAGCGGGTTTGAAGGCCACCTCTGAAGCTCCAATTAATCAGCAACCCCTGTTCTCCTACGCCGCGGGTTATCCTCCTTTAGGGGTGACGTCGGGTGGGGGTACTGTTTCCCCCAACTGGAATATCTTCGCTGTAGGAGTGGTCACCGCAGGAAGTACCACCCAGTGGATATACGAACCTTTAGCCATAGCGGATTACCTAACTGGCAACCTCTACCCTTGGTTGGCTACTAACTGGACCTTCGCCAACGGCAACAGGGACTTCTACGTCTACCTGAGGCACGGGGTTTACTTCTTCTACAACGGCACTTGGACCAACGGCTCCCACGTGATCATACTCTGGCCCTTCACTGCAAGGGACGTAGTAGTCACTTTTCAGGACTACTTCAAAGTCTATGGGAATCCTTTCAACGTGACCGTGAGCATGGTTAACCCCTACGAAGTTGACTTCCACTTCACCAAAGCCAACGTGCAGTACGCTTACTACACCATCCTCGTTCAGCGTATAGTGCCTTGGGAACAATACTCTAACCTGACTAACCCAGCATCTGCCTCTATAACCACACCAGTGGGAACAGGTCCTTTCTACCTCAGCTCCTATAGTGCAACACAGATCACCCTACTCAGAAACCCCTACTACTGGATTCCAGGGAGGCCCCTCATACCTCAGCTAGTATACCTAGTGGGAGTATCTAACGCTGTGTGCTTCAGCTTCCTCGCTGAGGGTAAAGCCCAGTGGGGAGGAGTGGGGAGCACAGGTTCCACCGGCTTCGACAAGCTCTTCGCCTACGCCAACCCACAGTACTACCACGGCATGGCCAGCATAGGTAACGGCTCCGGGGGACAGGCCTCCTTCCTCTGGTTCAACTGGGTCAGGCTGGACTACTGGCCCTGGAACGAGACCTGGTTCAGGTACGCCCTCTCCTTAGCGTTGAACAGGACTGAGATAAGCGTGGGATCCCAGTTCGGCATAACCACCGGCGCTCCCCCAACCCCGGCGGACTTCCTCCCCTCCCCCATGGAGGAGATCTGGCTGAACTCCTCCGTAATCCAGGAGGCCCACGCGGTCGACGTCTACAACCTCTCCGGGGCAATGCAGATCCTGGAGTCCCACGGCCTGAAGCTGATCAACGGCAAGCTCTCCTTCCCCAACGGCACTCCCCTACCCTCATACACCATGATAAACTACCAGGGCTTCGCGGATACGTTCGCCACTAGTACCATAATAGCAGAAGATCTAGCGAAGATCGGCCTCCAAATCAGTGTAGTCTCTCAGCCTCCTTCTACCGCTTTCGGAGTAAGTGAGCCCAAAGGACTTTACGATCTCATCTATTGGTTGACCAGCGACTATTCGCCTTACATAATCTGGGGGCAAGCATTTATACCGCCCTTAATCCCAGGCACTGATCAGCCCAACGTGACTATGGTTGAAACTATTGGTATACCAATATACACGGACCCAGGGCGATGGATTCCGCCCAAGCAGTTCATAGACCTTTGGATACAAGCTGGGAACACCACTGACGTGACGCAGCTCAAGCACATCTACAACGAGATGGCTTCTATACTACTTCAGTATAGACCAGCTATCCCCGTGGTCTTCGACGCTTACCCGAGGTATGAGTATGAGGACCAGTATTACATAGGCTTCTCCACTCCACAGTACTTCTACACATCGGATGTGGAACCATGGGTTTTAGGGAACCTCATGATGTTAGTGAACTTAGCACCGCGACCCCCTGGTATGACCCAGCAACAGGAAGTAGCTTACACCAGTGCGGCCTATCACGATCTCTTATCGTTCCTCTATGGCACATCGAGCACTGCGACGCCTTCCTCTCTCTTAGCTATGCTTCAGCCTTCTTCTAGCTCCACCTCAACTACCACCTCCTTCACTCCCACCTCCTCAACTACACCTCCTACGTCCACGGTGGTGACCACGACTTCCATACTGACCTCCACTGCCACCATCACGGTCACGTCGACTATAACGAGTGGAACCAATCTTTCGCTTTACGCGGTGATTATAGTCCTAATATTTGTTCTAATCGTTGTGCTGGCGTTATTTTTCAGGAGGAGAAGATAAACTTTTCTTTTTATTTCAGATTTAATTTCTTCTAAATGATATAGAAAAGGCCTCGCTCGTCAGGACGAGGTGGAGTTTTTAAGGGATTCCAGTAACGAGGTGAGTGCAAGATATCGTAAAGTAAGTTCATTAGGGGATTGCACGGTTGTGTCTATAGCATATCCTACGCACTTCTCATTCCCTGAGATCTGGAAGCTAAAGATCTTCGGGTGAAGGTAATGGATCGAGGCTGCCCATAGCCCATTGCTGGACTAAAGGACCGAAGTGGGGACATTAGCTAGATACAGAGTAACAAAGACATTAACCTTGATGAAACGAAAAGCAATCCCCGCTGGAATTAGCTTTACAATCTTGGACCTTCGAGATTGGGTTAGGAAAACCAAAGGGAGGGGGTCGAAATGACTGTCCTCACATCGCACACCCTCATCCCTAGGGGTAAAGTCCTCGTGCTCCCTGTGAAACGGCAACGGCGTCTATGGACCCTTAAGCCTCACCAACCTTCAGGGTGGAAAGGAGATCAGTGAACTAGGGGAATAGGGTGAAAAAGGCCGAGGAGGTGACTATCTTTAGGGTTTGACTACAACTCCACTACCTTATTCGCTAGAACTGGCGTTTGTTTTAGTTGTCCCTGGGCTAGTGACACGAGTTTCCCGTCTATTGCACTTCTCAACTTGATCGCTTTTTCACTCTCCTCTAAGACCTCAATAGGATAGGGTGGGAGAATTAGCCCCTCAATCCCGATTACTGCCTTCCCTCCGACGACCTTTGGGAATAGGATCACCTCCGTCTCCAGCTCCCTCAACCTCACCTTGACTCCTTCTCCCTGCCTCAAGCTACCCCACTGTCCTGAGAACACTTTGTAGAATACGCGTTCACCTTCGACTTTAAAGGGCAGCGAGTCCACCCTTACCTCATCCTCCACCTCTCTCCCCTCCCTGTCCACATTGAATAGGGCCACTGCTGGAACCCCCCTCACCCTTCCAGCCAGTTTAAGTAGAATCCCATCATTGTATGGGTCCCTGAATAATACATCTCTGGTGGGAAGGGAAGGTTCGTCAACTCTAACCACCTCTCCCCAAGGGAGGGTCATTGACCTGATCAGGCCAACATCGGTTTTCTCTGGATGCCTATCGCTTAGATATATGGGTCCACCGCTGAAAACCCTGGCGACAGCGTGGGCCTTGGCGTAGGGGTCGTAGGTCACTAACATGTCGTAGTCCGGGTAGGTTATGTTTGAGAACGGGAGCGTGTTATAGGCGTTGAAGAGTAAGTGGAACTTTGCCCCTCCCTTCCAGAAGGGGACGTAGTCCTCGGAGGTTCGCATCACGTTGCTGTGAACGTAATTACAGTAATCGTCGGGACTCATGGACATACAGTTGATCGAGTCCATTCTGTTCGAGTAGACCGCGTTCTGAAGTGCCAATTGCACCGCTCTACCAGCCCTGGCGGTTAAGTGATCTGGGACGGCGTGGATCACCCACTGGTTGTCCACCTTGACGAAATCAAATCCCTGATCCCTCACCCAACTCTCGAATTTATCGAAGAAGTCCCCTCCCCAAGGAGGGGGAACGTAGGAGTTGGTCCCAGGGGCGTAGAAACCCTCTACTCCAAGCTGATCCAAGAACTCCCTAGTCACTCCTCCCCAGTGAGCATTTAGGGTGTGCCAGAGACCGACCTTGAGGCCCATTGACTTGAGCTCCCTCACGGTATTGGAAAGTCCTTTAGGGAATTTCGCCGGATCTGCTCCTAACCTCTTCATTATCCTGAGTCCATCCCTCTTCACCTCATCCTGCCACCCGTCATCTATTAAGGCCCAAGAGAGTTTCACTCCCCTTTCCATTAGCCCCTTCACGATCCTCAGGACTTCCCCTTCCCTGAGGTCCTCCAGCATCAGGGCGTTCCAAGAGCACCATCCTAAACCGTTGAGCATTGAGGGCTTTGCCTTCTCCCACCTGGGCCTGATGGGGCTGACCTCCACTGCTCCCCTGACCGCTGAATAGGGATCGTTAGACCAGGAGAGAGCTAAGAACCAGCTCTGACCTATGGAGCTGACGCTCTTACCTGTGTAGAGGGACACCACGTTCCCCCTTCCCAGGAAAGCTGTAGTATCTCCGTTGGAGAGCGTCGCAAGGGCCAAGTATCCGTTTTGGGTCTCGGCCAACATAAACACCGAGTAGTTGGGGTAGTTGGATCCCAGGACAGGGAAACACCAACAGGGAAAGTTCCTTAAGTATACATCATGGGATAAATCAGCAACCGCGGGCGGATAGACGGCGTTGTCTGGAGGTGGAGGGGACTGGGGAGTCCTGTCTATGGCCACTCCACCGCTGTAGTACTTGTATGCGTCTCCGTAAGGCCCCCTCAGGGGAGTTGTGGTCAGGACTCTTGGTTCGCCCTTAAGCCTAAGCCCTAAGCTCAAGTGGATCGCGAACTCTGAAGAGAAAGGGGTCAGAGAAGTGGCCTCTAAGCCCAAGAGGACAGAGTTCCCGCTCCCCCTCTCCCTCAACCTGATCAGGGTTGACTTCTCACACACGAATTCGTTCCCTGATCCCTCGCACTGAACGGTCTTCCCGTCGATGTAAGTTACCCTTACCTTGCTTATCTCCACTTCTGTTTCGCCTACCTTAATGAAGGCCGGCATCACTGTGGAGACTGTTCCCATACTTTAAAGAATTGTGGGGTCTACGGCCCTCTACCTTTAGGCACTCAGACGTCATTTGCTCACCTTTTGAGATTGAGGAAGAGATTCCTCACCACCCTAGCTGCTAGCTTGGGTTGCCTGTCCCTGGTGAAGACTCCCTTCCTGTTCAGGACTACTCTCAAGGGTTCCATTCTCCCCTGAGTCCCCCTGAAATCAGCGAAGTTCCAAATGTGAAGCCCCCAGACGTAATCGAGGTCTCCCATCTCGGCTATATATTTACTCAAGAACTCCGCTTGATACTCCTCACTCCATGCCACTGGGGATCGAAATGGACCCCCTCAATCCCTTCAGCGCCGAACTCGGTTATCACGATCGGTTTCCCTGGGTACTGCGAATGGACTTCCCTCACCACTTCCTTCGCCCTCCTCACTCCCGCCTCTAGATCCCCAGACTCGTAGTACCAGCCGTAGTATAGGTTCCGTAGTATAGGTTCAGCGCTATTACGTCGTCCACCTCTAGAGCCATGTCTTGTAGGTGTCTGTGGGAGGTGTGGAGCAGGGGTCTAGTGGGATCTAGAGATTTCACGAAGTTCCTCGATTCCCTGAAGAAGTTGAGAGACTCCTGTTCAACACTGTCAGGCTCATTGGCTATACTATACATTACCACTGAGGGTCTGTTCCAGGGCTCCTTTATCTTAACGGGGGTTCAAGGGGGGCGGAAGACCCCCTCCGTAAGGGCGGGGACGGATAGCCCCCTTGAGTGTGTCCCACAATTTCACTCACCTGATTGTAATAGGTTATACGAGATCACGAAGGCCCTTATCCACGTTAACACGCTCCGTTCATTGGCGTTCCAGGGGAAGTGCTCGTCCATTCCAGAGAAGCGGTGCTTGAAA
>Ga0208548_100093_pt1 | contig 43874 bp, 47 predicted proteins | sample ECH_Chost_MetaG_FD_187133 | JGI IMG/M metagenome (GOLD analysis project Ga0208548, IMG submission 187133) | Hot spring microbial mat communities from Yellowstone National Park, Wyoming, USA - ECH_C host_MetaG (SPAdes) (version 2) | ecosystem: Environmental > Aquatic > Thermal springs > Hot... | reverse complement strand
TTATTACTTGCTGTCTAAAAGCAGAATCTTCCGAGCAAACGATAAATACCGTTGAAATCTGGCTTTTCTCAATTGCTGGGTATTCTTCTAGGTGACGACTTGAATGGATTTTGCTGTAGAAACCTATGACCTGACAAAGAGTTACGGAGATTTCAATGCGCTGGATAAGCTCAACATAAAAATAGAGCTTGGGCAGATTAGAGTTCTCCTTGGACCTAATGGCTCAGGAAAGACAACTTTTCTTCATTTAATATCAACCGTTCTGAGACCTACAAAGGGCACAGCAAGGGTGCTAGGATTTGATATAGTCAAACAGCAGCTTGAAGTTAGAAAGCATGTATCCATAGCCTTCCAGGACCCAAGAGGTTTCTGGAGGCACAAACCTAAGCATATTTTATCTTTTCATGCATCTATGTATGGCATCAAAGACCCCGAAAGGTCCTCAATTGTAGAAAGAACTCTAAAAGAATTCGACCTCTGGGAATCCAGGGATAAAAAATTCATGGACCTATCAGGAGGGCAGGCAAAGAGACTCGAGGTTGCCAAGCTGTTTGTTCATATTCCAAAGCTTACCCTCCTTGATGAACCCACAGCCATGGTGGATTTAGACGGTAAAAGGCTGATGTGGGATAAGATTAAGGAGCTTAAGGAAAAGGGATGTACTGTAATAGTTGCAACGAATGAAGTAAGAGAAGCTGAATATTTAGCTGATAAAATAACTATCTTTTCATCTGGAAAGGATATAGTGACTGATACACTACCAAATCTCAAGGATAGCGTTAAGGGGGGAGATGTTGTGGATATGCGGTTTTCAGACCCAATATCACCCATTACACTGCAGACACTGAAACGACTTCCAGGTACTGTTGGCATAATCGAAGTTGACGAAAACAGATTAAGAATTCCTGTCACAAGGTCAGAGGACTGGCTGCCTTTAGCAGTCAGTAGCATTCATGGTAACAGGTTAGCCTCAGTACATATAACTGAGCCTTCTCTTGATGACATATTCATGACCATAGTCAAACCAAAGGCAGAGACTAAATAGATAGGCAGCTGATTGATATGAACTATCTCCGGATATCAACCCTGCTTAAGTTTGACCTCAGAGAGTCTTTTAACTCAGCGCTGTGGATAGGCTATTCATGGATCTACTTCGCATTTCAGCTCTTTGTATATGGCTCTATTATATCAAGATTAATAGTAACTGTGAATAATTATTTTTACTTTTACGGCACAGGATTGATAGTGCTTTCAACGTTTAACATTGCTTCCTGGAGTGGAAGGAGGTTCGTTGAAAGCGCTCACGAAGGCAGGCTGAGGTATATGCTATCTTTGCCTATAGGTAGGAGAGAATTCTTTGTAGAACAGCTTCTGCACGGGGTTACAGTAAATCTTGTCAGAACTTTTCCTCCTGTTGCTATTGTCTTGTATTTAAGCAAATTATTTTCCGTCTCCAGCTTTCTATCCACTTTGCTGGTATTGACTCTGGTTGCGATAGGTGTAATGGGACTCATGATATCCTTATCAGTCATAGCCTTTAAATCGTTCGACATATACAGTGCCATAGTAGCTGCTCTTAGCGCCCTGCTGATAAGATTCAGCACCATAAACTATCCCATCTCATCTATGAACTCAATATATGCTGGTGCATCACTCTCCAACCCCCTCACTTACGGCGCAGACCTGCTTCGCAGGGCAATAGGCCTTGATTCCTCTCTCCTTGTAAATCAGGATGCTGCACTTTCAATGCTGTTGGCACTGAGCGTCGGTACCCTCTTCCTAGGCATCTTCTTCATCTCAAGGTTCGTGGAAGGAGTAAAGTCGTCTTGAATCAGGCATCGAATCTTCTAAGGGTAACCAGGGTTGACCTCTCTTACTTCTTCAGGACAAAGTGGTTAATACTCACTCTGATAACTCTTAACCTCTCTGACATGCTAGTTGTAGGTCTGATTTATTCGAACATGATGACCTTCAACTATTTCATATTTTTCGTGCCAGGAGTAGTTATAGCAGGTATGTTCGCAGCTGCACTCGACGTAGGAAGAAGGGTTCATCTTGGACTTTCCGAAGGGGTCAGCCAGTATTACCTCAGCCTACCTCTATCCGTAAACGCACTTGCAATGGCTCACATACTGTCAGCAGGGCTGGGAGGTCTTCTTTTCAGTGGTACTCTGCTGCTCGTAGCTCTTATCTTGGTTCCAAAGCTTATTTCACTATGAACTCTACTTATGCTTCCTTTCATGTTTCTTGTCTCAATGGGTCTGGGCGGGATAGCTGCTGTCATCAACTTGTTTTCCGGAGGAGGGGATAGATTCTGGGCATTTGCTGAAGGAATTCAGATGGCATTCCTCGGTTTAAGCACAGTCTTCTACCCTCCATCCGCGGTTGAAGAGGTTTTACCGGGCTACATCTACACATTAGTGATTTACAATCCTCTAAGCCAGATAGCAGATGCGCTTAGGACATCCCTGGCAATGCAGCCAATAACAGTATTATCACTAACACTTATTGCAATAACTTCTTCAGGTTTGCTTGCTCTAGGCTTTCTCTGCTACAGGCATGTTTTTTCAAAGGTGAGTGTACAGGGCAAGGTGTAGTCAAAACTCATCTTGGCTAATAGTGATGAAATTTTCATAGAAAAACTTAACCTGTAGTAAAGTTTAATCTATTTCATGCCCTCAGATATTGCATCATTGCTGATATTTTCTGGCATATTAGTTATAATGATAGGCTTCGTAATTATGCTCATTCTACAAATGCCAAAAGGCCAGACTAAAGGGGGTGCTGTCTTACTTATAGGTCCTGTACCAATAATAGCTGGGAACGATTCTAAAGTATTGCTGATACTTATGATCCTTGCAATAATAATTATTCTGATATGGGTGGTATTTTGAATGAACCTGAATCAGATTCCCATCTACATAATTCTTCTGGGATTTCTCATTCTGATAGCGGGAGTTGCTCTTGAATTTACATCCATTCCTTCTCAAGCTTCAGTCGGAGGGGTTATATTCATAGGACCTTTCCCAATCGTTTTCGGCTCAGGACAAAATTATCAATATCTCATAGCCATCTCTTTATTTATAGCAGTGAGCATGCTGGTACTCTCTTTTGTGTTGTACAGAAGAGCATCATAGCGTCGAATTCTTATATTTGCTAAGCTTCAAAACATGATGGCGACGATGAAGAATCAGAGTTAAGCCGACAAAAAATGAAGGAAAAGGCATTAATCGGAGTCGCCATATATCTAAGCCATGCTACCTGTAGTACTTGCGGTTGCAGCTGTTGACTACATTGCGTTGTTCTACTGGTTCATGACGTTTGTTGCACTAGCAATTCTTGTTGCATCTCTATACAGGTCTGTTAATCCATCTGGCTCTCATCAGCTATATGCCCCTCAACCCTATTTAATACCCGGTCAGAATTATTTTATAACAGTCCAAAATAGCGATGCAGATATCAGGATAGACTTTGCAGCAGAACTCTTGAAAAATAGAGAATACAGCCGGGCAGCAAAGTACTGCTACGAAGCTATTGAAATTCTTCTCACTTCAGCCGCATCAAAGCTTGGGCTTGATTCCAGCCATGCAAGTCTTTCAGAACTAGCAAAAAAGCTAGTTGCATCAGGCTTGGTAGGGCTTGATGTCAATTCGATAGCATACATCGACGGAATGAAACCTTTTGATGGAAAGCAGGCTAATGAAGGAGTTGCAAGAAGGGCTTACCTCATAGCAACCCAGCTTAGAGACTATTTCAAGCAGGCTCCTCTAAAGGTTCAGAAATAAAAGGTAGAACATCTTGAGCAGGGTGCATCCTTTCAAGAAAGGGATAAGGGCACTTGGTATAGCAGAATCCTTCAATCCAAAGATTGATAAAAAGAGCCTGCTTGCAGGAATTGTTATGAGAAAAGACTACATTATTGATGGCATAACATTTGAAACGACTACTGTAGGAGGAGAAGATTCAACTGAAAAGATAATTCAATTGTACAAATCGTTCGAAAGAAGTGACATAAACATAATCATGCTTTCAGGAGCAATAATAAGCTACTACAACATTGTAGATATAGATGAAGTACATTCTAAAACTCAAGTGCCTTTAATCTGCCTTAGCTACAGAGAAACAAAGGGTATTGAGGATTCAATAAGGGAAAAGTTTGGAGAAAATTCAGCAAAGTTAGAAAAGTACAGAAGGCTTGGAGAGAGGAAGAAGATACTTCTGAGGACTGGTAAATCGGTTTTTATCAGAACACTTGGTATTAGTGATGATGATGCAAAATCCATAATTCAAGATTTTCTTCTTCAAGGCAGATATCCAGAGCCAGTAAGAGTAGCTTCTCTTTTAGCTTCTTCATGCAGGAAGCTCCTTTTATCATGAGCAAGAAGGTCAAGGGCAACCTCGTAGATTCTTGGGCCTGCTTCAGTTACAATTCTTGCACTGCCAAGTTCGAAGTCTTTATACTTCTCCTTTATCCTCTGAAATTCCTCAGATGTAACCTTCTTTTTATCCCCTTTGACCATCGAGTAAAAATGTACAGTACCTCCTTCCCTTATTATTTCTGATGCAGTTGGAAGGTATGAAGCTGCTTCTTCCGGCAATGACATTATAATTCTGTCAAACTTGAAATCAAAATCTCTTGCATGCTCCCTGCAGTCGCCAAGCAAAGGAAAAACTTTGTCCTGAACCTTGTTGACAGCTATATTTTTTAACATCAGCCTGTATGCATCCTCGTTTATTTCGCTGCTGTAAACTTTTACATTCTTAACCCTTTTGGCGATAAGTATAGAGTAACTTCCTACGCCAGAAAACATGTTGAATATCTTTTCACCTTCATTTACGAGTCTGGCAACTCTCAGCCTTTCTTCCGAAAGCCTTGGAGAGAAATATGACCTCCTTATATCAACAAACAGCCTTATTCCATGCTCCTTATATTCTGTTATGCTATCCTCTTTGCCAGCAATAAGCTCTACTTTTCTCAATCTGTAAGTTCCTTCAAAAGGGCTAATCTGGTTCCAAACAGCTTTTAACCTTGGTATTTTACTGATTAGCATATCCCCAATCATTTTTCTCTTCTCAGGCTCCATATCTTCTGGCAGCTTCACAACTGCAATATCCCCAATAAGGTCAAAACCCCCAGCAAGACCTTCTATCTCTTCTCTGCTCAAAATCCCCTGCAGCATTTCCCTGAGCAGTTTTGTCATTGTGCTTCCCTTTCTTCTTTATTCATGTAATAATAATTGCCCATGGCCTTCTGCTCTCTATCCAGTCTGCTGTCAGGCTTGTTGACTCTTGGTCTTCCTGTGCTCGGGTCTCTTCTGTAAGTCATTCCTATGTTGGCTAGAAATAGATTCATACCTTTCTCCTTCGTCATTACACTGCTTGCTTGTCCTTTAATACCTGGCTTTCCTGTGAATATTATCAGGGCATCAGAAACTACATCTATGAGCATAACATCATGGTCTATAACTATAGCTGACTTTCCCTTAGCCTTCACGTACCTTTGAAGAGCCCTAGCCGTAACTATTCTATCTTCAATGTCAGTGAATGCTGAAGGTTCATCAAGAGCATAAATATCAGCTTCCCTTAGCAGGGTTATTATCACAGCTAACTTCTGCAGCTCCCCTCCGCTCAGCTCTTTAACCTTCTTTTCGAGCAGCTTATGAACTGCTAAAGGCTTTATAAGCTGAGAGAGATTGTATTCATTATTCCAGCTTCCCTGCAAGGCTGAATCAAGAAGCTCCTGAACACTTCCCTCATAACTGGATTCAAGATACTGTGGCTTGTATGATATCTTGGCCTTTGTCCTTATATCTCCAAGGTCTGCCTTCTCCTGTGAAGCAAGAAGTTTCAGAAAGGTTGTTTTCCCTAGAGCATTTGCTCCTAGCACTCCTATCACCTCGCCTTCCCTTAGAGAGCCCTCTTCTGCATAAAGTTCAAACCCTGGATACCTTTTCACAAGTCCGGTATAGCTGAGAATATCAGGTGACTCTACTCTGTTCGGCTTTGATGAATACAATTCAAAGCTTACAGATGTATCTCTGAACCTTATGTTTTCATCGGGTATGCTTCCCTGCAGAAGTGCATTTATCCCTTCAGATGTTGTGTATATGTTGCTGACTATTCCATAAACCGCAGGTTCTCCATATAGTATGTGAATATAGTCTGTAGCATAATCAAGGAAAGTCAGGTCATGTTCAACAAGAACTACACTCTTGCCTTCATCGGCAATCTTTCTTATAACTCTAGATACTTGCATCCTCTGAAAGACATCGTTATAGCTGGAAGGTTCGTCAAAGAAGTATATGTCAGCATCTCTCTCAGATGCTACCACAACCGCAGCTCTTTGTAGCTCCCCTCCGCTCAGCTCTTCTGGCAATTTATCCAGAGATTGCTCAAGATCAAGAGACCTTGCTAATTTATTTCCTATTCCCCTTTCATCATACGCATCTATCAGTTCCCTAACGCTCTTTCTCCATGCCTTCGGGACCATATAAATAGCCTGAGGCTTCACAGATGATTTCAGCTCCCCTCTACTTATAGCCTCAAAATGTGACCTCAGCTCTGTCCCTTGAAAAGCCTTCAGGACAATCTCCCAGGAGGGAGGGTTTTCGAAGAAACCAAGGTTGGGAACTATGTTACCTGATAATATGTTTATAGATGTGGATTTGCCTACTCCATTTTTACCGACAAGACCTACAACCTTTCCCTTCTTTGGTATAGGGAGCCTGTAGAGCCTAAATGTATTTGCTCCATACTGATGCACCTTTTCTGCCCCTAGTTCTTGTGCAAGGTTCACTATGCTTATAGCATCAAACGGACACTTTTTCACGCAAATGCTGCACCCTACGCATGTTACTTCGTTGATAACAGGATATCCATCTTCACCGAATTCGATTACGCTCGTTCCCATCATCTGGGGGGGACAAAACCTTTGGCATTCGTGCTGGCATTTCTTGAAATTGCAACTATCCCTGTCAAGTACCGCAACCCTGTGTTCCAATCAGCATCTCCCTCATTGTTTTATTAAAGCAAAAACCTCAAGCCATATGATAATAACGTTTCGCACAATTTCATCAGAAATTATCTATCCTCTTCTGCTCAATCATCTCCTTTATAAGATAACTACTTCTCTTCCAGAAATCTATACCTAGCCTGAGCTTGCTTACAGCAAAGTTCAATGTATCTGAAAAATTATCAAAGAGATAGGGCTGCGTTTCAAATGCCTGCCTTACAGCCTCTCTGACATTCCAGACTCCAAGAGGTAAGAGCTGGCCTGGATATATCTCTCTCAATGCTATAATTATCCCCTGCCTTCTGATTTTTGAAAGATATTCAGCTGCAGCAAGCCTGACTGAGTAGTAGCATCCACCCGGTAAAGCATATGTCTTTCTTCCTGAAAATCCTTCGTGGTCAGCTATAGAACTTACATCCTTTCCAATAGCATTCCAGACTGTACCGGGGAACCATGCTTCAACCCACTCATAGGCAAAATTTCCTGGCAGCAACATTATCACATACCTGCTTCCAAGCATATCGTTGACAAAGACGTGGAAAAGGTCTATGCTAGGCATAGTCTTAATACTGTCAAGCATAACCTTAGATATTATGTCGTCAACTGCAGTTATGCTCCACCTTGTGGGAACGAGCTTCCTCTTTTTTGTTAGACCAACCATGCCTAGACTGAATATTTTTTGAATCGAATTCACTGTCGACCCTGATTCATAAAGCCTTATCACTGCTTCAGTCGATTTCATATCTCCATCATAATATACATTCTCCACCGTTCTGTCAGAAGAGGCATTACCAAACCTGTACCTTTCAACCCCTGCAGAAGGTCCAAACGGTGATGATGTATCATCAATATAATATACAGATTTTGTTTGAACTTTTCTCAAAGAAAACTCAGCGTATACGGGTCTTCTACTGAGCATGCTGACCTGTGTATCGTATAGCAGACCGCTAGGATTAGATGCCGAATTTATATCTACATTTGCCTTGGCTCTTACCATTGACATTCTGAAGTTTACTATCTCTTCAAAAGAAAGGTTTCTCCACATCTCAGGTTCATCGAATATAGCTGTCTCCCCCCTCTGCAAAGGTAAAAGAGGACCAAAAGAGACCTTTGGATATCCCAATCTCCCGACAAAGGCTGAAGGAGGAGAATCTGTTTCTATATTGCTGGAGATAATTTTGCTTGTATTTACAAAGGAATTCAGCTTTATCAGTATAGGGCATTTAGGCTTACCGCAAAGCAGTCTTGTAAATCTGCACTGAAGACATATTTGAGGGCCTTTTATCCTTACAATTGCAGGTAGGCTCTCAGATATCTCTTCAAGCATTGTTAAACATATAACATCTCATCCTAATAAATTATGATGCAAAAGAAGAGCATAAATTCATGTTATCACAGCCCTCAAATTATGGCAGATGATGCAAGCAATATTCATTTGTTCTTCTCTGCTCTCGGCAATCCTTCTAGGCTAAAGATCATAGAACTCATACTTTCTTCTCAGAAACCTCTGCATGTCAAGGGCATAGCAAGACTACTTGGCTCAGATTATGCTGTTACATACAGGCATGTAGAAAAACTTCAGAAGGCAGGAATTCTTGGGATTTATGAGGTTGGCAGGTCCAGGGTTCCTTACCTTAAGCATAAGGAAGAGTTGAAGGAAATAATAGAACTGTCAAAAGCCTGTATGTCAAAATAGACATATCAGATTAACGCTTTTATACATCTGTTATGTCAAGTCATGCGTTCTGTGTTGATACCCCGGCAGAAAGAGAAGCACTCCGATGCCAGAAGATTGGCACTTACGGCAATTCTAGCATCCGTTGCAGCCCTCCTCTCCCTCTCATCCCTTTCAATTCCCTTCCCTCTCCTCCCTTTCCTCAGGTTTGACCTTGCTGAAGTCCCTGACGTGCTCTCGTTTTTACTGCTGGGCCCTTCCGGTGGGATGACAGTAACACTTATCCATTGGATGCTGTTAAACCTTCACTCTAGCTTTGACCCCATCATAGGCCCAACAATGAAGTTCATGGCAGTCTTCGCAACGATGCTTGGCCTGTATGCTGGCACTTACTTGGTAAAGGCTGGTTTTTCAAAGAGCAGAATTTATGCATCTCTCTTGCTCTCTGGCACTATTGTAAGGTTCATGATAATGATACCTCCCACCTTTCTCCTATATTATCTGATTTCTCCCACCAAATATTTGCCGTTTGCAGTTCAATCTCTCTCAGAATTTGGATTTCATGTTTCTGGCATTCTTGCTGCCGCAATACTAGTAACGATAATTACAGGAATTTATAACATAAGCCATGCTATACTGACTATAACTCTTGTATGGTTGATATATTCTGCTGCAGACAGAATGGGAGTAATAAATTCCGGCGTGAACTGGCTAAAGTCCAGACTGAATGGATGAGAATTTAGCCAAAAGACCTGTCTCCTGCATCTCCCAGCCCAGGAACTATGTAGCCATGCTCGTTGAGCTTGTGGTCTACAGCAAGAGTAAATATTTCAACTCTTGGATAGCTCTTTAACACTCTGTTTATTCCGTAGTCGCACGATATTATTGATGTGATTATTGTCCTCTTCGGCCTTCCAAAATTCTGCACCTCTCCTATAACTTCAGACAGAGTTGAACCTGTTGCGAGCATAGGGTCTGCAACTATAACTGTATCCTCGTTCTTGAGAGCAGGTATCTTACCAAAGTATCTGACAGCCCTTATATTCTGCAGGCCTGGCTTATCTTCAACCCTTTGTATAGCCATAACCCCCTGTCTTGCCAGAGGAAATGCCTTCAGCAAACCTTCAACCAATGGCATTGCGGCTCTCAACACATTTACTATTACTATATTCTCCAGGTCAGGTATAACAATACCTTCAGCCTGAACATTCAAAGGCGTTGTTACCTTTGTCCTTCTTACCGGCATCGTCCTTATTATTTCGTAACCCATCAGCCTTCCTGCCTTTACAACCCCCTTCCTGAATGTAATCTGGTCAGTCTTCTTGTCTCTGAGCTGGGTAAGTATCGCTTGAGCTAAAGGATGCTCTATTACATGCACTTTACCTTCAAAAGATTGGTTCGACATCTCTTAACTATCGAAATCACTGCCTTAAAAAGCTTAGAGCTTCGAAGAATTCAGAAACACCTTTACAGTGACCTTTGAATTTTCCTGAAGCGATAATCTGTCTCTCAACCTGACGGGAGCGATAACTTCTATTACTGAATTGTCGTAATGGGTTCTATCAATGGCAAGCAGTGCACCTCTTTCGTCTTCTATCAATGCCGAATAGACCTTTAAACCTCCGTATGTCCTGTTTCCATCGCTGAACCCTTCTATCCTTATGCCTTCTCTCTGTTTCAATTCTGCAATCCTCTGCATCTCAAGTGCAGATTTTATCTTCAGGTTTAATGTGCCTGGGTAAGGCTCAAAACCCAGCTTCTTTCTGAACTGTTCTTTATACCCCTGCAGGCTCATGTAATACGCTCCTTCTCCCAATCCTGTGAAGACGTAACCGTGGAATTCATACATGTCTGGCGTTTCTTCCATCATGCTCCTCAGCGTCAGGTAGAAAGAGGCTAGTTCATTAACTCCTTTGTCAGTTATCTTTAAAGCAAAACCTCTTCCTTCCCTCTGTCTTTCAATATATCCTTCCTTCTCAAGCTCCAATATATGGTTTGATGCAGCCTGCTGTGACTTTTCCAATCTTCTTGCCAGCTCCGAAGTGGTTATGCTGATTGGCCTGCTCTTTGCTCCTGCCAAAAGAAGTTCTATCAACGCAGCAAGTTGGCTAGATTTCAGCTTACCATGAAGCCTTGTCAACATGCATACATAGAATTAACCAATATTTTAGTATTTACCAAAAAATATATTACAGCCCAAATGCTAAATGCACAACATGCCGAATTCAAGGACAGAGGCAATAGCAGGAGGAGCAGTCTTCGGTGCGCTTGCAAGCGCTATATCTTATATGCATCTCAGCCTTCCTTTCCTGCCTCTGCCATACCTTGAATTTCAATTTGCAGAAATAGCAATTGTCATGGCAGTGATTCTGTATGGGCCTTTGGCAGGAACTTTGGCAAGCTTTGAGTATCTAATTATTCTGGAGATGCTTGGTCAGTTTGCTCCATTTGGCCCTCTTCTAGCATTCTTAGGAGTGGTCAGCATAGTCATAGGCATGGGAGCAGCAAGATATCTTTTATTCAATGCAAACAGGAAAACTGAAATTTGGAGTTATGCCAGCATATCAATAATTATCGCGGCATCTATAAGAGTCCCCTTACTGACTTTTGCAAACCTTGCGTATTTCTATCTTATAGCTCCTAACTTCATAAACATAGCGACTTCTGAACTTTCATCATTTCTCGGTAATGCAGTTATCTCTTCTTTCGCATTGGTCCTCGTCTTTACAGCTTTCTTTAATATAATACAGAGCGTAATAAGCATAGTCCCTGCTACTGCTGCGTCAGGCTACATATTTGCAAGATGGAGCCCTTACAGCATAGACAGATACTGGCTCCCAAGCTTTATTGCAATGGAGAGAAAGGAGTAAGCTGCTTATCTTAGATAGCTGACTGAGTCAAGGAAGAGAAGAACTTTTTTCAGAAGCTGATTTTCTTTATTTAGGGTATAGAGCGTTCTTCTTTCACCTTCCCTTATTTGAACAACCCAGCCTATCTCCTGAAGCTTTCTAAGGTCCGATGCTAAAGATGACGACCTTATACCTGTCTTTTTTTCAAGCTGATATTTTGAAAGTGGCTTTGACTCCGGGTTTGCAAGAGATGCTATTATTCTTAGCCTCCCGGCGCTGCAAATGCCTATTTCTATCACTTTGCTCTGGTTAATCAAACCTTCTCAAGCCTCTTTAAAAGAAAGTCGAGAAATTTCTCAAGCCTGTTTGCAGGTATGTTAGGTATTCCTATCTCCGTAAGACTCTTCACTTCAATTATACCTCTGTCGGAAAGGTCCTGGACACCTTTGACAATACCTTTAATATCCAATTTTTTTCTCTTTAACTGTTCCAGCTGTGAAAGAATCTGGTCGAACGACAAGTATGGAGAGCTGCTGTATTTTAGGCCATTAGCTATCGCATACAATATATATTTCTCCTCTTCAGGCAGATACATCAGCTCTTCTTCAGTCAGTGAAGGACTTATCACACCGACAACAGTCCTTACATGGTCTAGCTCGACAGAGGCATCTCCTCTATTTTGAGCAAGCATGCAGGAATTGTAGAGTAAGGATAAGGCATATCTTATATCTCCGTAAACAGGAGGGCTGGCTGTTATTTCTGCTATATACTTCAAAACACTGCTTCCAACAGCTCCAGGCTGTATGGCTTCGTAGCTTCTTCTCTCAAGTATATCGTAAACCTGCTGAGAATTATATGCTTCAAACTTGACGTAATATTTACCCAGGCTGCTCAGTTCGGCCTCATCGAGCCTGCTCTGATAAGATATGCTTCTTGCAGTGAAGACTATTCCTAAAACCCTGCACCTATCACTTGGAGATATTTCATTAAGTCTCGTTAGATTATAGACAATCTGCTCCTTGGACTGGGTTACAAAATAGTCCAGTTCATCAAATATGAGCATCATATACATGTCATTTCTGTTCAGATATTTTAAAGCCTCCATCAGCAGCTCCTCTGCACTGTAGCTGACAGAGAAGATGTTAGGCTCTATTGCTTGAACCATTCTTCTGAATATCATCAACCTTGTGTTTCCGTGCTGTCTGGGGTTCACATATACAACTTTAATCTTCATACCCCTTCTCTTTGCTCCCTCTTCCATCGCTTCCTTGAACTTCAAAGTGGCAACGGTCTTACCAGAACCGACAGGCCCGACTATCTGGTAGAACTTTAAACCAGCAGAATCAGGGGAATCTAGTGCATTAGAAAAATACTGAAGGATTTCCTGAACCTGTTTCTCCCTGTGAGGTACTTCGCTAGGCACGTAGCTCGGTAATAGCTTATCCCCATCCTTCAGTATCATAAGCTGAACTAATTGACAGAGGGGTTAAATCCTTTCCTCACTGATTCAGCTGGGAAAGAAGCATCTGTGTAACTCTGTCCTTTCCAACGTCAAATATGTAAGGACCCAGTCTTGGACCTCTATCAGACCCCAGAAGTATCATATAGAGCAGGCTGAAAAACGCTGGAACGTCTATGGAATTGCTTTTTGCAGTTTCAAATATAGCATTCTGTACCTGCTCTGCAGAAGTTGCCATCTTTATCCTTTCCACAAGCTCAGCTACTGCTTTCCTTTGTCTGTCATCAAGCTTTACATTCGCTACTTCGCCCTTCACTTCAATCGCCCAGTTTCTTGCCATCTCTATTTTCTGGAGCAGCTGCTGGTCAATATCCTTTTCAGAAATCAGTCTATATGACTGCAACTTCTTTAAAACATATTCAACAGGTTTCTCAGGAGGAGCTATCTTTCCTAGCTCAGCCAGTAGCCTGTAAGGTATATGGATGCTAGGTCTTTCTGGAGGCTTCATGAAAGTTACATATTCGTAGAGCCCCTTCAGCTTTACAGCCTTTGGTTCTGGGGTAATTTTTATTCTGCCAAAATAGATATCTTCAAGTCTATCTACTTCGTCCATGTACTTTGGGATATCCTCTATGGAAACAGTCCTGGTCCCTACAATCCTTTTGAACATAAGCAGAACAAGGCTTCTCGTGCTGCCATATCTGAACCAAGCATCTGGAGTTATCAGGTTTCCTTCAGACTTCGAGAGCTTCTTCCCCCCTTTGCTCAGGAGCAATTCATATTTTACGTGGTAGGGATGTGGAAATCCAAGTATATTATCACTAACCCAGTCGTTGACTCTAACAGATGTAAGCAGCTCCTTACCGTGCGCTTCATACCTTATATCCAGTGCAGCCCATCTTGCAGCAAATTCAACCTTCCAGCTGAGCTTCCCTTCTCCCTGGGAAAGCTTCACTTCTCCTTCGTAGCCACAGCCTTCATGCCATTTACCCTTCAGCTGTACACCTACACATCTATATGCAACTCCATCTGTTGCATGGTCGTATTTTATTGCCTGGGTTGTATATATTCTACCGCAGCTCTGGCAGACTGCAAAATATGGAAGTGTATCTTCATACTTTTCCTGTCCTGTAATTTCTTTGATTGCCCTTCCTATTTCTTTGCTTCTGCTGAGTATCTTTCTTGTCTGTTCAAGCAGCCTGCCATTTTTGTAATTGACAGAAGCTCTTTCAAAGACGTATTCAATTCCAACCTTATCCATTGCATCTCTAAGCAGTGAACCTACGTGCTCTCCATAGCTGCCATGACAGCCATATGTATCAGGTATTCTTGAAACAGGAAAAGCCAGATATTTTTCAAGCTTTGAATAGTCCTTAATCCCCTGTGGTACCCTTCTCAACCCATCCATATCATCTACATAGGCTATATGCTCGCTTCTGTAGCCCTGCAGCTGAATTGCCAGCTGTATGCCATAAGCTCTTATAACATCAGAAAGGTTGCCTATGTGCGGTATACCGCTGGCTCCTAAGCCGCTTTCAACTCTTATTATGCTTGTATCCCTCTTCAGAATAATTTCCCTGTCTATAACCTGCTTTGCAACTTTATCCAGCCATGTCCCCTTACCTATGACCTCTGTCAACGAGCTCCCCTCATTTCTTTTCTTAGCCTATCTAATATTCATATCAGCGCCAAAGTTACAAGCAGGGGTACAAAGAATGATATAAGCGCTCCATGGGCGAATGCAAGAGAGGTAACGACAGGCTCCTTGCTGCTCCTAATAACTGTTAGGGTTGTATCCATCGTCGTTGCCCCGCCCATAGCTATTGGCTTTATCCTGCCTGCAAATGTTGACACTGGCAAATACAGCAGCAAAGTCAGCAACTCCCTGAAGAAATTTGAGAAGAAAGCTATAGCTCCATAGCTGGCTCCAGCATAGCTTGCCAGAGCAGGTCCATCAAACGTGTACCAGCCCATACCTAGAGCTATAGCAAGAGATATCTTTATTCCGTAGTTTACTGCAATGGCAAACAATATACCTGCAGCTGCACTGCCAGCTATGCAACTTATCACAAGTATAAAGGTCTGCTTCATTATACTTCTTATACTCGATGCCCTCATCTTGCTTCCAACATCATATGATACAACAAAGATGAATACTGAAAGGGCAATTAACTGAATCTCAGAAGAGCTATCATTACCAAGCCCTGAAAGAGGCGATAAAAGGCTACCCATGACAAAGCTGCAGAGAAGAATTAAAGGGAAAATGCTCAGTTTCAACTGAAATTCCTCCAAAGCAGCTCAGCCATCAGGAGGCTGAAGGATACTGCAAGCAAAGCCATTAGAAAAGATAGAGGTAAAACACCTGTAAAGGCTTCTGTCAGCCATGAGTTTCCCAAGCTAAGGCCTGTTGCAAAGAGAAGAAATATTGCCAATACAGACCCCAGCTTTTCTGCATGTGGCAACCTCAATCTATTCCCGTGTTTAAGACCCAGAATGAAACCTACCACAAACACTATAAGTATAAAATAATCTGCAACCATCATCCCATTGACGCCATTTTTCTAAGCCTTGTTTACTTGCACCTGCAATCTTTCCTTTGTCCTCTGCAGTAACTTCAGGAAGCTAGACATGAATCTTGGCAAGTCTGAAGGCTGCCTTGAGGTGATGAGCTCTCCATCTTCTACAACTTCCTTATCCTCATATTTTGCACCTGCAGCTATTAAATCGTCTCTTATCCCGATCCAGCATGTCATCCTTCTTCCCCTGACAGCTCCCGCAGAAATCAGGATTTGAGGACCGTGGCAGATTGCAGCCATCGGCTTTCTGCTTTCTATGAAACTTTTAACAATCTGAATTGCATGCATATCAATCCTTACCCTTTCTGGGCTTCTTCCTCCCGGGAGGAGAACGGCAAAATATTCATCAGGTTCAACTTCGTCATAAGAAAGGTCAACCTTGACCTTGTAGCCATGTTTTCCAGTTATATCCCCCTTTTTTGAGCTGGCTATTACAGGCTGGTATCCTTCTTCCATCAGCCTGTAATAGGGATAAAGCAGTTCAACATCTTCAACATCATCTGCAGCAAGTATAAGCACTCTTTCCATACCGCTCATATCCCAGCTTATCAGTTGATAATGGTTTCTAAAGGTGCAGAAGGACGAATATGACAACGAACACTATAGATATTGTGTTGAGAACCTTGATAAGTGAATTTATGCTGGGTCCTGCTGTATCTTTGAACGGGTCACCTACTGTATCACCGCTTACTGCAGCTGCATGTGTTGGTGTACCCTTCCCTCCGTACATTCCTGTTTCTATGTACTTCTTTGCATTATCCCATGCAGCTCCAGCATTTGCCATCATAAGAGCCAAAAATACTCCAGATATAACACTCCCTATCAGCACTCCTCCCAGTGCTACTGGCCCCAGAAGCAGACCCACAGCTATAGGGGTAATTATTGCAAGTAGCCCAGGGGCTATTAGCTCTTTCAACGCAGCTGAGGTACTTATATCTACACACTTTTCATAATCAGGCTTTGCCTTTCCTTCTCTTAAACCAGGTATTTCGTTGAATTGCCTTCTTATTTCGTTGACCATCTTGAACCCTGCTTTGCCTACAGCGCCTATCAAAAATGAAGAGAAGTAAAAAGGCAAAAGGCCTCCTATCAGCAGCCCTATAAGAAGGTAAGGGTCAGATAAAACATATTGAGGTGGGTTTGCAACACCATGCTGAATGTACTGAGATGATACTTCGCTCTGATATGCTATGAATAGGGATAATGCAGCTAATGCTGCAGAGCCTATAGCAAAACCTTTGGTGGTAGCTTTAGTTGTATTCCCAATAGCATCAAGTTCATCAGTAACTTCCCTGACTCCTTCGACCCCTGCCATTTCAACTATACCGTTTGCATTGTCGGTTATAGGCCCAAAGGCATCTATAGACAATATTATGCCTGTCAGTGAAAGCATGCTCATTGTAGTTATTGATGTTGAGTAGACTCCTGAACCGCATATTGCATTGAGACTGCAACTGCTAGACGAAGCCCAGAAGCCTAGGTAGTATGAGACGCCTATTGCAACTATAAGTATCAGAGCTACAGGAGCAGCACTCTTCAGACCTGTTGCAAAACCTGTAAGAAAGTTTGTGGCTGAGCCGGTTTGGGAAGCCTCAGCAATATCCTTGACAGGTTTGAACCTGTAGGATGTGTAGTAATCAGTCACCGATTCTATTACGACAACAACGACAAGTCCCAGCAAAACACTCCCCAGCATTGCATATGCGAACCTCATGTTGAAGGAAAATAGGTATAAAGTTACTATAACATCAAGTATTGCCGTCAATATTGCTGCAGAATAAAGACCTCTGTTCAGAGCTGACATAGCTTTTCCTCTTTTAGCTCCTCTTACAGCCAGACCTCCTGCAATAGAGCCCAGTATCCCCATGGCTCCTATTACCAAAGGATAAGCAACAAGGTCAGGCCTGGCTGTTGCAAATATCCCCCCGTTCAGAAAGACTAATGTGCCAAGAAGTATTGCAGCAAGTGCAGTTACTATGTATGACTCGTAGACATCAGCCCCCATTCCTGCGCAATCTCCTACGTTATCCCCTACATTATCAGCTATGACTCCTGGGTTTCTCGGGTCGTCTTCAGGAATACCAGCTTCTATCTTCCCTGCTATATCTGCTCCTAAATCAGCTGCTTTTGTATATATTCCTCCCCCAACCCTTATGAACATGGCTATTAGGCTGGCACCGAATCCAAAACCAACCACGGCTGCAGGATTTGGAATGAATACGTAGAAAAGAGCAAGACCTAGTAAGGCAAGTCCAGGCACAGTCATTCCAAGTACAGAGCCTCCTCTGAATGCAACGGTCAAAGCATCGTTTATCCCTTTTTTGCTTGCTTCAGCAGCTCTAGAGCTGGACCTAACCGTCATGCTCATACCTATGTATCCAGCAAGGGCTGAAAATGCTGCACCAACACCGAAACCGAGTGCTACAAGCCCGAAAGGCTTAACAACAAAAGTTATGATTATGGCAAGAGCAACAGCTATTGGGGTGATTGTAAGGTATTCCCTCCTCAAAAAAGCGTTTGCTCCAGATTTTACATAGTTAGCTAACTCCTGCATCTTTTCGGAGCCTGGGTCTCTGGTAAAGATGTACCTAATCAATACAGCTGCATAGACAAGACCTGCAAGGGCTCCTACTATAGCTAGCTCCTCCGTGAGATATACCATATTTCATCACCATCAATCTTTCAACACATCAGAGGCAGGAAGTCCCTTTTTCCTTCCATGCCTTAGCACCATTAGTATTTGCATGGTGAATTATCAAGGTGGGCTCATGGTTTGCGGTTAAAAGGTTTTCGGGTCATGTTTTTCTCCAAATGGTTTCGGCTCAATCCATATCGATGAAGCATCCGTATGCCTGGTATTTTATTTTAACAAACACTTCATTCTCATCTTTGGCCCAAGAAGGAAGGGCTGGGCTATTTTTCAAAAATTTTTGAGAATTTACTCTGAAGAGAATTGCTTGTTAAAGCTCTGTTTAAGACTTTTAGTGTCTTAAGAAATGTCATAAGTTATGTTGAGATATAAGAATCATGTTTGAGAAGGTTACATGAACAACTATTTCCAGGCTTCCTTCTCATATGCTTCACAATCAGTACGATCATATAAGATGTAAACATCAGTTGCATTGCTAAGTTGAGGAAACAATAATGATGAACAATTAAAGGAGGTTTTGAATACTCTTGAGCTTTGGTTATTTTTTATAAACCATAGTGTCATCAGTCCAAGTGCGGGGGTTCCCGAGCCAGGCCAAAGCAGCCGGCGACCAAAGGGGGCGGAGCATCTGCGCCCAGACTTAAGATCCGCTGGCGAAGGCCTTCGTGGGTTCAAGTCCCACCCCCCGCATCAACGCAGTGCAGCTATACTTGTCAGAACATGCAGCGCTAAACGTGAGTGAAGATTGTAAAATAATCAATATTGAAACGAAAATGTACAATTTTCTTGCAGCTTCAACTAAAAACTTCAAACATATGTTCATACAGAAATATCATCAAAATTCAACGTGAATATATTTCTCGTTCAATAGATTTACTGAATTAATCCATATTAAAGTCAAATCATTTACAATCGATTCATTTAATGTTTCAAAGCAAAACCTTTCACTTTTATATGTGTATTGCAAGTGGTAGTTAGACCCAAAGTTGAAATCTCAGCTCCAGTACCAAAGTATGAGACGGGTTACAACTGAAGAATACATCAACTTCATAAAGACGCACGATTCCGTAGAGATAGAAAACATAACTGTAAAACTCCAAAAAAGCTGGAACATAACCAGATATCAGCCGGAGAATTACAGACCAGAAGAATGGACGGTCTGGAGCTTTCCTGACAGAGGAGATTGGGCTACCCATATTGGAAATTATAGGGGAAACTGGAGTCCGTATGTTCCTAGGAACCTATAGACCGCTATACGAAACCTGGTGACCTGGTATGTGACCCAATGATGGGTAGCGGAACGACTCTGGTCGAATGCAAGCTGATGGGTAGAAATGCAATTGGCATAGACATAAATCCAGACGCAGTAATGGTAGCTATGAATAGACTTGACTTCCAGTACAAACCCCTTGATACAAGTTATATCGAACCAAAGATAGAATTGTTTGTAGGAGATGCCAGAAATCTTGATGCCATAGAAAATAGCGCAGTTGACCTCATCGCTACACACCCCCCATATTCTGGAATAATACCGTACACAAAGTCTGCAGTTAGCGGTGACCTTTCTTCCCTTAGCTTGGAAGAGTTCATGAACGCTATGGGTAAGGTAGCGGAAGAATTTCACCGCATTCTGAAAGATGGCGGTCATTGTGCCTTATTGATTGGAGATACAAGAAAACATCGCCATTATGTTCCCATCCACATAGGTGTTTTGGGGAAATTTCTTGATGCCGGATTCGTTTTAAAGGAGGAAATAATCAAGCTGCAGCATAGGACGAAAACCACAAGGGAGAGGTGGGCTGGTCATAGATACGATTTTTATAAGATTGCACATGAACATCTGTATGTGTTCAGGAAGCTTTTAAAGGAAGAAAGAAGGCAAGATTTCAAGTATAGTATGAAATGGTGGTAATTTATTTGAAATATGGAGTGACCTCTACTGATTGAAAACAGGTTCAAAGTGGGGGAATATTTTGGCAGAGGCAATTTCAAGAAAAAGATACTTGACGTTAAGCATCTTTCAAACGGATGGTACGTTCTGAAAACCGAAAATTCAAAGGACCCTCTTACTCATCGAGATTTCAGGGTAAGAACTGTATATCAACTTGAACCGAGGCTAAGGTCTTTCACACCAAAACATGCACATTTTGTAATAGACTTCTTTGGTAAACTTATGGAGAACAGAGAACGAGGGTTAAAGTTTTTCAACGCAATAATCGAAATATGGTACGGCACGAAAGTTGAGGAAATACGAATAAATACGATTCTCAGGTTAAAGGGGCTTGGGGATATAATTTAGAATACGTTCTGCATGCTATGAACTGGATACTCGAGCAAGAAGATATTAACTTCAAAGGAAGACCAGCAAAGAAACAGCAAGAAATCAACGAAATTCTTGTCAGAAGTGGAGTTAAAGTGTTGATGAATAGACTAGGTAGCCAGCTCGCAATTTCACTATTCTGCAACGTTCTGCAAGGTATGCATCCAGTGGAGGCGTTCATAAGAGCTAATCTAGATGTAATTCCGTTGAAGAAATCTTTTGGCACAAGGTAATTTGTACGTCATAGCATACCTCTGCCGAGATGACACATTAGTCCAGTCATGCTGTTGCATTCTTATACTGCCACTCTGGTCTGATTATGATTCTTTTATTACTAATTAAGCAAAACAGATGCTATTGCTTTCGATGAAGATTGAAAAGGTTTTACGTATACATATCCACATGCAGACTGGTCCGATGCGAGCACCAAAGAGTTTAAGGAAAGTCTTTGGCAGAAGCATCCAGAATCACGATATGTCTGGCTGAGAAAATTGGTGAGAATTTTAAGGTAACTTAATCGCTGGAAAAGACTTTGAAGTATGCAGGAGCACATGGAGTAAGGATTTCAGAAGACATCGATAGCAAGCTAGCTTTGGGAATACGTCAACGGAGAATTGCTCATTGTTTGTCCCTCAATTAGTAAAGTTTTGTATTTAAGCCTCTATTGATGAGCTTTGTGCTAGGCTCTGTAAAAAGAGTTGCCGAGGTGATTGTAGGGTTTGAAACTGATAATAGCTGAGAAAGAAAGAATGGCCCTAAATATAGCAAGAGCACTCGGCAACTATAAGAGGACAAGAAGAGGGTTTGTAAATCTGTACAAGTTAGATGATGCCATAATTTTGCCCCTCAAGGGCCACATTATGAATTATGTTACGCGAAAAGACCTTACATACTGGAATTACTATTCAGTCGATAAAATTCTCGAAGACCCTTTTAGCATAGTCAAAGTTATGAGCGCAAAAGGCTACTATTCTACTATAAGAAATCTGGCAGAAAGTTGCTCCGAGATAATAATTGCCACTGACCCGGATGAAGAAGGAGAAAATATAGGTTTGGAGGTTATAGAAGTGTTAAAAGGCATAGAAAGGCCTATAAAAAGACTCTGGCTTACAACAACTTTACCCTCTGATATAAGAAGCGCATTTTCAAACCTCAGAGAATTCAACAGGAACCTTGCTTTATCTGTAGAAGCAAGGAGAAAGATAGACAGCATAACCGGGTTTGCAGGGACAAGGGAGTTAACCCTCAGGTTGAGAAAAGAAAAAGATGTCATCAGCTTTGGAAGGGTTCAGACATCAACTCTATGGATGATAGTTGTAAGGGAAAGGGAGATAAAATCGTTTGTTCCTAAAACTTACTGGGAAATAGTAGCAGATATAGAAGGAAATGTATTTTATCATGCATCCAACCCTTTCTTCGACCAAACCAAGGCGTTTGAAACTTTTAACAGAGTGAAGGATGAAAAATCTTTTTACTGTTCAGAAGTAAATTATAGAGAAGAAACAATTCATCCACCAAGACCTTTAAACACAGCTGAAATGTTGAAAGCAGCAACCTCTTTGCTTCATATTTCTCCTAGTAGAATTATGTCGCTTTCTGAGAAATTATATCTTTACGGCAGGATAACATATCCCAGGGTCGATAATCAGACTTATTCTAAGTCTTTCAACCATAAGGCCAACCTGGAGAGACTGCTAAAAACAAGACTTGGAGATTATGCTCAAACGCTCATACATCAAGGACTACTTAATCCGACGAGAGGCAGGTATTCTGAAGACCATCAACCTATCACTCCTATAGCTGCTGTTTCGGAAATGAATGACCCGGCAGCAATCAAGCTATACGAATTGATACTTCGTCATTACCTTTCTTTATTCGGACCTGATGCAGTTATTGGACTAACAGATGTAGAAGGAAAGATAGGAAATGATATCTTTAGCGCTGAGGGTAGAGAAGTTAGGGAAAGAGGCTTTTACAAAATATTTTACCATCAGCCAAAGGAGAATAAATTTACAGTCGATTTTCAGTCAGGAAACAGATATAGAGTAAATAATGTCAGTATCGTTGAGAAAAAGACATTACCTCCACCACGTTATTCATATCAATCATTGCTTGCAGATATGGAGAAAAAAGGAATAGGCACAAAGAGCACAAGACCACAGATGATAGATATGCTTAAGAAGAGAAAATACATAGATGTTAGGCAATCTATTATCTATCCAACAGAAAGAGGAATGATGCTGATTGAATACATAGAGGATAAATGGAGTGATTATATCTCTCCAGATTTTACTGGCAGGTTAGAACAAAGGATGAAAAAGATAGCTGAAGGTAAAGAGGATTGGTTGCAGCTGGTTGAAAGCGAAAGAAGAAGTTTCTCTGATGCTATGAGGAGAATGAGGCAAAATAACAATCAATAAAGTATACATATTGTGTTTTACTGGCACATATAGATTAACCAACTTGTGCATAAAAGATTGGTTAACTGTATCCTATGCTGCTCCTTTATTTGGATGTTAGGCTCAAAAAGAGAGTTCACTGGCCTGACCTTATGATAGTGGTTGCAGACCCTCACAGGGCAGGTCATGAGGTAGCATATCATCCTGGAGAAACAAATCTTAGAATGGCTGATGTTGTAATAATAAACAAGGTCGATACAGCACCTCCAGGAAAAATCGACAAGGGAGAATATAAGAAAAATGAACCCAGATGCTGCTATAATTGAATCCTCTTCAGACTTTGTCAGCGACGAGTCCTTAATAAAAGAAAAAAGGGTTTTAGTGATAGAAGACGGGCCAACTGTTACGCATGGTGAAGTGGGAGAGGGTATAGGTGCAATAGCAGCAAGAAGGTTTGGTGCTTCAAAGATAATTGACTCAAGACCATACGCAAAACGCTCGATAAGGGATGTCTATGCCAAATACAATTCGCTTGGGCCAGTTCTGCCTGCAATCGGCTATAGCAAACAGCAGATGAAAGACCTGGAGGAGACAGTAAACAGCATAGATGCTTATTCTGTAATATTGGGGACTCCTGTTAACCTTAGCAGGATAGTAAATATAAACAAACCTGCGGTTAGAGTCAGGTATGGGATTCGTGAGGTTGCAGGCCCGACCCTTCAAGAAATAATAACCAGATTCCTAGCTTGACTGGATCTTCAGAAAGAAATATTTTTCTTATCTTCTTTGATTTAATTTATGAATCTGAGCGATAAAGCAATCAAGCTGCTAGCGGGAAAGAATTTCGGTTTTCTGGCTACAGTGGGGAAAAAAGGGTATCCTCATGTGACTCCTGTCTGGGTAGACTACTCTGATGGATTCATATTAATCAATTCAACAAAAGACAGGGTAAAGGTGAAGAATGTTGAAAGGGATCCAAGGGTTTCTTTAGCTGTTTCAGACTCGCAGAATCCATACAGATACGTCATGATTCAGGGAAAGGTTAAACAGATAACAGAGGAAGGTGCAAAAGAGCATATAGACAGGCTTGCATTCAAATATACTGGAGTAAAGAAATTCCAGGGAGGAAATGATAGAAGGGTAATATTAAAGATAGAGCCTGAAAAGGTAATAGAAAGTTTATAGGTGTAAATGCTGCATTTCTTACCAAACAGTTATGTTAAAGTATCCCCTGTTCCAAAAGACTGGGCAGAATATTCTTTGCTCAAAATAGATAGAATAAGGTCGTTTAACGAAGGGCAGCTGGGTCTTTCCAAGGAAAAAGATGTTGAGTCGCTTCTCTATAAAAGGCTGGATGAAGAAGGAAAACTGATTGGAGAGGAGCCTTCGATCGACAGAGAAAAGATGAAGCAGATGTATGAGTTGATGGTTTTTTCAAGAATACTGGATGAGCAGATGACCAGGCTGTCAACATTCAGGGAAATAGGCACATATGCTCCATTCAGGGGTCAAGAGGCTGCACAGATAGGTTACAGCCTTGCCATGGAGAAAAATGACTGGCTTGTACCTATGTACAGAGACACTGGAGCAATGGTGGCTAGAGGCGTCCCCGCAGAGCTTCTGTTTCTATACTGGGCCGGAGACGAAAGAGGAATGTCTATACCTGAAGGACTCAATATATTGCCTATATCAATAGCTGTTGGCACTCAAGTCCCTCAAGCTGCAGGTCTTGCTCTTGCAAACAAGTTGGGAAAGACAGGCTCTGTGGTTGTAACAACAACAGGCGATGGAGGCACTTCAAAGGGAGATTTTCATGAAGGACTTAACATTGCTTCAACCTACTCTGTCCCCCTTGTAACAATAATAGAAAACAACCAGTATGCAATATCTATGCCCAGGTCTCAACAGACGGCATCAAAAACACTTGCGCAGAAGGCAATAGCATATGGAATAGAGGGTCTGCTAGTTGATGGAAACGATGTAATAGCTGTCTATGAGGCTACAAGGTATGCCATTGAAAAGGCTAGAGGTGGGGAAGGACCTACTCTCATAGAGCTCTACACTTACAGGATGGGTGTGCACACAACTGCAGAGTTGGTATCACATAAGCTTCAACCTCAGGAGGAGATTTCAAAATGGGAAAAGAGAGACCCAATTTCAAGAATGGAGAAATACCTGCTTTCAAAGAGGATTATTGACGAAGAAGCGATTGGGAATATTCAAAAGAGCTATTCTGAAAGGGTTAAGGCAGCAATAGAAAAATTCAGAAAGGTAGAGCCTCCTGACCCTGCAGATATATTCAGATATACCTATGACAAAATGACAAGGGAATTAGCTAAACAGATGCAAGAAGCCTTCGGAAAGACAGAAGAGATAGAGAAGCCATCATCTGAAGAGCAAGTAATCAATGCCAAGGTCAGGCAGGGAGTGAACATAAGAAATGCAGTAAACATGGCATTGAGGCAGGAGATGGAGCTTAATGACAAGATAGTTGTGTTTGGAGAAGATGTCGGAAGAAACGGAGGAGTATTTCAAGTGACCAAGGGCCTGCAGGATGAATTCGGAGTAGATAGAGTCTTTGATACTCCCCTGTCTGAGCTTGGCATAGCTGGTATGTTTCTTGGCTTATCTGTAGGAGGACTGATACCAGTAGCTGAATTTCAGTTCGACGGCTTTACCCCTCCTGCATACGACCAGATATTCAACAACGTTGCAAGATTCAGGAACAGAACCAGGGGTAGATATTTTGTCAGGGGAGTAATCAGGTTCCCATATGGAGGAGGCTTGCATGCACCTGAACTTCATCTTGATTCGCCAGAAACATACTTTGCTCACACCCCAGGCTTGAAAGTAGTTATCCCTTCAAACCCCTATGATGCAAAGGGATTGCTTGCATCATCTCTGAACGAAATGAATCCAATAATATTCATGGAGCCCAAAAGATTTTACGACACCCCAAGATTAGACGTACCAGAGGATAGATACCTCATACCTCTTGGCAAGTCAAAACTGCTCCGTCAAGGAGATGATGTAACTGTAATAGCATATGGAGCCATGGTATATCCTTCGTTGGAGGCTGTAGAAGCTTTGCAAAAAGAACGAATAAGCTGTGAGCTGATAGACCTGAGGACAGTTGCTCCGTTGGACTTTGATGCTGTAAGGACATCAGTTGAAAAGACGGGCAGATTGGTTATAGTTCATGAAGCACCGAAAACTCTGGGAATTGGTGCAGAGATTGCAGCAAGAATAGCAGATGAATCTCTATTATACCTCAAGGCTCCTGTAAAGAGGGTCACTGCATATGATGTGGTTAATCCTCTCTCGAGACTCCAGAAATACTACATACCAGATTCAGAAAGAATACAGAAGGCAATAAAGCAGACCCTTGAGTTTTGAGCCTGTGCACAACAATTATATTATTTGATTGATTAGCAATTGCAGCAAAGGTGAATGAATAGCTTGTCGGGATTTCCAGTATTGATTATTCTGGACGTGGTTGCTCTTTCACTTATAGCTGCTCAGGCTCTTTTTTCATCCCAGATGATAAGGCTGATGAAAAAGGGTATGCTTGAAAGGAGCTGGTGGTACCTATCTACAGGCTCTATAGTCCTTGCAATAGGTATTGCAACCTTCATACTCAATGGCCTATATGGCTCAAGTGAAACTGCAACACTATTTTCAACATACCTAGGTACATTCCTGATTATAGTCGGAAGCTCCTTGACATTCCTTGGAATCCTGTCTCAATACCAGTTCTGGAGTTCCAGCTGAAATATCAAACTTTTTAGCATCTTTACATAGAAGCTAGGCCATGGTAAATCCTCAACATATCAAGGCAAAACAAGGAGAGGTTGCAAAAAGGGTAATAGTCTCAGGTGACCCTGCAAGGGTCAAGCAGCTATCTTCCAAGCTTGATAATCCAAGGCTTGTCAGCGAGAACAGGGGTTTTCTTACGTATACAGGGAGATATAAGGGAGTAGAATTCACAATAGCATGTCATGGTGTTGGAGCACCTTCTGCAGCTGTGGTTATAGAAGAGCTTGTAATGCTGGGAGCAAAAGCGATTGTCAGGTTGGGAAGCTGTGGCGGTCTGCTGAAAGAAATGAAGATAGGAGATTTGATAATACCTACAGGTGCAGCGTACATATCTGGCACTTTACATCAATACCTTAAGGGTGAGCATATATCTCCTGTCCCAGACTTCGAACTTACAAGGCAGCTTGTAGATACAGCGACGGAGCTAAAGATAAAACATTTTGTAGGACCTGTATTCTCAAGCGATGCATTTCATGCGGAAGACCCTGATTTTGTGGCCAGGTGGACTGGCAGAGGCTACATAGCTGTTGAAATGGAATGTGCCACTCTTTTTGGCTTAGCAATGATCAGAGGCATAAAAGCTGCATCCTTGCTACTGGTAAGCGATAACCTTGCTGAGATGCAACCGATGGTTGATGCCGAAGGGCTAAAGAGGCATGTAGAGGTATCGAGCAATGTTGTCTTTGAGTCCCTTCTGAGATACAAAGTCTAGAAATTCCGCCAATCATATTATATTTCCATTGCTAGGTAGTGATAACATGAGCCTCAAAGCCAGGGCCAGGGCAGAGTGGGAAAGGCTCAGGGCAGTAATGGTTCATAGCCCTGGGATGGAGATGAGGCTCGGCCTTCTGGCGCCTTATGCTTCACTTTATGAAAGGGCATTCAGTGGAAGCGATGCAGCCCTCGAACACGAAAGGCTGAAGTATATTCTTGAGAGGGAGTTTGGTGTAGAGGTATTTACCCTGAAGGATTCCTTGCTTAAAGCAATAAAGGCAAGAGAAGATATGAGGAGAGAGCTTGTAAAGCTGGCATCAAAATACATATCCTTCCGAGGGAGCAGAGAGGAGGTTGCAAAGGCTAGAGAGCAACTGATTGATAACTATGGCACATATGATGACGAACACTACTTCTATATACTGCTTCTTAACCCTCTCATAGACCTTTCGAAGGGGAAAGGAGCCAGGGCTGTTTACGTTGATGTCACTGCAAGGCAGCCTCTGTCAAACCTGTACTTCATGAGGGACCAGCAGGCAGTAACAGATAAAGGAATTTTTGTGGGAAGGATGTCAAAGCCCCAGAGAAGAAGGGAGTGCATAGTAACTTCTTTTGCATGGAGAGTTATAGGAATGGATGTTCTTCACGAAACATCAGAGCCAGGAAGGTTCGAAGGCGGGGATTTCATGCCTATGGGCAACTTTGCACTAGTTGGTATGGGAGATAGGACTAATGAAGAAGGGATAAGGCAGCTGATGAAGTATGGGGTTGACTTTGAAGAAATTGCTGTTGTACACCAGCCAAGGCACCCTCTAATGGAACAGCAGGATAGAATGATAAGCATGCACCTAGATACATACTTTAACTGTGTATCATCAGGTGTGATAGTCGGAAATGAACTCCTGCTTAAAAATGCAAAGGTAGACATTTACGAAAAGAGGGAAAGGGGAAGATACGCAAGAAAAAGGAGTGAAAAGATGTACAATCTTTATGAGTACATCAGGTCAAAGAAGTTCGATATCATAAAAATCAACACACTGGAACAGATGTGCTACGCATCAAACTTTCTATGTGTCAGGGAGAACGTTATACTTGCTGTGGAGACAGACAGAATTGCCAGAAAAGTATTAACCAACCTGAAGGCAAACGCGGAAAAATATCCTGGCAGGTATGATAGGTTGCTTCAGCAGGCTGAGAAGGATTATTCTGAATTACGTAGCTCAGGAGGTTTTTTCCCACATAAAAAGGAGATATACGAATATGGTGTTGATGCCTACCCAATAACTCTGACAAACCTTACAGGAGGCTACGGAGGTGCGCATTGCATGACCTGCAATCTGCTCAGGGGATGATGGTGATGGAATACAGAAGCTTCGGAAAGACGGGAGAAAGGGTCTCTGTTATAGGAATGGGGACATACTATGACCCGCTCTGGATATTAATATCAACTTTAACAAGGTACAGAAGGCATAGGGAAAGGTCTATTCAGGCTATAAAGACAGGTCTTAGAAACGGAATAAACTTCATCGATACAGCTGAACTTTACTACACAGAAGAGATTGTTGGAGAGGCAATAAGAGATTTTAAGAGAGAAGAACTTTTCATAGCAACAAAGGTATCTTACCCATATCATTTTTCCTATGATGGAATCATCAAGGCATGTGAAGGTAGCCTCATGAGGCTCAATACAAACTACATAGACCTCTACCAGTTACATATGCCCTTCAGGCTGTCAAAAATAAGGGAAATGATGAAGGCCATGGAATATCTTGTGGATAAGGGAAAAATAAGGTATATTGGAGTGAGCAATTTCTCTCTCGAACAGATGCAGATGGCAATGCAGTCTACAAGCAGGTATGAGGTAGTTTCAAACCAGGTTAATTACAGCCTAGCTAATAGAAAGATAGAAAAAGACCTCCTTCCCTATTGCGAAAGAGAAAGAATTGCAATTGTAGCATACTATCCATTAGCTCATGGCAAGCTGGCAAGGGAATCTCAATTGATGGAAAAGCTGAAACAACTTTATCCTGACAAAACATATTCACAGATTGCACTTAACTGGTTGATAAGCAGGAGCGAAGTAGTATTTCCCATTCCCAGGGCTTCAAACCCTGCCCATGTAGAGGAAGACTGCGGTGCTGCTGGCTGGAGAATCACTGTAGATAAGCAACCTTTTTAATCCTCAAATAAAAGGAGCGCATCATATTGCAATATATTTGCAATGAACCTGGTGCATTTGTTTGAGTTCAGATATTGGCATAGTAGGGCTAGGCACAATGGGCGCAAATTTAGCTCTAAACCTCAATTCAAAGGGTTTTAGTGTTGCTGTATTCAACAGAACCACTTCAGTGTTAAACGACTTTCTAACTTCAAACAAAAGAGAAGGATTAGGCGGTTCAGCAAATGTATCGGAATTCTGCTCGATGCTTTCTAAACCCAGAGTAATCATGCTGATGGTCACAGCAGGAAGTGCAGTTGATTCTGTTATACAATCTCTTTTGCCTTATCTTTCAAAAGATGACATAATAATCGATGGAGGCAACTCATATTTCAAGGATACGCAGAGAAGGTATACTATGCTCAAGGAAAGAGGTATAAGGTTTGCAGGAGTGGGAATTTCAGGCGGAGAGCTAGGGGCATTAAAAGGACCAAGCATAATGGCTGGTTGCGACGAAGATGTATGGGATAAAATCGGTATTTTCTTCAAGAAGATAGCAGCAAAAGACTTTGAAGGCAAGGCATGCGCTGCAAGGCTGGGAAAAGATGGCGCAGGTCATTTTGTAAAGACAGTTCATAACGGAATAGAGTATGTTATCCTGGAGCTGATAGCTGAAGCATACATGCTTCTAGCTTCATCAGGAATGGACAATGATGCAATATCAGGATTCTTCTCAGATATCAATAAAGACTATCTTGATTCTTATCTTTTGGAGATAGCATCAAAAGTCCTCAGGAAAAGGGAAGATCATAAGTATCTTGTTGACCTTATTCTTGACTATGCAGAGCAGAAGGGAACAGGGCTATGGGCGGCTCAGAGTGCTTTTGAGCTTGGAGTACCTGCATACAGCATAGCTATAGCCCCACTTGTAAGGTTGATGTCAACCATCATAGAAGAAAGGAAGGAAGCTTCATTAAAGTTTGGCAGAAAGAAGACAAGTGTAAAAGTGAATAAAAATAGTTTGAGGTCAGCATTGCTATCTTCTGAAATAGCAGCTTATTCTGAGGGTTTCAGCTTAATTGCGGCAGCATCAAAAGCATACAATTGGGATACGGACCTTGCAGAAGTTGCCAGAGTCTGGCAGGGTGGCTGCATAATACGTTCAGAGCTTCTGAAGCCAATAAGGAATGCACTTAAAAAAAGTCCTTCCAGAAACATAATGCTGGACGAGCATATTTCATCTCTTGCTGCTGAAAATCTGCAGTCTCTAAGGGATATAGTATCGCTTGCATCTTCAAACTCTCTCCCGATACCTGCCTTTTGCACCGTACTTCAATACATGGAAACATATTCTTCGGAAAGACTGCCGACAAATCTTGTTCAGGCCATGAGGGATTACTTCGGTGCTCATGGGTACAGGAGAATCGACAGGGAAGGCCATTTTCACACTGACTGGGAGAGCTGAAATGACATATCTTCTTGCTGCATCAGGCCTGGGGCATTGGGTCAGGAGACTCCAGGCTACCCTTGAAGAAAGAGGAAACAGGATAAAGCTTTACAAGGCTGCAGGGACAAGAAGTTACGAAGCAAGAAAGGAAGAGCTGGAAAGATACGGTATACCCAGAGAGAGATATTTCAGCGTCGACCCAGTCTCCCCTTTGCCGGATGAATTTTTCGAAGGGGTTGATATAGTCTACATAGCCTCACCGAACAGTTTCCACAAGAACCAGACAGAGCAATCCATATTAAGGGATAAGGTTACTGTGACAGAGAAGGCTCTTGCAGTCAAAAGGTCTGATTTTGAAGAACTTGTCTCCCTTATAAGGAGACGTGCAAGAAACAAATTTACACTGGGTCTTCACTATCTTAGCAAAGCCCTGACCCTTGAATTTGGAAAAATGCTACCTTCTCTTGTGCAGACCTATGGTAAAATACAGAATATCAGCGGGACATTCTTTGAAGAGACAAGGGAAGAAGATGCTAGGAGGGAATGGCTGTTCAAGCCTGAGAACGGGGGGATAGCAATGGACTGGATTCACCCCATCTCAATAATATCGCATACAATGAAGTCAACCTCTATGACCCTCAAACAATCACACGGCTATATACTTCAACCTCTTTATGACAAAGTCTACCCGACAGGTTTTTTGGCAAGGTATGAAGTCAAGGGAGATTATTTTTCTGACAATTGTGAGGCTGTGATAAGGGTTGGAAAGGGTCTTGATATAGCCCACAAGGTTATGAGGATAAATTTTGAGGAAGCAGAGATAGACCTGATATACATTAGCACTGATGAAGAATTCACCACAGGAGGAAGGGGAGAAATAAGGATTGCCAAAAAGGGAGGAGAGGTTGAGATGATAAAGCCAAAAGGCCCCCTTTCCTACGAGCCTATGCTTGACGATATGCTAAGAATGATGAGAGGAGAAATGCCTTCTCTCAGCATAGACGATATAGTCAGGATTTATGACCCTGAGTGGCAGCTGCAGGAAAGAGTTTTCTCCGAGCAGGCGATAAGGGATAAAAGCAAGATAGATATCTTCGTGAGAGAAGGTTTATCTCATAAGGTATAACTTCAGCAAATAGACCATATACCCTTTGATGAAGTCATTAACTCTATTAATGAAAATATTTTTTATCCCAAAAACCCTGATGCTGAGCTTTTATGATGTCTGAGCCTGTGAACTCATACTTTGGATTAAGTTCCATACATTTGATGGACTCAGGGGCATCAAGCTTACTCTTACCCTCCCTGCAAAAGCATCTTCAACAGCGTTGACAACTGCAGGAGTCGCAGCTATTGTTCCTGTTTCACCTATACCCTTTATCCCCAGAATATTTGCATCTGTTGGCGTCTCTGTCCTTTCCCATCTCATCTCAGGAACCATGGTTGCATCTGGTATTAGGTAATCTGCGTAGGTTGACGTAAGGCAGTTACCTGATTCATCATATTTCATCTCTTCAAGCATTGCCTGACCTATGCCCTGAACAACTCCTCCATGAACCTGCCCCTCTGCCACGAGAGGATTCAGCACTCTTCCGACATCATCAACTGCAAAATATTTCAGTATCTTTACATAACCTGTTTCCTTATCAACCTCTACAAAGGCTATGTGGGTCCCAAAAGGAAATGCGTTTGATTTCGGAGCATAGGCTGCATATTCATACAATGTAGGCTCCATACCCTCAGGAAGCTGTGATGGCTGATATGCAGCCTGAGCTACTTCCTGAAATGAAACCCTCTTCTTTTTATCACCCTTTACATATATCCATCCGTCTGAAAAGACCAATTCTTCTTTTTCATCAATCCCAAGAAGCTTGGATGCTATCCTGCTCATTTTATGCCTTATCCTCTGTGAAGCCAGGTAAACTGCACTTCCTCCTACTGCTGCTGACCTGCTTCCTGCAGTTATGGTCCCGTAGGGTAGTGATAGGGTATCTCCGTAGTTAAAGTAGACATCCGATAGGTCTACTCCGAGCACGTCACAGACTATCTGGGAGAATGGAGTTGAATGACCCTGCCCATGAGGTGTAGTACCTGAATAAATTATAACCTTTCCTTCAGGTGTAATCGTTACAGATGCTGTCTGAGGATAGTCAGGGCTGAATGCGCAGACCTCTACATATGTTGCTATACCCAGCCCTATCATTCTCCCTTCTTTTCTAAGTCTCTCCTGCTCCTTTCTGAGGCCATAATAATCCGAGACCTTAAGTGCCTTCAGAAGATTGCTCTTATAATCTCCAGTATCATAAACGAGCCTGCCGCTTGCATTTTTATAGGGAAACTTATCACTGGGTATGAAGTTCCTTATTCTCAGTTCTACAGGGTCTATATTCATTTCAATACTTATCTGATTTACCAGCCTTTCTATCAAATAGGTTGCTTCGGGCCTGCCTGCACCTCTGTATGCATCCTGAGGCACCTTGTTTGTCATTGCGCATATAAGCTCAGCCTTCATCTCCTTTATGTCATAAACCCCTGGCGCCATCTGCGGAGTTATCCTGGGAGTGTAGACAGAGCCATCCGTGACATACGCGCCAGTGTCAGATATGATTTTGATGTTCAGAGCCATTATCCTTCCTTCCTTATCGACAGCTGCTTCAGCATACTGCAGTTGCCCTCTCCCGTGTGTTGTTGTCAGCAGGTTCTCCTTTCTGCTCTCCACCCATTTTACAGCTCTTTTCAGCTGAATAGATGCAAAAGAGATAGCAACTTCTTCAGGATAGAGGGATATCTTTGAGCCAAAAGCCCCGCCTATATCTGGAGCTATAACCCTCACTTTGGGTGTCGGTCTGTTCAATATTTCTGCAATAGCCCTCCTGGCTTCAAACGGGTCTTGCGTTGTAAGATAGACCGTCAACAAATCTTGGCCTTCATCGTATGAAGCAAGCACAGCTCTCCCTTCAATTGGAGATGGGGCAACCCTCTGGTTCAGAACTTTTGTCTTTACTATCCTGAAGGCAGATGCAAAAACGTTTGAAAAACCAGGTGTCTCGAACGAATAATAGTAACCTATGTTGTCAGGCACTTCTTCGTTTGCCATAGGCGAACCTTTCTGAATAGATAGCTCCGGGTCTTTAACTGCAGGCAAAGGCTGATATCCTACTTCTACCAGCTCTTTGGCATCTTCAGCTATGTATCTATCTTCTGCTATAACAAGAGCTACAGGCTCCCCCTCATACCTTACATACTCCTCTGCAAGAACAGGCCTCTTGGTTGGTTTCGCTCTCTTATCTTCCTTCAAAGTTGGCATCATACCTACTTTTCCCTTCAGGTCTTCCGCTTTCAGGACAGCAACAACTCCAGGCAATTTTAATGCTCTTTCAGCATTCACTGAAAGCAGTTTTGCATGAGCATAAGGACTTCTTACGAAAGAGCCCCAAAGGCAGCCTTCAACTTGTATATCCTCTACATAATGGCCTCTGCCTGTTATATATCTGATATCTTCTCCCCTTTTTAACGCCCTTCCAAAAAGTTTCTCTTCAGCCTCGGTTACGCTTACCTCTTCCACGCATCAAGTCAGGCAGAACCGGCTAAAAAAATTTCTTGGCCTCTGAATCCTTGAACCAGAGATAGAAAGTTACTATGGATATTATGTAGAGAATCGATGCTATGTAAAATGGGAGGTTAAGATAGCCTGACTTCATCAGCGCAGAGCCAGGGTAAGTGCTTATTGCATTTGGCATCCTCCAAAACGTTGCACTTATGCCAGATGCAGCTCCCCTTTCTTCATCCGGAACCATGCCCATTATGAGCGATGTAGAGAGAGGACTTGATACATTCATAAGAAACGCCCTTACAATGTATATCGTTCCTGATAACGCAAAAGTCGAGGGGAGAGGAGTAGCAAACATAAAAATTGTGCTTGCTGCTTCAGTAACAACAATCGACTTGACTATTCCCAGCTTCTTTGCTGTAGCGGGGGCTGCAAGTGTAGCTGCAGCTATGAGTAAGTTCGATACACCAAGAACAGGCCCGCTGACTGAATCAGGCACTCCATACTTGTATGCAAACCACTGGCTCATAAGTGGAACTACCATACCTGCACCAAAAGCCACAAAGATATTTGCTCCAATATACTTGGCAAGCAAACTTCTTGTTCCTGATGACAATATACCAAATCTCCTGCTCAGCCCGTTTCTCTTCACCTCATGAAGCCTTAGGAGAAGAATGGTTGAAAGAAAGCTAGAAGCTGCAAGCGATAGGTAAAGCACAAGGTGCGAATCAAGAGGGCTGAACCCCAGTCCTTCTATAGGCTGAACCAGATAGAGCATGAAACCACCTGCTCCCCATGCCAAGTTCCCGGCTAGAGCTGCAAGCGCAAAGATTGCAGTCCTGTTCTCATTTGTAGAGTACTGTGCAAGCAGCGCCCCTGTAGATGATGTGAAAGCTGCTTCGCTGATGCCAGCAAGAGCTCCAGCTAACAGAATAACCGCTTCGCTATTGAATAGAGATAACATAACAACGCTCAATCCGACGAATATATTTCCAGTAACCACGAAACCCTTTCTACCATACCTGTCAGAAAGGATACCCAGCGGGAGACTGAGCAGTACTGATGTTAAGCCTTCTACAGTAAACACAATGCCTGCAAATGTTGCAGGGAACAGCCTTATGCTCGTCAAATAATATGCAAGGTCCGTTATAACCAGACCTATACCTAGCTGAGAAAATAATGTGCCGACAACAAGTATCTTTGCCTGTTGCGGGACCTGACTGAAGTCTCTTAGCAATATTTCACTTCCTCTTCTGTCTATTTAAACAAACGAACAATCCAAAGGCCCGTTTGACCCTTTTAAAGAGTCTTCATCAGATTCCTGTAATCCTCCTCTGTATCAACATCTCTCAGCATTTTTGCTGGCGCATCTACCTTGATGACATCTTTTCTTTTTGCTAGGAGTGCCTTTGCACCTGCGTCACCCCTCAACTCTTCGACTTCATCAAATAACACCTTCCCTATTATCGCAGGAGTTCCCACCACTTTTCCGTACCTTGAGAGTATTCCTGAAGCGTCGCTTTCATTAAGGAAAATATCTATAATTTTGTCGATGAACCTGTAATTTATTAGGGGCTGGTCTCCAAGCAGTATAACGCAGGCATCTGCATTTATCTGCCTTGCCTTTCTGATTGCAATCCTAAGAGAAGAACTTAAACCTTCTTCATAGTTTCTGTTAATAACTATGCTTGCCCTTTCTGCTTTGACGTGTCTGGATATGGTTCTCCACTTGCAACCTAGAACAAGGAATACTTCATCAGCAACTGACATGCAAGCTTCATCCACGACTCTCTGCAGCATGGGCTTTTCCCTGAAAGGCAATAGCTGTTTTAACTTGCCATGGAATCGCTTAGAGCATCCAGCTGCCAAAACGAACGCGGCTATTTTACGAGATTCCCTCAAACGCTTCATTGCCATTATATGCAGGGAAATAAACATGAATGATTAATCATTTTATTTCAAAAATAAGGGATAAATACATGCTTATCCTTCAACTCAACTGCATTGAGGACAGAAGAGTATTCAAGGTTGCTTAATCAGCTATCGACAGCTAAGAAGCCTTTTGCTGTAGCTATTGTCGTCAGGGTAGATGGTTCAACCATTGCTAAGCCTGGGTTCAAGATAGTCATCGACCAGGATGGAAGCGTTTTAGCCGGAACTTTAGGAGGAGTATGCCCAGAATCAGCAATAGTAGACAGGGCTATTGAGTCTATGAAGTCAGGGGAGCCGAGGGTTGTGAGGGTATTTTTGGAAGATGTGGGAAGGTCTCTTGATGCTATAGTTAAAAGCACAGACAAAGATGAGATACATGTGGAGACAAACTGCGGAGGCTCAATGGATGTTTATGTTGAACCCTTCTTACCTTCGGAGAGGCTGATACTTGTAGGGCAGGGGGGAAAGGACGACGTTGAGAACTTGCTGGTAATACTGGGGAAGCTGCTTGACTTCGAAGTTGTTGTGATAGACCATGCTCCTGTTCTGACAGAGAAGCCTGATTTGCTCATAAGCGAACCTGATTATGATATCAGCAAGATGGAGTTTCAACCTACAGACTCAGTGATAATTCTCACAAAGGGGGAAAGGGATGTTCCGGTTATAAAGTCAGTTCTTTCCTCTAAGGTAAAACCTAGGTTCGTAGGTCTGCTTGCCAGCAGAAAGAGGGTTGCGGAAGATATCAGAAGGCTTGAGGAAGCTGGGATTTCAAGGCAGGATATAGAGACTTTGCATGCTCCTGTAGGCGTAGATTTAGGAGCTGTAACCCCTGCTGAAATAGCAGTAAGTATAATGGGTGATGTGGTTGCAGTGAAGAGAGGAAGACACCTTCCTCATAAGTCAAGTCATGACCCCTGAAAATAAATTATAAGGGACAATATCTGATTCTGTTCTACTTTTCTGCAAGAAAATTTCCACCTGTTCAGGAAAGTTTAATAGCAACCCGGATAGAACATTGATGAAGATACTTGCCGTTTTGTCCAAAATGTGGTTCTCAAGTAAGCGAAGGAATGGCAGTCTGTCCTAACTGTGGTGCAAGTCTGGCTTCTCCTCCTTCAAGCCCCTCGATACCTCCTTCATCACCTGCTTCTCAAGGCATGCCTATGAGTAGACCTGTAGGAGTAACACTCATTGCCATCCTTGTGGCTATTGTAGGGATTATCGCTCTATTGGCAGGAGTTGGCCTCGCAGCTGCAGGAAGTTATGCAGGAATAGCTCTTGGAAGCGGCTTCGCAGCAGGCCTGGTAAGCATTATTGGAAGTGTTTCAATAGTTCTAGGTCTCCTTTACCTCTTTCTTGCATATGGCTTCTGGAATGGCAAAGGATGGGCATGGTTTGTCGGAGTAATTCTCATGATAATAGGCATTGTATTAGGTATAGCAATGCTATTCATATCCTATAGCTCAATAATCGGCGTACTGATAGACTTGTTAATACTTTATTATCTGACAAGGCCAAACGTAAAGGCATTTTCGGAAGGGGACAGAGACCTCTTTAATCTTTTTTGTTTGTTTATTGTTATCTATTGTCAAATATAGGTAACACTTTTAAGCAGCTTATTGCTATTGTACGAGAAAACTTGCTCTCTGACAGGATGGGAAGAATAGCCAGAAAGGTAAGGATATCTTTGACAGACAGATGCAACTTTGCCTGTCTTTTCTGTATGCCCAATAAAAGGGAAGTAAAATGGCTGCCAAAGGAGGAAATACTCACCTTTGAGGAGATTACAAGAGTAGCAGCAATACTTGCTTCTGAAGGAGTCGAAAAGGTAAGGCTGACAGGAGGCGAACCTCTAATGAGAAGAGGAGTAGAGCAATTAATACAAAGGCTGAAGAGCATAAAAGGAATAAAAGAGGTAGACATGACAACGAATGGTTGGTATCTGGCTTCTATGGCTGATAGGCTGAAGGAAGCAGGTCTCGATGGGGTTACAGTCAGCTTGCACAGCCTGAACAAAGAGAGGTTCGTCCAAATATCAGGAATAGATGCACTTGACAGAGTGGTCAAAGGTATAGACACGGCTTTGGAAGCAGGTATCAAACCCTTGAAGGTAAATACTGTAGCCATAAAGGGATATAACCAGGATGAAATCGTAGACCTTGTTAACTTTGCAAGAGAAAGAGCTATTTCCATCAGGTTCATAGAGTTCATGCCTCTTGATGGGCTTGGAACCTGGTCAACAGGCAAGCTCCTGAGCGGAGCTGAAATACTCAAGATAGTATGTTCACACTTTGAAATACAACCGCTGGGAAGAGATAAAGGAGCTACTGCATCTGTATGGAAGTTCAAGGATGGAAGAGGGGAAGTCGGTTTCATAACACCTATGACTGAACCATTCTGCGATGATTGCGACAGAATAAGGCTTACTTCTGACGGTAAAATATTGACTTGCTTATTCGATACAAATTACTATGACTTGAAACAGCTCCTAAGAAAAGGTGCGTCAGATGAGGAGATAGCTAGATTCATACATGATGTTGTATACAGAAAACCCCCTGGAGTTGCCTACATGCCGTGGGTAAAGCAATCATGGGAGAAACCAAGAGCTATGCATGCAATAGGCGGCTAAAAATGATAAGGGTGAAAGTGCTTTACTGGGCACAAGCTAAAGAGGCAGCAGGCAACAAAGAGGAATACTACGAGCTCAAAGAAGGCGAAAGAATAGAGGAGCTCATAGAAAAGATACTTGAAAGGCATCCTGCCTTAGGCAGCATAAGCAAGTCTGTCAGGATTGCAATAAATGGGGAAATTATATCAAACTCCAGCTATTTGAAGGAAGGAGATTTAGTAGCACTTCTCCCTCCTTTTGCTGGAGGATAAATTATTTTGCAATTGTTTAATTACCGACCTATCGAGGCATTGCGAAGCTGGGGTAAACTGTAAAGGTTGCAGTACAAATGGGTAGCTCTTTCGAATACAACTATTGGAACACTGATGTCTTCGCTCGATTCTAACATAGTCGTAATAGCATTACCAACGATAGCGAGGGAATTACCCGGCACAAACTTCCTCTATCTCCTCTGGGTACTTCTTGGCTACCAACTTGTCACAGCATCTGTGCTTGTGAATTTTGGTAGGCTGTCTGATATGTTTGGAAGAGTTAAGTTATACAACCTAGGATTTGCGGTTTTCACAGCCTCTTCAGCTCTCTGTAGCCTTTCGCAAAATGGGCTTCAGCTTGTCATCTTCAGGATGGTGCAGGGTATAGGTGCTGCCTTCCTATTCAGCAACAGTGCAGCTATAATAACAGACGCCTTTCCTCCTACGGAAAGGGGCAAGGCGCTCGGAATAAACCAAGTGACTATAGTTGCAGGAAGCGTAACAGGTCTTGTTTTTGGCGGTTTCCTGACTGCTATAGCAGGATGGAGGTCAATCTTCTGGGTCAATGTGCCAATAGGAGTATTTGCCACAATATGGTCTCATCTGAAGTTAAGGGAGCTGGGCCAGATAGGAAAGGAGAGAAGGCTTGACATAAAAGGAAATGTAACTTTCGTAGCCGGCATTTCTCTTATCCTTGCAGCAATAACTTTTCATGCCATAGGAGCGCTTGATTTTGCATACTCAACATTCATGGCAGCATTAGGAGTAGCCTTCCTCGGATTTTTTATCCATATCGAGAGGAGGGCCCCAAACCCTATGTTCAGGCTTTCCCTGTTCAAGAACAGGCAGCTGAGTGCTGCAAGTGTTGCAATATTCCTTAACTCATTGGCAAGAGGTGCAACAACTCTTGTACTTGTGCTATACCTGCAGGGACCAAGCATGGGTCTAGACCCTCTTACAGCTGGGTTATACCTTATACCTACAAGTCTTTCATTGGCAGCATTCGGTCCTGTCAGCGGCTGGCTGTCGGATAAGTATGGAGCCAGGGGTCTTGCAACACTAGGTCTTGTTGTTTCTTCCTTTGGTTTTTTGATGCTTGCCCAGCTTGGTCCGACTACAACCCCTGCTCAGCTGCTCATACCTTTATTTTTAGTTGGCTCAGGAATGGGCCTCTTTGCTTCGCCAAACAGGGCATCTATGATGAATGCAGTGCCTCCTGATGTTAGGGGTATAACTGCAGGCATGGGCACAACTCTAGTAAACGTTGGCTCGACTTTTAGCTTAGGTATAGCATTCAGCTTTGTAACCGCTTCAGTTCCTCCTGAAGACTTGCAGAAGATATTTTTAGGTACAGGAGGGCTGAATGATGCTCCATGGTTAGGCTATTTCATTCAGTCGGTCCATGAAGTATTTTACTTATCAACTATCTTCCTCTTGCTGGCTATAATTCCCTCTGCTATGAGGGGAGGAAAGAGAGAGCAATGAATATCTTAATGCTACAAATATCCATACAGCAAGATTTAAAAGGGTATTAAACCAAAAAGCAGTTATGTGCGACTGCTACGAAACTGAAATGTTGACTGAAGAGGAGCTAGAAGAAACGAAAAAGGAAAAGAAAAAGGTTGCTGTAATCAAGGAAATTGAGGTTCGCAAGAAGTAAATAGAGATATTTTTTAGCCATAACGATTAATGTGAATTTTAATGGCGATATGCATATAATCTCTTTTTCTTGCTTGCTTAATTATGGACGAGGCAAAGATAACAGAAGAAGAAATTGATGTGAGCAGTATCATAGAGGAAGTCAAGGATTATAGCTCTGGAGGGATAGTAATCTTTCTCGGTACAGTCAGAAACTTCAGTGAAGCTGGCAAGGTTAGAGAGATAGAATATGAAGCATATGACGAAATGGCATTGAAAAAGATGAAAGAAATAATAGCATACTCAAAAGAAAAGTGGCCTCTGAGAAAGGTAAGGGTTGTACACAGAAAAGGAAAATTGTCGCTTGGAGAGGTAAGCGTTGCTATAGCAGTTTCAGCACCGCACAGAAAAGAGGCATTTGAAGCATGCAGGTATATTATTGATTCTGTGAAAGGAGAAGTCGCAATATGGAAGAAGGAAAGGCTTGATGACGGGAAGGAAAGGTGGGTAGAAAGCCATAACGAAGACAAAATGTTTAAGCGGGAAACGAAACAGAGACATGCCAGATGAATTCCTTTCTGAATGGAGTAAGAGTCCTTGATTTTTCAAGAGCCTTAGCAGGGCCATTCTGTACAATGATGCTTTCTGATTTAGGCGCTGAAATAATAAAGGTAGAACCTCCCCCGAAGGGGGATGAAGCAAGACTTTGGGGTCCTCCGTTTGTGAATGGCGAAAGTGCCTACTTTCTGAGCATAAATAGAGGTAAAAAGAGTATAGTCATTGACCTAAACAAGGAAAAGGGAAAGGAGGTAATCAGAAGACTGATTGAAAAGAGCGATGTGATCGTCGAAAACTTCAGGCCTGGAACCACAACCAAGCTAGGAATAGACTATGAAACAGCATCGAAACTGAATTCAAAAATAATATACTGCAGCATTTCAGGATTTGGACAGACAGGGCCTTACAAATCTCTTCCTGGTTATGACATAATAGCTTTTGCACTCAGCGGGATGATGTCTATAACAGGTGAAGAGGGTAGACCTCCCGTAAAGGTAGGAGTACCCGTAGCAGATATAGGAGCTGGAATGTATGCTGCCTATGCTATTGTAGCAGCTCTTTACAGACGAGAGAAACTTGGAATAGGAGAATATATAGATGTCAGCCTTCTGGAAGGGCAGATATCCTGGCTGACCTATCAGGCTGAATCTTATTTCATAACCGGTGTAGAACCGAAGAGACTGGGCTCAGCACATATGACAATAGCTCCATATCAGGCATTCAAGGCAAAAGATGATTACTTCATTGTTGCAGCAGGGAACGATGAACACTGGAGAAAGCTCTGCGATGCAATCTCTGCCGATGAACTGAAGAATGACAGCAGATTTATCAGCAATCCTGATAGAGTAAGAAACAGAGAACAGCTTGAAAAGTTGCTCAACGAAATTTTCTCAAAAGATAAAGCTGACAACTGGATTGCAAAGATATCAGCTAGCGGGGTGCCCTGCTGTAGGATAAACACATTATCATCAGTCTTCTCTGATAAGCATGTGAAGGAGAGAGGAATTGTTAAAGAGGTGCAGCATAAAAAAGCAGGAAAAGTCAAGCTCGTTGGCATGCCATACAGATTCAAAAATTACGAGCTGCAGCAGATAGAGCCCCCACCTTTGCTTGGCGAGGACACAGAACAATTGCTAACATGGCTGGGTTATAAGGCAGAAGAGATAGTTTCTCTGAGAAATGAAGGTGTTTTAGGTCAGAGCTGAAATTGAAATTGCGATTATACAAGCATATTAAGCAGTCTCCTGGTCAGCTATCGATAATGCCTTGTCAAGAGCGTTTATACCTGCGTCAAGCTGTTCGTAATCAGCTATTAAAGGAGGGGCAAGGACAACATGGCTCACCCATCCAACCGCATATACTCCTTCATTCATCATATTTTTAGTAATCTTATCTATTAACAGCTGTCTTCCTTCAAACTTGTCTTTCATCGTGTTGAAAGGCTGCTTTGTCTCTCTTGACTTAACAAGTTCAACTGCCCAGAAAAGCCCCAGACCCCTTGTATCTCCTACTGATTCATGCTTTGCCTTAATCTCTTCAAGCCTCTTTTTCATGTACTCTCCCTTCTCCTTAACTTTTTGAAGCAGGTTCAACCTTCTGTACTCTTCAATGACAGCAGGCACGGGAGCCAGAGTCATAGGGTGTGCCTCATACGTATGACCATGAGCAAAGTAATTATCCTCAAAATATTCAGCAATTTCTCTTGTCGTAGCTGTTACACCCAAAGGCATGTATGCTCCAGTAACTCCCTTTGCTGTTGTTAATATGTCAGGTTTCACTTTCCAATTGTCCACTGCAAACCATTCCCCTGTCCTTCCCCAACCGCTCATTACCTCGTCAGCTATCAAAAGCACGCCATTTTTCTCCGTAATTTCCCTTAGCCTGGGTAAATATTCATCTGGGGGCACTATTACGCCATTGGTGCCAACTACAGGTTCAACAATAACTGCCGCAACATTGTTTTCATGCTCTATCATGTATTCAATATAGTCTGCACATGCTATGCCGCAATCAGGATAATTAAGACCCAAAGGACATCTATAGCAGTAAGCATCAGGTGCAAAGACTACTCCTTCAATCTTCCCTGCAGGCTCAGCATACCACCTTCTGAAATCACCAGTCGCTGCAATGGAGGCTGCAGTTGAGCCGTGGTAACTTGTATATCTTGATATAATCTTGTACTTTTTGGTGTAGAACCTTGCTATTTTTATTGCAGCTTCATTTGCTTCTGTACCTGAGGTT
>Ga0208548_100088_pt1 | contig 44882 bp, 46 predicted proteins | sample ECH_Chost_MetaG_FD_187133 | JGI IMG/M metagenome (GOLD analysis project Ga0208548, IMG submission 187133) | Hot spring microbial mat communities from Yellowstone National Park, Wyoming, USA - ECH_C host_MetaG (SPAdes) (version 2) | ecosystem: Environmental > Aquatic > Thermal springs > Hot... | reverse complement strand
TCCTTCCCTACAACGACCTCGCCCATGTTAATATCTACAGCAATACTTGACCTAGGCTCAACACTCTCTTCCCCCTTCTCAAAAACAACCTTTAAGAAAGCCCTCCCACCCTTGATCACTAACCTAGCCTCCCTCATCATCCAAATGTACTCCTTGAGGTTCCTAGGATAACCTAAGATTGAAAGTTCACCAACACTTGCAATCCTAACAATCATCTTGTCGAAGTCAACATTATAACTTGCTTTAGGAGTTAGCCAAACTGTTGGCTTGTATACTCTCGGGAAACGCCCTTTTCTAGGATTGTTGTACCAACCCTTGTATATTGAGGGGCATCACGGTAGCAGTCCTCAGCGACCTTTGATGGAAGATTGTATTCCTCCCTTAGCCTCGTGTACAACTCCTCGTGAACTTTCCCTAATACTCCCTTCTCTTCCGGGTTTTTCACGTTCTCCTTCAACCAGAATAGGGCGAAACGTATTGCCTTCACGTAGTTATTAACGAGGGCTAGGAGGGGTTCGGAGGGGGCGATCTTCATCGAAACAGTAGCTCTGATCGCTTTATTACCCCTCCTAGCCATTAATGAAATTTTGACAAAGAAGTATTTAAATATAAGGGGGCTATCCATCCCCGCCCTAAAGGGCGAGGCTTTCCGCCCCCTTAACCCCCATTTTTTGTAACCCTTGAGACCTCGGGGAACCCCCGCCCTTAGGGCAGGGAGGAGGTCAGTAAAAGTAATGAAAAAGTTATGCCACGGGTAAACACTGAGTGATCCTTGATGTATCCAGAGCTAAAGCGAGGCGTATGAGGTTTTTCACATGTACTCCCATACGCCCTTGCCTTTGTAGTTGTAGACTACGGTCTTATATGCAGTGACATACTCAATGGTATATCCTATGCCTTCCCTCCCTATGCCCGAGTCCTTTCTACCGCCGAACGGGAAGTATCCTATCCCGTGCCTAGGATAGTCATTTATGTAAACCGCACCCACCTCTAACAGCCTAATCAATCTCCTGATCCTGTTTATGTCCTTGCCGAAGATCGCTGCATCTAAGCCGTACCTCCTGTTGTTGGAAATAGATATGGCCTCCTTTAAGTCCCTGAATGAGGTAATCAGGGCCACCGAACCGAAGACCTCCTTGTTGTAGAGGTAGAGCTCCGATATCTTCTCCCTAGGAACCTCTACAAGGGAAGGTTCAATGTAGTTCCTGTTGAACCTCCTCCCACCGTAAAGCAACTTACCACCCTTTGAGACAGCGTCCTTGACCGCCGTCTCCAGTTCCTGCGCGGTGGACTCGTCGATAAGTGGACCCATGTTAACTCCCTCCTCCCGGGGGTCTCCTACTTTCACCTTTTGCAGGTTAGCGATCAGCATCCTCTTAAATTCCTCATAGACAGGTTCCTCGACTAGGACCAGCTTGACTGAGTCGCATCTCTGCCCTGAATAGCTGGTTATGGCAGTCGAGATCCTCTCCGCAGCCCATGTCAATTCCGCGTCCCGTAGAACTAGGGCAGAATCCCCACCCCCTAGCTCCATGATCAGTTGCTTTATTCCCGCAACTTTCATTACTTCTATTCCAGTTTCGGTACTTCCAGTGAGGGATATGGCGTTCACCCTCCTGTCCGAGACTAACCTAGTGCTCTCCCTCCCTGGAATCGGGAGTACAGCGAAGGATTCCTTCGGGAACCCTGCCAGTTCCATGATACGTGCGAACATTAGGGAGAGTATTGGGGTTGAAGAGGGTGGTTTTACGATCACCGCATTCCCAGCTATAGTTGAGTAAACAGTCTTGTTCACTGTATCGAAGAGTGGGTAATTGAATGGTACTATTGCCAAAACCACTCCCACTGGCTCCCTCTTGACTATAGCCTCTGTTTCGAGGGACTCCCTACTCCAGTCCCCGGGGACGTAGTCCCCATAGATCTTGCGGATGTCGAGATCAGATCTCCTGAGCCTCTCCACCGCAGCGTTAACCTCACCCATGGCTGCTTGTCTAGTCTTCCCATTGTTTATTACCAACACGTCAGCGAAGTCCTCCGCCATCTCAGTAATGAGGTCAGCCGCCCTGTGGAAGATCCTTATCCTCTCTTCGCCGGGAGTTTCCCTAATCCTCTCCTTTCCTTGAGAGGCAACAGCAGACAAAGCGCTCTCAATCTCCTCCTGGCTCAGGTAGGAGACCTTGGCGATCACATTGAAGTCTATGGGACTCTTGACGTCCTGTAGTTTAGAGGAGAAGTACCACTTCCCTGCCAAATAGGCTGGGAAAACTGGAACTTCGGCGTCCCTATAAAACCTGAGCTTTTCGCCCTTTATGTTCAGCCTAGTGGGCTCCATTCACTCACCTGGCTTATACTCCAGGAGGAACTTTTTAATCTCTTCTAAATCTGGCGTAGCAGTCTGATCCCCCCTTACAGTCACCTTCAGCGAAGCCGCTGCGACTGCATAGGAGAGAGCTTCCTTGATCTCGAAGCCCTGAATGTAAAGGGACACGAAAGTCCCTGCCATGGCGTCCCCAGCTCCTAAGACGTCCTCCACTGGAACAGAGTAGCCAGGGACCCTCACTACTTCCCCTTCTCTGAACACTGTAGCCCCCTTAGGACCTTCCTTGAAGAGTAAGACCCTCACTGGGTACTCTGAAACCCTCTTCACTACCTCAGGGAACTCGCTTACACCGAAGAGGACCTTAGAGTCCTCCCTATCCGTTATGAGTAATCCTATGTCCGGCATCAACTTCAATATGGTCTCCCTAGCCTCCTCAGCGCTCCACAGCTTAAGTCGCACGTTGGTGTCGAAGGAGGTGGACTTGGCCTTCTCGAAAGCCTTGAAGACTGCCTCCCTGGCGCTGAGGCTTATTGCCAAAGTTATTCCGCTGGAGTGGATCAAGTCAGCTGTAGTTATCAGCGAGTGATCTACGTCCTCTGGATTGAGCCTGCTGCCTGCACTTCCTTTCCTGTAATAAAACATTTCTGTCCTGTAGGGTACGGGGAAATTCCTCTGCACGAAGTAAACTGCAGTGGGGGCATCCCTATCGACCTTGATGTGTCTAATGTCCACACCCACGCCCCTGAGCCACTCCATTATGGTGGCGCCGAACTCATCCTTTCCCACCCTAGCTATCAGGGCGCACTCAGACCCAGTCCTCACAGCATGGGCGCAGAAATTCGCTTCGGATCCAGCGACGTGCTTCTCGAAGAGATTGACGTGCCTGAGCGGACCATTGGAGAGAGCATTGAATTGAACCATGGGTTCCCCAAGGGCCACTATTTTAGGCAATGCGTAGTACCTCCTCAAGTCTCTTGTAGAGTCGGGCCTTCTCCTCCTCCGATAGGGGGAATAAGGGCTCTCGCGGTAGTCCGACATCGTAGCCCATGAGTCTCTCCGTTATGGTGTAAGTGGCAGCGAACTGGCCGAATTCTCTGGCAGTGAGGACTAACTGAGTAAGCCTGAACTGAAGGGGCAAGGCCTCTTTGACTCTACCCTGCTGCACCATCTCCCTTATCTTAACTAATACGTCCAATGCATAATTCCCCGCAGCTGAAACTACTCCGTCCAAGCCTATCGCCAAGGAGGCCACAACGAGCGTGTCAGCCCCTGTGTAGACACTCAACGAGGGTATGTTCCTCTTGTATTCGAGGGGGTGGGAGAGATCGGTAGTGGTGTCCTTGATCCCGGAGATGCAAGCTGCTTCCCTTATGACGTTCACCGATATATCCACTCCCGTAGCTAGCGGGTAGTTGTAGGCGTAGACAGGGTGAACGGAGGCAGCGCAGATCTCCTTGAAGTACCTCACGATCCACCGCTCCGGCAGTCGGGGGAAGAAATAGGGAGGGAGAGCGGCCACGGCTTTCACGTGGAACTCGCCTGCGTATTTGGTGAGAGCCCTGACCTCCTCCATGTTCAACCCCCCGACTTGAAGTATTAACTTGTCCGTAACGTCATAGGCTGCCTTAAGCAGGGTCTTCCTCTCCTCGCTGGAGAGCGCTGGGCCCAGTCCATTAGTGCCGGCTATAAATAAGGCATCAGCGCCTCTCTCCACTAACTTTTGGGCGTGATTCTTGAACTTATTGACGTCCAACCTGTTATCTTTAGTAAAGGGAGTCAAAATGGGCACGATTATGGATTGCATAAGCTCTGTTGGGGGATCTGGAATTTAAACCCAAGTAATCTTTACCTTTATCTCCCCTGGGATCTTCTGGTTTAATGCATCGAGGACTTCCCTCTCTTCGTCTATCCTTATCTCCTTCGTTATGAGGTTCTTGGTAACTGCAGGCCACATACTCTTCCAAGCCGCTAAGTGGACTAGGGCTCGCTGGAAGTGAGGCTTCTGGCCGTTGACCAGACCTATAGCTAAGTTGGCAGCGTGCTGGAACCTCTGGACCTCCTCGAAATCAAGTGTGAGCTGTCCGGCCCTGGGGAAACCGAAGAGTCCCAGGACTCCATCGTTCTTCAATGAACTCAGTCCCTCCTTTATTATATCCACCGATGAACCTGTAGCATCTATGAAGAGATCAACCTTACCCAATCCGCTCATTCCCTTTGAGGAGTTGTAGAAGTTTATGTCCGCTGCCTCAAATATCGTAGACTCCCTCTCTTTAGGCTCTCTCCTGTTAACGGCCCAGACATCGAATCCGTAAGTCTTGAGCAGCAAGGAGAAAAGTATACCTATGGGACCAGTGCCAAGCACTGCAGCCTTCCTGCAGGAGTAAGTTCCATCCTCGCAAGTCCACACTAACCTTCTCTGGACGAAGAGAATGTCCTCCACCGATTTCTCTATATCAGAGAGGGGCTGAGCCATTATGGCTATGTCCCTTATTGCAGGAGGGACCTTCACTAGATATCTGGGATCATCATACCAATACTCCCTCATGAACCCGTCCATTCCCTTTATTCCCGCCTCTAAGAACTCGCCTGTCTCACAGTAATCTGGCCTTCCAATAAGGCAGTTAAGGTCTCCCTTTGTGCAGGGCCTTCTATTCACGGGCATTACGATGTCGCCTTTCTTGAGTCCCTCATAGTCCTCCTCCACTACGGCCAGTGCCTCATGCCCTAGGATCAACTCCTTCTTCCCGGGTGGGGGGGTCAAAGTGAGGATCTTACCGCTGACGATCTCCCTGTCGGTTCCACAGATTCCGTTCTCTAAGATCCTCAACCTGACCTTCCCCTTCCCTTCATCCTTGACCTCTTTTATTTGGGCGCCAGGTCTCCCCGGCGTAACGACGATAGCCTTCATCCGTTTATACTCTTAGGGGTCATTTTTAAAATTTAGGATATCAAATCTATCTGCAATGAGTAATTCGCCTTTTTCCTCGTATAGGACACATGGGGAGGAACAGCGGACCCGTTGAGGTAAAATACTTGGAGAACAATATTAATGTGTGACAGTCCTGGAGGACATATTTAGGCTCGTGGAAGCGGGGAGAACCTTAGCTGCGCTAGGGATGCTGAAGTTCTACGTTATTCACTCCCTAGAGGATAAGGGCCTTTCTCTAACCAGGGTAATAGACCAAGTGAGGGAGGAGTCTTGCAGACGAATCCTAAGGGCGCTCCTGGTTCAGCCCATACTCACAGACGAGGTGTGGAAGGTTTTCGTACCACAAATGGACCCGGAGGAGGTGAGGGAGCTCGCTCTCAAAGTAGAATATTGCGTTTCAGATTTGTAAAAAGTGAGGAAGAGTAATAGGTAAATTAAGATCTCCAGATATAAACCTTCTATTCATACTTAGATCATGGATAGGGTAGATAAGAGGATACTGTTCGAGCTATTCAAGGATGGAAGGGTCTCCCAACGGAGGATATCCGGTCTAGTGAAAATGTCTCCTCCGGTGGTCAGCTACAGGGTAAAGAAAATGAGAGACTCTGGCATACTCAAGGGATTCTCCCTCTACGTTAACCCCAACTTCGCCGGACTATACAGGGCCTACGCTGCCTTCAAGAATAGGAAGGACTACAGCGATAATGTAAGCCTCAAGTTCTACTGCCTCGAGGAGGTTAATGTCTACGAGATTTACGGTAGGAACTTGGAAGAAATAATGGAGAGGTTCAAGTTAATGACTCAAGAGCTCGGGGAACCGGTCATGAAGTATGTACCAGCTCAAATTCCCTACAGGCGCTCCAAGTTCGACGAGGCCATAGTGAGCTACCTAGTCTCTTCACCTGAGAAGAGGGCTTATGAAATAGCGGAGATGATGAAAATATCCGCGAAAACTGTTAACAGACACATAAGGTACCTCATCCATAAATCACTCATTAGGGTCTTCCCGGTAATCGATTTGACTAAAAGTGACATAGTGTTCTTCTCTATATTCTCAGAGAAAGTGAACGAATTAGAGGGGATCCTTTCCCCATTCATGGTCTGGGAGATCAGGGATAGTAGAGCGGGGATATTCAACTGCATAGCGGAGAACTTAGAGAAGGCTAAGAAGATAATAGACGCAGCTAGAGAGAAAGATAAGGAAGCCGGAGTCATGCTGGTTTACGGCTACATTATAAACAATGAATTCATTAAGCAGATCCCCGGTTAAGACCATCTCCGAACAGGAGCCGAAATGATAACAATTTACTCTTCCTGGTCAGAGACTGAGTTCCTCCCCGCCCTGGAGGGTTTAAGGGGTTCAGGGCGGTGGATAGAGGGCCTTGGGGCTATTCGGATGCAGAGTGTCGAACCTGAGGAAATCCATTTCCCTCCCATGAGGATAGGGCTCCAGAGGTTTCCCAGCTGATCCCTGACCAGGGGAGGGGGTCTTTAGATCACCTTTCACTGGTAGCCAAAACCCATAGGGGCCCACGCCCACCCATCTACTTAATTTCCTGAACCTACTCTTGAACAAATTGATTATCCCTCGTTGTCGAACCTGCGGTAATTCACTCTGGATACAGTAATAGTAAAGCGGGTAAACTGAATGAGAGCATATATCCAATCTCTGCAGCATACTTATCCTTTTTCGCTTGACTACAAAACATTTACGGAAGGAGTCTTCCATCCCCCTTAACCCCATAAAGTTAAATTATCTTAGGCACTGTATATAATGTGATACTAAAATCATCAGATAAGGTCAGGATTACAGCTAGGAGGAAGCTAGTGCATTCCATCCTCTTGAATCCATATATTATCACTGGGATTTCAGGGCACTTCCTACTCACGCGTAAAGAAGATCATGTGGAGTTCGAAGCTATCTTCCTCCCAAAGGAGTGGTCTAGGCGAATGCTACCCAATGTCGACACAACCCATTACCTGGGAGTCCTCACAGGTCCCAGTTTGGAGGGCAATGGAACGACGTACTCCTTCTCCACCCTCGACGGGAAGGTCACGGAAACTATGCACTTCGACGTCCTCCAGGACCCAGCGGGAGCATCGGTGAATATTGTGGTTTCGTGCGAGGTCAAAACGGGGATAACTGATAAGCTTTTCGGCCTTGACCTAAAGGCAACGCCAGAGCACATAATATCTCAACACCTGAAGCCGTCACTCCAGGACGTTCTATCTTCCTTCTCAGGTGAGGAGAAGAGATTCCCTACATCCTCCTCTAAAACTCTCAAGGTTAAGGCAGAGGAAGCTCTTGAAGTCATTAGTAGAGAGGCAAAGGGAATTGAAGTTGGGGTAATAGAAGTGAACTTCCCCGAGGTCGTATTTATAGCCCAAGTGGTGAGAGGGGAGATAGGTGATGTGGTAGCCAAGGGAGGTGGAGAGATACTGACTGGTCCTGAAGCCTTAAGAAGACTCTCCTCTTCCTCAGGTGAGGGGAAGATGATGATCAGGGAAGTCCAAGTAAAGGAGATCCTGGAGTCCATGACGGGCGAGATCCTATCCCTTAAATAGTGAGGTAAGCCCCAGAGGTCAGGCTGGATTAGGCTCTTCACAGATCGAGGCAGGTGATCCTCATCATCCCCCTGGATTTTCGAATAGAATTATATAGGCGGTATTTCAATCTCGCTGCGATGAAGGAAGGAGTGTTCGCCGTGGTAGGTGCCATAGCTGCATTAGCCGTAGCTTGGGGAGCCATTAGTCTGCCCGCAGGCATCCACCCCAGAGGAGAGTCGGAGCTGAGGATCGTGAATTCCTCCTTCCTCATCGTTAAAACCCCTGGACTCGCTGTGGAGAATGGAACAACCGAATTCAATCTGAGCTTAATATATATACAGTTCTATTCGAGTAGAAACTCCGGTGGTCCCACGTTAAACGAAACTCTGACTTTAACTGGCACCCCGCTGTATCTCCCCAACGTCTCATCTAAGTTCCAATTCAGCCCTATTTCCGTTTACCCTGACTTAATTCTAACTCACGCTAGGGATGTGGAAGTGACATTAGACGTAGCTCATATACTAGTCTATGTCTTTCAGAACCCCCACTGTTACACCGTTAAAGTGATCAGGGTTGATAGAGGCCAAAACACTGATATTTACGTCCTCAGGATACATCTATCTCACGTCAGCCCTAGCTCGGAGGTTATAGTACCAATTTATGTAAAGGATTACTCAGTGCTACAATACGTCGTGATAATATACACCTGAAAAACCAATGCTTTGCTCTCTCCAAATTTCACACTCCGAGCGTCAAATACCACGCCCTCACCTTCCTGCTTCACCAACTTGCCCCTAGCGGAAGGTTCAGTTACGTTAGTCTAAAAGTTTCACTTTATGGGTATGGGCTCCCTTCTTCCCTTCCTTAACTTCTCCTTAACCCTATCCCTCTCCTCCTTACTTAAGGGAGGCCTATCGCACTCCATGTTATGGAATCCCTCACTTTCGTATATAAGCCTGTACGCTTCTCACTTTCTCTCCCCTCGTTAGGGAGAGGTAGGAGACAAGAGCTATAGCAAATGAGATGAAGTAACTGACGTCGACTCCCTGTAGATAGGAGGACACTGGGCCCTCATATGGTAAGCCATAAGGCGTTAGGTTCATGAAGGGGACAGAGGCCAAGAGGCCAATGAGATAGGAAATCAAGGCTCTCCATAGCACCCTTGACTTCCCCTCAACCTCTTTCGCGGTTTTGGTTATGTAGAAAGAGGCAAGGGTCACCCCTATCCAGGGAGTTATCCAGTAGTCTAATGTGAGCAAGAAGTCGGTGTAAAACCCTGAGAAGTTGCCTGAGCCGACTAGGGAGAGGAGGTAGCCCACTATGCCTGCAATCAGCACCAACACTCTCCTATTCGCCCTCTCATAGACTACCTGCCCCGATAGCGAGTTCGTGTAGAGGTTGAGCGCGTTAGCTGCCACTGCACCCAAGGCGATAGCCGAGAGGCCTAAAACGGAGTAGGATCCCATGGCAGTAGCCAAAGCTGAGATCGAGTCGGCCGAAGGGTTGCCCACATATATGTAGACCATGGTCCCAACCACCTCTAGCCAGGCACTCGCTATGGCCCCTCCCGCCATAGCGGCTAAGGTTAGTTTCAGTTTACTGGTCTCCTCGGGCAAGTACCTAGAGTAGTCGCTAGCGTAGGGGGACCAGCTCATTAGGTAAGAGAAGACAGTGGCCACAGCCAGGGCAAAGGAGTATGGGTTGAAAGAAGAGATAGATTGATAGTGAGGGAACTTGCTCACCAGTCCGGTGTAGGCGATCACAGCAACGGCTAGAAACATGATCCCGAGCACCACCGACATCGCCCTCTCGAAGCCATGGATTATATCGTGACCGTAAATCGCCAACACTACCTGGACTACTACCAGGATCGCTGCACCCTCATAAATCGGGATCCCGATAATAGCCTTAAGGGCGAAGGAGCCCAGAATCACATTAACTGTGAACCAACCTACTGTGCTAATCCAGTTAGCTACAGCGAAAGGTAAGTTCCCCCTTCTCCCGAATACTGCCCTCGATATCATCATTTGAGGGTAACCGAAGGTCGGTCCCATTGCGGCCATTAAACCCAGGAGCGCTCCTCCGGCTATATTCCCCACGACAATGGATGCGATCACCCATTGAAATGGTAAGCCGTAGAATAGGGAACCCAGGGCGTAGTCAGCAATGGTGAGGTTAGCAGCTAACCAGAGGGTGAAAACGCTCAAGACTCTGCCGTGCCTCAGGGATTTGTCCACATGTCTTATTCCTACGTCTTGAAACCCTGCGCCCTTGCCTGGCATAAATCGAACTTTAGTTCGACGACTAAAATAGTTTACTCTATTCCCTTACGATCGATGTGAGACTGACGCCCACACATGGCGATCTCCTGATCCTCTGAAACTATCCGAAGTGAGGGATGTGGACCTGAACCCATGGTGGGAATTATTGACCACCTGAAGGGTAACCCTTAAGGGTGGTAAGGAGGTCTCTCTCGTTCCATTCTACCCTATTAAACGTATTGACCTCAGCTCTATCTAACTAAATGTGGAGATGCAAGGCTCATTTAACTAAACACTGAAGAGTACTCGAAATCCTGGACTATAGGGCCTCGAGCCTGAACTCCCATGAAAGTCCATGAGATCTGGCTCGCCTGGCGGCGAAAAGTTATTGAGTCCCTAAATGGAGTAGCCACTCTCCTCACATGGAGTCGAGATGTACCTTACCTCTCGTCTAGAGAAGTCCATTCCCTGCCAGTCCCTTATTGAAGGGGGAAAAGCCTTTCGGATCCGAAAGGCAGTGGGCTAAAATGATAGTCTACTAAGCGAAGAGATTGAGAATAATCGTGGAAGACTCCCAACGCTAAATCCCTATCGCTCCGCGCTAACCGTATACAACCTTACCTATGATCGTCCGCGATAGTCTCTCCAGCTCCGCCGCAATGTCAGTAACGTCTCCACTGACTATGGAATGTAACCTCTGCTCCCCACGCCTGAGTGGAAAACTACCCGCAATGAACTTCGACCTCTCCGCTACTATGGTTCCCACGAACGCTGAAGGAATCTCGTAAACCTCCATCAGGACTCTGATCTTCTCCCTGGGTTCCTTTACCTCCTCCATGAACTTCTGATAATCATCCCTTCTCATGGAGAGCTCGGTCTCTAAGTTCCTCAACCCCTTTCTGGCCGGGTAAACAGAGGCCAACAGGATCACCCCAATTCCCAGCACCGGCAGATCAACCAGGACTCCCATGAATATATCCCCATGTAGAAAACGGGGGAAGACCACCGAGACCAAGAGGAGCACTATACCAGAGATCAGGCTTGCGTAGAAGTAGTACCTGGATGCCTTCACTTCCCTCTCTAAATTCCTAAGAGCTGACACTATTTTAACTTCCTCATCCCCTCTATAATTTAAGGCCTCTGCCTTTAACCAGCGGAGCGCTGAGGAATCCTTAGCCCCTAAGACTACCTTGTTCCCCTCATACGCCTTATCCAAGGCCAACTTAGCGAATTCGCGGTCGATCTCCTCTGAAATAATGAAGAGGGGGGACTCAGCCTTCCTGATGAAATCGTAGGCGAACTCGGAGACATTAGCTCTGAACCGAAGCTCCACAGGGATACTAGGACCTCCGGTTAAAATAGAATACGCTAATTGTCTTACTTTAACGTTTTTATTTAATTTAATATTAAAAAGGGGAATAGATAGTTGTATACAGGTCTAATAGAGATATTAGGACCTGGCGGGAAGTGCGCACTCATGTCAGAGGAAAACAAGGGGAGGAGTTTATCTCCCCTAGAGGCTTTCTTCCTGTCCTTCGGCGGTCAATCCCCCTGGATATCCCTCATTGCCTTCGGTACCGTAGCACTGAAGCTAGGAGGGAGCTTCATATCCGCCGCTATGCTCATTGCTACGGCCCTAGTCATGCTAAATGGCCTGGTGGTCAGGTCCTTAGCTTCCAGGTTCGGCAAATCAGGGGGATACTACGTTTACGCCCTATATTCATTATCCGAGAACATGGGTTTTCAGACAGGATGGAATTACCTGCTTTACTCCGTAGCGTATGGGGCTACACTCTTAGCGGGTGGAGTATACGTGATCACGCAGATCGCGAAAATCCAACCGATCGTCTCGACCCTTCTACTCCTCGTGGTAGCCTCCTCCCTCGCTTTAGCGGGGATAAGGGAGTCGGCCAAGTATGCGATGGGGGTGGGCGTATTGGAGATAACAGCGATCGTGGGCATCTCGATCCTCATGCTCTTCAGGTCTCACTTCCCAATAGTTGACCCACTATCACAGGTCCCTAGGAATCCGGCAGCTCCGATCCTCTTCGCTCTAGGTATACCCACTGGGTATGGATCCCTTACCTCCTACGCTGGGGAAATTAAAGACTCCAAGAGGAACGTGGGTAAGATCACGGTAGCGGTAATACTCACGGGAGGTCTTATCTCAACCCTTTTCTTCTATGCTCTAACCCCTTTCTCACCTCCGTCCCTAGTGGAGTTCCTCGGCTCTGACCTCATCCCCTACTTCTGGGTCTTCGTGCTACTTCTCTCAGTCGTAGACGGCATTCTGGGAGGTTTAGCTTACATGTTAGCCACCTCTAGGGTGCTTTATATTATGTCAAAAGACGGTCACTTCCACCCCTTCCTAGCTAAGGTCTTTCAGGGTAGACCGCTTGCGGCTGAGGTCTTATCTGTAGTAGCTTTCTGGGCCGTGCTCCTATTGGGAATTAGACACCTTGGGGTTTACTTGACCTTCTCCTCCCTAGCAGCAGTAGCAGGTCTCACTAACCTCTTCATTCACTTCTCCTCCAACTTCTCCCTGGTGAGATTGGCGTCCAAAAGGTTGAGGAAAAGGGCACTGGAACTCATGCTAGCCATATCGGCTCTCTCACTGTCAGGCTGGGTGTTCATCTACTCCCTTTCCTCGGTGAGCAAGTTCACATCAGATCTAGTGTTCGGTTACATAATCCTGGGGTTCCTATATGCGGAAGTCATGGAGATCTTAGGAAGGAGTAAAGGTGAGACGAGAGACTAGCTGCTGATTTTGGGTAAAATCTTTTAAGAGGGGGAGGAGAGACCCTTTTCGGCGGACTCGGTGCACATATGGTGGATAAGTATAGGTCTGGCCTTAGCTTCTGTTGCCCTCGCTGGCCTAGTTATGGCCGAGTTCTTCAAGGTCAAGAAGATGTTGAATACGAGGCTAACCCTATCCCTCTCTCTGTTGGGACTCGTGTTGTTGGGGGAGGAGATCACGCTCACACTCAGCTTCGCTATGTGGTCCAAGACCTACGACCCTATGTACTCTTACCCCGCCCTCATAATTTCCGTGCTCGCGCTTTTCGGTCTCTCTATACTCTATTACATAACTAGGATGTAAGCTCAACCCCCCAAGGCCACCAAGGTAAGGTACTCTTCAAGGGTTAAGTCAGATTCCACGTAAATCCACATTCTAAACACCATTATTCACTTAGAGCCGAAAGGTATTAAGGAAGTGCCCTTGGTAACATCTAGGCAACTGTCTAATTGATTCTAGCCTTAAGGCTCATGAGCTCATATATGACGTTAGATGCCAACATGGAAGTCAGCTCAGCGTGATCGAAGGGTGGAGAGACCTCAACTACATCCGATCCCACTAGGTTGAGCTCCAGTTTCCTGAGGATCTCCAGGAGCTCAAAGGAGGTCAAGCCTCCCACCTCTGGGGTCCCAGTGCCTGGAGCGAAGGCCGGATCCACTACGTCTATGTCCACTGAGACATAAGTCCGCCCGCGCAGGGAGTTCACTTCTCTCAGGACCGAGTCGACGTCCCTCTTCGCATCCCTCACGGTGAAGACCTTGATGCCCAACTCCTCTGAGGTCTTCACGTCCTCCTTGGAGAAGAGGGAACCCCTTATGCCAACCTGAACTACTTCCCCCAGTAGTCCCTCCTCCAGTGCTCGTCTAAGCCAGCTGCCATGGGTATATTTCTTTCCCCAATAGGTGTCCCAGAAATCGTAATGAGAGTCTAAGTGGACTAGATTGACTTTCCCCACCTCACTTCTGATCGCCCTCAATATGGGCAAAGTTATGGAGTGATCGCCTCCCGCTACGAAAGCAGTCACTCTCCTCATAGTGGATCTCATGCTCTCTGTCACGACCCTCATGGTGTCCTCCACATAGCCTGGGATTACGTCTATATCCCCACTGTCGCACACCTGGAGCTCATCGAATGGGTAGACGTCTTGGAAAGGATTGTATGGTCTCAGGAGTCGCGAACCTTGCCTTATTCCCATGGGACCAAACCTGGCACCAGGTCTGTAGGTCACTGCATCATCGAAGGGTATCCCTAAAAAAACCGCCTTCTCTTTACCGTCGCACTGGGGGAGTCGGGCGAAGGTCGAGATCTGCTCGAACCTGGGTGACTTAAAGGCATCCAACTGCCTCATGGATTTATTTCTACTTTCGAGGATTAAACCTTATGGCAAAGGGGAGTTAGGCCGTGGTCAAAGTGGACTTTCTGGTCGCTCACATCTATCTTAATCAACGAACCCGTCTGAAACTCTTTGGGTCGCTCTGGGCCGGATCCTTATCTCACGTTAATATCGTTGTACTGGTTTTCCCATGTCCCTGGAGAGAAGATGCCCCACGTGGACCCAGCTGAAAAGGACGATCGGGATCAGGGAAGTGAGACCAGTCCCATGACCTACGGTAGGTGATCCAGGGTTGGTCCCCACGCCTGATCGCTGGATACAAAATGAGCAGGATGAAGGCGTGGTTACAAACGGATCAGCTGAAGCCATTGCCCTAAAGGGTAGGATTGGTCGTTTCGCTAGGCAGACCTGTTGTTAAACTTTGAGGTATATCACTCAGATTCTCTGTCGTTAAACAGACTTCCTTTTCAACTCACTACCTTATTCAGGAGTTCACACCGAGATCCCTGAGTGAGGACTTCATCCTATCCACTATATCGGAGGGAGAGGGTCTGGCTGAGGGGTCAGGGTTAAGCGCTTCCACTATGACTTCCCATATTGCCTTAGGATCCTGAGGCTTGAGTGTTCTGTAAAGGGATCTGATAGTGTTCTCAGCCCTGTTAAGGTAGATCTCAGCTTCAACCTTGTTCCCCCTCAAGCTAGCTGCCGTGTCTAGGGAATCGATCACCTCCTTAGGAGGGTAAACCTTCCTAGTCATGAGGGTGTAGATCGTAGTCCCCAGGGAGTAGACGTCCATAGCTGGAGTACTTCCCCTCGAGTATACTAAAGCCCTAACTTGATCTATGGAGCAATAGTAAGGCGTGTATTCAAGAGGAGGCTGACCTATTCTCCTGGCTGAACCCAGGTCTCCCAGTTTGACACCGTGTCTGAGCAGATTATTCAGAGCTTCCTTTCCTGATCTACCTGGTCGCACCGGGAAGAAGATATTCTGCGGCTTGACGTCTAGGTGAACGTAACCCTCAGAGTGGATCACCCTCAGGGCATTCGCTACCCTAAGGGCTATAAGCGCTACTATTTTACTCCACTCTTCTGAGTAAAAGACGGCACTATCTTCCGATAACTCCTTTGCATTACCACCGTCCATATACTCCATAACTATGGCCGGAGGTGAGTCCAAGTAAAGTTCGATCTCTCCCTCCACTATCCTCTTCAGGTTGTTCTGATCTGCATAGAGTCCAAAGAGCTGGACCACATCTTTGGACTTCTTGGACACGTCCTGAAGTCTGGAGAACTCTAAGGAGAGATCCCTAGAGAGGGCTAAGGGGTTCACCTTGTATTTCCCCATAACTTGGGGTATTTTCATGGCGTAGAACTTGGAGCCATCTGTAACCTTCAATACGAAGGAGGTACCGCCTCTACCTATAAGCTGCGTGACCTCATAGCCGTATATCCTCTTCCCGATCCACCTACTGGGATCCCACTCGGACACCTGTCTGCTGTGTGAAGTAGGAATCCTAGACCCTGAAGTCTTCCCTAAGTTCTGGTCAGCCCCCTTCTCCAACGGTCGGATCTCCTTAGGCCCCCGCCTTACTGGCTCCCTCTGCGGGTTTACCACTACCACTGATAACCCCGCGCTTGATACTTGAGCCACGTGGATCGCTAGGAATCCAACAGCCCAACCCAGGAGGGGTACCTCGGATCGAAAGTAGCCCCAGACTGCTTGGAACGAGGAAATTGCCCCCCAGGCGGTAAGGGAGTATAGACATAAACCCCTCTCTGAGGGGGGTATGATGGTGAAGGAGAGCGGAGAGAGTATTAGAATTAGGGAGACGACTAGGAGGGAGAGGTCTAGGTAATTCAGGTGCAAAGGGAAATCAAGGGATAACCGAGCGAAAATAGGTATTGAGGCGAGAAGCGCTAAGCCCGTATACCTCTTCGAAGAGAATTCGGGGGAAATGGAGTTACTGAGCACGATTAACGTTAAGAAAGCGTAAAGGCTGAACTCCGTGACAGGGACGACGTTAGGGTCGATGATCATGGTCCTGAAGAAGGTGGTAAGAAGGGAGAAGATCTGCGTAGAGTGGATAGTGAATAACAGGTAAGAAGGGAGCGAAATTGCATAAAGCCCTGAAAGCAACCTCACGACTCCTCTCAGCACTAATCTCTCACCCCTGCAGAAGACTGAGTAACTCCCCTAGCAATAAGATCGAGATTATGCTCAGGGATATGGCCAATAGGCTCTTGCCCACGCTCCCCCTTCCTGTCGAGATCATGATTACGGCCACTCCAATGCACACTAGGGCCAAAGCGAGGAAAGGGGAAGTTGCGTAGAAGTAGGGGTTCACTTGCCTCTCCTCATGTTCCTCGTCACTTGAGAGAGGTCCTGCTTTGAGTCACCCGTTAACCTCCTGGTGCTTTCCATTAGGTCTGTCCTCCTGGTTCTCTCAGCGAACTCCTGGAGCTTCCTCAGCGCCTCCTCCGCCCCCTTCCTCTGCTCCACAGCGTAGCTGTATTCCTTAAGCAGCTCGTAGTATCTGATCTCCTCCACCACCCCTTGGTCCACTTCTGGTCTCTCCCCCCTCTCCACTCTTAAGGGCAGCCTCAAACTCACCCTCTCCCCTATGGGATCATCGTAGGTGACCTTGAAGTGACCCTCATAGGGTTCGTCCCCAGGCTTCACTACCACGAATCCCAACACCTGCACGTAGTCCATCACCGTTGGGAACTTTATTGGGTAATCCAGGTTGATGGGTAAGAATTCCTTTGGAGGATCTACTGTTAAGTTCATTGCATAGACTTCCCTCACCTCTCCGCTCACGAGTTTCGGCACTTCTGACGTTTCATCGACGTGGTGGAACACGCCCCTATTCGAGTCCGCTATTCTCTTCAATACTATTTCGTTGTAGTCCCTGCCTACACCTATGGCAGTCACCTCCACGTTGTCCGGGAGTAACCTCTCGTAGCTCTCTGGCTCTCGCTTGTCCGTTGGTTCACCGTCTGTGAGGAGGATGAGCTTGGTGGGCCGTTTTCCATGCTCTTTGGATATCCTCCTGAGGGCTGTGTGGAGTCTAGTGTCAGGTTCAGGTTTCAGTTTGAGCTCTATTCTCTGTCCTGCTTCTCCTTCCCAGACCTTCACCACGTTACTGGAGAACTTATATACCGTCAACCTATTGCCCCTTGGCAGGGAAAGGGCCAATTCCTCTGCAGCCTTAGCCGCGAACTCTAGCTTCTCCCCAGCCATGGAGTTGCTAGTGTCCACTACTATTACGAAGTCAACTCCTTCTAGCTGCCTCCCCCTCTCCGGGACTGCAGCTAGCTTAACCCCCACTCTGGTCTCGGAGTTCTTGATGCATTTCCTGTGAGTGGAGAATAGCCTTAATGCCAAAGCCATGCACTTTAATTGACTCACCGTTGGTTAAAAAGATGGGCCTGTGGCGGGATTGTGAACTCTTCGTCCTCCCCTTTCGATAGAAATTCGTAGTGCCACACATCTCTACTCAAGCAGGGTTCCTCCCTCACATGACCTCACATGGAGGGTAAGCCATGGAAAGGACTTAGCGCAGTGAGACTCGGATACGAGAAAATGAGCCTCAGGTTCGATATCCTCCATGAGTTCTCGACCTTTCGCCTTTTCGATGATAGTCTAAGCGTAACTGCTAAGCACTCTCAACTGACTCCTCCCCGCCCTGGAAGGGTTCCCACACAGGCAGTTTATGGTTCCCGCCATGGGGGTCACACCTCATTTGGTAGGCAGTGGATCAGAGACCTACTCCCATTGGAAAGATCTGATCCCGAAAGGGAGGGTGGGGATCCGTCATAGGAAAGAGACATTGATGCCCCTCCCCCAGTACCATTAAGTCCTCCATCGCGCTGGGGAAGCTCGTCATTAGCATCACTGAAAAACTCCAGTGTGTCCAACAATTTCGCCTTTTTGCATGATATTTAAGCTGGGCGGTGGGCCTCTGGTTGTGATGATGCGTGAGTTCCAAACTCCAGAGACTCACCGCACTCCTTATCATATTTTCTCAAAAATTTCTCCACGCTTTCACGGTGTTGAGGAGATCGCCTCAGCAGTGGCGTCATATTTCTGGGACACAGGTTCAGGAACACCAGGTTGCCCAAGAGCACCCTCCACTACTACTGAGGGTGCTAGCTAGGGCGACCTTACCCTTCAAGTTAGCTGAGTATGCAGTGGACGAGATAGGTTAGGCTCGTCCACTGCATACTGTACTGGTTTTGGGTGGTCGGAGATCTTAACTCAGGAAAGGTAGTCGCCGTGAGGTTAACTCACATCAGGACTGGGTTGGACGTGATTGCACTGTTTGAGGGAAATGAGATATTGGTCAAGAACGTGAAGGATGTCCTCCACGACGGAGGACCTTGGTACAACATTCTTTCGAAACTCAGAGTTCCTCACCAACACGTCACGTTCGGGCAAAGGAACTTGGTTGAACAGACTTTCAGGAGCTTCAAACACAGCCTCTCAGGAATGGACAGGCACCTCCCCTGGAACGCAAGTGAGCAGAGTATCCTGACCTGGATAAGGGCGTTCGTGAATGTCTATAATCTACTAAGGTGAGTGAAATTATTGGACACACTGGAAAACTCAAAGGAAATATTTATCCTCGTCTGCAAATGTGATTAATAGAGAGTATTTAGTAAATTTGGTTAGAATTCTCTGGAAAGGAACTCCATCTCCGCTGGCGGCCGGCAAATTCTTCCCTTGAACTCCCTTCGTTATAACCCTTCACCATCACTATACTTATATAACCGGGTGAAGATCTAATAATCGATTTCGGTATGGCGTCAATAGTAGTGAAGGGCCTCACTAAGGCATATGGCAACTTCAAAGCCCTTGATGACGTGTCCTTCGAGGTCGAGGAGGGAGAAATCTTCAGCCTTCTAGGCCCTAACGGTGCGGGTAAGACCACCACAATTAAGGTCCTCACTACCCTGACCCCTCCCACAGGAGGGGAGGCCTATGTGGCCGGGTTCAACGTGGTGAGACAGCCCAACAAGGTGAGGGAGAGGATAAGCTGGGTCTCCGCTGAGGTCATCCTGGACGATGACCTCACAGCCATGGAGAACCTGAAGATACAAGCTTCACTTCAGGGGTTGAGCGATTGGAAGGATAGAGCTAGAGCTCTTCTAGACTATTTCGACCTAACCAATTTCACTAACCAAAGGGTGGGGAAGTTCTCCACGGGAATGAGGAAGAAACTAGAGATAGCCATGGCCCTCCTCAACTCTCCTGAGGTAATATTCATAGATGAACCTACCATAGGATTAGATGTAGCAACCAGGAGGATGCTGTGGGACCTCATAAGGAACGTGAACAAGAAGTACTCAGTCACAGTTTTCCTGACCACCCACTACATGGAGGAAGCCGATCAGCTATGTCACAGGATAGCCATAATAAACAGGGGGAAGATCGTGGCAGTGGGAACTCCAGCCGAGCTGAAGGCCAAGGCTGGAGGGACTGTGGTAGTATTCGAGTTGAGCCAGGGATTCGACGGGGAAAACCTCAAGGGAGTTAAGGGGGTATTGGAGTCCCAGCTGAAGGATGGGACACTCTCCGTTACTCTCGATGACGAGTCCCACGTAGTCGACCTACTGAGGGCCATAGACTTGAAGAAAGTGAAGTCAGTCAAAATACTCAAGCCGAGCCTGGACACGGCCTTCCTCAAACTCACGGGCTCAACCATAGAGGAGGCAGAAGTGGACTACAGGAAGTTCTACGCAATGATAAGGAGGGCTACCAGATGATCAGGGAACTCTGGGCGCTTTATGAGAGGGAGGTGAAGAAGACTTACAGGAACGTGGCTGTAGTCTTCATAATGGTGGTACAGCCCATAATGTGGTTGGTCTTCTTCGGTAACAGCTTGTCAGGGAGTCCCTCCTCCTTCCTACAGGGTTTCTTCCGCACCTCTAATTACGTGGCTTTCCTCCTCCCAGGCCAGCTATCAACGACCATGCTTTTCACCGGAATGTTCGGCTCCATGAGCATAATCCAGGACAAGAGGTTCGGTTACATGAAGAGGTTGTTAGTCACTAAGGCCCCAAGGGAGGCCATATTCCTATCTAAGGTGCTGGGCTCCACGACTAGGGGGCTAATACAGGCGCCCATAATGATAGCGGTCGGCCTGGCCTTCGGCGTCACTATACCCTTCAATCCCCTCGGTATATTCGAGTGGATCTTAGGGTTAATGATGCTCGGGATCGGGATATCCTCCCTTTACTCCATAATCACCATGAAGTCTGCGGACTGGCAGACTCCCAACGTCGTTGCAAACATGGTCAACCTACCTCTGATGTTCTCCAGCACTTCCATATTCCCCTCCACTCTATTCCCTTGGTGGATGAAGGGGTTAAGCGAAGTCAATCCTCTCACCTACTCTTCCAATATAGGGAGGGCAGTGGTGCTGGGTTCCCAGTTCAACCCCATGAACCTGGTCTTCCTACTGGTCTTCTGCCTAGTGATGTTGACCGGCGGTTTCCTGGCCTGCAGGAAGTGGTTGACTGCTGAATGAGCCCCTGGGAAAGGATTTTCCAGCTATGGGAGTTAAAGTCTCTTAACCTAAGATGGAAAGGGTAGTCTGAGATGGGACCTCGTTGGGAAAAAGGAAATAAAGCAGGCCTCAATATCTGAAGATATGTATTCCTCCACTGCGCTATTCACGGTTGGTGTAGTTGCCTTAGTAGTGGGATTCCTGATAGTGTTTCTGGCTGTTGCCATAGAGTTGGCTAGGGGGATCAGAGCTAAGGAAGGGAGTAAGGCCGAAGGAGGTGGAATAATCCTAATAGGTCCAGTGCCCATAGTCTTCGGCTCCTCCAAGGGGATTACCAAGGCCCTTTTAATCTTGGGCATAGTGTTAACTGCCCTGTTGGTATTACTCTATGTTCTACCCTTCTTAAGCCTCAAACTAATTTAACCTTTGGGGGTTGAGGGGGCGAAAGTCCCCTTCCGTAAGGGAGGGGATGGACAGTCTCCTCAGAAATGTTTTTATAGTTATCAAAAAGTGGATGTAAATAGACCTAGGCTGTAAGAGCTGGGCCTCGGGACTGGGGTTCAGGCCTGTGGAGACCCTCCGTAACCCCACGCGGGGTTCGCGGAACGGTCGGATGGGACCTCCGCTGTGGGGGGATCGAGGTCGCTCTGAGGAGCGGGAGATCGCGAGGTGGAGATGCCCCGTCCGTGAGGGCGGGGTGAGTTCACGGGTCGTATCCTCTTCATAGCTCTTAAGCCTCTGTGCAGATCATAACCCTGTTCCCCATGTCCTGGAAGGTTTTAGCCACCAGGAGATTACCTGGGAAATGGTTCGATTTACTCTCTAAGGAGACGCAACTGGAGGTTTGGGATGGGGAAGAGCCTCCCACCAAGTCCTGGATCTTGGATAGGATAGCGGAGGTGGATGGTGTAATAGTTACACTGAGCGATAAAGTGGATCGTGAGGTAATAGACGCTGGTAGAAGGTTGAAGGTCATAAGCACATACAGCGTAGGTTTCGATCATATAGACGTGGAGTATGCCAGGCGAAGGGGGATCAGAGTCACCCATACGCCAGACGTGCTCACAGACGCTACAGCAGACCTGATATTCGGTCTGATCCTTGCAGTCGCACGCAGGATAGTGGAGGGGGACAGGTTAATCAGAGAGGGAGGATGGAGAAAGCCCTGGCATCCCACTTTCATGTTGGGCACGGAAGTTCACGGTAAGATACTGGGGATTCTAGGGATGGGCAGGATAGGGAGGGCTTTGGTTAAGAGAGCTTCGGGTTTCGATATGAGGGTTATATACCATAGTAGGAAGAAACACGAGGAGGTTCAAGCTGAGTACGTTGACCTAGAGAGTTTATTCTCCTCCTCCGACTTCCTAACGGTGACTGTGGACCTGAATCCGTCCACTAGACATATGGTGAGCGAGAGATTACTTAGGACCATGAAGCGTGATTCCTTCCTCATAAACGCGTCAAGAGGTCAAGTCATTGACGAGAAAGCATTAGTTAGAGCACTGGAGGAAGGGTGGATAAGGGGGGCAGCCCTCGACGTGTTCGAGGTAGAGCCCACAGGACCTGAGAACCCCCTCACCAAGTTTAAGAACGTGGTAATGACGCCCCATTTGGGTAGTGCCACTTGGGAAACTAGGGAGAGGATGACTGAGATAGCGGTCAAGAACTTATTAGCCTGTCTTAAGGGTGAGAGACCCCTATACGAAGTGCCATGGTAGTATGCTTGATCTCAAAAACGCTTAAATTGTAGAGTGAGCGAAAACTGATATGGACGTGAAAGTAGTCTTCTGTAAGCCGTGCGGCTTCCAGAATAGGGCATTGGACTTAGCTAATGAGATTCTAAATAGGTTTGGATTAGATGGGGTGTCGGTGACTCTTGTCCCAGGAAAGAACGGGATATTTGATGTTTACGTGGATAATGAAATGGTTTTCTCAAGATACAAGGAGAAACGCTTCCCTGAGCACCAAGAGATCATAGAGCAAGTGGATAAGAGATTGCAACAGGCTAAAGCTAGATAGTAAACAACATAATAGGGAAGTTAAATTTAGATAGTTCCCTATTTTAAATTTTTCGGTTTAAAGGGAAATATATGGAGTGGGAGTGAGATCTCTAACCACGCAACACAGTTTGTGAACTTTACTCCACTCTTACGGACGAGGCTTCTCCCCACTATTTCCTGCTTCCCAACCCCGCCCCCTACCCACCTTCAAAAGGGAGCAAGGCGGGGCTCCACAGGCTCAACCGTCTCAGCTCCGAAGACAGGGACACGATCACGTTGCTCACATGGGCCATCGTCAGGGTAGGGGCGTACCTCACTCGCCTTAACCGAGGCGCCAGGTTATGCTTACCCCGTTAGTGACTGGCAGCGATAACGGCTTGAACTGCTATTTAAATTGGGGGCTATCCATCCCCCGAGGGGTCTTCCGCCCCCAAACTCCCGAGAAGATAAAGAAGGGGTTGAAGGGGGAATTCACCAAGGAGACAGACGGCCCCCTTTGTAGGAGAATTTTAACTTCTTGTGATTATTCTCCATAGCAATCAACGACGGGGTAAAGCGCTCCAGAGACGCACCCGTTGAAGCGAGTTCTTTAGGTACGCCCCTGCCACACCTGACCATGTCAATCCAATGGAAGAAACCCTAAAAGGCCTGCGGGGCCCCCTAGGGACAAGGCAGGACTGGGAAGCAGGGAGCCCTGTCCTTCGGGGGCAACTCAGATTGGGCTCAGGATGGAAATCGGCAGTGTCACGGGTTATCTAGCTCACACCCTGAGATTGTGGAGTTGAACCAATACCCTGATCGGCATGGAGACTAAGGACTAGTGATTAGGATTAACCGACTTCAAGCCTCTTGACTTCAATTGAGGCCCTGATGGCCTCCCTGGCTGCCTCCTCTGGAGTGGCCACATATCTAACCTTGACTACCCTCCTGGCGTCTAAATATTCAGGGTAAGCTAACTTCAGTTTATCTGAGCTCATGCCAGTATTCTCTAGAACTACGACGGGTTTACCCATAGCGTAGGCCATGAATATTTCAATTATGGTTCCAGACTCTCCGCCTAGGCTTACCAGCACGTCAGCTGACCTGCATATAATCACACTCCTTCCCCTGAAATCCATGCCAGATTCGATCACTACGTATTCCCTCCTCTTAGGAGGATACGCCTTCGGGTTGTCTGGTACTATAAATACGGTTTGAATTCCCCTCTCCAGCGCTGCTTCCGCTACCTCCCTCATCATGCCCCAGTAACCTCCTAGGATGATCCTGGAGTTGAGGGGGAGGGAATTCACGAACCTCGAGGCAATATCCCTTGAAGAGTTCTCACTGCTGGCTGCTATGCCCACGTTTAGGAATTCCACAAGGGAAGTAATGGAACCTAATGATATATATGAGTAAGCCCCCTTAGCCTTTGTGCCAGGATAGGAGGCCATACGGGGAGTAGGAATGATTGATCATAGGGGAAATTAAAGGAAAACAGGACCTCCACTACAACTACCGATAGTGTCAATATTAAGCTGAATCATAGGGTTAGGACGTTCCCCTTGAGAGTATAGCGTTGTTCACCCTTCGTAAACACAATTCTCATTGGCTAGAAGAAAATTTCGTAGCTCAGTGCCGACACTCTCTAACTACCCGACAATTACTCTACTTTCGGTGAAATCTCCTAGATCAACGGTCAGGTCAACCCAGGACCATATAAGGTTTATAGCCTCAGGATCGCCCATTAAAATATGGGGAAATTTTTCTGGCTACGGTTACTCTGGTGGATTTTAAGGCGTAGGTGGAAGAGAAGGTAAGCTTTTTTCCTCGAAAACCATTTCACTTTATATGGAACTCCTGATTAGGGAGATAAGTAGACAGCTGGATGATCTGTCCAGGGAATTCTATGAGAGGGTACTCCCCCCAGTGGACATATATGAAGAGGGGGGTAACCTAATAGTGAAAGTGGACCTTCCAGGTTTTAAGAAAGAAAGAGTGCAGGTGAGAGTAAGGGCTGATAATACTCTTTATATAGAGGCAACTAAGGATGAGGAGGAAAGACCTCCCGGGATAAGGTATACCGCTCAGAGGCCCAGGAGGATAAGGAGGGAGGTCAAACTACCAGTGAAGGTCGCTAAGGATGCCACTGTAGAGGGTAAGTATGAGAATGGAGTTTTGACCCTCTCAATTCCCATAGAGGGAGCAGTGAAGGTCAAGATCGAGTGAACGAGAGTCCTAGGATCGCTATCAGTATGGAAAGGATGTAGTCCTTCGTTATTAGGTAGGCTAGTAGGGACGCTGCAACTAGGATGATCCTGATCCAAGCAAGATCGCTCTTCTCTTTTACCACGTATTTCTCGGAGTCCAGCATGGACATCTGCATCCTCCTCATTAAGTTGTCCCAGAAGTCGCGTAACTGATCGAGGTATACCTCCCTGAGTAAACCCTTCTCCTCGATTAGTGAAACGAGATTCCTTAAGAAGTCGAATTCAGGGTCTATCTCCCTGCATGTTCCATCTAGGACTGACGACATCCTGAGGTAAAGTGACAATTTCGCGGGTAACCTCAGGGGGAACCTGTAGAACACTTCACTGGCCAGCCTCTCGAAGTCCCTGAACTCCATCTCCTCCACGGGAATCCCGCCCATGCTTTTCATGACTAGGGAGAGCCCCTTCGCCAAGAGCCTCCTATCGGCTTCAGGTTGTATTGCTCCTAACTCGTCAAGAACTCTCACTAAGTTCAACGAGTCTCCTCTGCTTATCGAGACGTATAGCCTTATGAGTTTCCTCCTGGTGTCTGGATCCAGGGAACCCACCATGCCGAAGTCGTAGAGTATTATATTCCCTTCCCCGTCAACCGCTATATTCCCTGGGTGTGGATCTGCATGGAAGTACTGAGAGTCCAAAACTAGGGTAATGAAGACGAGGAATATCCTCCAGGCCAGTGATTTCCTGTCCACTACCTTCCAAGCCTCAGGGGAGGTGCACTTGATGCCAGGTAAGTACTCCATGACTAAAACCCTCTTGGTGGCGAGGAGGGGCCTCGGCGTTCTGACCCTGAAGTCCTTTAGGTCTTCGGATATAACCCGCATGTAGAAGGCCTCCTTAGTGTAGTCCATTTCCTCGAATATCTTGGCTGAAAATTGGTTGATGATCACCTTGAAGGACTCGACGAACGATGAGTCTAAGAAGAGTCTGAGCATGGGGATTAACCTCTTGACCAGCTTTAGATCGGTCTTTATGATCTCCTCGACATGGGGTCTATTCACCTTCACCGCCACAATCCTACCATCAGGGGTCCTGCCCAAGTGGACTTCCCCTAGGCTCGCTGCGGCTATCGCCTTCTCCTCTATCTGCACTTCGAAGTCTTTCAGTTCTTGCTTTACGACTCGGATCACCTCGCTGAAGGGGGCTGGAGGCACATCGTCTTGAAGTCTCCTAAGTTCCTGCATATACGCTTCAGGCATTATGTTGGGGCTCACGGAAAGTATCTGACCTAACTTAATGAAGGTAGGACCTAGGCTGATTAGGGCGTCGGTGAACTTCCCAGCCTCCTCCCTCATCTCTGTCTCGTTCACTTCTCCACCTCTGAGGAGTGTTCTCCGAAATCCTCGATACTTTAGGAACCTGGGCAGGAGTTTGAGGACTATGGTTAGGCCCCTTGTGAATTCATTCATACTCTTATTGCACAAGAAGCCGAGATTAAATCGTTCGAGGTATAACTCGAATTCCTCAAGGGACTCTAATATAGCCTCCGGTGAGCTTTGGAGGCGTTTCATCTTCCTCACCAGAGATCCAGTCCGTAAGGCGAGGAGTCTAAATTCTCGAATAAGTTAAGGAGTTTTGGGATTTTTCCCAGGGGGCTGCCAAGCGGAGGATGGGTGAGAGAAGGAAAATGGCCCATGCCTTATGAAAGTCCTAGTCGGGGAGTAAGTAAGCACCCTGAAGGGAAGATAAAGATGCACCCGAAGGGCGCTGGAAACTCCAAGCTCTGTCCGTGAGGGCAGGGTAATTTACACAGATGGGGGGTTAAGGGGGGAAAGCCTAGCCAAGGGGTGGATAACCCCCTCATTTAAATACCAGTCTTCCCTTAGTGGTGCTAACGACGCACCTTCCCAGCTCGGTTCAGGAAATGGGGCTGCGGGAGGGGCAACCAACTTCCTCACTCCTCTTGCAGGGACTGGATGAAAGTCCCCTTCACATGGGAGCTCTCCGGCTACCCAGATTGCCCCTCAAATGAGGGGTGTAACCCCTCACGGCGGGAACGATGAACCCCCTGGAAGGGAACCCTTCCAGGGCGGGGAGGAGTCAGACAGGAGGAAAAGGCTAGAGTAACCGATAGTCTTGAGTCCGGTGTTAAACTCACATAGGATAGTCCCTCAAGTAGATCCGCTCCCATGGTGGTCTTGGGTGAGAGGAGATCCCATGACGTTAGAGTCTTAGAGTGCCCGATCCTTCAGGGGAGTGGCTATGTTCAACTGAGGTAGCGAGCTGACCTCCTCCCCACCCTGAAGGCGAGGCTTTCATTCTTTTGTAACTGTGCTAATTTCGTCCTCTCCAGACCTCTAAGGGTGGAATAATAAGGGCGAGGAATCTCTAGAAATAGGTTAGTCCTCCAAGGGTTGAGGTGTCCAACGGCCTCAGGAGACTCAATCCTGGAGAAGGGGGAAAGCCTTGTGGTCAACAGCTCCCAAATGGTTGAAGACTATTACGCCCTTCCTCCTCAATAATTTATTTCCTGGGATTTGGTATAGAGCAGGGGTAGGTTTTGGGTTTCCCCGGCCGGGCTTCCATGAAGGGTAATAGGTCTGACTCCAGGGTTGAGCCACAGAAGCTATACTCCATTCTGATGTCCTCACTAGCCGTAGGGGCTGCTATTTCGGTGGCAGTAGGGGGACTCCTCTTGATCGGAAGAGTTAATGTGGGACTCACCATAGGTACCTTTGTCGTAGTCTCCATACTAATAGCCGTCTCAGTCCTGATACTGAGGTCTAATAGGAGAGCCCAGGATTTAGGCGCGGTGCTCTCAGTCCTAGCTATAACCTCCTCCGCCTTCAACCCCGCACATCTTTTAGCACTTTATGAATTTTACAAGTTCCAGTTTGTTGACTTAGCCATGATACTAGGGTTCTACGTGTTCCCACTTCTCTACCTGTTCCTCTGGGTCAAGTCCAGAGCTACAGCGAGGACACAAAGTATCTGAGCATTAACTGAGCCGACCCCAAAATAGGTCTTCCGTGTCCAGGCATTATGGCGGATAGCTTATACATGCTCAACAACCTAAGGCTCTTTCTCGCCATGTTTGGGTCCCAAGCCTGGGAGTCCCGAGGCAAGGTTAAGTTCCCATTTCTCTCTATCACTGCGTCCCCGGTGAACGCCACTTCGTCCTTAACATATGCTACACTGCCGGGCGTGTGACCGGGTAGGTGTACCACCCTGAAACCCTCAACAGTCTCCCTTCCCTTGACCACAGTATCCACTTCGACAGGGTCGGCGGATTTGGACGAACGGTATAGGAGCCTAGATAGGGCACTCCCACCCCATATTTTCTTCTTCCCTTCTATGAAGGGAGTATCCAGTTCGTGGGATACGACCCTACATCCGGTCTCCTTTTTGAGGGAAGCGAGACCACTGGTGTGGTTGTAGTGGAAGTGTGTTATGAGAGCTACCCTTATTTTTACGCCCATGGACTCCGCCACTCCTATTATGTCCTGTGCTCTCGCTCCAGCATCGATCACTACCCCATCGTTGAGTATGTAGACGTTGGATCTGCCAGTTACGACGTGGACACCAGAGAGAACTTCCATAGGTTACACTGTGAATGGAGGAATATAAACAGTTATAAATTGCGTCTTCGTGCCGCATTCCAAAACTAGCTCTGGAACTAACTCTGGTTCCCATTTGACCCTACACTTTCATTCCACTCATTTCATTCATTCACGATCGAGTGTAGGGACTCAGCCCTCAGCCGCCCAACTTCAAGGTAGGTGGGTCGTGGGACCTGAGCCCAAGGGCGCGGGCTCACATCCTCTGCTTCACTCCCCTTTGGGTGGAGCCCACATAGGGTGAGAGATCACCTTTCATCAATGGGAAATCCAGTAATAACGAATATAAAACATTTCTATTAACGTGAAAAAGGATTCAGCCCCTTAGAGAGGACGACAAAACCGTGAGTTCAGGGACCTGAGTCACTGAAGGGGTTTAAGGGGGAATTATGAAGTCAGTTTGTTTAACCTAATACAGCACCACATGGAAAACCCCTATCAGATCTGGGTAGAACGCGGTATGAAATGTCTCACAATGTCCTACACTATATTCCGCACCGAGTTTCTACTGGAATGGGTACTGATAATGATGGTCGTCTGGTTTAACCTCAGGATGTCAATTTCGAGTCAGAAAGAGTTTGACAGTCCACTAGGATCGCAGGCCATTCAGGACTGATCCGGCAGCGCGGATTTTCTGGATCAGGTCTAGGGCAGCTCCGTCCTACTGTGTTTACAATAATTGGGGGTTAAGGGGGCGAAAAGCCTCGCCCTTCAGAGCGGGGGTGGATGGCCCCCAATTTAAATACTTCTTTTTTCAAATTTCCTTAATGGCTGGGAGGGTTAAAGCGATCAGCGCCTGTTTCCATGAAGATCGCCCTCTCCGATCCCCTTCTGGTCCTCGTGAACAACTACGTGAAGGCAATACGTTTCACCTTATTCTGGTTGAAGGAGAACGTGAAAAACCCAAATGAGAAAGGCACTTTAGGAAAAGTTCACGAGGGGTTGTATGAGAGGTTAAGGGAGGAATGCGATACCTTCAAAGGTCGCTGAGGACTGTTATAGGGATGCCCTCTCAGTGTACAAGGGTTGGTACAACAACCCGAGGAGGGGGCGTTTCCCGAGAGTGTATGAGCCAAGTGTGGTTGACACCTAGGTTGAGTTATAACCTGGACTTCGAGAGGATGACCGTTAGGATTGCTAGCGTCGGTGGGCTTTCAATCATGGGTTGTCCACGAAAAAGGAGTATGCAAGTTGGAGGATGAGGGAATCAAGGTTGGTGGTCAAGGATGGGAAGGCTTTCCTCAAAGTTGTTTTGAGGAAGAGAATGTTGAGTCAAAGGAAACTGTTGCTGTAGACATTAACACGGCTGAGGTAGTAGGAAAGGACGACGAACACTACGCTAGGATCCCGACCCGCCTTGGGGAGGTTCAGCATTGGAAGTCGTTAGCAGAGAGTTCGCAGAGGAAGTATTCAAAGAGGTGGAGGGGGAACAGGAGGATTCTGCGTAGGATCCGTTCTTTTCATCTAAAGGCTAAGATAATGATGGAGGATTTCGCCAGGAAGGTTGGGAAGTGGGTAGTTGAAGAGGCTGAGAGGTTTGGTGCCAACGTCGTTAAGCTGGAGAGTCTTAAGGACCTCATCAAGGACGTGGATAAGCTAACGAAGGAGTTCCGCGATAAGCTCTACTTAATGCAACACCGTCGTTTGCAGTCTGGATCGTTTGGCAGGCTAGGAAGCGTGATGGTTGAGTTCGTTAATCCCATATTCTTCTGTTTCATGCCCAAAATGCGGTAGGAAAACGAGGGAGGTCTCCCATCGTTGGTTTAAGTGCTCATGTGGTTATGAGAACGATAGGGACGTTATCGCGATCGTGAATCTAAACGGGAGGGGGTCTCCGACCCCCTCGTCTGCCCCTCAAATGTAGCCCCGAACCGATGAGGGGAACCCCCGCCAGCGGGGAGGAAGTCAGTTCGGACGGGAAACAGATCCTGAAATGTAGCGAGAACGTTTAAGGACATTTGGAATACTATATTACGAACACTAGATGGATCTACTAGACCTGGAGATCCTGAGTCTGCTAGCTCTGAGCGAGCTCTCAGGTGCTGAATTGTCTGAGATGACGGAAGCCGGGGAGAAGAGAGTTAAGGTCTCGCTTAGGAGATTAGAGCACAGAGGCTTAATTTATCGTAAAGCCTTCACCGCAGGCGATGTTGTCTTCGCCATTACTGAGGACGGCTTGGAAAGCCTAGCTAGGGATTACAGGAGGATTAGGGACCTGTTATCGAGGATTGAGGAGGGGGTTTGCCTCAGGATGGAGTGTTAAGAACAGTCAAGCCTCGACGCTTAACTGATTTCCTCCCCACTCTGGTTCCAAGGGGTTCATGGCCCACACCATGGGGGGTTACATACCTCACTTGGTGAGCAGTTGAGTGGATCAGAGGTCCACTGTCACTTGAATTCCGGATCCAGAAGAGAGAAGGGGGATCCATCATAGAGGGAAGGCGATGTCGGTTGCTCCTCCCGTAGTCCCATTTCCCTAGTCGAGCTGGGGAGGGGCGTCGTTGGCTTCACCAATAGAACTTCTGAGTGAGAGTACTTAAATTATCATCCCCGCCCTGGAAGGGCTAGACTTTCGTTAGTTTGTAATGTTACAGACACGGCGTGATTCCGATCGTGAACCTCAAGAGATGAGAGACCCTCCGGCTGCCCTCACGAGCAATCCGAACCCATGAGGGGGAACCTCAGGACGAGTGAGTGGTCAGTCCAAGTAGAATTCGAATAAGTTTATAATTTAAGCGATGCAGTTTCAAGGGATGCAGGAGATTCGGGTCACACCGCGCAGGTTACTAGATAGGGTTAACCTACTCGATGCCTTAGTCGTCAGCGGGATCGCCTTAGTAGCTGCTGTAATAAGGGCCTTGAGCGTCAACTACCCACTTTCAGTGGGCGAGTTCGACCCTTGGTATATACTCTACAACAGCATCCTGATATCTAATGCTCACGGTAACTGGTATGCAGTGCCACCCGATGTTCATGCCTGGTACCCCTGGGGCTTCTTCATAGAGCTGGGCAATACACTGGGCTTGCCCCTAATAGTCTCCCTCCTTTCCCTGCCCTTCTACTCCACCTTTGGAGCCAACGCTGTCTACACTGTATCTCTCTTCCTCGACTTCGCCTTAGAGGCCTTTGCGGTTTTGGCCGCTTTCTTGGCGACGTCCAGACTAACGAACAGGGTGGGTGGATACGTGGGAGCCCTCCTCATAGCTGCCTCTCCCTCCCTGACGGGGAAGAACCTAGTGGGGGGAATGCCTAAGCCCACGTGGGGAGGAATGCTAATACTTTTCGCCTTATACTTCCTATATGAGGCGATAGAGAGGAGGAAAGCGATACTAGGAGTTCCAGCCGGGATCATGATCTTCCTGGCTGACATAACCTGGGGAGGCAACGTTTACATAGCCCTTACCTTAGGTGGAGCCGCCATACTGATGGTCTTCCTGGGGAAGAACAGCGAAGCCGCTGCTAATGCCTTAACAGTTGCCGCGGTGACCTCAGGCGTCCTGGTCTCCATATCCCCTAACTCCATTGGCTTCCTCTCAGGGACAACCCATGGATTGGGGCTTCTGATTATATCCCTTATTCTCTATCTCGAGATATACGTGAGGAGGATAATGCCTAAGGAGCTGTCGGAAGCAGTGCCCATAATGATAGCTGCAGTTGCCCTAGCGGTGGTGGGAGTAGCCTTGATAGGGCTCATAGTGCTGACTAAGAGCTCAGTCATACCCTCCAGGTATTTCGCCATAATCAACCCGTTTTACCAGGTCACGGTCCCCATAGATGTGACAGTGGCTGAATACATTCCGCAGTCCATAAACGGGCTCTTCACGGAGTTCGGGACAGCGCTTTTACTCTTCATTCCAGGCATATACTACCTCCTCAAGAAGGCTGACTTGCCTTCACTCTGGCTCTTGGTTCTAGGGATCGTGGCCCTTTATGGAACTTCCGCTCAACCCTATCTATACAACTACACTGCAATAGTGGCAGCGGCCGTAGGAGGAGTGGGAGCTGGATACATATTTGAGAGGATAGTGTCCTTCAAGTCTCAGATAAGGAGCAAAGTGTTAATGGGGACCCTGTTCATGGGCATAGTGGTGATCTCCCTGGCTGCTGATGCAGCCTTAACCGTTGCAGAGTCTAACGCGCCCAATCCGATAATAACATCCTCCAGTCCCTACACGATCCCCAATTACTCATGGCTAAGCGCAATAAACTGGATTAGGCAGAACACTCCAACTAATTCAGTGATCTTCTCCTGGTGGGACTACGGCTACTGGATAGAGGTCATAGGGAATAGAACAGTGATCGATGAGAACAACACTCTCAATGGCACTCAAATAAAGCTCATGGCTGAGATGTTCCTGAACAATGAGAGCTTCGCAGCTAACGTGTTGGAGAAATACTATCATCTATACCCTTACGGCAGCCCCAACTACACTAGGCCTGTCTACTTCGTTGCATATGACGCTTACACCTTAGTGATCAATGGGACTAGGACGGTGGCCTACTTAGGTTACCCACCAAACTTAGGTGGGACCTTCCTCGGCATAACAACCTCCTTCGGGGACATAAACAAGGCACTGGGCGCAATGGTCACCATAGCCAGATACAACGAGAGTCAATACGTTAATTTCACCTACGTGGAGAACTTGGTGAAGACCATAGAGTCCATAGTTAACACTTCCCCCTCCTTCGCCTCCAATGCACAGGCATTGCTCAATCAGATCTCCCAGGGGGCTACTTTCGCCTGGACTCCCAAGGCCTATAACTCGCTCATAATCCAAATGTTCATAGAGGCTCTTCAATCCCAAGGTTACACGGTGGCTAAACCCTTCACTGATCCGTCCAAGGCCTTTTCTTCCCAAAATCAGGTACCAGACGTGATCATGGAATACTTCCAGCCAGTGTATGTGTCACAGCAGGCCTTCCCTCTTACAGTGCCAATGGGACAGGGGGCCTATTACGTCTCTGGGATAATAACAGTGGTCTATCAATTCGTCCAGCCCGGCCACTTGGTGCAGCCAGTTCCGGGGGCGGAACTGTAACATATTTTTAAGGAATGTAAGGGAAGTTATCTCATGTGAGGACCAAGATCCTAGTCTTGGCGGTTACACTATCCATGATCACTACAGGAGTCTTCGCCTACTCCCTCATATCCACTGAGCTCCCGAGCCCAAGTGTTAATACAAGTGTTAATAATAGACCAATCAATTCCACTAGCATCACCGGGACCAGTCTTAACTCTAGGTCCTTCACTCTGACCCAGGTCAACCATTACGTTTACGTTTACGAGGAGAGGGGACAACTCCACATTAAGGGGGGAGAATACGTGATCTCGCTTCACCTGTCCAGCAGAGCTGTGGTGGCAGCTAAGGTGCTTATTCTCTTAATTAAGAAAGACGAAGGGACCAAAAGTGGAGAGACAAGGGCTGTCCTGCTCACTAAGGGTAGCCCACAGCAGAGCCTCTCCCTAGGAGAGGGGGAGTATAGGGTGCTCATACTTTTCAACATCACGTCCTCCTCGCCACTTACCCAGAGTGAGCTTAACTCCTCCGTTCAAGTCTCCATCTCAGGGTAGATCCTAAGGGCTTCGGGAGGTAAGGGAAACTTTTTGGGACGAGGTATATTACACCATCCGAGGCTCTTATCTCCTGGGCTATCCCCAGGATCACAGCCAATCCAGCCAATGCGCATAGAACAGAGTCCAAATGATCCTTAGGCTTGACTGGACTCAGGCCCAAATTCCTCATTGAGGAGGTTGGATGGGTCTCCACTGTCCTCAAGCCCTCAGCTATGAGTATAGCACGATCCACGAGTCCTCTCATCCACGATGGGGGCAGGACCCTGTATCCTGCCCTCATCATTTCCCTGTCCACTTGTCTGTGACCCGAAGAGTGAGACAGGGGGGAGTCCACTGCGACTATCTGGGCTCCTCTACACTCCTCTAGGATCTTCTCCACCCCCTCCACGTCGATCACTGTAATCTCCTCTCCCTCCAGTAAGGCTATGGAAGACCTCCTCCTCACCGCCAGATCCACGCCGCAAATGATTTTACTCCGCCTCCCCTCGATCTCCAAGTGAGGACGCCTTTAATTCTGATCAACTATAAGGCCTACGAGACCTCGGTGGGCGAAAAAGGTCTCCAGATAGCTAAGAAAGCGGAGAAGGTGTCAAGGGAGACGGGAGTTGAGATAGCTTTGGCGGTGCCGGCCACAATGATCCACAGGGTATCGCACGAGGTTAGTATTCCAGTTTACGCGGAACACGTGGACCCTGATGAGGGTCCTCACACAGGCAATGTCACGGTTGAAATGATAAGGGAAGCCGGGGCTAAGGGTTCGCTTCTGAACCACAGTGAGAGGAGAATCACACTAGATCACCTTTATAGGACTTTGGAGAGGCTCAGGGCTTCAGGCCTCGAATCGATAGTCTGCGTCAGTGAGATCAGGGCCTTGAGGGCAGTGGGAGTCCTTAACCCCACAGCGATCCTAATTGAACCACCCGAGCTAATAGGAACGGGAAGGGCGGTGTCTAAGGAGAGGCCGGAGCTAATACTGGAAGCGGTGAGGGAGGTGAGAACCCTGGGAGAAGAAAGTCTAATAGTCGGAGCTGGAGTGACGAGTGGAGAAGACGTCCTCAAGGCGCTCCAGTTGGGGGCTAACGGAGTTGGCCTTTCCTCAGCCCTGATGCTGTCCAAGGATCCAGAGGCGAAGTTCAGGGAGTTAGCGTGGGGAGTGCTCAGGTTCCTGGGTGAGAGTAGACTTTGAGAGTCCTTAAGCCTCACCAGGAGCCAGGCCAAGTCCTCGAGAGATCAATCGTTAGAGCGGAATTGCTAGGTGTAGAGGAAGTGAGGATGGGTAGTGAATTTCCCTAAGCTATACGTATCTCTAGGTCCTCAGGAGTCCTAGGGAGAAGGGCAACGCAGGGTGGAGTAACGGGATCTAGACTGACCTATCATGATTGGGTGAAGCATCGGGCGTAGAAGCCCATCAGCCGTGAGATGATGAGGGCGAAGCATCGAACCTGACTGGGGACAGCTGGGTAATTCTCCAGGGTGCAGGGTCCAGAGTGAGATGACGAGAGTCTGGGCTGAGCGTTTAGTCCCCTACGCTGCTCCCATGCGGTTAACATACTACTCCGAAGACTCCAAGATCCTCTCGAATCGCTCCTCATACTTCAGCATGACCTCCTCTACTTCTCTCTGCGCCTCTTCGTAAAGCTCTATGAGTCTCTTCAAGCGCGGCGAAATTATCGAGCCACCCCTCCCTGCTCCACCCTTGCGCATCTCGACTCCACCTAGGGTGAACTCTATCCTCTTCATATACTCCCACGCGAACTTATAGGACATCCCGAGTTCCCTAGCAGCTGCAGCTATGGAGCCGGTCCTCTCCACCTCCTTAAGCAGCATTATTCCCCCTTTGCCTAACGCTGGCTTACCCTCCACCTCGATCCAGATCTTTCCTCTGAGCTTAACTCGCATATGAAGAGGTAACGATACGGAGTTATAAAGGAGTAGAAAGGATCAAGTTATTAATTACGGGGTTAAACCCCTCATGGGTCCCCTTGAGGCTTTCCCACAGGCGTGTCGCTACGCTTCGAATCAGGCAGAGTTCGTCCATAATTGGCGACACCATGCAGAGGTAAGGAGATCTCCCCATGCAATGAAGAGGAGCATAGCTGGAAAGCCCAAACGACTTCCCAGTCTGTGAGTATTGGTCGCTCTTCCTTTCTCTCCCTATTCAATGTTCTGGCCCCGAGAGTTTCGGGACTTTCCCTCAATCTAACCTGTGGAGAACTGAGAACCTTATCGCCCTGCTCCAGTAGTAATCTCTCCACTTCCTTAGCCTGGACCCCGGAGGACTTCCATTTAGTGGCCTTAACTGCCCCAGTAGCTTGGGCCCGGAGCAAGACCTCTGCGAAAACCTCAGCGGGTGAGTGATCTACTTCCCAACCATTAAGGAGGCTGTATATCAGGGCGGAAGTGAAAGCGTCGCCCGCTCCTGTGGAATTGACCTCCCCTACAGCGAAAGCGGGTTGGAATAACTTCATCCTCTTAGTCTGACGTCTCCCAGCCCTGGAAGGGTTCCCTTCCAAGGCGTTCATCGTTCCCCTCATTGGTTCGGGACTACACCCCTGGTGGGCAGTCGGGGGCGCCAGAACTTCCCCCAGTGGAGGGGACTTCCATCCGTGAAGTCCACTCCCTTAAGGGGAAAGGGAGGTGATGGTTGCCCCTCCCGCAGTCCCATTTCCCTAGTCGAGCTGGGGAGGAGCGTCGTTATCATCAGTAAAAATCGTCTCGACGAAGGGGTATTTAAAATGAGGGGCTGTCCATGCCGCTGGAGGCTTTCCGCCCCCTCAACCCCCAGTTTCTGTAAAGTGTGGCGCCCCCCTTGCCTTCTGTCAGGAAAAGAGCGGAGATCTTAGAATCCTAATCCTTAAGGATCTCGCTCGCTGCTTGATCCCTTAGTTTAAGGCCTGTCAAACTCCTCGCCTCATCTACAATTGCAATGCACTACCTCAGCTTCCTTCACTGCTTGAAGTATGGTAGGAACCTTCCCCCCAGAGAGACTGAAGTCGACCACTGTGTCCACACCATGAGCTTGCGCTATCTTCAGGAGGTCTCCAGCACGAGCGTCCACCTCTCCTGTTACGCCCAGTGCTAGGTAGAGCACCTCAGGCATGACCCGGTCATAGATGTCAAGCACGTCCTTGAAACCCAAGGACTCGTTAGCTCCATGGAAGGACAGGAACCTCCTGTCCTCTCCCGCTCTGACCAACACTATTTTAGTCCCTGTTGGGATCTCAGCCCTCATGAAATGGGTTCTGATTCCCTTAGATTCCAATTCACTCTCCAATAAATTACCCAGAGGATCTCGACCCACAGCAGAGACCACGTGGATTTTCCCTGGATCCGCCCTAATCCAACCAAGTTCAAGGAGACGTTAACTGCGTGCCCTCCAGGGCTGACAAACAGATCCTCCAGCTGGGATGCCTCTCCAGGTTCAGGGATCCTCTGGAAATGGGCCCCGATCACGTCGATCACGGAGAGTCCTACAATTAGAAGCCTCTTAAAGCCTAGTCCCCTCCTAACTCTTCAGTGGTCTCCCCAGTTAACTCCTTCAGGGCCCTCTCAGCGGTCCAGCCCTAGTGGAGCAACCCCCTCAAGGCCCTGGTCATCAGCTCCGAATCCCTGTATCCCCATACGTTCTTGCCGAACGCCAATCCAGCCCCTCCCGCCTTAATTGATCCCTCCACCACGTTTAATAATACTCTCTCCGGATTGGTCTTGGGACCTCCCATTATCACCACAGGAACGGGACAGGAGCTGACGACTGTCCTGAAAAAGCTCTGATCGCCAGTGTAGGGCACTTTAACTAGGTCCCCTCCTACTTCAGCCCCTATTCTGGCTGCCTGCCTCACCTTGTCCTCATCGTAGATCACGTTCCCTTCTTCGTCAGTTGGGATCACCTCTATGAGGTAGGGCATGCCCGTTTCCTCAGACTCCCTCGCCACTCTCCTCAACCTAATTAGCTGCTCTTCTGGCAAGGGTACGCGCCCGAAGTAAGTGGTCTTCACGGCCTCTGCTCCCATCTTGGAGGCTACTAATACATCGGCCTCCTCGAATACCGTGGCTATTAGGGCCGTGGAGGCTGGGATGGAATCAGAGACGTTATGAATCACGCCCACGGAAAGCATGAGGGCGTCAGCCCCTCCCCTGCAGACAGAGGTTATAGCCCCACCTAAGTCCTCTATCCCGCTCAGGGGACCCATGGTGATACCGTGATCCATGACCACTATGAGGGTCCTTCCTCCCCCGAGTATCCTAGACATCCTCCTCTTGCCTAACTCCTCGAGATCAGATTGCGGAGAATAATAAGGGTTCCTTGCGTCTCGCGGGGTAACTTCAGGCTGAAAGCGGAATTTCTTCTATAGAGGATCTTGAGGGAACGGATCAAGCCTTATTATGGCTCTAGGTTCAAATTAACCCATGTCGAGCTGTGAGTTCTTTCGGGTTCTGGAGAGGCTGAGCCTCGGCGAAAAACCCTTCGTCGTAGTGTCGGTAACTACTAACTCAGGTCACTTCAGGGACGTAGTAGTGGACGGAAGACCGTTATTGAGCAAGCTGAGTGGGGAAATCATGCCTGTCGTTGAGGAGGCTCTGAGGTCGGGTAGAGCCTCAAAGGTGATAAGGGATGTCCAGGTGGAGGCGGAGTTGGTTTACCCGAGGCCCTCGATAGTGGTGGTGGGATCCGGAATGGTAGCCAAAGCGTTGGTAAAACTAGCCTCAGCTATGGGCTGGTTCGTGGCGGCTGTGGGTAATGGTGATCTCGACGAACAGGAAATGCAGGGAGCATCGTTCGTATCAAACAGTGTCGAGACCCTTAAGTCCTTGGTGTCAGTTAATTCGATTGTGGTGATTGCCAATGAGGGAGGGAAACCCTACGACTCAGAGGCCACCTATGTGGCCCTAAAGGCCAGGGCCAGGTTCGTAGGACTCATGGCGAGTAAGAGGAGAGCCGCAGCCGTAATGGCCAAGGTTGTGAATAGGGGCATTTCCTTAGAGGAGCTTAAATCCTTGAGATCGCCCGTTGGGCTGGACATAGGCTCGGTGACAGCGGAGGAGATAGCTCTCAGTATACTCTCCCAAATAGTGAAAGAAATTCGAGGAGGGACGGGAAGACCGCTGATGGAGATCAAGGATCCCTACGTAATACTCAACGAAGCCCTAAGGGGGGAGATAGCTGAGCAGTGCTCCTTCATGCCCATTAGCCTCTCTCAATCCAGCTCCCAATGAATCTACCCAGGAGGAACTGAATGGATGTATTCATTGTGCGAGACAAACTATCATTATACCGGATTTCATGCTGAGACGTGGAGAAGAGCCTTTATCTTCTCGGGGGGCTTGGGGGGCGTAAGACCCTCCCTAGGGGATGGACAGCCCCAATTTAAATATTAACTTGGTAGGCAATACATCAATGCCCACTGTAGGGTTCCGCTTCCGCGTTCACGTGAGTGAACGTTGGGGGCGTTAAGGTAGTTGAAGTTAGCCTCGGAGCTGTATAACAACCTGCGTTGGGCAGACGTCTATTTCTATGACAGAGATGGAAAAGGGTTAACTTAAACTGAGTTGAGACAGTTGGCCCCTGAGGAAGCAGGGCGAGGAGTAACAGGCCGTGCACTCCCAGGTAGTCTGACAGGTCGCTGACCGTTACCACGGGGCCGGGGAGAGGTCCCTCCAGGGATTAGGGCAGTTCCCCAGGGAGGAGAAGGTTCACAGATGTTATTCCCTTGCGTACCCGCAGAGCGGTTGGAAGGTCCTGAAGGTTGAGGAGATCGGAACCGAGAGTGAGAACAAGAAGAGGACGATGATGTCTCGAGTTGAGGAGGGTGCACAGATCGCTCTCCAGGAAACACTTCCTTTCCGAGAACCGGGTTAAGGCGAAGGTCAAGCTCGCCAAGGCGTATGAGCACCTGAGGAACCTGAGGAGGGACCTTTACATGAAGCTGGGTGAGTGGTCTGCGGAGAACTACGACCTCCTCGTGATCGAGGACATTCACGTGGAACAACTGGTGGGTAGGGCATACAGGAAGCTCAGGACGGGCCCCGCGACGTGACTTTCTACGAACTCAAGACGATCCTGAAGTACCTGGAGAAGTACGGGAAGGGAGTTCCTGGTCGACCCTGCCTTCACCCCCAAGGCCTGTGCTGAGTGCGGCCACGTGAAGGGGGAGTTAACGTTGCAGGATAGGATCTTCGCCTGCCAATGGGTTGGGTAGCTGATCGCGACTACAATGCTTCTCTAAACATTCTCAGGAAATCAGGGCTGGAACGGCCCGTTGCGCCTGTGGAGCCCTCTACCCTTGGGCAAGATGGGGGCCTTGAATCAGGAAGCCCTGCCCGTAAGGGTAGGGTAGTTCAAGGTCGACTCAGCATGGTCTATCTACAAATACAGGCTAGGTTGATTCAATTGTTAATAGCCTCCCTCCTCTAGGAAACTGAAGGTAATAGTGGACCTTTAGGTGATCGCAATAGACATATTTATTGAGTAACCTCATAAAGGGTGTGAGTTTTGTCCTGGCTATAGATGAAGGTACAACTAACGTTAAGGCAGTACTTTTCGATAAACAAGGTAAACCCACGGCGATCTCCAGGAGGGAAGTGAGGCAGATACTCCCCTCCCCAGGATGGGTGGAACAGGACCCTGAGGAGATCTGGACTGCAGTCCTCGAGGCCGTTAGAGACGTTCTTCAAATAGCTAAGACGGATCCCTCCTCAATCGCGGCTATAGGGATCACCAACCAAAGGGAGACCACGATCCTTTGGGACGTCAGGTCAGGAAAACCTGTGTATAACGCAATAGTGTGGCAGGACAGGAGGACTTGGAAGTTCACTGACTGGCTCAAGGCGAGCTACGGGGATTTAATAAGGGCCAGGACGGGTCTGGTCCCTGACCCCTACTTCAGCGCCTCTAAGGTGAAGTGGATAATGGATAACATTCCTGGCGTATTGGAGAAAGCTAAGAAGGGGGAGGTTAAGTTCGGCACAGTGGACTCCTTCCTCATTTGGAGGTTAACCGAAGGGAGACTTCACTTGACGGACTACAGTAATGCCTCGAGGACGATGATGTTCAACATAGCGAAGTTGGAATGGGATGAGGAAGTGTTGGACTTAATCAAATTGCCTCAGGATGTCCTCCCAGAGGTTAAGCCTTCCAGTGAGGTCTATGGTCAGGCTTCCATTTTCGGGGTCGAGGTGCCTATTAGCGGCGACGCTGGGGACCAACAGGCAGCCCTATTCGGGCAGACAGGGTTCACCAAGGGGGACGTTAAGTGCACATATGGGACCGGGACTTTCCTACTCATGAATACGGGCGAGGATCTGATCAAGACGGAGGACCTACTCACCACTGTCGCATGGGGATTGAGAAGAGGGTCAGTGAGTTATGCGTTAGAAGGAAGTGTCTTCGCTTCAGGTTCAGCGCTCAGGTGGTTCATAGAAAGGCTCGGCCTATTCTCCAGCGAGAGTGAATTGGAGGAATTGGCCAAGTCCGTCCCAAATACAGAGGGAACCTACTTCGTTCCTGCATTGACAGGCCTGGGAACACCCTACTGGGATCCAACGGCCAGGGGACTCATCATAGGACTCACTACCTCCACTACCAAAGCTCATGTGGCTAGGGCTGCATTAGAGTCCATCGCGTTCCAGGTCAAAGACGTAGTTGAGGCCATGAAGAGGGGATCGGGCTCGGAGGTTAAGGAGGTCAAGGTCGACGGCGGGTTAGTGGCCAGTGAATTCCTCATGAAGTTCCAGGCCGATATTTTAGATGCTGTAGTGGAGGTCCCGGAGGTTACTGAAACCACATCGAGGGGAGCGGCTTTCTTAGCGGGATTGGCTACTGGTTTTTACGGGTCTACCTCAGATCTCAAGGCCATGTGGAGGGTCTCGCGTATATTTAAGCCCACCATGACGAAGGAAGAAAGGATGAAATCGTATGAGGGGTGGAGGAAGGCGGTGAGCAGGTCTCTCAACTGGGAACGATCATAGGTCACCAGAAAGCCCTATCTCCCAATCCGTCCACCTCCTTATGACCTATGGACTTGAGCTACATGGACCAGGTTAGATCCTTTAGGACGTGAGCCCTGCCTTCCCTTTGATCCGCCCTATAAGGATTTATAGTTTCAGGGGATCTCTATGACGTGAAGTTCGACGTAATCGTCGTGGGAGCAGGTGCCACAGGTCTCTTCACGACGCTGGACCTTTCGCTGAGGGGTGTAAATGTCTGCCTAGTGGAGAGGGGGTTCATAGGTTCAGGCACTTCAGGTCGTTTCCATGGTCTCCTCCACAGTGGGGCTAGGTACGCAGTAAATGATCCAGAAGCAGCCAGGGAATGCGCATTGGAGAATGAAGTTGTATCCAAGATCGCACCCCACGCGGTCAGGGATACAGGGGGTCTCTTCCTAGCTTTGACTGAGGAAGAGGTAGAGTACTACGAGAAGTTAACGAAGGCTTTGGGAGCACTGGGAATTGTGTGGAGGGACGTAAGTAACGAGGAGCTCAGGATCATGGAACCAAACGTTAACCCGAAGGTGTTGAGAGCCATCTTGGTCCAGGACAAGGTGGTGAGAGGTTTAGAACTCCTAACTTCCATTGCCCTCTCGGCTCTTAAGGCAGGTGCTAGGATCATGGCTAAGACTAAGGTGGTGGGCTTCTTAAGGGAGGGGGGAGGCATTAAGGGAGTTAAGCTCTTCAGGGAGCGGACGGGGTCAACAGAAGAGATCCAAGGTGACCTCGTGGTGAACGCCGCTGGACCTTGGGCGGGGGAAGTGGCGAGAATGGCCGGAGCTGAGGTAGAGGTCATTCCCACAGCAGGGGTCATGGCAGTGGCCAGAATTAAGCTAACGTCGAAGGTGATCAATAGGATGAGACCACCCAGCGACGGTGATATCCTGGTGCCTTACGCAGAGGACGCTTATATTGCAGGAACCACAGCGGTGATAACTGAGGACCCAGATCAGGTCGCCGTATCCCAGGAGGATTTAGATCTACTTTTGACCGAGGGGAGTCAAATGGTTCCCAAACTGAGGGAAGTGGGGTTCCACAGGGCTTATGCCTCAGTGAGGCCATTAATCAAAAGCGGAGATGAGGGGGGAAGAGGACTGAGCAGGACCTTCGAGCTCTTCGATCATGAAAGCGAAGGTGTTCATGGGTTGATCACTGTGGCAGGAGGGAAGTTCACTACCTCCAGGCTAATAGGGGAAAAGGTAGCTGACCTGGTTTCGAGTAAGCTGGGGATCAGGGCGGGTAGTAAGACATCGAGGATCCCTCTTCTTCCACCTTCACTGGAGGAGATCAAGGCAGCTGCTAGGAACAGGGGAGAGGAGTGGATACTGTCCTCCTTGGAGGGTGTGGACTCGGAGAGGTTCTTCGGGGCGGCCACTGCTTTCTACCTCAACTCCCTACTGGGGGTGTAAGGATTGGATATCTCTGGTGTTTTCGACGTGCGATTTGATCCGGAGACGGCATTAAGGAGGCTAACTGACGTGAAGGAGGTTTCCTCTTGTTTACCGAACTTGACTGAGCTACAGGTCTTTAGCGAATCCGAGTTCACGGCCTCATTTAAGTTGGATGTGAGTCGCTATGCCAAGGAAGTGAGTGTGGGGGAATTAGCTAGGTTAACTGCCAGAATGAGGTTCAGGTTCCTCAGAAGGGATTTAGAGGCTGTGGTACTTGAGGGTAATGGGCGGGTCATGGGGAGTGGAATTAAGATAACGCTCGACTTCAATATCTCACCTGAGAGTCCAGGCTCACGTGTAAAGTGGAAGGCCTCACTGGATTTGGGCTTAATTCTTAGGCTCCTAGGTTCAAACATAGTGGAGAAGGCCTCCAGGGAAATGGCAAGAGAAGTAGTAGAGTGTATATCCTCAAAGATGCTTTAGCTCGCCCACCCGTGAAAAACTGTAAACGCTGATCAAAAACAGGCCTTGAGCCCTTGAAGGGTTAATATTAAGTGTGGTCATCAATCCTCAACTACCCTATCTCGGCCCTGACGCTGGAGAATTCCTCCTTATCAAAACCGCTGAGATTATACTGCCGTTGGGTATAAGGATGAAGTTCTTTCCATCCTCTGTCTGAAGAATGGTGTAGAGTATGCCGATCTCAACCACGTTACCTGATTGACCAGTTATGGTGAGGAAGTCACCGGGCCTGAAGGGCCTCACCAAGAGCAGAAACACTCCAGCCACTGCCTGAGATAGGACTTGCTAAGTGGCGAAACCCACAACCAACCCCGCGAAGGACCCCGCGGTCAAGGCAGCTGCCGGGCTTATGTTGAATACCGAGGTCAATGTCACTAAGATCACCGCTATCCCCGCAATCTTCACTACCAGTTTCAAGAAGTTGGCGTTGGCCCTACCCATCCTCTCGTAACCTAAGTCGTAAACCACACTGGAAAGCGACGAAACGATCAGGTAACCCAGAATCACTACGACTACAGCGTTAATGTAAGGCGTATAGATCTCTAACTTCACCGAGAGGGCTGAAGAGAGGTAACCTAAAGCCACAGGGACAGAGAGTAATACAATGCCGGTTACCACTACGAGTGCGACTACCTTACCCACATCCCTGCTTACTGCGGGCTTCTTCGCAGAGACCATAGGTCCCCTTTGTCCTCGGCCTAAAAAGTTTAGTTACGATTTATATTCTCTGGGGGTCTGGGGGAGGGGGAAGGACCCCTTCCGTGAGGGTGAGGATGGACAGTCATCCAAGGTTTAAATAACGCTTCCTCCAAGGCATATCAATGCCAGACGCGGGGTTCTGCTTCCGTGCTTACGCGGACGAACGTTGAGGGCGTTGAGGTAGTTGAGGTTGGCGTGCGAACTGTATAACGC
>Ga0208548_100087_pt1 | contig 44983 bp, 46 predicted proteins | sample ECH_Chost_MetaG_FD_187133 | JGI IMG/M metagenome (GOLD analysis project Ga0208548, IMG submission 187133) | Hot spring microbial mat communities from Yellowstone National Park, Wyoming, USA - ECH_C host_MetaG (SPAdes) (version 2) | ecosystem: Environmental > Aquatic > Thermal springs > Hot... | reverse complement strand
TCTGCTGAAATAAAGCAGCTAGCCGAAGAAGTCAAGATGTTAAGAAATGAAGTTGAAGAGCTGAAGAAGAGAATCGGCAATAAAGAAGTGGTATGAATTGGAAGAAGAGGGATGGCTTTTAGACGTATACATAACAAAGCATAACACAGCTGTATTATGGATTAAGCTTCAAAATGGAAAAGCCATAAGGCTGCTTGACAGATATATGCCTACTTTCTATGTCAGAGCTAAAGGGTGGGGAGAAGAATGGGAGCTGAGTAGATTGCTGTCGGAGAGTCAAGCTGTAAATTCTGTGTACAGCGAAGAGAAATACATCTCACTTTCTTCTCAGAAAAAAGAGAGGCTGCTCAGGGTTGAGGCTGCCGGGTTGAAAGAATACAGAAATCTGGTTAGAGGACTTGAAAGGAGTCAGCTTGTTGCTGAGCTGTATGATACTGATTTGAGGCATGTCCAGAAGTATCTTTTCACAAGACTGGGTATAGAGCCAACAAGTAAAGTTAGGTTAGGCTATGATGGGGATAAGCTGATATGGATGAGCAAGATTGATGATGATAATGATAATTCCCCGCCTTTTTCTCTTGCAAGGGTTGAATATGAGAAAGAAGGAATGGAGAGAATAAGGTATATCGACTCATTTGGTGTTGATGAAATAAGCGGAAAAGATATTGCTCATCAGTTGCATAATATTTTTGAAGAAAGGGACCCTGACATAATAATAGTTCCAAAGTGTGATAAGATAGGCTTTCCCCTGATAAAAAATCTTCTCGATTCTGACAATTTGAACATAGCCAGATATTATAATGATGCGGAGCAGGTTAGCCTGCAGGGCTCATGGGGAGGAAGGATATTCATAGGCGAGAGCATGATAGGGCATGCTGCTGAGCTCTGGGGTATTGCTGGGATGGTTGAAAGAGCAAGATTCAGCTTTCTCCCTCTTGGCTTATCAGCCAGATGGTTGAGCAACAAGAGCATAGATTCGAGAAACTGCTTTGAGCTAATGAAAATGGGTTATGCTATACCGAAGCAGGGATACTTTGAGCAGGCAAGGGAGCTTGGAGAATTGCTAGAGAGAGACAGAGGGGGAATAACCATAACTCCTTTATCAGGTATGCTGCACCATAATGTTGCTGCACTTGATTTTGATTCTCAATACCCTAACATAATTCTTAGAGGAAATCTGAGCTATGAGAGGCCTGAAGGTAGCAGCTCTGATAGCATGGGGCTAATATCAAAGGTGATAGAGCCATGGTTGAAGAAGAGGCTGGAGTTAAAGAAGGTTAAAAAAACGCTAGCTAGGGGAAGCGAAGAAAGGATTGTATGTGAGCAGAGAATAGATGCACTGAAGCTGATACTTGTAACTTCTTACGGAATATCTGGCTGCTGCTGGAACAGGTTTGGGAATGTGCTTACGTTTGAAGAGATAAACAAGAGGTCAAGGGATGCCATGCTGAAGGCGAAAAGAATTGCTGAAGAGAAAGGATATGATATAATTTACAGCGATGTAGATAGCCTTTTTGTCAGAAAGGATGGGGCTGAAAGAGGTGACTATGAGCATCTAGCTTCTATAATAGAAGCTGAGACCAACCTGCCTATGTCCCTTGATAAGCATTTCAGGTTCATAGCCTTTCCCAGGCTGAAAAGCGATTATTCATCATCTGCACTGAAAAGATACTTTGGAGTAACTTACGATGATGAAGTTGAGGCAAGGGGGATTGAGATGAGAAGAGATGATGTACCAGATTTCGTCAAAGAGTTTCAGAGAAACCTGATATTTTGTTTGATGCAATATGATAATTATGAAGATGTGTACAGCAAAGGCGTTGCCAAGGCAAGGGCACTTCTTGAGGAGACTATGAGAAGGGTTGCTGAAGGGGATATTCATCAGGAATCCCTTTTCATAGCTAAAACTCTGAGGAAATCAGCCTGGGAATACAGGAATAAAGTGGCTCATCTCTCTGCAGCAAAGCAGATACTTGCTAGGGGTAAGGTGATTGAGGCTGGAGATAAGGTAAGGTTCATAATAAAAGACGAAGATAACCCCAATCCACTTTGCAGAGTTAGCGTTGAAAAAGATGCGAGCTATGATAGAGCAGCATATTGCAGGATGGTTGCAGAGGCTGCTAAGATAGTCTTTGAAGCTGCAGGCTTGGCATTGCCGATAAACTCACCAAGAGAAGGAGCTACTCTGTTTGATTATGCGAAAAATCAACCCTGAAGGGCTTTTTCCTCTCTGTACTGCCATGTGAGGCTTGTAGCCTTGGTCTCAGGTAAATAGATGGTGGAAGCCAGACCTGCCAGAAGTGTAATTGCTGCAACTATGCTAAGCCAGAAGAAGCCATAGTTGTTGAATATAATAGGGATTGTAAAGGCTCCAGCAAAAGCCCCTAGCTTACCGCTAGCTGCAGCTATCCCTTGACCAGTAGCCCTAAGGCTTGTGGGAAACAGCTCAAGAGGGTATACGAACGTTGTTGAGTTCGGACCAAATTGAGTGAAAAAGTATGCCAAACCTAGCAAAAGCAAAAGAAGAAAAGATTGATGTGAACCCATGAATATGCCAAGCATTAAATAGAAAAATGCCATTGAGGCAAAGCCAAAGAGTTGAATCGGCTTTCTACCTATTCTGTCGACTGTGAATGTTGACAAAAGGTAACCCGGAAGTGCAAAGGCAGCAAAAAGCTCAGCTGATAGAGTCATCTTCTGCAACGTTGTTAATGAACCATATATGTTTACAAGTATTTCAGATATAGCTAGAGTTATGCCATAGAATGCAAAGTCCAAGAAAAACCATGCAAGAGATGAAAGAATTAGCCTTCTTCTCATATCAGGGTCTGAGAAGATCTTTACGTAATTTGGCTGTGCCTTCATTTCAGCCTCGTTCAGCTCTATTACTACATTCTTAAGCTCATCAGGAAGCTGGACAGGCTTGTTGGCAATTTCAGCAAGATATCTTGGAGTTTCTCCAAGCTTCCTCCTTGAATAAAATACGATTGCTGCTGGTATTGCCCCTATACCAAGTAGTATCCTCCATGCAGTATCAGCATTTACATGCTGAAGTACTGGAATTGCTATTAACGGACCGGCTATGAGGCCAGCTGCCTGCATCGTAAATACCATACCTACAAGCTTGCCTCTATCTTTTCGATTCGCAAACTCGCCCATTATTGTAGGACTGCTTGAATAATCTCCACCTATTCCAAAGCCAAGTATGAACCTTGAGATTAAGAGAATGATGAGGTTAGGGGAAAGAGCTGAAAGTATAGCTCCAGCTATCATCATTATCAATTCTATTCCATAGAACCTCTTTCTCCCCATAAGGTCTGATAGCTTTCCAAGCACTATTGCACCCAGAACAGAGCTTATGAATGCAGTTGAGACAAGCAGAGATTGCTCCAAAGTTGACAGCTTCCACAGTTGAGCTATTATGGAATTTGCCACGCCTATTATGAAGAGGTCGTATGCATCTGTCAAGAATCCAAGGCCTGTCACAACCATTATCTTGAGATGAGCCCTTGTAAGAGGTAACTCGTCGATAGATTGCACTTATAATTAACATTATTCTGTCATTATTATAATTATTCTCAACATGATATATGTATTCAATATTTTCTATGTATTTTATGTTGTTTAGCCAGATGTAATTATTCTGCTGATAGATTAAGCGTATATTCTCTATGCTTGGGTAGATTGATGGCTTGATTGACATTAAAATAGTAAATGCGAAAGTATTCGGCTACGATGAAGACGTTAATTGCATATGCATATCTGGAAAAAAGATAAGTTATGTTGGGAGTGATAAAGGCCAGCAGGCAAAGAAGATAACAGACATAGAAGGCAGACTGATTATACCTGGCTTCGTAGATTGTCATACCCATTTAATCAATCTGAGCAGCTCAACAGTTATGCTGCAAGGACTGGATAGGGATGAAGTAATAGAAAAGATGAAAGAGAGAGCCAAGAGTGAAAAGAAAAAAGTGGTAATGGGAAGGGGCTGGGATGAATCCCAATGGAAAGACAAGAGCTATCTTACAAGGGATGAAGTTGATTCTATACCAAAACCAGCAGTGCTGATAAGAGTAGATGGGCATATGGCAGTTGCAAACAGCAAGGCGCTTGAAATTCTTAAGATGGGTGATAGAAAAGACGGGATAATCAGGGAAGAGGAGATGAAGCTGATAAGGAAGCTCCAGTGGCAAAGTGATGAAGAAATAAGAAAATCTTTGGTAGATGCATTCAGAGAGTGCTTTTCACAGGGTATAACTTGTGTAAGGGATATAGTTGATAAGAGAACCTTTGATGTGTATGCAAGATTGATGAATGATGAATTGAAGCCTAAAGTAAGGTTGGTGGTTTATCATGACGAGTTTGAAGATTATATGGTTAATGAAAAAGAGTTCTGGGGTGTAAAAGTATTCATGGATGGTTCGATAGGGGCAAAGACAGCTGCAGTATCAGGATGGCCTGAAAAAAATCTCCTTATCAATAGAGAAGAGCTTAAAACGATAGCATCAAGGTTCTGGGAGAAAGATATACCTATAGCTGCCCATGCGATAGGGGATGTAGCAATAGAAACAGCAATTCAGGTGCTTTCCAGGAGAGAGGACTTAAGGAATACGGTTGAGCATTTTGAACTTGTTAGGGAAGAATTCCTTTCTGGTATGAAGAAGCTGATAGCATGCTGCCAGCCTAACTTTCTTCAATGGTCTGGTAAAGGAGGACTTTACGAGCAGAGACTTGGCAAAGAATGGTTGAGCAAGAACAATCCTTACAGACTGATAATAGATAAAGGGATAAAACTTGCTTTTGGCTCAGACTGCATGCCCTTAGGTCCAAGCTACGGGATTCATCTAGCTGTAAATTCTGAGCATGTAGTGCAGAGAATTAATATCGATGAAGCCATCAGTAGTTATACTGAGAGTGGAGCATACCTCTGTAAATTTGAAAGAAGATGCGGTGTTATTGTAAAGGGCATGGATGCTGATTTAGCAATATTCGATGCAGATTATCTAAAAAATACAAGAGATAAAAGGCCTTTTGCAACTCTGCTTGAAGGTAAAGTGGTCTATGGAAGTTTGCATGCAGGCTAATTCAGTTTACTGCCAGGCTCTTTTTTCTTAACACCATCAATATGGGTAAGGTTATGGCAAATAGAAGCCCAAACCCAATGCTACCAAAAGGAAACTCTGGTACACTGGAGCCTTTTACAAGTACAAAAGGTTCACATGCTGCAGTAGCGCCTGGATAACCATTTCCTCCTGTGTATTTGACTACGAACACGTAATTCCCTGGCTGCTGATTAGCAGTATTCCAAGCTGATGATTGATAGCTGCCTGCTTTTGTTACCTTTACAGGAGGCAAAGTTGCTATCAACATGCCTGTAGGCTTGCCGTTTGAGCAAGTGCCGCTGTAGATTGAAAATATTATGTAGCCTGAAGGTTGCACATTACCTCCGTTTGAAACTGTCAGGGTTGCTGTATCGTAGATGCTATCACCTATTATCACTGTTGTTGATGAAAGATTTGTTGTCAAAGTTGAATGCCAGGCAAATACAGTTACAGAATTCATGCTAAAAGCCAATATAGCTAAAATGGCCATACAAAGATAGAGCTTCTGCATAAAAAATGAATTATTCTATATTGTTTTTAAGAATTATGAATTAAGAGTTAATAAAAGTGTTCCTTGAAACTGTAACAGCCACAAAAGAGGAATAGAAAATCAAATTTCATAAGCAGTAACAAAAAATTAATTTGGAGTAAGTGTGCAAAATGAATATTACATACCGGTGATAAAACTGGACGAATGGATGCTATCATTGTTGAAAAGCTGAGCAAGGATTTCGGAAAAATCAGGGCTGTTGACTCTTTGAGTTTTAATGTGCCAAATGGGAAAGTGTTTGCCATTCTTGGACCAAACGGAGCAGGCAAGACAACCACTCTCAGAATTCTTGCCTGTATAATTTCTCCATCTTCTGGAGATGCATATGTTGCTGGGGCAAGCATTACGAAACAGCCTAGGAAGATTAGAATGATTACAGGTATAGTGACTGAAAACCCAGCTCTTTATGAGAGGCTTACTGCAGAAGAGAATCTTGAATTCTTTGCAAGAGCATATGGGGTGAATGATCCTTTAGAAAGAAAGAGAAGAATTAGGATGATGATGGAGGATTTTGACCTTTGGGAGAGAAGAAACGATAGGGTGGGAACCTTCTCTAAGGGAATGAAGCAGAAGCTCTCCTTCATAAGGGCGATGATACACCAGCCTCAGGTAATTTTGCTGGATGAACCTACATCAAGCCTTGACCCTTTATCATCTCATCAGGTCAGGGATTATATGATAAAGATGAAGAGAGACGGAAAAACTGTCATACTTTCTACACACAGGCTAGAAGATGTTGAAAAAGTCGCTGACATGGTTATGCTGATGTCAAAAGGTAGAGCTTTAGCATTTGGCTCTCCTGCACAACTGATTGAAGAAAGCAATAGCAAGAAAGCAGAAATTGAAGTGAAGAATTTCGAAAAGAAGTTTGAGAATGTTATCGAATCGATTGCTACTGTAAAAGAAGTAGTCAGTCAAGCAGAGTCATATCTGATAAAGATAGAAGTGAATGATTTCAACACAGATATCCCACAAATCGTAAGAAAGTTGGCAATTGAAGGAGCTGATATACTTTCTGTAAGGGGTGATTCAAGGAATCTGGAAGAAGTATACCTAAGGCTAATAGGTGATTCTGAATGAGCAGAATATCAGGCTTGTTTCTTAATGTGTATCTTGTATTTAAAAAGGATTGGACAGAGATTTCCAGAAATTGGCAAGTTCTAATACCTGTAATAGTCGTTCCTGTTTTCTTCTCGATGGTATTGCCAATAATAATATACCTTTTCCCTGTCAGTATCAGTTCACTTGGGCCCTTGCAGAATCTCTTCAATACACTTCCTGACTATGCTAAGCAGAGACTGCTGAACTTCAACCCAGCTCAGCTAGCCTTCTACATGGTGTCTGTCTTCTTCTTTGCCCCCTTTTTCCTTGTTATACCTTTAATAGCATCAAGCGTAATAGCTTCGGACAGCTTTGCAGGAGAAAAAGAGAGAAAGACGATAGAGTCCTTGCTTGCAACCCCGATTTCTGATTCTGAAATGTTCCTGGGGAAGATGCTTGTTTCCTTTTCTGCTGCAATGTTCTCTACACTTTCATCCTTTCTTGTATACACTTCTGTGGTTGATGTTCTGGCTTTAGGTATCTTTGGAAGGCCTATTCTGCCAGACCTCTCATGGATTATTTTAATTCTATTACTAGCTCCGGCTGTCAGCTTGGCAAGCGTGGGTTTGACTGTTACAATATCTGCAAAGGTCAAGGGCTTCAGGGAAGCACAGCAGATAAATGCAATACTGATAATCCCAATACTTATAGGTATATTCGGCGAATCATGGATAGCAGTCATACTTGGAGCTAAAGCGCTCATTTTGCTTACTCTCTTCTTTGTGCTGATTGATTGCGTTATGTTCTATGCTGGGGTAAAACTTTTCAAGAGAGAAGATATAATGGCCAAGATTTCCTGATTATTCTTCTCTCCACTTAAAAGCCATTACCGCTGCTATCGATAATATTAGGCAGATTACTAAAATTATTGCAAGGTCAATGAGTGCTGACCTTAGGTTGTCGTATACCATTGTTGCAGTTAGGCCATCTATTATGTAATAGAGGGGAAAGATGTGAGCTATTCTGGCAAGCCACGAAGGCATTATACTGAGTGGAAAGAAGGTTCCTGACAGGAACATCATGGGGAATGTGATTATGTTGCCTATCACTCCTGCCGATTCTATGCTCTTTGTAATAGTACCGACAAGCATTCCCAGTGAAACGAAGAGAAGTGAGCCAAAAATTACAAAAGGAAGGACCAATGGTGTTATCCTAACATTTGCTCCAAAGAGCAAAGTGCCCGTTGCTGTCATCAAAACAAAAGATATCATTGAAATAATAACGTACCAGATTATCTTCGATGTGAGCCATTCTCCCTTCGTAAGCGGAGTTAAAGATAGCTGCTTGAAGAATTTTGATTTCTTGTATTCAGCAGACAGGTTGACCATTGAGAACATGGGACTAGTAAGAACTGTAAAACCTATCAAGCCTGGGATGAGAAAGTCAATATAGCTGGGAGATGATTCGTTTACACTTTTTTGCACTATGGCTATGAAGTTTGATGAATTGGAGAGTTTTAGGTTGAATGCTTCAGCTACACTATTGACAACCCCTGTAGCTACTTGGGTTGAAGTATCTGCAGGATTGCTGTACATGATTATAACTGCTTTACCAGCTGAGTGAATAGAATATGTAAAATTGCTCGGAATCAGAATCCCCTGTGAGTAAGAATTTTTAAGAAGATAATCCGGAAAGACTGAACCTGAAGGGGCGATTATGACTTTTATAGCTCCTGACTGGTTTAAAGAGTTAAGAAAAGACGAGCCCAAAGGCCCATTATCCTCATTAAGCGCATAGACGTTTATCGGGCTATGGTTGTTGCCTGAAAATATAGCCCCAAACAGTAATATCAGAATTACAGGGAATACAAGGGCGAAGAAGAAACCCTCTTTGTTTCTTAGATATTCCCTTCGGAATACAGAAAAGTCCGCAAGAACTCTCCTTAGATTCAATCCAGCTCTCCCTCATTCATTCTTCCAACAAGGCTGATGAACACATCTTCTAGGGAATCATTTTTAAGGCTTAAGCCTGAATAGGGTATGCCAGAATTTTCTATCAGGCTTATCACTTTCAGCAGATCTTTACTCTGCTTCAAAGGAACTTCAATCGTTCCATCCCGCATTGTTACATCCATGTCTGCAGATTTCCTCAGAAAAATGTACATTCTTTCATCCCCTGCAAGCGTGAGTTTCTTCGAATTCCCGTATTTTGATACTAATTGCTCAGGGGAATCTAATGCTATAATTTTGCCATGATTCATTATAGCTACTCTATCAGAAAGCCTTTCAGCCTCATCAAGGTAATGTGTTGTGAGAAAGACAGTTTTTCCCTGCAGTTTGAAACTTTCAATAACACTCCATATTGAACGCCTTGCCTGAGGGTCCAAGCCTGTTGTTGGCTCATCAAGGAAAAGAATCTCTGCATCGTTAACCATTGCTAAAGCAAGACCTACTTTTTGCTTCTGTCCTCCAGAAAGCTGTTCGAAATATGTATCAGCTGCATCCTCAAGCTCTACTAGCTTCAAAATATGTTCAGCATTTACCTTCCTTCCGAAGAGTTCAGCATAATAGAGTATTGCTTCTCGAGGGGTTGCTTTGTCAAAGAACCTGAAGCCCTGGGGTATTACACCTATTCTTTTGTGTAATTCGTAACCATCTTTCCAGGGGTCAAGGCCAAGGACCGCAACTTCTCCTGCATCAGCCTTTCTTATTCCTTCGAGTATCTCTACAGTAGTTGTTTTTCCAGCTCCGTTTGGGCCGAGAAGGCTGAAAACCTCCCCTTTCTGAACTGAAAAATCTATTTCATCTATAGCCTTCAACCTCCCATAGGATTTAGTTAATTCTTTTACAATTATAACAGATCCATTCTGCTCCTTTATGTTTGAAACTGTTGCACCCAATATGCCAAATTCTTCTCCTTCATTCATAAAAATAAGAATCACCGAAACTTTTCCCATGCCCTATTTATACCTAGCGAAAGGAGCTGCTATTGTCCTAACATAAAAATAGGACTCGTTGATATGGTAAAGTGTTGACCTTAAAAGGAGCAGATGTGGTCTATTCTGCACTTCTGATTCTACTTCTCTCAGTATCTGTAATGAGCCTTATAGCAAATTCTTCTTTAATCCATCCTGCAAGCACACAGCAGGCACTATTGCCTACGCAGCAGGGCTCAACCAATATATTGGTACCCTCTTCAACATCAGGAGCTCAAAGCAACGCTGATGTTGCTATAATAATTCTCGGAGGCTTGTTACTTCTTGCTGCATTTATGATGGTATGGATGAGGGACAGATTTGTTACAAGCATTAGAGAGATGTTGCTAATACTTTCGTTAACATTCATAGCTAGTTTTGCCTATGTAATTATAACATCATTCATCAAAATACCAGCAGTCACATTTGATGTTTATGCATTTAGGTATGCTTTTATTGCTGCAATAGCCTTGATTGCATTTTTCTCTTTTATGTATATGGGAAGGCAAAGAATGAAAATCAGCAAGATGCCTGAAGATTTCAAGACAGAAAAGAAGGAAGAATTGATTAATCGAGAAGATGTATTCAGACTCGTTATGACAGAAAATGATGAAGCAAGAAGGCGGATATATCTTTGCTATCTGAGATTCTGCTCTGAGACAGAGAAGGCAGGAGTATCTGCGGCTGAAAGCCTTACGGCTAGAGAATATAATGCTCTGGTTGGAGAATCCCTGCCAGAGGTGAGCCAGGAAGCATCTTTTCTCACCTCCTCCTTCGAAGAGGCCAGATACAGCAGAAATATAATTCCCCAGTCAAATGTTGATAAAGCGCTTCAGGCTCTTGAGAGTATGCAGTGGAAGCTTCTTGCCAGAAAAGGTGTATTGATGAATGGATAGAATGTTAAAAATAGCAGCAATAAATTTTTCTGGCGGCATAGTGCTTATAATTGTCGATTTACTGCTTGGGCGAAGCGACTTCACATTCATGCTGAGCCTTTACTTCCTGCTTGCTATTGCTATCATCGATAGTTTGGCAATAAGACCCCAATCAGAAAAGATAAAGAGAAAGGTAAATAGCTGTAGAGAAGACGAAATACTCAGTAATGTCAGGAGGGCTGCAGTTGGGGAAAGGGATGCCAGAAATTACATAATAAATACGTTAAGCAGTTTATCTGTGAATATGACCGATGAAGAGAAGAGCATACTTACAGAAAAAAACAGGTTCTACCGACTGAAAAGGCAAAAAGGCTCTTATCTGAAACTTCTGGAATCGATTCTGGATAGGATACCATATGAATGACATCACTGAGCCTGTCAACGACCCGGTAAGAAAGATACTTGACCAGCTTGGAAAAGCTATAGTAGGCAAGCAGCAGGTAATAGAAAAACTGCTCATGTGTCTTCTCAGCGAGGGTCATGTTCTCATCGAGGATTATCCTGGGCTTGGAAAGACTCTGATTGCGAAGTCGTTTGCAAAAACTTTAGGACTTCAGTTCAAAAGGATTCAGTTTACTTCGGACCTGCTGCCAGCAGATATAACAGGAACTTTTGTCTTCGACAGAAATGAGTCTCAATTTATATTTAGAAAAGGACCTATATTTGGCAATGTAATTCTGGCCGATGAAGTAAACAGGGCGCCTCCAAGAACCCAATCTGCCCTTCTTGAAGCAATGCAGGAAAGGCAGGTAACTGTAGAGGATGTGACATATCAGCTTCCAAGGCCATTTATGGTTATAGCTACGCAGAACCCTATAGAATATGAGGGAACATATCCATTGCCAGAAGCTCAGGTGGACAGGTTTCTTGCCAAGATATCTGTGGGCTATCCTGTTGCTGAAGAGGAATTCAACATTGCAAAAGAAAGAAACCTGAGAAAGGCGGATGATGTAGAGCTGGAAGTTGTTGCTGATGCTTCAACCATACTTGAAATGAAGGCAGAGGTTGAGAATGTGCATGTTGATGATGCGCTGATAAATTATATGGTGGAAATAGTGAGAAAAACTAGAGTTCACAAAGATGTAGAGATAGGAGCAAGTCCCAGAGGTACTTTGGCGCTGCTCAAGCTTTCAAAGGCATCTGCCTGGCTGCATGGAAGGGATTATGTACTGCCTGACGATGTGAAGCAGATAGCGGTTGAGGCTCTTTCTCATAGAATAATATTAAAACCTGAACAGATGCTAAGAGGAGGCAAGAGCGCAGCTGTAATAAATTCAATAATTTCTGAGCTGCCTGTGCCTAAAGTGTGATATTTTTGCTTACAGCTAGAGGTTATTCCCTTACTACCCTTGCATTTTTCGCTATAGCAATGTCATCTTTCTTCTATATCCCCTACATTTCAATAGCATCTCTTCCAATATCGATATTCCTGATTGTAGGCAGATTACTTAAAAACACTAACACAAACGTTACAGTTTCAAGAGAGATAGATAAGAGCGTAGCTTTGCAGGGAGATGAAGTAAAAATCAGGCTGACAGTTCATAACAAGTATGAGAGCATAGCCATAATGAGAATAGAAGATTCAATCCCTATGAACATGAAGGTTATCAAAGGTTCTAACACATTTATAATGCAGCTGAATAGAGGAGAGAGTAAATCCTTCACTTATTCAGTATCTCCGTTTTTACCCGGTAAATATTGTTTCAACGAGATAAAGATAGAATCGTTTGACCCCTTTCAGCTATTCGTAGAGAGGGAAATAATTACGATACGAGACGAAATAAGGGCCTATCCTTATGTTGAGACCAATAGAAGCTCAATGATAATTATGTCTTTAAGAAATCAGCCAGGCGAAAACAGGTCAAGAAGGCAGGGTGAAGGCGAAGAATTCTATTCTGTAAGGGATTATGTTGTAGGAGATAGGCTGAGAAGGATAAACTGGAAGGCTTCGGCCAGATACTCGACTCTTTACACCAATCAGTATGCATCAGAGCTTGCTGGAGAACTGATGGTCATACTTGACTCAAGGTTTGCACTGCTGCCAAAGGAAGATGAGGAAGAGCAGTTCAAGAAATGCTCAAGTGCAGCTGCAACTATTGCATATTCAGCAATCCTTTCCAGAAACAAGGTTGGGCTCATGATTATGGGAGACCTGCTGGAGAAAGTGCCACCTGCTTACGGCTACAGACAGTTAAGGAAGATACTTACCGCACTCTCGGATTTCAGCGCCGGAAGAAGATGGCAGGTAAGCAAGGTCAACAACTATCTCAGACTTCTCTTTCCAAAGGTAAAAGAGATTGCTCTTGTCACTCCGCTTGTGGATGATGAAGTTCTAAAGGCGCTATCATCTCTTTACGAAGATGGTTTCAACAGTTATCTCATAGCTCCAGACATCTGGTCATCCAGATTGAAGAAAGAGTTGGAATTGGACAGAAGGATTGCTTTAAAAATTTTTATTCTTAGGAGAAGGGAAAATATTGAAAAGGCAGGAAGGTTTGCAAAAGTTGTAGACTGGGATGTGGATAAGCCTCTCTCACACCTGCTTAGGCTGAAGAGAACAGAACAGAGGTATGTTATGACTTGATTCTTCAATTTATAAATTGGTTGCCTCGCACTATCTTCTTTTTGCTGGCTGTCATCATACTATACAGCATTTTTCAGAGCTATCCCTTGATTTTGCTTGCTGTTTCGCTGTACCTTGCTGCTACAGTGTTAAAAAATAACGAAGGAGTAGCATTGTCTTGGCTGTTTTTAGCATCAGCAGGAATATTTGGTCTTCCTTATGGTAAATACCAGTTGACGGAGATAGCTTCAATAGCTTCTGTCTGCCTTTTTGCATCCATCATCGACCTTACGAACAGGTCGCTTATTTCAGGTTCAGGACTAACGTCTGAGCAGTTGTTTGAAGTTGCAACAATATCGAAAAGCATTATACTAGCTGCATCAATAACTATGATTTTAGCACTAATGGTTTCAATCACTTCAATCTACATTAGGGCAAATGCTATAATTCTCTCAAACCCTGTAGTCGGCATACTACTATTCGGCTCCCTAATGATTGCATTGGTTCTTATAGCTTTGTCAGAGGCAAGTGTGAGAAAAACTAAGAATAGCTCTTCCTCAGGATAAAGTAAACGGATGAGGATAGCAAGATGGCAAGCAGTATAGTTATGGAATAAGCAAAAAAGTAATTTTTTTCAGTTCCAGATTGGGATGATGTATGATAAGAAGGCAGAGAAGGTGTAATTGTTGTACTGATATTTGAATATGAAGGCTTTTCCGTCTGAGTTGGCAGATATATGTGAAAAGCAGAAACTATAATCAAGGCCAGAATTATGGCTGGCAACGCACCTTTGGCAAATTCCCTGTAGCTACTCATCCCTTGTGGTCAACCCCTAATGGAGATATAATACTAATCATCAGAACGGCTTCTTGCTCCATGTTCTGAACGCCTCATACCAGAAGCTGAATGATGCACCAAAGCAACCCAACAATGCAAGAGGGTTAAGTGATGAATAGCTGAAGAATAAATAAGATAAAGAAATTATGGAGAAGAAGACTGCATAGAACCCAAGCCTTGGTAGTGTGAAACCGGCTACATTCATAAAGGCGTTAAGTATCCCTACATTTACATTTTTTATGACTTCGTATTCACCAGCTTCGTTCTTGGACGCAAGACCCAGCTCCACCAGCTTTTCAAGATGATGAAATGAAACACTTGGGCTCGAAAACCCTAATGCTCTTTGAACTTCCCTAACACCAGCGCCTTTTTGTCTTTTGAGAAGGAATATGTAGACCTTTAGTGTTTTACCCCTGAGCTGATACTCTATTGATTGCCTCTCATCCAATTCTATCATCTAAAATAATCTACATGGTATATCTAATAGTTTTCGAAAGGTTATTTAACTACAGAGAGACAATATTTACAAAATTGAACTCCAAGACAATTACAAACGTAGCAATATACGCAACCATAGCGTTAGGGCCAGTCCTTTTGCTTCAGGTTTATGGTATTGTTCATGCATATCTTTTCTATTCCCTGCTGACTGGGTGGATTATTTATTTAATTGCGGGAGCAGGTGTTGCTTTGAACAAAAAGAAATTCTACATACTGGCTTCTCTTCTCTCAATACTTGTACTGGTCTTATCACTTACCCAGCCGGAACATTACCTTTTCTTCAGCCAGGGTAAGGTTTATGCTGCACTAACTTTCCTCGTTGGAGATTTATTGCAGGTAATAGTTCTTGTTGGCTCTTTCATAATTCTTGCCTCAAAGAAAGACGTTTAATGAAGAATCATCTTCGAGCCTTTTTATAATTCGTAACAGTTTTGACGGTTGAATATGTTGGCTTAGCACATTGAAATTTTTTATACGACATCAATGGATTGTTTCCATTCTCTATAGAAATTTTTCAATAGTATGCTGCAAGAGTCATAAGGGTAAAGACGGAAATCAGCAAGACTAGGTCAACAATTGAGATAATTCTCAATCGAGACAGATGCATTTGAAGTGAAGCGCTGGCTGAATCAGGGTTAGTCTCAAATTCTCTTGTAGCCTTCCCAATCTTCATCGTTAAGGGCATTATGATGACTATTCCGAAGAGGTATGTTATTATGCCTAGCGTTGCTCCAGCATACATAAGAGAGTCCCATATAGATGGCGGGTCTGCGAAAATCCTTCCGCCAGTAAAAGCATAGAAGAATAGAGCTCCAAATACGATTGTAAACGTGGTAATAAATGCCATAAATTTGCCCAGCAAAGGAATAAACCTTTTTGCAAACTCTACAGAAGTCTGGGCTGATAGGCTCCTTGCCGCAGGCTCTATTACAAATGCAGTAAGCACAGTTGCCCCTATCCAGCATACAGCAAAAAAGATATGTAACCAAGCAAGAATAATTGAGGTTGTTATCATGATTTTAGCTGATTGGGCATCTATGAACGATTATTTATTTTGCAGGTTTACACAAATTCGGGAAACCTGTTTTCATAGCTACTTTACAGTACAGTCTCTTCATTATTGCTATCTCTTTCATTTCGTTTCTCCAGCCTTTAACGCCTGAATTTCTGCTTCCCTTAACTTTCTTCTTGCTAAGGCTTGGTTATACCTCCTCTTTTCTTCTTCAGTTTCAGGAATTATCTTTGGTATTGGAGTCGGTTTTCCGTTCTCATCAAGAGCAACGTAAGTAAGATAGCAGGAGCCGGTATGGACTACTTGGCCAGTCCTCAAATCTTCAGCTTCAATTCTGACTCCTATCTCCATGGAGGTATTTCCCACATAGTTAACTGAAGCCTTCAGAGCTATCAGGTTTCCCACATATACGGGAGCAAAGAAATTCATTCTGTCTATCGATGCTGTAACAACGTTTTTTCTGCAGTGACGGAACGCTACTATGCTTGCTACTTCGTCCATCAGCTTCAGTATTGTCCCTCCAAAAACATTACCTGCTGGGTTTGCATCGTTTGGCATCATCAGTCTGTAAAGAACTATTGCAGACTCCGAGACCTTTTTTGCCTGAGGTTGACTCAATTCAGATTATTTTTTCAATACTTTCGTTTATACTTTTTCTTTCCTTGCGGTCTTTTTAGAGGTAGCGATAAGTCTAAAGGCTTGGTTATTTTTGACCATGATGCATGGTATTGGCAGGGGAAAGGCCAGAGTGGCTGAAGATAATTCCAAAGAGAAACGAGAGGTTTGATAATCTAAGCCAACTCTTTCAGAGCCTAAACCTGCATACCGTATGCGAAGAGGCTCATTGCCCAAACATCTATGAGTGCTGGAATCAGGGGACGGCAACACTTATGCTTCTCGGAGATGTATGCAGTAGAGCCTGCAGGTTCTGCATGGTAAAGCCTGGCAGGCCAAATGGAACGGTTGACCCTTTTGAGCCTGAGCATGTTGCCTATGCATTGTCAAAGATGAACCTGAATTATGTTGTACTAACATCTGTTGACAGGGATGACCTGCCAGACGGTGGCGCTTCTCATTTTGCCAGAACTATAAGAAAGGTGAGAGAGAGCTGTCCTGATCTTATGATTGAAGTGCTTATCCCCGATTTTCAGAACGACTTAGATGCTTTGAAGCTGGTTGTAGACGCAAAGCCAGATGTTATTTCTCATAATGTTGAAACTACACTTTCCCTTACCCCCAGGGTCAGAGACCCAAGAGCTGGTTACTGGCAATCATTGTCTGTGCTCAGGAATGTAAAGAAGCTTGATGGTTCGATATACACAAAATCGTCTATAATGCTTGGGCTTGGTGAGAGTGATGAAGAGGTCCAGCAGACAATGCTTCATCTTAGAAATGTTGACGTTGATTTCCTTACTCTTGGTCAGTATCTGAGGCCTTCAAAGAGACACCTTGAAGTAAAAGAATATGTCAAGCCTGAAAGGTTCAGTTATTTCAGAGAGCTGGGGCTTGAGATGGGTTTCAAATACGTTGCATCCGGTCCTCTAGTTAGAAGCAGTTACAAAGCTGGAGAATTTTTCCTAAGGAGCATAGTTGCAGAACCGAAGAATGATGAACTGAAATAAAATAGGCAAGCACTAAATCAGCAATGTATTTTTATAAGCTATTTGCTGCAAATGGACGGTGTTGTTTGCTTGGTTCTTCAGTTCAGACTTCCTGACATAGGCGAAGGTGTGAGCGAAGGAGAGATAGTAAAGGTTCTGGTCAACGTTGGGGATGAAGTAAAGGTGGACCAGCCGCTTGTAGAGGTTATGACTGACAAGGTGAATGTGCAGATACCTTCACCGTATTCAGGGAAGGTTGTCAATGTGCATATAAAGGAAGGTGATAGAGTGAAGGTTGGGGACGTGCTGATAGAGATTGAAGGTGACTCTGCTCAGCAGAATCTTCAGCAAACAGCGCATGAAGAGAAAAAAGAAGTCTCTACTAGCCAAGCGTCAGGGCAGTTATCAGCAAGCGTGGTGAGCGAAAGAAAAGCTACAGCGGAATCTGTCTTGGCCACACCGGCTGTGAGAAAGCTTGCTAAAGAGCTGGGTGTAGAGCTTTCTTTGGTCAAAGGCTCGGGCCCTGGTGGAAGGATAACCGAAGCTGATGTCAAGTCTTTTAGAGTCGCCCAGGGAGCCAGGGAAGAACTCTTACCTCTCAGGGGTGTAAGAAGAATGATCGCTGAGCATATGGTTAAGGCAAGGCAGAATACTGTGCCTGTTACACATGTTGATGAAGTTGATGTGACTGACCTTGTTTCTTTAAGGGAAGCGTTTAAGGGGAGTGCTGAGAAAAAGGGTGTAAAGCTAACTTACCTTCCTTTTATAATAAAAGCTCTGATACCAGCTCTAAGGGAATTTCCACTGATGAATGCTTCGGTCGATGAGGAAAATATAGTTTTGAAGAAATATTACAACATAGGAATCGCGACTGATACGGAACAAGGACTTGTCGTTCCTGTGATAAAGGATGCGGATAAGAAGGATATTTACCAGCTAGCCTCTGAAATCGAGGAGCTGTCTAACAAAGCAAGGCAGGGGAGACTTTCACTTGATGAGGTTAAAGGAGGAACGTTCAGCATTACAAACGTTGGCTCTATAGGAGGGCTGTTTGCAACTCCAGTTATAAACTATCCAGAAGTTGCAATTCTTGGCTTGCATAAGATAGCAAAAAGACCTGCGGTTAGAAATGGTCAGATTGAAGTTAGGGATATGACTTATCTTTCTCTAACTTTTGACCACAGGATTATAGATGGAGCATATGCTGCAAGATTTTTGGCCAGAGTTATAGATATACTGCAGGATTCAAAGAAGCTGTTGGCTGAAGTACTTTGACTGATTTTGACCTTGTCGTCATAGGAGGAGGCCCTGGAGGGTATGTATGTGCAATCAGGGCTGCTCAACTAGGGCTAAATACTGCTGTTGTTGAAAGAGACAGAATGGGAGGAGAATGCCTCAATTACGCATGCATACCTTCAAAGACACTGATCAACGTTGCCAAGCTTTACGATAAAGTATTGAATGGTTCAAGGTATGGGATAAAGGTCGAAGATATAAACGTGGATTTCTCTCTTTTGCAGCAGTGGAGGCAAAGCGTTGTCAATACACTGACATCAGGGGTGGAGCAGCTGTGCAAAGGAAATGGTGTTAACATGATTAAAGGGGAGGCCATATTTGTAGATAGAAACACAATTGCTGTAAAAGGAGAAAATGATGCTAAGGAAATCACCTTTAACAAAGCGGTTGTGGCTACAGGCTCAAAACCTTTAGAGCTTGCTAATGTTAAATATGATGGAGAAGTGGTTATAGGATCTAAAGAAGCGCTTCAGCTGCAGAGCCTTCCTGAGCATCTCGTGGTCATAGGGGGAGGTGTTGTTGGAATGGAGATAGCATGCCTCTACTCTAAGCTAGGAAGCAAGGTGACTGTGGTGGAGCTAACAGAACAGCTTATACCTGGGTATGATGCTGATGTTGCAAGAACTCTTCAGAGGTTATGCGAGAAGAGAAGTAATATATCAATTCATCTAAAATCTAAAGTAATTGAAGTTGTTGTTAAGGGTCAATCTGCATCTTTGCAAATTGAAACTGGAAAAGAAGTATTGAACATACAGGCAGATAAAGTACTTCTCAGCGTCGGAAGAAGGCCAAGAAGCGACGGAATTGGGCTTGAGAAAATCGGAGTAGAAGTAGATGGAAAGGGGTTCATAAAGACAGACGCAAGAATGATTACGAGCGTGGAAAATATATTGGCAATAGGAGACGTTAGAGCTCCTCCGATGCTTGCACATAAGGCATCAAAGGAAGGGATAGTTGCTGCAGAGGTTGCAGCTGGATTGCCTAGTGAAGCTATGTGGAAAACAATACCTGATGCCATATTCACAGACCCTGAAATAGCCTCGGCAGGTCTTACGGAAAGTATGGCTAGAGCATCTGGTTTAGACGTTAATTCGACAAGGTTTCCTTTTGCTGCACTAGGAAGGGCTCTTACTGCAGGTGAGACAGACGGTTTTGTGAAGGTAGTCTGGGAAAAGACCAGCAAAAGAGTTGTAGGAGTGCAAATAATAGGCCCTTCAGCGTCAGATATGATATCAGAGGCAACTCTTGCAATCGAAATGGGAGCTAGCATAGAGGATATAGCATTGACAATACATCCTCATCCAACCTTTCCTGAAGCTCTCATGGAGGCTGCTGAGGCGGCAGCGGGGCAGCCTATTCATCAACTAAGAATCAAGGGGCAGCAGAGATGAAGATAATATATTCAGATTTAGGGCTTATAGAATATGGAAAGGCATTAGAGCTCCAGAAGAGGCTTGTGGCATCTAGCTTTGAAAATAAGGATACAGATATACTTCTTCTGCTTGAACATCCTCATGTGATTACCCTAGGTAGAAGCACGAGCAAGGATAATTTCAGGAATCAGCCTATTCCAGTCTTTCAGGTTGAGAGGGGAGGGGATGCAACATACCATGGACCAGGGCAGCTTGTAGGCTACACAATTTTTCACCTGAACGACCATGATGTAAGGAGATTTGTGAACAACATAGAAGAAGCTATTATCAGGTCTGTTTCACACTTTGGGATAAGTGCAGAGAGGAAAGATGGGCACAGGGGAGTCTGGGTAAGGCAGGAAAAGCTGGTAAAGAAGCTGGCTTCAATAGGTGTGGCTGTGGATAGATGGGTAACTTACCATGGATTTGCGTTGAATGTAAACACTGACCTCTCCTACTTCAGGCTGATTAATCCATGCGGCTTGCCGCCAGAAGCACTTACGTCTATGGAGAAGATTTTGGGAAGAAAGTTGAGCATGGAGCAGGTAAAAAGACATGTTGTGGAAGAATTTGCATATGTGTTCAATGCAGAAGTTAAAAGGCTTCAAGCTGAAGCCATCGTTGAGAGACCGGGAATAATATGAAATGAGAAGTGATTTTGACATTCTTAAAAGGTTCAAATTTGGACTAAATATTGACGACCCTTGGAGATACACTGGGATGAAGGAGCCAAAATCTATAATCATTCCTCATCTTCTGAAGCTTGACTTTGAGAAGATTGAAATCGCTGGCAAATTAGGGGAAGCAGTTGCTAGAGCCCTTGGAAGAAGAATTGCTACAGTTGAAGAAGAGATAATTGCTTTAACCAATGCATTAGTAGATGCTGAAATAGATTTTGTTAGGTGCTGGTTTCCTTGGAATTATTTTACTGAGAAGATTGGAGATGAATATAATTTCCCTTTTGATAATATGGTAAGAGCTCTGAAGGAGAAAGGTATTGCTGTAATACCTGTTGTTGCATGCGGCTACAGCAGAATGCTTCCTGAAGGCATAAACATAGATAAAGAGCCTAACAAGTATATTGAGATAGCAGCGGAGCATGCAAGAGAGCTTGTGAATCATTACAAAAACAGCATAAGAGTCTGGCAGATAGAGAACGAGCCTAACTGGTGGGAGATGCATGTTACAGCAGACTGGAGAAGTGGTGTTGCATGGCTAGAAGGAAAGTTCAGATATGAATTGCTGAAGATGCTCAATGATGCTGTGCATGAAGAAGATAGCAACGCTGTGACTTTGATAAACCTTGAAGCTGACAGAGCAATAGATGATGTAAAAATGTATTCGTCGATAAGCGATGCAATAGGTTTTGATTTTTACCCCAACTATGAGAAGGCTGAGCCTGTTGATGCCAGGGTTATAACAAAGGCAGAGGAGATTGCTGTGAATCTTGGGAAAAATGTTATCATATCAGAGACAGGTTATCCTAGTGGTCCGTCCTGGCTAGGGTATAGCTATAACAAGCAAGCCAGGTATATAATTCGAGCCTGCCTGCAAGCTTTTGAGTGCAGGCATGTGTCTGCTATAACCATCTGGAGGTATGCAGATACAAGCTGGAGGTCATTTCCCCCTCAGGAGAATCACTTCGGATTGTTTGATGAGTATCTGAATGCAAAGCCAGCATACAAAATATTTGCAGATACCATAAAGCAACTGAAAAACGAATCACAGGTTTCGCACTAAGAGCAACTCTCCTGGAACTACAACCATCCTTCTGTACATATCTATTGCTCTTGTGAGACCATACTTCTTTCTAAATTCGGAGAAAGATATCTTTGCAAAACCTTTTGATTCAAACAGCCTGATTGATGGTTCATTATCGCTTTCAACCGCTGCATAAATCTCTTTTTTGCCGTTTGAAGCAGAATATGATATGCAGAAACTCAAAAGCTGTGAGGCTACACCCCTTCTTCTGTAGCTTCTCTTTACTGCTATGTAAAAGATATAAGAAACCTCTTTACTTAATTCTTCGAGCATTGCTATACCAATTGGAGTATTCGTATCCAAAGCTACAAAGACCTCTTCAACCTGGTAAAGTTTTCTGAGGGCATGTCTGAGATACAAGCCATCAAAAGAATCATACAGTATGCATTCTAGCATCCGTCTTTGCTGAATTGGAAATTTCACAATCTGGCAGTTCAGTCTTCCTTCATAAGAGATATCGCTCATAACATGAAAAGCTCCTTTGCATTTTCATATAGAATCTTTTTTCTGTCCTTCGCAGAAATGTCCAATCTCATTGCTAGTTTAAGAACTCTCTCAGGAGGAGAAACGGGATAATCAGAACCAAAGAGAATCCTTTCACAGCTACCTATGTAATGAATGGCTTTGGAGATTGAATCTACCATATAATCAAAATATTTTGATGAGTAAACGCTATCCTTGCCAACAAATAGCCCAGATATATCTGCATAAATGTGTTCGTGCTTGTAAACAATCTCTGCAGTATCCATAATCCATGGGTTGCCAAAATGGCATGCTACTATCCTCAGCTCGGGTCTCGAATTAGCAAGTGCATCAAGGTTTAGAGGATGAGAATGCGTCAAACTGCCATTTCTGCTTGCTGTGTCGCCTGTATGAAACAGAACTGGTATTTCTTTTTCTTCGCAGTAGTCATATAACTTGCTAAAGAGCTGATCATTAGGGTAAACTTGTTGATAACCAAGCAGTATCTTAAAACCCTTAACAGTATTGCTCTTAGCAATCTTCAAAACAGTTTCTATGGAGTCGCTTTTGTTTTCTAAAGTAAGTACGGGAAATAAAAGACCTTCGCTCTTTCTTGCTAGAGATATTATTTCTTCGTTTGGACACGGTTGCCAATTGCTTACAGGAGGACTGAGCAAAAGACCAGCTACAGTGTTATTCCGCTTCATGAGCCTAGTTATTTCTTTCAGGCTATACCTAAAACCGTTCATTTTTGCATAAGGAATCAGCATATCATCATTCCTTTCTGATAGATGAATATGACAGTCTATGTTTTCAGGACGCAAAGAAAGATATCACTTTATATCTTTGATTCAAACTTCTTTCTTCAGCGACTCAAGCACTTGTATAGCTCTTTTGACATGACTTCTTGCCATGAGCTGTGAGCTGTAAACATCTTTGATTATGCCATCATTGTCTATGACAAAGGTGACCCTTGGTGGTATAAGCAGACCAGTAGCACCATAAAGCTTTCTTATTTTTGAGCCCTCATCCGTTATAAGGGTGAATGGCAGCTGGCAGCTACTTTTGAATTTCATATGCGATTCAACGCTATCTGAGCTTACCCCTGTTATATCCGCACCAAGCTCTCTTATCTTATCCCAGCTCTCCCTGAATGCCATAGCTTCCGCAGTACAGCCAGGAGAGTTATCCTTCGGGTAGAAGTAAAGAACAACTTTTCTAGTTTTAAGAAATTGATATAAAGATATTGTTGCCCCGCTATCTGTAATAGCTGTGAAATCTGGAGCCTTATCACCAACTTTAAGCATAACTTGCATTGATAAAGGGAAACCTAAAAATGTAACGGAAGTGCCTATAGGAATTCTTTCTTGATGGCATTTTGACACATCTACATAGTAAAGCTATTAACATGCATGCTTTACAGCAAGAGCGATGTCTGAACAATACCCTGTATCTGAGCAGTACAAGGTTCTGGATGGATATGATATTTACAGAAGTGAAAATCTGCTTATAGCTCTTGTTGTTGTGGAAGGGCAGGGAGGTAGAGATATCAGGCTCTACAGGTGGCAAAAGAGGAAGGGAGCATGGAAAGTAGACCTTTGCAGGATGAGCGTTTCGAGATGGCCATGGCAAGAAATAGGCAAAAAGGTTCAGGAATTTATGCAGAAGTATTCAATAACCTAGTGCAAAAGATTTAATGTGGGTGTATCTAACCTCAAATCTATGTCTGTTAAAGATTCTGGATGGCTTTTTAAAAATATAATTGCTGCTGTTGACGGCTCAGAGTATTCTGACAGGGCAGCAAGGGCTGCAGCACAGCTTTCAAAGAAGTTTAATGCCAAATTGACTTTCGTTACTGTTTTGGCAGTTCCTGAATATGTTGTGCTGGAGGGGAATGCGCCAGGAGCAGTATTAGACAGAATTTACACTGATTCGACAGAAAGAGCAAACGAAGTCATTGCAAAAGCGACTAAAATTGCAAGGTCAGAGGGGGTTGATTCAAATGGCCAAGTACTCAGCAACGTAAGGTCGATTGTGCAGGCAATAGTCGAATACTCGGAAAGGGAGAAAGCTGACCTCATAGTGCTGGGAACAAGAGGAATGAGTGGTTTCAAGAGGCTTCTGCTTGGAAGTGTCTCAAGCGGGGTTGCAAACCATGCCTCATGCTCAGTGCTTATAGTGAAATAGAATTGTGGTATTCATCTACTGTAAGCAGGTTACCTGCAGCTCTCTGCACAACTTCATTCAGCGCAGGATGTATGAACATGGAATCCATTATGGGCATTATGCTTTCTTCATGGGAATACATTGCAACTATTATGTCATGAATCAATACGGATGCATCATTGCCGACTATATGTGCTCCTAATATAGTATAGTCATCTGCCTTTACAATTATCTTGACAAAGTAATCCTTTGCAGCCATAGCTTCCCCTTTTGCAGTATCTTCATACTTGTAGTAGCCTATCAATATATTCTCCTTTCCATATCTGCTTATTGCCTCAGCCTCCTTCATCCCAACCGCAGCAACTTCAGGATGAGTGAAAACTGCATGGGGTACAGCTCTGTAATCTACCTTCACCCTCTTTTTCAAAACAGCGTTGTAATAAAGCACTTCCGACTCATAGTTTGCAACATGTTTGAAAAGATATTTTCCATCGGCATCCCCTATAGCCCATATTCCCGGCTGACTTGTCTCAAGGTATTCATTAACCTTGATCCATCCTTCTGAATCTGTTTCTATTTTAGCCCTTTCTGGGTGGAGTATGTCGTTAAGAGGTCCTCTTCCAGCTGCTATAAGTATCTCATCTGCCTCTATCGAGATTGTGTTACCATTGCTTCTGTCTTTTGCTATAAGCATTTTTTTGCTACCATTTAATTCGGCTTTTGTAACCTCGTGATTGGTAATTATCTTTATATGCTTTCCAAGCTCTCTTTGAACAACCCTTGCAATTTCTGGCTCCTCGGCGTGCAAGAACTGTGCATTTCTGCCTATTATTGTGACTTGAGACCCCATAGAGGAAAGAAAGTGCCCATACTCGGCAGCTATGTAACCTCCTCCAACTATAGCTATACTCTTTGGTAGGTCATTAAGTGCAAGTATTGTATCGCTGGTCAAATACCCTATTTTTTCTATTCCTTCTATTCTCGGTATGATCGGCTTCGAGCCTGTGCAAAGGAATATTGTCTTTGAAGTTATCACTTCCCCTGCTACCTTGATGGTGTAAGGAGCAACGAATTCTGCAATGTCTCTGTAGTAATCTATGTTTTCAGAGTTTTCAAGCGCATATTTTATCTGAGAAATATCTTTCCCTATCAGAGACCTCATTCTTTCCATAATGGCTCTGAAGTCAACCCTAATTTCATTACAGCTGATTCCCAGCTCTCTCCCCTTTTCTATCAGTCTTACAAGCTCCGCAGGGTAAAGAAGTATCTTTGATGGTATGCATCCTCTGGTAAGGCAGATTCCTCCTGGTTCATCCTTATCTATGACTGCAATTTTCATATTGGGCCTTGACCTGAGCATAGCATCAACAACATTCATCGCAGAACCTGTACCTATGACGATAAGGTCATATGTTTTCATCACAGCTGTCATAATATTGGCAGCTAATAAGTCGTTTCACAAAGTAAAAATACCTATGTCTTGTGGCTGAGAGCAACTTGCCTAGCTCGTTTCTGTTTTTGCTATTTTATCTTGCAGACGCAGCAATAACGGCCTATTTCATAGCTGCCATGTATAGAGAAGCAAGAAGATTAAGAGCTGATATATCTTTTAAACATATCCTCAAGCTTTTGAAGGATGAGATTAACAGACTTAGAAAAGGAAAAGTTGCCTATCTTCACTTATCCATCTTCGGAGGAGTTGGACTATCAATTCTGTTTATACTGCTTTATCCTTTAATCTCTATGTATGAAGTATTAATTATAATTGAATTAGCAATATCGATTGTTCTCAGTGTTGGGCTTCTGGCTGCAGCAGTTTGGAGAATACAGATTTTATTCCAGAGCAGAAATGTGCATAGAGTGTTAGGAGAAGAGCTGAAGATAAACGATGAATTCAAGAGTAGGTCACTTTTCTTTCAATCAATTTTGATAGTTGTAATACTGCTGACTATGTTTGACCTAGACCTAGCAGCCATTCCTTTTAGGGATTCTTTTTATTACGCTAGCGTCGTATTTGTTGTAAGGACTGCACTTGTTGCGCTTCTTTACGTAAAACCTGCGCTGAATACATATGTGAATATTGATATGAAGGTATTTGAGATAACTACACCGTTCAATATAAACGATGTTTTACAAGGTAAGGTTGATGCCTCTTCTATCAGGTTAGGCGCAGAAACCTTTTCAGACTTCCAGAAATATGAACTGAACAGCCTTGAAGCTTGTGTCGAGATAGGGGCATGTGAGGCTGCGTGTCCTGCAACTAAAGTTTCAAGACCCCTTTCTCCCAGGGTATTGATAAGGAAGCTAGCTATAGCAAGTAAAAAAGAAGGGAATATACAATTACAGAGTATTATTGGAGAAGAGGAGCTATGGTCATGCACGACTTGCGCGGCTTGTGTGTATAGCTGCCCTGTAGATGTAAAGCATCTACCAATTATAGTAGACATGAGAAGGAAGCTTGTAGAGCAAGGGAGATTGGATAAAAAGAAATCGTCCCTACTGTTGAGTTTAGGAGAATATGGCAATACTTTCACTTCAAGCAACCAAGGAAGAAATGCCTGGCTGAAGGAGTTGGGAATGAAGTATGCTAACGAAAGCCAAGATTTCGAATACCTTTTCTGGGTTGGATGCATGGGAAGCTTTGATTCCAGAATCAGAAAATACATAAATGAGTTCGCTTTGCTTGCAAAGAAGGCAGGTATAATAGATAGAATAGCGGTTTTGGGAGAAGAAGAGACCTGCTGCGGCGACCCTGCAAGACGGTTAGGAGAAGAAGGTAAATTTCAGGAATTGGCCTTTTCAAACATTGAAAAGTTCAAAAAATATGGTGTCAAAAAGATACTTGTAATCTGCCCTCATGGTCTTAATACATTCAGAAACGAATATTCAAGACTTGATGAATGGATGAAAGGCATAGAAGTAAAGCATCATAGTCAGCTGATAGAAGAGATGATAATGGACGGAAGATTAAAAACTGAAAAGCATGAGGAAAATTACGTTATTCATGACCCATGCTACCTTTCAAGGTACAATGGTATTGTTAGCCCACAGAGGAAAGTCATAGGTTCTATTGGAAATGTGAGAGAAGCTGCTCTGCATGGAGAGAATACATTTTGTTGTGGAGCAGGCGGAGCAAATTACTGGTATGAAGTAAAGGAGAGAAAGAGGATAAGCCATGAAAGACTTGAGCAACTTGAGAAGGCTGGAAGCAAGAATATAGTTACTATGTGCCCGTTTTGCAATGCTATGCTCTTTGATGCATTGACAAGTACTGGAAAAATAGACCAAGTAAAGTTGATGGATATAGGAGAAGCGTTGAACGTAGCTACAGAATAAAATCTGTTGCATGATGCAGCCAAAAGAAGTTGAATGAACATCTCACAAAATCAGACTTTTTATAAGGAATGCTCGTAATCAGATGTGTGATAGAGCAGATGCTAACATTGTAAAAAGCAACTGACAATTTTGGCTCAGAATAGTAGATATAAAAGAAAAAACTTAAAACAATCACGCAGAGTGGCAAGGATTGGCTTTTTTACCAACGATTTTTTCAGTCATTAGGGATACAAATTATTTTGAAGCAATGTACACAACCATACACAAAACTTTTTAATTCAAAAATCGTTTCTGTAAATGTGAATAAAATTATATTTTCCTGTTGTCTCTTTTTGTATCAGCTTTATTCTCTTCGTCTCAATCAGTTTTGGCCCGTCAGGTTAATGGCTATGGAAGCAAATAGGGATTATGTTACTGTAGCAGCTTAGGTGACTTGTATAGGTAGCTGTATTCCAAATCCCGAATAAGGCTCCTGTCTGAAATAAGCTAAGAGGGTTAGGGGTAAGAAAGATAGGCAACACAAGCAAAGGTAAATGCAATGCCTGCAAAGGTTAGTGGTAAAGAGTTGATATTGCATCCTTTGCTTTTGAGATGGGATGGATGCAAGTAGAAAAGTAAAAGCTCTATGAACACTCAACATATGATTATCTTAGAAGCAAAAAACCAGAATTCTTCGATATTATGGCGAATCCAGCAAGCTTTAGCTGCGTGAGGATGTCAAAAAGATGAAATGTCTCTGTGTTTCTTTGAACTCAAAACCTCCTCGCAGCCTCTGCAGTTATAGGGTCTGGAATCGCATAGGTATCATCTTTTTTCTCCAAAAGGCTATACTTGACTAGTCTGGTCAATGCTTCGTTGAATGAAGCATCGGAAAGTGTAACACTGTTAGCCTTTACATACCTGTAGATCTCTGACCAAGAATTCGCTCCTACTGTGACAGCTTTTAGAATTAACCGATAATACTTTCCTCTTAGCTTTGAAAGTTCTTCAAGCTCCAGATTTACAGCAGAGTCAACCACTTGCGCAAGATTCGCTTCTTGGTTCAAACACATATATCCGTAGTAGACCAGCCAACCTACTATGCCATCAAGCTTTTCAACTGTTTCTTCTATGTTTATAGGCTTCTTTCCACATGCTTCAAAACCCTTTTGCAGGAATTCAAGCGATTCTTTTTTAGAAAACCTCTTTAGAGGCAGTTCATATACATATCTTCCGAATAGAGAAGATGCTGGGTCCTGAATGCCAAGAAAATCGTTTAGCAGACCGGTCTGAGACCCTGCAAGAACAAACCTTACTTTCCTATTGTAATCGTAGGAATGCGCGATCGCATCGACTAGAGTTTTGTAACCCCTTGCTTCTTGAGCTTCATCTAAGGCGATCACAAAGTCTACCCCTGCATTCTCAGCATGTTCGTTTATTGTATCAAAAAGAGAAGCGAAGCTAATGCTGAGAGGCCTTGTCTTTGCAAAGCTCACCCCAAAAGGCCCCAGCGTAATCGAAGAGATCTGCCTGGAGAGGTGTAACCATAGGCTCTTCAGACCACTTGAATTAATGGCATCCTGAAATCTATCCAAAAGAAGGAACGGCGAAGGATTTGGACCAGTACCTCTCAAGTCCACAAGAAGAGCGTTCCTACCCTTCAGTGCTGTTGCAAGAAGTGAGGATTTTCCAAGCCTTCTAATGCCTGTAAGCGTTATTATCGGATGTGTTGTATTTTCAAGAAGCGAAAGTTCCTCTTCTCTGTCATACAACTCTTTCCTATCGCTTTTTACACCGAGGCTGAAGTAGTTTGGGCTACAGGTCACTCTGCCCACCCAGAGTTACTCTGGCTAGCCATAGTAATAAAGATTTATACAGTAACGACAAACCGAACCGCAGCATAACCACTATTACCCAGTTGAGTTATTAATCAGGATTAAACACCTTTGCCATAATTGTTTATCATCCCAACGAAAAACTTGGTATATTCAAATGCTCAAAAGTCGTCCCATTACCTATCAGCTTGAGAAATTGTAGCTCTTGCCTTTTCATTTTAGGTTTACGAAGATTCTTCTCATCTATATCAACTCTCGATTAAAAGCTTGCTGCACTACCGTAGAGTCATTTTTAGCAGTTTTAAGTGTAGAATCTTCCTTTTTCTGTTTTGCTCTAAAGCGTAATATTTCTCATATTATTCGAGTCATGTTTTGAGAACTCTATTCATATGTGAATTTGCTAGCTTTATTGTTATCTCTGGTGTTGTGTCTTCATATTTTTACCCTGAGGCACGTTAATTTTAGCCAGTCCTCAAGGGGAAGAGTACGAAGCAATTGCTAAAGCATAGGTATATGGTGCTCCGGCCGGGATTTGAACCCGGGTCATCGACTTTCCTCCAAAGTCAAGTCGAAAGGCCGATATACTTGACCGGGCTGTACGAGTCTTTCTTTACACAACTCACTATACTACCGGAGCACCGAGCTGAGCCATTTTGCCAGCGTATAAATCGTTTTCGGGACATAGATTCTTGCAAAAATGCAACATATAAAAGGGCAAGTGTTTACTCAATGAACATGCTATTTGACCTTTTTCAAAGCGTAAAAGTGATTGACCTTTCTCATGAGATTAAGGAAGGTATGACTGTTTACATAGGCGACCCTGCTCCGAAAATAAAAAGAGTAAAGACGATAGATAAGAATGGAGTAAACCTCAGCAAAGTCATAATGGGAGTTCATAATGGCACCCATGTGGATTCACCTTTCCACTTTATTAAAAATGGCATAACTGCAGACGAGATTCCGATTGAAAGGTTTTTAGGAAAGGCTCTAACTATTGATTTTTCAGATAAAGAGGCAGGGTCCGGCATAAGCTTAACGGACTTGAAGAAATACGAAGATAAGATAGATGAAGGGATTATAGTTCTTCTCTATACAGGAATAAGCAAGCATTGGAATGAAGAATGGTCAAGGTCAAAATTCACATACCTTTCAAAGGAAGCTGCAGAATGGCTTGCTGATAAGAATGTAAAGGGTGTAGGAATCGATTGTCTCAGCATAGAGAAGTTTGGGTCAAAAAACGGAGAAGTGCATAAGGCGCTTCTGAAGAAAAATATATTCATCATAGAATCATTGAATTCAAGTCTGGAGCAGCTTGTGGGCAAAGAAGCTATGCTCTTCTGCCTTCCAATCTATCTGAAGGGGACAGATGGTGCACCAGCTAGAGTGATAGGTCTGGTTGAAAATTGACCAGATGCAGAGCGCAAGGCCAGATGCTTCAGGTTTGAGTATGCGAGGCTTAACATAGGATATCCTGAAATTGTTGAGGATAAACATGATAGTCCATTATCCAGAAAGGACCAAGATACTAAAAGAGCTTGCAGAAGCATCAGAATAACTATCAATAAAATTTGTTTAATAGCACTGAAAATTCTATCCAACAGTACAATCAGTTAGTCTTTAATTTTTGGAGCTTGCTATTGCCTTCAAGCTCTTCTTCGATTCTCAACAGCTCGTTATATTTAGCTATCCTTTCACCCCTTGCTGGAGCACCAGCTTTTATGAAAGTGCTTCCTGAGGCTACAGCAAGATGTGCTATGAAAGTGTCCTCAGTTTCGCCTGACCTGTGCGAAATTGTGAACTTCAAGTTATTTTCTTTGCAAAGAGAAATCGCATCTAGGGTTTCTGTTACAGTGCCAATCTGGTTTGGTTTGATAAGCACTGCATTGCTGGCCTTAACTTTTATGCCTTTCTTTATTCTTGCCATGTTTGTGACGTAGATATCATCCCCTATTATGTAGACCTTTTTCCCCAGTTCAGATGTGATGGCTGAAAAATCATCAAATGCTTCTTCGTCAAACGGGTCCTCTATAGTCCTTATGGGATATGTATCTACAAGCCTCGTGTAATATTCTAGTAGTGATGATGATGTGATTTTCCTTCCATCAATACTGTATTTCCCATCTGAGTAAAAATTGCTTGCGGCTGCATCTATACCTAGTGCTATATCCTTCTCGTCATAACCTGCTCTTTTGATAGCTATAACTATCGCATTAAGGGCATCTTCTGTCATTTGCAGAGGCGGAGCATAGCCACCTTCATCACCCACGTTTATTGCAGATGCTCCATACTTCTCTTTCAGCACATCCTTGAGGTTATGATAGACTTCACTCCCCATTCTGAGTGCCTCGGAAAAAGAACTTGCACCATATGGCTCTATTATGAATTCCTGAATGCTCAGCTTGTTTCCCGCATGCTTTCCCCCATTTATTACGTTCATCATGGGTATGGGCAAATTATAAGAGTTTAAATTGGATAAATATCTGTAAACAGGTTCCTTACTGACTGAAGCAGCACAGCTGCAGCATGCTATCGAAACAGATAAAATTGCATTTGCTCCTAGTTTCGACTTGTTTGAAGTTGAATCGAGTTTGAGCATTATATCATCTATATATCTCTGCTCTTTGCAGCTCAGACCTATCAGTCTGGGTGCAATTATTTCGTTTACGTTTGAAACAGCCTTTAGTACTCCTTTCCCACCATATCTTTTACTGTCTCCATCCCTAAGTTCAAGAGCTTCATGTTTACCAGTAGATGCGCCTGAAGGAACCCTTGCCATTCCTATAGCTCCTGAATCTGATCTGACTACAGTTTCAACAGTCGGATTTCCCCTTGAATCAAGTATCTCCCTGCTCTTTATTTCTGCCAGATTAAACGGATTCTGCATTAAATAGCTCCCCCTGCCAATACTAGAGAAGGAGGTAATTTAAGAAAATAGTCTTGAAGAGAAACGCAACATAATGATTTTTCAACTTGATGTAAATAACATATCATATCATGAGATATGTAGAGATTTTCTCTCCTTAATATTTGCAACAAAAGCTAGAACCTCAGGTTAAAGGAAGAAAACGTTTTAAACTCTCACAAATCCTTCCAACCCATGAAGATATCAAATATTGAGATTTTTCAGCTGGGCAGTCCAGCAGGCGGTTCAGCTACCTGGGCTTCAAACTCGATACTGCTGAAGCTGACAACATCCGATGGCTTGCAGGGTTATGGTGAAGCTGTTCCAACTCTGAGGGTGCAGCCTGTGATACAATCGCTCAAGGAAGTGGCAAGAGTATACAAGGGTAAAGACCCTTTTAACACAGAAGCCAACATGCATGAATGGATGAAGCATGATTTTTACCTGCATACTTCCTTTGAATCCACAACTGCATTGAGCGCTTTTGACATAGCCTGCTGGGATATAATAGGCAAACATTTCTCAGCGCCAATACACAAACTTCTGGGAGGAAAGATGAGAGATAGAGTTAGGGTGTATCTAAATGGATGGTATGGAGATTGTGTATCTGCAAAACAGTTTGCTGACGCAGCAAGAAAATGGGCCGATGCCGGATATTCTGCCCTTAAATTCGACCCATTTGGAGCTGCATATGAAGATATAAGCGAAAAACAGCTCGAAGACGCATATAAAAGGGTTAAGGCTGTGAAGGATGCAACTGATGATAGAGTAGAATTGCTGATAGAGCACCACGGCAGGTTCAATTATGATGCTGCTCTCAAGGCCGCAAGAAAGCTCGAAAGTCTATCTCCGTTATTCATGGAGGAGCCTGTACATCCTGAAGACATAGAAGGGCTGAAAAAATACAGAAAAGAAGTCAAGTTAAAGGTTGCTCTTGGAGAAAGAATCATAGATGTAAAGCAGGTTCTCTTTATGCTTAAAGAGAATCTTGTTGACTACTTGCAGGTAGATATTACAAACATAGGCGGAATAACACAGGCATTGAAGGCATGCAGGCTTGCTGAAGCATTTGGCATAAAGATGGCATTTCACAACGCATTTGGCCCGATTCAGAACGCTGCAACCATACAGCTCGATGCTTCTATACCAAACTTTCTCATACAGGAATCGTTTTTTGACTGCTTCCCCTCATGGAAGAGAGCTCTGGTAAAAAGCTCTCCTCACATTTTATCAGGTTTTTCTCTTATACCCGATAAGCCAGGAATAGGTGTTGAAGTGGATGAGAAGGTTATAGAGAAGCACAGAGCTGAAGGACAGGAATTCTTTGATGAACAAGAGCCTGTCTGGGTAGTTAAGGGGACATGGAAAGATGCATGAGGGTATCAACCTTTGAGAAAAAAGAAAAGAGCTATTGGCATAACATCAAGAAAGACAAAGATAGTTTGCACCATTGGGCCTGCTACAAGCTCTGAAGATATGGTCAGGTCTCTGATTTTAAGGGGTGTTGATTGTTTCAGACTTAACTTTTCCCATGGAACTCTTGAAGAGCATGCTGACAGAATAAGAACCATCAGAAAAGCTGCAGGAGAGCTTTCGAAGATTGTAGCTGTAATGCAAGATTTGCCCGGCCCAAAGATAAGGGTTGGTCTGCTCAGGAATGGAGTGATGCAGCTTAAGAGAGGAGACAATGTAGAGCTGGTTGAAGAGAGTAATTACACGGCTAAAGATTATGAAATACCAATCAACATGGAGAAATTGTCAGAATCTATTGTCAAATCCAGCACTATTTCGCTTGCTGATGGCACAATTAAGCTAAGAGTTGTAGGAGAGGAGAAGGGAAAGGTAAAATGCATATGCACTCAGGGGGGGCAACTTGTCTCAGGCAAAGGAGTTAACATTGCAGGTCTAAAGTACTCAGGTCTCACACAAAGAGATAGAGAGCTTATAAAGTTCGGTCTTGAACAGAATGTTGACTTTATTGCAGTATCTTTTGTGAAGAGCTCAAAAGATATGGTAGAAGCTAGAAGCGAAATTGCAATGTCATCTGAAAAGCCCCTTCTTATAGCAAAGATTGAAAAAAAGGAAGCAGTAAAGGACCTAGTCAACATAATCAGGGAATCAGACTGTATAATGGTTGCCAGGGGTGACCTCGGAGTTGAGAACCCTTTGGAGCTTGTTCCAATTATTCAAAAGCGTATCATCAATCTAGCAATGCAGAATTCAAAGCCCACAATAACTGCAACCCAGATTCTTGAATCGATGGTTCTGAACCCATCACCGACAAGGGCTGAGGTTACAGATATTGCAAACGCAATAATAGATGGTACAGATGCCCTCATGCTATCAGAGGAGACTGCTGTAGGAAGATATCCTTTAGCCTGTGTTGAAGTATTGGATAAGGTTGCTAGAGTAACTGAAGTGAATATGATGAAAAACTGGAGGCATGCGGAGATATCCAGCAGGAACGATGTAAAGAGTTCGCTTGCGGAAGCTGCTGTCAAGATAAGCAAGGAGACAAACTCTGAAATAATAATATCACTTTCAGATTCTCTGGAATTCGTGGCAGGGGTTTCAAGACATAGACCTCAAGCATTTATAATAGTCCCTACAGATTCAGATAGCAAGATGAGAAAATTGAACATAGTCTGGGGGGTAAAACCGGTTGAATTCAATCGCTCATCCATGAAGGTTGATGATGTTGCAGCAACTATAGCTTCAAAGCTCGGATTAAACGGTAAAAAGCTATGCGTTGCAGTTGGTAGGGAAGCGATGGGAGAAGGCGGGTTATTCGTCTTCAGGCCCAAAAATTAATTCATAGCCTGACTCCGATAACCACATCGTTTACGTTTGTGCCTGTGACTCCTGTTATTATGAGACCCCCTACTTTTTTGAAGAAGTTATAGGAATCATGTTTAAGCAAATATTCTTCAGCGTTTATTCCAGCCCTCTTTGCCTTCAAGATAGTGGAACCATCAACAAAAGCTCCAGCAGCATCTGTTGTTCCGTCAATTCCATCTGTTGCAAACGATATCATTGAAACATTCACAAGTCCTTGAATATTCAAAGCTGCTGACAACGCTAACTCCTGGTTCCTACCTCCTTTTCCGTATGCTTTGCCAAGGGTCACCGTGGTTTCTCCTCCACCTACAATTGCAAATTTTTTAGAATTTGCTGTACTGATTAATTCGCTTGCAAAATGCATCCCTGCCAATCTTGCTTCGCCTGTGATAATACTGCTAAAGTTATGAACCTTGAAGCCTTCAGAAAGAAGGTAATTTTTTGCTGCTTCAGTTGCAATTTCATTACTGCCAACTATTATGTTTTTGACCTTATGGAATATATGGTCACTAGGCTTTGGTGTTTCTGCTACCTCTCCTCTTATCCCTCTTTCGATTCTCCTTCTGATGGATGAAGGGGTTTCTGACCAGAGGTTGCGTTTAATTAAGATTTCTTTTGCATCAAGAAATGTAGATGAGTCTGGAGAGGTTGGACCAGAGGCAATTGTATCAATTTTGTTTCCAACGACATCAGAAAGTATCAATGATATAACAGTTGCAGGATAAAGCCTGGCAGCAAGAAGACCTCCTTTGATGGCTGAGATGTGTTTTCTAACGCAGTTTATTTCGTTTATGTCTGCCCCTGATGTCAGAAGAAGCTCTGTCATCTTAACGATATCCTCCAGCGGTATGTTGTCTGCAGGAATCTCCATCATTGCTGATGCGCCGCCTGATATAAGACAGATGAAGAGGTCATCATCATTTACATTTCCAATTAGCTTGAACATCTCCTTAACTCCTCTTATTCCTTCTCTATCTGGAATAGGATGCCCAGCATGGATGAATTCTATCTTTGAAGAATTGAATGTTTGTCCATGCGGAATGTTGACAATCCCATAATCTAAACGGTTATCCAGTATCTCTTCTATAGCTATAGCCATATTGCCCGAAGCTTTTCCTGCACCAATTGCCATTATTCTAGAGAAGTCAGAAAGGTTGTAACTCAAAATCTTTCCACTATCGTTTATTGTTAGAGTATCTCCTCTTCTCTTTACTACCTTCCTAATTAGCCTGCGTGGTTCTGTATCTCTTAAAACATGTTTTATCGTATCTACAAATAATTCAGCATTCTCGATATTCTCAATGTATGGAACATTCCGTTTACCCTTTTTAAGCAAAGACACAACTTTAAGCCAATATCATATTTTAAAGTATCTTAACAGTACGAATGGTTGATATATATATGCTTGTCAGGCAGATTTACGTATGAGTAGGCATTCAAAGGCAGGCATTGCTCTCAGGTCTACAGTCTTCTCGCCGCAGGAGATGAAGAAAGTTGCTATGTTGTGCGAAAAGGCAAAGCATTTGCAATATATCTTTGTTCCAGATGTTTCATCGAGTCTTGATGCAATAGAACTATCTCTGGGTATTTTAGAATCGTCAAAGACTCTGAAGGCTGGACCAGGTGTCATAAGACTGCTTGAGCATGATATTGCAAATCTCGGGAGAAGAATCATAACCATTCAGAAGATGACTAATAGAAGATTTTTCCTTGGGGTAGGTGTTGGAAGGCCTGGTAGTGATGCAAGAGCAGCTATAGATGAGCTTTTCAAAAGGCTAAAGTCTTTAGAGGAATATTGTAAAGAGGAAAGACCTGAAACCTTTGTTGCAGCTCTGAAGCGAGGCTTGGCAAGAAGGGCAGCAGAAAATGCATATACTCCATTATTGAACTTCTGCTCAAGCGATTATGCTGGAGAAGTGGTTAAAGAAATTAGTAGGGTTGCAAAGGCAGATGTTGCTTGCTACATCAAAGTCTTCTATTCAGAGCAGCAGGAGAGAGCAGAGGCTAATTTGATAAATGAATTTGTAACATACAATATGATTCCACAGTATCATCAGCTCTTCCGAATGCAGCATGTTGATAGCTATATAGAGGTTGCAAAAGAAAGGAATGAATTACCAAGTCCTTTGCTCAGGATATGTCTAGCCAATCCTAACAAGAAGCAACTGATGGATTTTGTAAATGAAATGAGGGATGCAGGGGTGAGCATACCTGTAATTTACCCATACTTTGACCATAGAGATGAAGAACGGTTCAAAATATCGATTCTAAAAGATATTTTCTATTGTTTTACATGAGCCTTATTGCGCATTAATCAAATTATTTTTTTATCTTTCAATACTCTGCAAGCATTCTATCTATATTCCTTCTGAACTTTCTAAGTGCTATAAATGATGATAAAAATGGTATCGCTATAGCTAATATAAATGCCATAGATACAAATACAGGAGATATTACAAGCTGTATAGGTAGTGTAGTTCCATAGACAATATATCTGAATACAAGAAAGTGGGATATTATTATGCTAGCTATCAATGATAATGCAAAACCTGATATCGATAATATAAGGAAATAGAAGTAATATAGTCTGTATACATTATTCCATAGCCACCCCTGAGCTATGAATAAACCTGCTTCCCATATTCTTCTTCCTGATGATACATTTGCTAGTAAAGCAGTTACTGCTATTGCTGCAATTAATGCTATTATATCTAATGCATAGTATAAAGGAGCTGTTTGTGATTGAAAAGATAAAAGACTATCAATTAGAGCTTGGTTATACAATACTATAAATCTGGGATATGGATTGATTATATCATCAACCTGATTAACCACATTTGAAACATCGTTTATGCTATCTACCTTTATTATAACATAATTAGGCTCTCCTGCAAAAAGCTGATTATAAGTAGCATTTCCCAATTCATACCTTATGAACGATGAATTCCAAAGCAATTGAAATTCGGTGAACAAAGGGTTCATCGCTATAACCCCAGTAGATGTAGCATTGAACATGCCGCTGAGAGGATTAAAATCATAGAATGAGCTGAAAAAGACGTTATTAAAGTTATCTGATATAGGATAATTAGCTACATGAACAAACTCATTCTGATTACCCTGAGGAAAATTTCCTTTAGAAATATCAAGTAAAGTTGAAGGAAAACTACCAGGTCCGCCTACAGCTGCGCTGCTTGAGCCCTCGTATAGTGTTAGAGTTTCATTCTTTCCATTATAGATAGTGCTCCAATTATAATGAACTTGCACAGCCGTAAAAAGCACCATAGGATACACATTTTGCACTCCTGCCAAGCTTGATATATTATCAATAACACTGAATGGCAAAGTCTTTGCACAGCTGGGAAGCTGACATGGTCCTGCTGGAGTTACTACTATCCATGGAGCAAATTGATCAACATAATTCTGCAATCCGTATTGCAGACTGGAGCTTGCAGATGCTAATACTATAAAGGATGATAGGGTTGATGCTATTATGCCCATTAACAGCAATGATATTATTAATTCTCCTTTTGCTTTACGAAGTGCTGCATGCAAGATTCTTTTGTTCGAAGGCAATTTATATCATCTTAATTGTTAAATCATAAAAATAAACATTTTTAATTAATATTGCATTTATGCATAGTTGCACCAGAAGTCCCTGTTTGTAGAACTAATTGTATAGTTATTATACAGGTTTCCATAGAAGCTGTATATGCTCGTGGGATAACTCGAAGTGAAATCTTGGCCATAGCCTCCGGCTTTGGTGGGAATACAGGTGTAGTAGACTCCATTGCTATATCCAACGCATAAAGAAACTCCAGATGGACTTGTAGATACAACATATGTTGACATATACATGACATTGTTGTGGAGCTCACCACATGCTGTTCTAAACGGAAGAGTACACGAGAATTCACTCGTATATGATACTGCTGCAGGAGCAGTTATGCTGAAGATAGCTATTGCTGAGATAGATAGGAGTAAGAACAATAAAAGGTATTTCCTCGTTGCAATATACAAATTAGTAAAAGTTGCATATATATCAGAATCGCACAAAATATGACTTTTTGCCACCTAGTCAGCCTAAAGCGGTTAAAACGATTTAATGATCTGAACAGGATACGACAGGTCTCAATTCCTATACAGGCTTAGAAGTGATTCTCTACCTCAAAATAGCTCGTAAATGATTAAAAGAAAAGACCTTCGGATATGGACATAAAGAAATTGGAGAATATTAGAATAACTTCTACAGGACCAAACATTCTGCTTAAAACTATAGACATATTGACAAAAGAAGCCGATAATGAAAATTGTAATGATTATACAACATTAATCTGTCATTGCTTGAATCAATTTAGAAGTAATGGTTATACGTAACCATTAAGAACTTTGAACGACCAAAATGGCAGGATACAAATTCAAATGCAAGGATGTAGGTATGAAATGTGACTTTGAGGTAAGGCATGCATCGTCTAAGGACGAAGTGCTGCAAATAGCTGCAACCCACGCAAAGATGGCTCACAACATGCAGACAATTCCTCAGGACGTTGCAGATAAAGTTAATGCAGCAATAAAGCAGGATTGAAGCTTTAATTTCAGTATTATTTTTGAATCATTCAAGCCTAGATGGGACTATAATTTCAGAAAGGATTGAAGCAGGCTGATAATGTATAATTATAGTGATGCATGAAGGTCATGACATGAACAGAACAGAGAAGGTAGCAGTAATTCTGGGAATTCTTGGAATAACGGGAGGTTCTGCTTTCTTGATCCTGAGCCTTCTTGGCTATCTCTCCAAACTTCCGTTCATTTTAACTTGAAATAATTTGAAACACATGTTATGACTGAAATATGCTTGATTCATTCAGTCAGAAACGGATATAATGCCAAAGACTCAAGTCTATGTACTTCAAAGTGGTGAGCGATGGAAAAGGAGAGGGCCGCTGTTTATGGCACCAGTTCGGAAGGTTACAAGCTAGCCCTCTTCCTCCACAGCATGGGAGATAAGGTCAGCATCATAGACGAAAGAATCAAGACATCTTACGAGCTTTCAGGGAAACCACCTGAATCTATAAGGCAGATAATTGGTGAGGATTCCCTATACCCCATACAGCCTTTGTCAGCTGCATTACAGCAGGCTGATAAGATTGTGCTCGCGCCAAGGTTGAAACATTCTGAAGAAGGTAGGGCAGAATGGCTGCAGAGGCTTAAAGAAATTGGACAGAACCTCAAGGATGGGAGCATGCTTGTCAACCTTGTACCGCTGACTCTTGGAGGTAACAGGGAGGCGCTTACAATAATTGAGGACCAGAGCGGCTTGAAAGCTGGAAAAGAATTTGGTTATGTCTATTCGCCTGTAGGCAATTCGGGCATAGCTTCAAACCTTTCTGAGAATCTTCCTCCATGGGTGAGCAAGATGCTGAACAGGTCAAAATGGTACAAGAGTATTGATGAAGCAGAGCTGCAATACATCAGATGGGTGCTTTCGGAATATGTACCAAAGGCACTTGACGCTTCTTTCTACAAGGATGCATCTACCCAGATCGAACTACTTTCAAACCTATTTCTTGACGACCTGGCTCAGGGTATATATGAGATGCAGCTGTTTGCTGACACACTTCAGCATGGCGATACACTACATCACCTGGCAACAGGTTCTCTCAAGGCGCTGCAAAGCTACACACATGCTCTTGAAAATTATTTGAGGCTATTTTCCAGAAACAAAGGATTAAAGGCTATCAGGTCTAAAGTACTTCTAGTCTGGAGCTATGATTTGCACGAAATGAAGTCGGAAAGGTCAAGAATAATATCCTCACTGCTCAATTCACTAAGGGAAATATTCGGGGATGTAGAACTGTGGAATCCCAATGAGCAGGCAGGGGAGGAGAGGAAGAGAATCCCTTCAGTAGAGAGGTACCAGATGATAGTAGCCTGCAGCAAATATGACCTGAATCTTTGCAATACATCGATTCGAAGAAATCAGGACCAGGTTGTCATATCAGCCTCCATACCCATCAGGAGCTACTGATTTGCTATTTGATACGTAGAAGTCTTCGATAGTAATCCAGATAAAAGGCTCTAATGCGGAGTGAAGCATGCTCAAAGTAGGTCTTGTCGGCGCCGGAGGATGGGGAAAGAACCATGCAAGAGTCCTTAGCGAGCTGGGGGCTCTTGCAGCTATATGCGATGTTGATATAACAAGGGCTGAAGAATTCGGAAGAAAGTACAATGTGTCCTATTACACCTCAATAGATGAAATGCTTTCAAAGGAGAAGATAGAAGTCGCCCATGTCTGCACCCCCACCACAACTCATTATTCTGTGTCGAAAAAGCTGCTGGAATCAGGTCTTCACGTCTTTATAGAGAAGCCTATTGCAGCTAGTGTAAAGGAAGGCATGGAGATAGCAAGCCTTGCAGAAGAAAAGAAGAGGCTCGTAGGAGTGGGATACATTGAGAGGTTCAACCCGGCAGTTATTCATCTGAAGGAGATGATAGTTCAGAAACAGCTTGGAGAGTTGCTTGTTGCGGAATTCTACAGGGAGAACAGATGGGCAGGAGTCAAGGATGTTGGCATACTTCTTGATACTTCTGTGCATGATATAGATACAGCTAGGTACATATTTTCAGAAGAACCATATCAGGTCTTCTGCAGAACAGGTAAAGTATTGGGTGAGCATGATGATTTTGCAGTGTTGATGCTATCGTTCAAGAGGAGCAGGACTGCAATTCTAGTTACCAACTGGGTTACGCCAAAGAAGGAAAGGCGCCTTTCAGCAATACTCACCCAGGGAGTGGTAAGACTCGACTTTATTACAAGAGAAGTGAAGGTAGATACAGACGCAGGAGCGGAAACCTTCCAGCATCAGTCTCAGGAGCCATTGAAGCTGGAGATATCCAGCTTTTTGGAAGCTGTAAGGTCAGGGAAGAAGCCTGCTGTCGATGCCAGGGATGCGATAAAGACGAGCATTATAGCTGAAGCTGCAGCATATTCAAGCAGGAAGGGGTTGCCAGTCAACGTTGAACTTTAAAAGAAGAGAATCAGGATTGAAAGGAGGGGAAATGGTCCAGAATTTCATAGGCAAGAATGTAAAGATGGGAAAAAATGTCAAGGTCTGGCATTTTACGTACGTTGGAGATGGCGTTGAGCTTGGAGATAACGTTATGATAGGCTCATTGGCTCACGTAGACAGGGGCGTAAAGATAGGCAAAAACACAAGGATAGAAGGGTGTGTGTATATACCTCCATTAACCGTAATAGGAGATAATGTATTTGTAGGCCCTGGTGTCGTCTTCACAAACGACCCATACCCCATGTCGAAGAAGCTTGCAGGTGTGAAGGTTGAAGACAATGCTGCAATAGGAGCCAGGGCAGTAATAAAGGCCGGAGTGACTATAGGAAAAAATAGCGTTGTTGCGATGGGAGCGATTGTTACGAAGGATGTGCCAGCTGATTCTGTGGTAATGGGGAGTCCTGCTAGGGTTATCTACTCTAAGAAGGAATACGAATTAAAAAAGATGGAATGGGAAAGAGAATAGCATATTCAGCAATAATGTCAATATGTTTTCTTGCCTATGCCGGCATCATTTTGCATATCCCTATAGTCATCTTCCTGCAGATGCTTCAGCCTCACAAACATATCTCTAAGCAAATAATATGAAAGAAGCCATGCAAGAAAGACTACGCCTGAAAGCAGAACTTTGAGAAGCGCATAGCCAAAAACTATAGAGTAAGGTGAGCCCGCAGGAGGGGTGATAGGTATAATCAAAGTGAATATTATGTAAGTCATAGCTAGAAAGAGAAGCCAGGTCAAAGAAAGTATCATGAGAAGCAGTGCTATTGATGGTATCTTCAATCAGGTCACCAGTATTAGAAACAGGGTAACTATGGCAAGGATGCTTGAGAACGCTTCCAGAAGCAATATCCTTCTAGCTAACTCCGGCTCCGTCAAAGGCTTGTCTGCCAGAATCATTCTGGCCAATGTAACCGGCGCATCTCTATCCCTTGAAGCTTCAAGCTTCATATCATTTCTGAGCCTTACTGGCCTTTTCTTCATCTCCTTGTGCTCTATGAACCCGCCTACAGAAGAAATTACGAAGAAAGAATTCAATACTGATGGTAAGAGAGACACGACTGCAACAATCTCAGCATGACCTATTATTGCAAGAGCTCCGTAAGCTGCACCTATTGCAAGAGTACCTGAATCGCCCGGAAAGACTTTCGAAGGAAATCTGTGAAACGGATAGAAACCGAGAATTGAAAATGTTAATGCTAGAGACAACGCCAAAATGACGTACTGTTGAGTTAGAGCGAAATCAAGGATCAGAGGTATCATCGCTATGACGCTAAAGCCTGAGACCAGGCCGTTGTAGATATCTATCATGTTAAACGCATTTGCTGTAATGGGGATTGCTATTAGCACTAGCAGGGGATAAATATCTGTAAGCCTCAGATGACCGGAAAAGGGAAAAGGAGGAAGGGGCGTGTAAGTATGCAGTGCTAGGATAGGAATAGGGGCTACGAATAGAAGAGCAACTTTGATAGGCCCGCTCAGAGATTTTAGGTCGTCTATCATTCCGACAATGAATGCTGCAGAAATTACAAGTATGAAAGCTACACTCTGCAATGAATTGCTAAACTCATAGACTGCTATCGCTCCTGCAATTGTTGCTGCAAATATAGCCGGGCCGCCTGGCCTTGCCACCTGAGGCAAGCCAGCCTTGTGAGCATCAGGCACAGTAAGACCTCTTTTCTTTAAGTAGCCTTCAAGATACCTTGAGAGAAAGAAGGATACAGGTAAGCTGACGATCGAAATTATGACTTCTAGCAAAGACATATCACTGGCTACGGGCACTCCCTGACAAACACCTATCTATTTACAGTTCTGTTTTGTGTAATGACTTGCAGTTATTGTTTATATAGCCAATGTATGGTATGCAGTGGCAGGTTTGAAGATCAAGGAATTAAGACCGGATTCAAGAAGAGTTAACATTGAAGCAAAAGTCGTGAGCGTATCAGAGCCGAGGGAAGTTACGTTAAAGACTGGAGAAAGAGCGACTGTCACGGATGTCAAGATTGAAGATGATACAGGCTCAACGATACTTACTCTGTGGAATGAGGATGTTGAAAGAGTAAGGGATGGTGCAAAGATCAGAATAGAAAACGGTTACGTAAGCACCTTCAGGGGAGAGATGAGGCTGAACGTAGGCAGATACGGCAAGCTCGAAGTCCTTTGACATAGCTAAAGCATAACAAGTCCTATCAACTTAGCACAGTAGCAACGAAATCACTGGTTATAGTTATATTGGTTAGAGAGGTACCTAGGTTTACAAATATCAAGTCGTATGTTCCAGGAGGAAGAGTAACATCAACATCTGCAGATATAACTTGCCCTGTGCTGTAGGTATAATAATCCGGCTTCCCTGAGTAAAGAGAAGAATATACATAGCCTGATGCGTTATGTGGATATATTACGACATCGGCGCCTTCAGTCGATTTGAAGCTTCCTGTTATTCTAGAAGTCAGATTTAACGTGAATCCAACACCCTGAGAAAGGCCATCGATCTGTTGAGAAGGATGGTCTATGGGGATAAGAGAAAAACTTGCAAAGTTTGAATTTGCGCCGATTAAAACAAAAGGAGAAATCTGAGTCGGGGGATGCTTAACAGAAGGAGGTCTTATCTGGATATAGCCACTTACCATCAAGGAAGCGACCAGCAAAATTATTAGCAAACGAAGAGGCTTGTAGAAACAAAGAAACCCCACACCATTTACAGTAGATCAAAAATTTTAATGGAACACCCCAACAACATAGCTCTTATGCATCTCAACACAAGAACGATGCGTTGGAGTGTTCCAAGGGGTCCTGACAGGTCAAGGTATTACATA
>Ga0208548_100079_pt1 | contig 47299 bp, 41 predicted proteins | sample ECH_Chost_MetaG_FD_187133 | JGI IMG/M metagenome (GOLD analysis project Ga0208548, IMG submission 187133) | Hot spring microbial mat communities from Yellowstone National Park, Wyoming, USA - ECH_C host_MetaG (SPAdes) (version 2) | ecosystem: Environmental > Aquatic > Thermal springs > Hot... | reverse complement strand
GAGGTACGGGTCGGGGGTGCGTAAACACCCTGAAGGGGAAATGAAGGTGCGTCGTGAAGCCCACTGGAAACCCCAAAGCCCCGTCCGTGAGGGCGGGGTAGTTTACCATCCAAGAAGCATCTGAAAGGCGCGAATTGCAAAGTTGTTTAATGTAAATACGCGGTTATTATGACAAGCATAAATGCGTCTTGACCAAGTTTTTAAGCGAATACGAATATCTCGGTTATGGCCGAATTTCTTAAGAACAACGCATTAGATTTTTTAAAAGAAGCGGAAAGAAACTTAGAAGAAAAGAAAAACAACCTTGCGATGTTCCATTTAGAGCAATCACTTCAACTGGCTCTGAAATACATGATTTACCAACACACCGGTTCTTTTCCAAAAACCCATGACGTAGTCGAACTTCTAAACAGAGTGTCAAGCTTGATAAATAACTCAAGGTTGATAGCAATAATTGATAGCGAAATCACCACGTTAAACCTCTTGAAACAGGCTTATATAGCTTCAAGATATTTTCCAATTTCGTATGACGAAAAGGCCGCACAAAAGTCATACGACGTGGTGAGGGAAATACTTCATGAACTGGGACTTGTATAACGCACAGCTTTGGAAAAAAAGAACAGAAGCGCTCAAAAACGCAAGAGCTTTTGTTGTGAAAATCAAGCGAGAATGCGAAAAAATTGACCCCAAGTGCAAAGTAATACTTTTTGGCTCAATTGCAAAAGGAGACTGGAGGTGTGATAGCGATGTTGACGTTCTTATTATCACTGATTGTGTTAAAAACGCGTTTGACAGGGCAATTATCTCAACAAAGCTCCACAAAGCGCTTGGCGTTTGGGAGCCTTTCGAGATTCATGTGGTCACACGAAAAGAGTACGAAGAATGGTACAAGAGATTTATCGACGTTTACGAAGAGTTTTAAGTGCTGAACGAGCGACGTAAAAGATATTACACCAAAACAATTTTTTAATGTAAAAGAGTAGCATCTTTGGAGCACCGCGGGCGTGGCCATCAAATCTTTTATTCAAGTGCGACGGATTTTGTTGGTGCTTTTTAGGCCGCATGTGGCAAGTTTGGCGATCGTCCCATTTGTGAACCTCAAAAAAGATAAGCCTAGTTTTTGGGTTGTATAGCCGCAATCTTTTACGAAATTCTGGTTTTCACAGTTGGCGTGGATGGTGCGGCGCTCACTTCAGTCATGCTCTACACGTCTCTTTTTCGGGTGCCTTTATTTTCTTTTTTCGTGAAAAGTTTAACAAACATCTTTTCGTGTTTTCTTGCGCTTTTAGGGGTTTACGCGATCTACAGCGTAACTCCTTCAGTTTTTCAAGTGGTAGTGAGTTTGTTCACAGGTTTGTTTTACGTGCTTCTTATAAACTTTCCAAAACCTCGCCTTTTAAGACGGGGATTCCAAAAGTATAAATACGAGTCTGGAAAACACCTGGTAATGCGTGTAAGGGCATACAGATTCCGAGCGTACGCATCAAAAACTACAGCGAGTTGAAAACCCAGCTCGAAATAGCATGTAAGCTTTACAACACTTACACGCCGAGCAAAAAGAGGAGTATGAAAGAAACAAGCACACGATGAGCAAAAACGAGTTGAGACAGCTCGCCTTAGACCTCCGAAAGCGGAACACGGAGTTTCAAGTGTTACACTCCCAAGTTACCCAGCAGGTTGCAGAGAGGTTCTACCAGGCACGGGAGAGGTTCCTCGACGGCCTTGCGAACAAACCCAAGAAAAAGAAGCCTCTCAAGTACCTCTCCTTAGTGTACCCTCAGAGTGGTTAGAAGCTTTCTGATATAAGAGAAGTTGGTCTTGGAAAAAAACAAAAAGAAGAAGGCTAGACTTTACTTAAGCAAAATCGGCTTCTTTACCCTAGTGATGCACAGGGAGCTTCCTTTGGAGCGAGTGTCTCAAGTGTGCGTCAAGCTCTACCCCTCTGGTAGAATCCACGTTTCTTAGTGGAGGAGCCTGAAGCAGAAGAGCAGTCTTCGAAGGAGGAGCCCAAAAAAGTGGTGAGTGTTGACTTGGGGATCACAAGGCTTGCAACACTTTCAGATGGGTGCTTCTTAGAAAACCCAAAACCGCTTGAGCGCTCTCTTGATAGAGTCAGGTTGCTACAGAGGGCGCTGTCTAGGAAGAGGTTTCTCTCGAATAACTGGCTCAAAACAAAGACTTGCGAAGGAACACGAACACGTAAAGGATTTTAGGCGCAACTCTTCAAACTCGGTTTTCTACTCACACAGGAGTACGATGTGCTGGTGCTAGAGGATTTGGATGTCCAAGGCTTAATTCAGAAGAGCGAAAATAAAAAGAGGAGGCTTCGACTCTACGACTCCTCGTTCTCAGATCTCAGAGCTGTGCTGGAGTGGGAGTTTCGAAAAAGAGGGAAATTGGTGTTACCTGTTCCAGCGTTCAACACTTCACGTGAGTGTTTCCTGTGTGGAGGAATCAACCAGAGTTTAACACTGGAAGACAGGGTGTTCCACTGTCCCTTCTGCAGTTTCACCTTGGACCGCGACTTCAACGCTTCTTTAGTTCTTTTAAAGCGCACAGGGTGGGTGCCACCCGCGGTAGCCTGTTTCGCCCCGCCCTCTACCCTCCTTAGGGTTGGTGGGGAGGCAAGGTGGAGCGATGATTCAGGAAGCTCCGCCATTTATGGCGGGGTAGCTCACTTGTTACTTTAAGCTCAGTCGAAAGCTCAAAGCGACACAAGCCTAATAGCGTCACACTTTGGTCTCTTCCATTCTTCGTAACTTTGTGCTTGTTTTCTGAGTTTAGTTGGTGCTCGCTGTTTGGTGGAGTGTATTTGGGAGTTTTCGCAACGGTTTTGCTTTTTTTACAAAGCGCTCTCTCAAATTCTTTTACGGCGACTTTGTTCACAGCGCTTGAACCTGTGTTTGCGCTTCTACTTATTCGGTTTTGCACGCAACTTTAGATTTGCTATAACTATGTTGCGATAGTTTCGGCGATCTTGGTGGTGCAAAAGCGTTTACGCGTAAGCGGAGTTAAGCTTTAGCGACCTTGTGGTGTAGTTCTTTGAAAAAGCGCTTAATGCAAAAGTGATCACAGAAATCAGTATGTCCACTTTAAATATTGTGTTAAAACCTATAGCCAAAGGAAAAGAGCCTGCGTAAAACAGCTCTCCGTGTGTGGTTAAAATATACGCGGTTTGGTAGCTCGTCATAATCGTCGTGGCGACCACTGGACCAATTGCGCCACCAAGATTTCTGAGCATCGTGTTCATGCCAAGCCCAACCGCTCTGCTATCCTCTGGCAAAGACACCGCGACCATGTTCACGATTGGCACGATTATCGAAATCATTCCAATACCTGTGACGATCACGTCTTCGACTAACACAGAGGATGTTGAACGATTCAAAAGAAACAAGTAAAAGCCGAGCGCGCAAACAAGAGAGCCAAAAAGTAGCACGGGTTTTGGGCCAATTCTACCAGTGAGCCTTCCGACGATTGGGCCTACTACAAGCATCACAACCGTGGCTGGTGCAAGCGTAAGACCCGCGCTTATCACGTCTAGCCCAAGTCCAAAAGGCGGTGGGATCTCTGTGTAGTAAATCACCGCAAAAAACATCATAAGTAGCATAAGGCTTGAGACTATTCCCACGATGTTTGAAACAAACACGTTTCTGATTTTGAGTAGTCCAAGCTGAATAAGCGGTGAACGCGCGCGTGATTCGTAAACAAAAAAGCCGATTGTGAGAACCGCTCCTAAAGCAAGAAGAATGAGCTCAAGCGCGCTAAACCATCCTAGGTAAGGCCCTTCGGTTGTGTAAACAAGAAGCAAAGAAATCCCCGTGATTAAAAGCGCGCTTCCCACTATATCAAGCGCTTCTTTTGGTTTCGAAACGTCGCTTTCAAGCGTTTTTGAAGAAACCACGAGTAGCAAGATACCAAGTAGCGCAGCTATGTGAAAAGCGTACTGCCACCCCAAATCTTGGTCGATGTAAGCGCCAACAACAAGGCCAAGCGCAGTTCCTATTCCTATCGTTCCGCTAAGAACGCCTTGAGCGGTTGCGACGCGCTCCTTTGGAAAAGTGTCTGTTATGATCGCAAGACCAAGAGGAAAAACCGAAAAACCAAGCCCTTGTAGCGCTCTTGCGAAAATCAGAAAATAGATGTTTGTGGAAAAGCCAGCTAGCGCGACCGAGATGATGTAAAAACCCAGGGAAATAAGATAAAGCCTCTTTTTCCCATAAAGGTCGCCCAATTTTCCGAAAAGAGGAGACGCTGCGCTTCCCACGATAAGATAAGCTGAAGTGACCCACGCAACAAGAGAAGAAGTCGTCGAAAAGTCGGATTGGATTGTCGGAAGCGCTGGAACGACCATCGTCTCAACATAATTCACAAGCAGTGCGACGGTCGCAAGTGTGAGAAGAACTTGCAGGTTTTTGGGCACGTGCAAAATACAAAAAAAGTTTTTAAAAGGCTAACGAATCGTCGAAAAGTGCCTCACTTTTCGAGTCATACTTAAATACAACAATTTTTTGTTGTTTTTTATGTTAAAAGCTTTCACTCTTTCGCTTTTACTCGCACTTTCGCTTTTGCCGCTTTCTTCGTGTTTCGTGTTGCCTTCGCAACCGACGTTCGAGCTGGTCGCGCTGTGGGGCTCTCCACAGTCTCCTGTGTTGGCCGCACCAGGTTCTGTGAGCCTTCCGCTTTACGTCTCTGTGACAAACCTTGGGCCAGTCACAGCTTACGATTTTAAGGCGACGCTCAAAGCGACAAATCCGCTACAACCAGTAAAGGGCGAGTCGCAAAATCTGAGCGTTGAGCTTCCCGCTTTACCCGCAGGCGACTCCGCGTCGCTCGTTGGCTATTTCAACGTGTCGCCAAGCGTTCAAGCGGGTGTGTACAATGAAAGCGTTTTTTTGGAGTACAAGCTTGGAAATCAGAGCTTTTCGCAAACCATGCAGGTTCAAGTGCCAATTCTTGGCGAACCAAACATAGAGCTTGCTGGTTTTTCGTACACGCCCATTAGAATTTATCCAGGCTACCCTTACGCGCAGCTTGATGTTTACCTTGTGAACTCGGGAACTGCGACCGCAAGCGACGTGAGTGTGAATTTGAACACGTCTTACCCTGCTTACCCGGCTTATAATGGTTCGACGCAAGAGCTGATAGGCTACCTACCCACAGGGCAAGTCGCAAAGCTTAGCTTTCTTATCGCGCTTTACAACACCACAAAAGCTTTGAACACGAGCTTCGTGCTAAGCGTGCGCTATAACGAAGCGCAGTACAAGCGGTTTTCGATACCTTTTCAGGAATACCCAAAAGCGGTGATTCAAGTGGTGGATGTGTACGAACCAACGATAAGAGTGGGGGATAGTGCGGATTATGTGACGATCACCGTAAAAAATGTAGGAGGTGCTGCCGCTCAGTTTCTCACGTTCACGATGCTTGTTTCCAACGTTTTTTCGCCTAGCATTCCATCAAGCGAAAACCCCTTACTCGCTTTGCAACTTGTGAACGCAAGCGTTGGCACCCTAGAACCCGGAGAAGAGGCAAACATAACTTATGTGATACAAGTGAACTCGAACATCCAAAGCGGTGTTTACCCACTCACCCTCGTCGCAACTTGGAGACAGGCTGGTTCAAGCGCGCCCTTTGTTCAAGAAATAAGTCTTCCGATACACGTCCAAAAAAGCGTGTTGGGACAGGTTGAGCAGAGTTTAACGAGTGTCACCACTAATCCCTTATTTGTGTTCGAAACGCTTTTGGTGGTCGTGCTAATAGTTCTAATCGCAGTAATCGCGGTTAGACTTCGACGAAAGGGTTAATGAGTTGACAACTTTGAGTGTGTTTCGCTAATAGCTAACTTTATTCGTATCTTTCTAATTATAACCCACCATATAATACTCACAAAATAAATTGTGGAAACTTGTAATATGACAAATTGCTTAAAGTGATTTTTGGTTTTATCTCCAAATGAATCATCCACGATAGAACTCAAGCAAACGCGTCGTCATTAAAGTGTGGAATACTAAACAAATTTTTGCGTTTTATAACACATTAGCTTAAAGAATCAATGGACATTGATAGGATTCATCTCTGAACGCAATGGGTGTATCGTAAATATTTGTAAACAGAAGTTGCTTAAAAGTCGCTCAGCGCATTATATCTTTTTAAATACTTACGCTATTCAGAAAAACTATTGTCTTTAGTCAAAGTTTTACATACTTCTAAAGTCTTTTAGTAGTCTAAGCGAGTTTTAAACGTTCATACTAGGAAACTTGTTGGTGCATAGAGCACAATAAGGAATAGCATAGAAGAAGCTACATGAGCGCCTTATTGTCATTGTTCATCTATAGTCGCCTAAACGCATCGCGACATCTTTAGCGTTATAACGACTACGAGCCTTTTTAGGCGGAGCTCTGTATAGCAGTTGTAGCTTCACCCATTATGGATTCCGCTATTTTGCATGATGCACCAAGATTCATCATTTGTTCGATTTTTACTTCAAATCACGCGGATCTACTATTTTAATGTGTTTGATACAAACCCTGGATTAATTTGAGATTCTTATCTACATAATATCGAACCAACGATACATAATATATATCCTAATGTTTAATTTATAATATGATATATGTTTCAAGAACTCTTTTGCTAAAAATATTGTTTTTTATCATAATACTGCTTTTATTTTCACTATCTAATTCGGTATCTGCAAACAAAGGTTTAATTCCTGTTCGTGTAAATGTAACCGATTCATTTGGTACTAAAATTCCTACTAGTTCCACCAAAATCGTGATAGCAAACTCATCGCAAATCCTCTATTCGGGACCTATTCCTTTAAATGATTCTTTCCTTTTGCCAGCTGGAAGTTACTCTATTTACGCCCAAAATTTGTTATATGGTTTCAATGCAAGCGTTTTTGAAATTGACACACCATCTACTCTTAATCTTAAGCTTTCTCCGTATACATACGGGACACTCATTGACACAAAAACTCATAAGATTTACCCAGAGCCAAAAGATCCAGCGATTGTGTTAAGAGTAGTTTTAGGGATCAATCAGAGCGATCAACTCCCGTCTATCAATTCATTACCCACATTTTCAATAAAACCAAATGTTCCGCTAGCACCACCCTGTGGATATATTTGGGTTCTTTACAAAACCGTAAACTTGGGCTGGATACCGCAATTACAAGGGGCCGTTTACTCTTATTATATTAATTCATCGTATCAAATAGTTAATACCCCTTCAGTAACACAATACAGTGTGGTTTACTCGTATGTGTCCACTAACGGTGGACCGGTATCTCAGTCAAGCGCTGTTGCAAACGGAACAGCTGTGAGCACATCGTTACCCACCGCATCTCATTCTTCAAATCTTTTGAACTACGACGTGTATATTAATGCACAATGGTACGACTATATTTATAAAGAATACAACACATGTATAAAACACTATACTGGAAACGAAAAAGAAGTTTTTGAGGTGCATTTGATGAGCAGCTTTTATCAAAAAGACAGCTCTGCCACGTCTACGAGTGATTACAGCTTTAGTGCGTTTAGAAATGTTGTGAGTCAGAATCTTAATAGTCAAACGTTTTATGTAACTTTTTCCGATATGGGGACACAGGCTACATCTTTTAGCGTCGAGGCGACGCTTGCAATAAGCGCGTCGTTCACGGGTAGAGAGTTTACTGGTTCCTTTAATATTGCGGGTTACACCAGTTTAAACAGTCAAACACAGTCCACACAAGTTATGTACACTCTAACTGCTTACGGAAGTTGCAAGGGGTACATGTTGTACAAAGCAGGTTGGGTTCTTGGATTTAGTAAAGGACCAGGATGCCTTTGAGGTTTTGACAAATGAGTTTTCTTAAGATTTTTGTTCTTGTTTTGTTTGTTACATCATTACTTTTCGCTCTTTTACCCTCTTTTACCCTTTCCTATAACAACGGTTATACGCACTACAAACCACCTCCCATATTGTCTCAAAGTGGCTCCTTTTGGCTCAGCTTTATCTTCGAAAGTGTCTTTGGTCAAAAATTTACTTTTGTTACAGTTCACTTTTATCCAATGGGTTACGCCCAACTTCCTTGGAGTTATCCACACGTTCAAGGGCTACTCGCCAAACTAGGCTCACCCGCGCTTTACTACACCCAGTTTGTCAACGATTCCTCTTTGTACGAAGCAGATCTTTACACAAACGGTTCTTACACATCAAACGGAGGTCATATGGTTCATCATAATGTAGGGCAAGTTTCAAAGGCTCCAAATGAAAGATATCTGTATTATGGTGGAAGCGGCTTTCCTTTTATAGCCAACGGTGTGTACGTGTCGATCAATAGAACTGGTAGTCCACCAAGCTGGATAGCCGCGTGGAGCGATTGGTTCAATGTTTCCAATTTCAGAATAGTGTACACAGACGGGCAGAGTGTGTCTATAAAATTGGACATAGTGGTAAACGTCACTATTTCGCGTGCGCAAAACGCTTGGAAAATTCAGCCAGATATCGCAATCTCTGGCGCTCCTTTTTCAGTGACTTCAACGCTTCAGGGATTGAAATTTACAGTTCACACAGGTGTGCTCTTTTCGCTGTACACTTTTCGTTATCTTTTTGTACCGCGGGTGTTTCAGGCGTGCTTTCGATTTTAGTCTGGCGGAATTTGCCTAAACGCCGAGTCTATGTCGATTCCTAGTTTTGTTTTCACGTACCACCTTCTTACCGCAAAGTAAACAAGCCAGCCCACAAAAATCGCAAGCATAAGAAGTTCTGAAGGTAAGTAAGCCACGCCTAGTGCTGGGACTGTAAGGTAGTAGTAAAGCATCCAAGCTGAGAAAGCCGCGGAAATTGCACCAGCTATCGTGATAAGAGGCACACTTCCAAATCTAAAGCGCGATATTTCAGCCGAGTTGTATATCTCCTTCATTCTGAAAGGAAGAAGCGCTGCGGCTAAACTCGTCGCTATGTACATCACCGTTGCCACAGCGGTCACGGCGAGAGTGAGCGAAATCCACCCAGGCACAAAGTTGTAAATGTACGAGTAAATGATACCACCCAAAACAAAGAACAACAAGTGAGCGTTCACGGGTGTTCCAGTTCTTGAGCTTACGCGAGAAACCCATTCGGGTAAAATTCTGTCCATAGAGCTTGCAAGCGCCATTCTTGTTTGTCCTACATACACGTTGTACACAACCTGTAGCGCATTAAGGAACACGCCTACTGTGGCAAGAAAGATGAGTATGGGGCTACTCGTCATCACAACTACAAGGTTGCTAAACCAGGGTGGAATTGGCATACTAAGGTTTGCCGAAATAAAGCTTGCGTTTGCCGCAGCGGCAAGCCAGTCGTACCCAACCGTTCTTGTAAACGCAAAGGCCAAAAGCGCCATCATGATCGCCGAAGTAACCGCACCGCCCAGATTAATAAAGAGTTGTTTTTTGAGGCTACTAGCCTGTTGTATTTCACCAGCTTGGTACTGAGCGTATCCCACCCACCCTAGACTCGTGAGCGCAATCGGCAAAACGCCTAGTGTCGCAGCCCAGCTAAAGGAAGTGTTCGGATTAAATCCTTGCGACTTTTCGTAGTTTATCACGTAAGAATAGTAATCTGAAGGCGAGTTTGGCGCAATTTTGGAAACCGCGCTGTTAAACTCCGCTATAAACTTTGCGTGTGGTGTTGTGAGTAGCAAACCGATTATCACCGCGTACGAAAGCAAAAAGCCGTACCACATCACCCACTGAATTCTTACGAAAAGCCTGAAACCCTTAATGAGCGTAGCCGTGGCGAGCAACCCAAAGGCAATTGTGGTGATCCAAATACCAAGTGGTGTGGTGAACCACGCGCCTATGTTTAAAAGAGAGCTGCTGTTAAGAGAAAGCCCAAGACCTGTGAACATCGGCGCAAGTCCGAGAACCGCGGTGAGCCACCCCCCTAAAGCGTCCCACTGTAGAAACCAAAAGAGAACCATCGTGGCGACGATCGGAAAGCCAATCCAAGGAGAAAGAACACGTGATTCAAAAACGTAGTCTCCACCTGTTCGTGGCATCACGCTTGCGATACCCGAATAAGCAAAAGCAAGAAAAGAAGCAAAAACGCCCGTGATAAGAATTCCTAGCGCTATGTTTGAGCCAGGAAAGGCTCCCGCGGATAGAAGGTAAACCCAAGGAAAGATCACACCTATATTCAAAATGTTGTACGCAAAAGCGGAATAGGGCGACATCACGCGCACCAAACCCGTTGCTTCTCTTACAAAAGTTTGAACCTGCTTTTGAGCAAATTTTGTGCTTTGCTCAGAAGTCATGCAATTTCTAACGCAAATATATTTAAAAAGTTTTCGATTTTTGTTAAATATATAACAATATTTAATTGTATTTCAAAAAATTACAAAAGGTTTCGAATTTAAAGTGTGTACAAGCGAAAAAGGGATGCAGAGTCGATGGCGTAAAATCAGTCTTCAGAATCGACAAACGATCAGGCGTCTTTGACACTTAAACCCTGTTATACGCTTTTCACGCCATTTTTACACACATTCACGCATAGCGAGCAATGTAGAGTGAACGACTTTTAATCCCGTTGAATGCGTTAAAGCTAAAAAGAGCGTGCACAACTCAAGTGAACATGTTTAAACTTCACAGAATTATGAAAGATTCAACGCGATAAACTCAAAAAGCTTTGGCACAAATTGCACTTTAATAACCTTTTTAACTTTTCATGTGTGTTTGAAGGTGTGATAAAACTCAAGAATAGAGGCGTGCACTTACACCCCCGAATTAATTCGGTTTTAAGACAAGCGCTTCCTGCGCAAGGCTACAACTTGGTTTACAAAGGCGGAGTCACGTGTAAATCCGACTGGGAGCTCATCCAAGTGGTTTTTGAAAAAAATGACGAGGCAACCGACGCGCTTTCTCATGTTCTTTCATTCTCGGATTATTTGGACACGTTGACACAAAACTTTACAAACGCGGGTATCCCCACTTTCTTAGTTGAGGTCACGTCTGATGCACAGCTTCCGAGTTCTTTTACCGATAGCGACATCCAAAACCTTCTTGAAAGCATGATATCCCAAGGCAAACTCAAAGACGTGAGAGGAAGTGGAATCTACTCTCTGTTCTTTCCGAGTGGAGTTTCAATTAGTCTCCAAGGAATGGGTTCGTGTTCGTATTTCTTAGGATACCACAACAACAAGGGAAACCTGTACTATATCGTGATACCGTACCCATGCGATGTGAACGTTATTTGTTCACCATCTGACAACACCGCTTTTTACAGCTACGTTTTCAGCCATGAGCTTGTGGAGTGCATCACCGACCCTGTGCCAGGCACGGGTTGGGTTGTGGACGAGGGCTTGGTCGAAGAGGAAATAGCAGATGTGTGTGAAGGGAATTGCTTCTACTCTTCACTCGATGTGCAAAAGAGGTACCCACTCAACCCTTTTTACACCGAAAGCGGGTGCTTACCGAAGCCGAGACGCAACGAAACCATCAGAACACCATCTAAATAAGCTTTTAAGCATGTGTGATTAACCTTTTCCGTGAAACCACTACCCGCAGTTAACAATGGTTTCTCTGGCGCGCTGATAGACGGAACTGAAATAGTGTGGCTTCCACTTCCGAGGTACGACTCTTCCCCGGTGTTTGCGAAACTGCTAGATTACGACCAAGGAGGAACTCTTTCCGTCGACGCAAAGGTGTTGTCACAAAGATACATCGTTCCAAACGTGCTACTCACAAAAATCGAGCAAGGAGAAATTGTGGATCTAATGCCCCAAGGCGAGCACGCTTTAATAAGAAAAATCGTTTGTGAAAGGCTCAAGGTTTTTGTACAACCCACTTTTAACTATGCGCTTTACAAGGCGGTGCCCAAAGTTTTGGATGAGCGCGTGGTTCAGTTTCAAAATCCACAGAGTTCTGAGTCAATAGAGGTGATTTTCGACTTTCCAAGTGTGAGAAGGCTATCCAAAACAACCTGGGAGGTTCAAGGTAGCGGTTACATATACCTCACACATATACCTGATGAGCGCTTTAGCGTGGTCAAAAAGCTAAGCGCTGGACTAAAGCACGACATACAAAGCGGTTTTGAAAAGACGCTAAAATACTGGAAGAACAAGATGCGCTTTTCCCAGAACGGCAATGCCTATTCAACATCGGTGGGCGTGCTTTTAGGACTTCTGTTTCAGCCAACTGGTGCTGTTGTGGCTTCCCCCACAACATCTTTGCCAGAAGTTGAAGGCGGTGAAAGAAACTGGGACTATAGGTTTGCTTGGGTGAGAGACTCTTCCATAGTCGCGGAGGCGCTACTTTCTGCGGGTTATATCGTCGAAGCAAGAAAAATAATCGAGTTCTTTTTGGGCTTGGTGTCTTTTACCGACAAACCCTTTCGGTATCCTCTCTATAGGGTTGACGGCACCTATCCACCTCCTGAAAGGGAGATAGAGTGGCTTTCGGGTTACAGCAATTCGAAACCCGTAAGAGTTGGAAACGCCGCGGCTGGTCAAACGCAACTAGACATTGAAGGCTTTTTTATGAACGCGCTTTACAAGTACTACGAGCTTACGCGTGACAGCGTCTTTATAAAAGAAAATCTTGATGCGATTGAGCACATAGCCAACTGGGAAGCAAAAAACTGGATGCTCAAGGACGCAAGCATTTGGGAAGAAAGAGGAGTGGAAAGACACCACACACACTCAAAAGCGATGGTTTGGGTTTCGCTTGATAGAGCTGGTAAGCTGTTTTCAGCGATAGGAGAAGACGACCCATGGCAAGAAGAAAGGAGCAAACTCAGAGAGTGGATTTTCGAAAACTGCACCAAAGATGGAAGGTTTGTGAGGTACGCGGGTAGTTTTGAAAGCGATGCCGCGCTTCTTTCTCTTCCGCTTTACGAGTTTATAGACGCAAAAAGCGAGCCGTTTCTAAAAACTTTTGAGCACATAACCCAAACGCTTTGTGTGGATGGATTTGTGAAGAGGTACACAGCGGATTTTTTGGGAGAGGCGAAGCACCCGTTCACCCTTACAACGTTGTGGTACGCGCGCGTTTTGATAAGGCTTGGCAAAACAAAAGAAGCGATCGAAACGATCGAAAGAGTTCTCAAACCTTCAAAAGGGTTGTACCTTGTAGGAGAGCATGTGGATGTGCACACAGGCGAATACACGGGAAACTATCCCCAGGCTTTTTCGCAAGCAAACGTCGTTCTTGCGCTTGATGAATTAAGACGTTTAGCGCGCTAGGCTTGGTAAAAAGTTTAATTAAAAACCCATACACCCTAATTGGCTAGCCAAGATTGGGAGCCGATTCATTGCCAAGTACTAAGAAGAAGCGTAAACACAGTCCAACTTTTCACCCTTTTGAGGATGAATTTGAACGTCTTATACAGTTTTCAAAACCTCGCCGGGCGGGGATCCCAAAAGAATAAATACGGGCGCGGGGGAAAATTCGGCGTGCGTGTAAGCGCTTTCAGATTCAGAACTTCTCAAAGAATACGACGTGTTGAAAGTTAGAGGTTGCGTGTAAGCTTTACACCCAGAACGAGCACAAAACGCATGATGAGCAAAAACGAGACAGTTTTAGACCTAAGAACAAATAATTCCAAGCTCTACTCTCTCAAGTTACCCAACAGGTTGCTGAGTTTACTAAGCGCGGAATAGCTTTTTGAAAGACTTTCGAACAAAGAAGCTTCACAAGCTTTTGTGCTTGGTTTACCCATTGGAGGCTTTTTAGCACAAGTCGGTCTTGGGAAAAGCAAAAATTGCGCAACGAATAAACTTAGAAAACAGTTTTCGTGGAGTTTGTAAGGAGTAAGGGAGCTTTTAAATCTCCGTGAGTCTTGCGAACCGCATTCCACAACAAATGGATTCATTAAAGCCCGAAGAGCTTATTCAGAGTTTCACTTGTCTCCGCTAAACACGAGTTGTGATAGAAAGCGTAGCACTGATGGAAACAAACTTCTCTCGTTTGTTTTGTACGAGTCTCTGCGAGGTGCGATCCTTAACGCCTTTAATGAATCCTCATAGGAAAACTGCGCACAACTCACCAACGAATAGTCACTTTAACCCACTAGTGCGCTAAGTAATGAGAGAGAACGTGGTGATACTCCGCAGGTGTCATCAAGTTTGAGCACGCACGCTGAACAACTTCGCTCAGCGAAGGATGTATGTGCATGCTTTCGAGTAGTGGCAACGCGCTTTGCTCTCTTGTGTACATCAGGTTGATCACTTCTTGAATGAGAATCGAGGCGTAAGGTCCGACGATGTGCGCGCCAAGAATTTTTAGCTGGTTTGTGAGAATTACTTTTACAAAATAGTGTTTCGCGTTCATCGCTTCGCCTTTTGCGGTATCCTCGTATCTCTCAAAACCTATGAGCACGTTTTGTTCACCGTAGCGCTCTATCGCTTCCCCCTCTTTCAATCCCACAGAGGCCACTTCGGGATAAGTGAAAACCGCGTGCGGAACTGCGTGGTAGTCCACTTTTACGCGCCTTTTTAAAAACGCGTTCTGATAAACCACTTCGGCTTCGTAGTTCGCCACGTGCTTAAAGAGATATCCTCCGTCAGCGTCGCCAAACGCGTAAACGTTGGGTTGAGATGTTTCAAGGTACTCATTCGTTTTGATCCAGCCGTCTTGAGTGAGCTCAATCCCAGCTTTTTCTGGCTCAAGGATGTCGTTGTTAGGCGCCCTTCCTGCGGCAACAAGAATTTCGCTTGTGTCAACCACTAGCTGTTTTCCAGTTTTTATTTGCCTTGCGTAAACGCGCTTTAACCTTCCAGCCTTTTCAACCTTGTACACTTCGTAGCCTGTTAAAATGTTAACATGTTTACCTAGAACCTTTTTTACAACTTGTGAAACTTCTGGTTCTTCGTCAGGCAGAAACTGAGGATTTCTACCTATTATCGTGACTTTTGTGCCACAGGCAGAAAAGAAATGCCCAAACTCCGCGGCGATGTAGCCACCGCCAATTATAACCATGCTTTTTGGCGCTTTTTTGAGCGCCATTCTGATTATCGAATCACTGGTTTGATACCCCGCTTCTTCTAACCCGTGTATTTTTGGAATGTACGGTCTTGAACCGGTTGTAAGAAAGATCATTTTTGCTTTGATGAGCTCACCGTTCACAGAAAGAGTATAGGGTGCGACGAACTTCGCAACCGCTTGGTAGTAGTCTATGTTCTTTGAGCTTGAAAGACCCGCTTTAATCGCGTTGATTTCCTTGTCTATCAAATACCTCATCCTTTTCATGATTTTTTTGTAGCTCACCCTTTCAATTTTAAGCTCCACACCAAGCTCCTTTGCGTTTTCTACGCTTCTTACAAGCTCCGCAGGATAAACCATGATTTTTGACGGAATACACCCACGCGTAAGACATATTCCGCCTGGTTCGTCCTTGTCGATCACAGCGATTTTGATTTTTGGATTTTTCCTAATGACTTCGTCTACCATGTTCATCGCAGAACCTGTGCCTATTATCACAAGGTCGTACTCTTTCATAAACAAAGTAGTGGATGTGAGTTAAAATAGCTTACTCTGGTGGTATTTCTTTAAAGATTTGCGCGAAGTTCACACCTCTTTTTTGGTTCACAAACCTTGAAACAAAGTAAATCGCAAAAAGAACCGCTATTGGGACGAATATTAGCTCAAGTCCAAAAGCGCCCGCAAATCCGAATAGCGCGGGAACAGTCACGTACTCATAAAACACAACAAGCGAATACACAATGGTAAGTATCGCGGAAAGCCAGTAAAGCGCACCTCCCAAAGCGCTGTTTTTAAGCGGAGAAGCTTCAAACTCCTTGCTTTTTCTTATCCTGTAAACGATGAGCGTGATTCCAACCACCGTAATCGGGAACAAAAGAATGATCGCAACCGCAGCAGAAGACATAAGAAATGCAACCGCCGCAGTAGTAGGAAGAACAAAAACCAAACCGGCGATCAAACCAAGCACAAGGCACGTGACCATTCCCTTAATCGGAGCGCGAAAGCGCTCGTTTACATCACCCAAAAACGCTGGTAAAATCCTATCGAGCGAGTAGGAAAGTAGAAGTCTTGAGCCTATGAAGACCGCGTTGGTTTGATACCAAAATAGCTGAATCGTGGCCATTATTATGATGAACGAACCTATTAGCAAGTTGTTGCTAATTGCCGCAGTAAGAAAGTCAAGGTATGGCACCACTGGAAAGGGCGACTGAGAATAGAGAATCGACATCGTGTAAAGGTTTGACAAAAACTGGTAACCAAAAGTTTTGTAGCTCAAAGCGGTAGAACCGTAAAAGATCACAAACGTGATAAGAAGTGTTCCTATGATAGCTAGAGGCATGTTTCTTCTGATTTGTCTTACTTCACCGGCTATGTAAATTGCGGAGATTATGTACGAAAAGCCCACTACGTAAACCGCGTTCAGTGCAAGTATGTTCGAAAAGCTGTAAAGCGCAGGAGGTGGAGAGTTGTGAGATGCGCCGAAGCTTGAAATCGACTGAAGTAGTTGTGGATTTCCAGAAAAGCTAGTAAGCCTTGAAAGCGCAACTGAGGTGGGCGTTACCGCAAGAACAACAAACATCACCGCGACCGCAACAAGAATAAGAGGTAGGATAATGTTACTGAGCACTTTAAAGAGCTTATAACCAAAAATAGGTAACACTCCTGCGACGATCGTCAAAACTGCGCCGACCAAGAATTCGTACTGTGGAGTAAGAAGGGTTGATGCAAGCGAAGTCAAAGATGCGTTGCTTGTCGCAAGGCCCAAGTACGCAAAAAGCGCGGAAAGACCAAAAGATTCAAGCGTGGTTATCGTGATTCCCATAAAGAGGGGAACTGTGGCCACGAAGTAACCTGCGTTTCCAACAAACCCGAAAGCGGGACTTAAGTACCTACTCACGAAAACGTAATCTGCCGCAGTCCTTGGTATAATAATCGAAACGATCGAAAAAGCGAGTGCCACAAAAAACATGAAAACAAGCGACATCAAACCGCCAAACAAAGGGTCTCCACCAGTAAGTGGTGCGGTGGACGCGATGAAAGTAAGAGAGAAAAATATTCCAACCAAACCCAAATTTATCCAAATTGCGTCCACGACACCAAACTCTCTTAATAAACCAGTTGCACTTCTAAGAAATGTTCCAGCCATCTCAACTCTCTTTTTGAAGTCGTATATAAAGCTTTTTAATTCATTTAAGATGTTCGGTTAATGTTTGCAGTGGACGTCACACTTTATGATTTGGAAACTCGCTACTTTAAGCTGGACTAAATAGTAGCGCTCTTAGTTTTCCTTGCACACTACAACCATGGTATTATAAGGTTTCCAAAACCTCGCCCAAGCGGGGACCTAAAAGGTGTAAACAGGGAACCGTTGAGGAAAACGAGTACCCATGGTGCGCGGGTAAGCGTGTGCACACCGAAGGCTAACCCTGTAGTGTGGATCAAGCGCGGTGGTTGAAGTAAGAAACTTCGCTAGGCGGGAGTAGCTCACAAAAACACTTACCTCAAAAGCTCTACACGAGTTGGTAAATTACCCAAAAAGTGGAAATCGTTCCAAACACCCACGAGACGTCAGGTTTGGCTTAACACGAAAACCCAAGTCTTGAATTACTTTTACCGCAAAAATAATCTCGGTACTTCAGTTAACTTTCTATGAGCAACTTAAGCGCTTGGTCAAATCCTGAAATATCTTTGTCCATAATGCGATGATGTGTGGATAAGACACTTGCTCGAACTACGCACTAACGCGTCGTCCAAAATGCGAAGTCTTTTGTGTGAACTCGTCAACTCTATAATGAACAAGCGCGCGCCTTTTAACCGTGGTAACGTGTTCATAAACGTCTTTAAAATGAGATAGCGAGCGTACAATCCAAGCGCTAAAGCTATTTACACATACACTATTATCCTCATATTCGTAAACTTTATTAACGCAACCGTGTCTTCACTTCTGTGATAACAGAAGTTAAATCTATTGCAGTTGTGATTTCCGACGAAAAGAAGGCGATCGAGTTTTACACTAAAACATTAGGCTTCGAGTTAAGGGACAACGAGGGACACTGGATCACGGTTGCACCAAAGGGAAGCCAGACGCTTTTACACCTCTGTAAGACAAAGCCTCTTGAACCTGGTAACACAGGAATTTGGCTAAAAGTTGATGACGTGGACAAGACCTACGAAGAGCTGTCGAAAAAAGGTGTGAAGTTTCCAAAGCCTCCGCGTGACGATGGCTGGGGAAAATACGCCATAATGAGCGATCCAGACGGTAACGAGTTTTGGTTAATGGAATGAACACAATAGGAAGCCTTTTGAAACATCTTTTCAAGATGTGGAAAACGCACTAGCGCTCATTCGAAGTGTGGCAGTAGACTGGAACTCTTTTTGCTCGATATAACTTGGGAAGATGATGTCTGGATAACCGTTTCACACACTTGGCTGACACGCTCACAAAACTCTAATACGGACACCATTACTTAACACAAATAGCAAAAGATTGTAAAAAACCCTGCTATCCGAGCTACTGTGCTACACTAATAAAAAATCATAACACCGGGTGAGCGCTATACACCGCTTTATCGTTAAAAGCGTTTAACAAAAACTTGATGTGTTCTTTAAGGACAATTCTAACAGGCTGTTTTAAGACTCGGAAGCGGTTGCGATTTTTAAGGTAGGTGGTAATGCAATCAAAAGAACATGATTAAGCACTTTAACAAGCTTTGAACAGAGTTTAGGGACAAACAGTAATCTTACGTAGCACTGGAGTCGAGTATTGAAGTGGCAGGTTACAAAAAGAGGGGTAATAATTGAACACGTTAATCCTGGTATTCTTCAAATCCTAAATGTACGCAAAAGATGGTTGAAGTACCACACAGGTGTTTTAAGTTATGGCTACGAAAGCGATAGAGACATCATCGCGATCACCAATTTGAATGGAAAGGGTTCTCTGAACTCCTCGATTCTCAGATGAAATATGAAGTCCCGAATCGATGGAGGAACCTCCGCTTTGGCGAGAAGTCAGAACACAGGAACAAGATTAAATGCTAGAACTCCGAAATTTCCGTTTGGTTGAGATTCAACCTCGATCTAGCGTTTTGATGAGCCTTTTGGGTGTCAAACAAGCGATTTCTCGCTTTGCGTGCTCATCAATCGGTAAAGAAAGAAAATCCTTGATTTGTTCAATTCCCTTTACCCCTGGTGAACCGTAGTCACTACCATAAAGCGCTTTACTTGAAATCTCTTCTACTCTAGGAACATATTCGAGAAGCTTTTTTGGAGGAATGCCTGAAAGCTCTGCGTAAATGTTTGCCCTGATTCTCACAAGCTGAAACGCTGTCGAAACCCAGTTTGGCCTTCCCATGTGTGCGATTAGTATTTTGAGACGCGGAAAGTCCACCGCCACGTCGTCCACGAAAATTGGGTCGCCAAACTTGTTTCTTGCTTGAGGAAATGCGCTAGTTCCTGTGTGAATTGTGACGGGTAAAGAGTGGTCTTGCGCAAACTCGTAAATCGCTTCAAGTTGCTTTAACGAGCCTTCCTCCTCTCGGTAGGCGTTTGGCTTTACCCATGTGTGCGGTGGGTGAATTTTGAAACCGCTCACGCCGGCTTGGTACTGCCTTTCAAGCGCTTCTTTTGTTTCTTTCAAACTGAGCGCGCTTGGTTCAACTCCTCCAAAAACCGCAAACCTTGAAGGAGAAGCGCTACAGTGCTTTAAAACCTTTAAAGGGAAGTCCTCTTTAGTGCCCCATAGCCTTCTTGAAGGATAAGCCATGATCACAACAAAATCGATGTCAAGCGCGTCCATTTGCTGAATCACTTTTTCGAGTTTGAGCGCCTTTAGCTCTGGATTCGCGATCTGGCAAACCCTTTCCAGAGCTTCTTTATCAAGCGTTTCGGGAAACCAAAGGTGAGTGTGCGCGTCGACGTAACCCATGTGTATCACACATCGCGTAAAGCCTCAAAAAGTCACACCCGTGTGCTCCATAATCATCTTTATTCTTTTTGCCGGATGTGGGTGTGTCGCAAGGATGTCGCTTAGCGCGCTTGGCTTTTCGCGTAACCACTCTCTTAGCAACTCTTCTGGGTTTGCACTCTTTATCTTTTGTGGTGGAATGGTGACAACCATTCCGCGAAACGGGTCAAGCCTTACGTTTCTCATGTAAACTTGAATCTTTGCAAGCGCCGTAGCTAGGTTTACGCCTTCTTTTTTGAGTAGCTCAAGCGCGTGATAGTCAGCAAAAGACTCTCTTAGCCTGTTAAACCAAAGCACAAACACGCTCACAAAAAACGCGATCGCTGTGATCACCCAGCCAATTATAAGAAGCGTAAAAGCGAGTGCAAGGTCGAAATCTGTGACGATGAGTCCTAGCCAAGTTGAGCCCACTGCTATCATGCTTGAGCCTATCCAGTTTAAAAGGTTTGGTATGAGCCCAAAAGTCGTCCCAAGCTCGGCGTCGTGGTGTTTGAGGTGACCTAGCTCGTGTCCTGCAACAGCTTTTAGCTCTTCTAGCGTGAGGATTTGTAAAAGAGGTGTTGTGAACGCGACCCCTCTTTTAAAAGAGTTTCCGAAGGCAAAAGCGTTCGGAAAACGCTCCTCGCTAATGTAAATCTTTGGTTTTTTTATCCCCGCTTTGTCGCAAAGCTCTTCCACGACGCGGTGTAGCCAGCCGTAGCTTGAGTCGTTTGGAGAAACTTCTCTAACGTTTCTTGCGATCAAAAAAGGGCCAATCAGCCACTGAAAGAGCCAAAAAACGAAAAGAATCAAAAGAAAATCAAACAGCGGTAAACCCGTAGCAGAAACTATAAGAAAAACCACAAGCGCCTCGACAAAAATTATGAGAATAGCGGAGATCACCATGTTTGTTCTAAGACCCAAAAACCGTCACCTTTTTGTAGCCGTTCATTTTTTATTTAAGCTTTAATGATAGTAAGAGTTTCGAAAGAGTGTAGCGAGCTTGGGATCTTTATAGCGCACACAGAAGTTTTGAACTTGACAAACGGTAGCCTACACTTTGAAGAAGAGATGCAAAAGCTAGAAACGTCTTTTGATTTAGAATCGCTGAGCGTTGACCCAGTTGTTCGCGCTTACAGAGAGTTTTACTGGAGACTAGGAATTGACCCGACAAAGACTCGTCCAAGTGGTGAAGCGTTAAGAAGAAGGGTTGCGCGTGGCTCAAAGCTTCCGAGGATAAACGACATAGTGGACGCGGGTAACATCGTGAGCGTGAAAACTCTTGTTCCGATTGGGTTGTACGACCTTTCAAAACTCGTGGGCTCTCCAACACTTGTTTTGTCAAAAGGAGGGGAGCGCTTTAACCCAATAGGCTCAAAAAGCGAAACTCTAGAAAGTGGCATTCCGATTTTGCAGGACGAGCGTGGCTTGGTGATTCACGTATATCCACATAGAGACGCGCTTGAAAGCTCGGTTACAAACTCAACAACTTCAGTTCTCGTGATAGGAGCTGGTGTACCTCGCATCGAAAGAAAGCTTGTTATAAACGCGGTTGAAATGGTGTGCGACCTTCTAAAAAGAATAGGAGGAGTTAAAACGCACGAAATCGAAGTAAGCTAAAGCCTGAGATTTCTGCCACTAAGCGTTAAAGTGTGGTAATTTCATATTAATAATGTGATAAAAGTGAGCTATAACTAGCCGTAAAAATTCAAATTCACGCACTCATTCGTATAAGATTATATCGATGATTATAGAGCTAAGTTGCTCCATTTTGAAATGGGTTGTGTACGCCATCTAGGCATTTCATCGTACATCTCATGGGTTAAGGTCTATTATCTTGCATCGTTTTAGGTGTATCATTTTATTCTCCCTAACAATCTATACAGCTTTTCTTCTTCCCTTTCCATTGGATGTTCAAGATTCATTTTGTAGAGATTTTTATAGTGTATCAACCCGCTCTTTTGCTCAAGCGTCCACTCTTTCGCAAACGTGCCATCGAGTATTTCTAAAGCCATTTTTTTAATTAGTTGCTTTACTTTTTCGTTCGCAAAAAGACGTCCCCTACTCAATTGACCATACTGGCTTGTGTGGGAGTGATTCTTTAGTTGTTTGAAAAGACCTTGTTGCTTCATTGATTCGGCTATTTCGGCTAATTCTCCTGAGCCATAAAGCTCAAGTATGATCGCTTCAGGAGAAGCTCCTAGCTCTGTTGCAACTTCGTAGTACAACCTAAACATGTACAAAATTGCACCAGCCCATGTGTGCTCAGTCAACAAGTCGAGCAATGTCTCTTCTTTAAAGCTGGACCTTACCGCAACCCCTCCAGGTTTTAAAGCGCCAATAGCGTCTGTCAGAGCAAGAAGCTTTTCTTCTGCTTGACCGGTATAGTCTTTACCCACTGCTATAAGCACAGGAAAACCCTTTCCTTTAAGGAAGAGATCTCTAATACCAAAGCCTATCATTCTTGGCGCTACTAGTAGTACGTCCACATAGCTTGGCACTGTTATCAAATCATAAAAATAGTTATAGCCAGACGCAAACACTATTGCAGAACCTTGCTTGAGATTATCAGCTATTTTATGCGAAAAGACTTCAGGTTGCACTTCATCAGGTATTAGCATAAAAACTATCTCAGAATTCTTTACAGCCTCATCTATTTCGTAAACTCGAAAACCTTCTTTTTCAGCGGTTTTTCTGTACTCGTCAGGTGGATTGCCTATTATCACATTAACACCATTGTCCCTCATATTTAGCGCCTGTGATCTTCCTTGATTTCCGTAACCGATCACTGCTATTGTCTTTCCTTCAATTGATCTCCAATATCTTTCCTTATCGTCGAGTTTCGTTATCAACCTTTCGAAAGACATCGAAGAAAGATAAAGCTCACTTGTATTTATTCTAATAGGATAATCCGTTAGATGTATGTGAACCACCTCCGACTTGAAGTCGGAGGCGGGAGAATTATTACACCGCAGATTGTTACTACCAAGTAATAGCGTTTTAAATTCGTAAGGAGCAATCATTTATTGCATAAACGGAATCATGGTTCGGTTGCAAACCCTTAGGTGGGTTGCGATCGATGCGTATACTGGTCTATCGATTTGGTGTTTCACAAGAACTATGGAAAACTCAGGTTTGTTCGTAGACTCAGAGGGCGTTTTGTGATCTGGTTATCTTAGTGAATAAGGGTTTTATGGTGTCATGATGCTTTGATTCGGGGTTCAAAAACATGTTAGCGTTTGAACTATGTTGGGTCGTACGTGTAAATGAAAAGGAGTTTTCGCAAAACTCAGACTTTTTTAGAGCCATGTACCAGTGGATCGAGTGTGACACGCCTGAATCGCTTATACGGACGCAATCGCAAATCGCAGGAAGACTTAAAGAGTTTTCAAAAACCCAAGAATCGTTACAAGCGCCCTTATTCGGTTTGCCCTTAATCAGGATCGCTCAACTCGAGTTAAGGTGTCAGATAGTTATCAAAGGCTTACATCGACAACACCGCTTAGTAAGCTTGATTCTAGGCGTTAGCTTTCAACGAGTCATACCACTGCTTTAAATGCTACTCTCATCGAGGTGCAGCGTGATTCCTAAAGATCGAAGTTTTAGACTTCTTAAAACAAGTTATTAGAAAACAACCCTTTCCATAAATGCTCAAAATTCCTAAAGCTTTAATCACTCAAGTAGTGTTGTGGTTTGTGTTTTTCGATCACTCTAGCTTCGTTGAAACTCGCGTGAATCTTCCGTATGTGAACACTGGTTTGAAATCGTACATGATTTGCAAACCAAACTCCGCGGCAAAGGTTGGATTTCATCTACCTCGAAAAATGGGAGGGTTTTGGGTTCCACCACTCAGATTTTTAGAGTGCTACTACTTGGCGTACGAAGGAACAAAACTACGCGCTTTGTCTCTTACCATAAAAAAGGAAAGCGTCTTAAAAAAGTTCGAGCTTTCGGGTAAAACAGTTGAGCTAGAGGAGCTCGTTTGTTTGAAAAAGGGTTGTTTAGCTCTAAGAATAAAAGGAGCGCAAGGTTTGAAGCTTGTGTTTGTGGTGGACGACACCCCTGTTTGGTTTTCGAAAAGAAGTGCTGACAAGCTCAAGCTTTCACTCGAAAAAGGCTTTCCCACATTCAAAGAAGAAAAACACGAGGGGCTGATTGTGTTTCAAACAAAGCCAAGGCTTCCTTGGAAGGTAAGGCAAAACCGAGTGGAGTTTTCTCTTTCAAAACAAAGCGTGGTTTACGTTTGCGCTTCACCTTTTGGCAAAAAAACTGTAGAAAAAGAGTTACGAGGTTTGAGCTTTGAAAAAGAGCTCAAACTTAAGCGTAAATTCTTTGACAGGCGCTACCTTAAGCTTGAACCAAAAGAGCTTGGAAACCTTGTTGAATGGCTCAAAACCAACCTGCTATGGTGCGTTCATCGCCAAGAAGGAATCGGAGATGGTGTTGTCGCGGGTTTTCCAGACTATCCTTGGTACTTTGGTGTAGACACAGCGTTTTCAATACCAGGACTACTTTTTGCGGGTTTTTTCGAAGAAGCTTTGAGATCGTTTGAGCTTCTTTACAGGTTTGCAAGCAAAAACGCTTGGAGGGTTCCACACGAAATCGTGACAAACGGTAGGATTTACAACTACGGTGATTTAGAAGAAACGCCACTTCTTGTTTGCTCTCTTTGGGACATCTACACGTTTACGGGTGATGAACGCTTCTTAAAAGAGCACTTAGAAGGCGCAACCAAAATGATGTTCGAGTACTTTTCAAAAGATTCTCTTGTTCCAGAAGGCGCGGGGGTTATGGAAGACGAGCAGAGGTTTAGCGGAACAAAAATAGACGTCGCATGCTTTGGCGCGCTCGCTTATCGCGCGCTTTCTAAAATTCACTCGCTTTTTGGGGATAGCGCAACTTCAAAGGAGTGCGAAAAAAGAAGTGAGCAAATCCAAAACCTTGTTAACTCACACTTTTGGGATGCGCAAAAAGAGTTTTACGCGGACACTTTGAAAGAAGGTGAAAGAATAACAAACTGGTTTTGGGTTTCCGTGCTTCCTTTGTTTACAAAGATTGCGCCAAAAGATATAGCAAACAAGGTCGCAAAAACCGCGCTTCGAAAGATGTGGAGTCATGGGTTAAAGGTTGAAAAACGTAAAAAAACTGTGATGCCAGTTGCCACCTCTCTTTTTTCCATTGGTTGCTTTAACTATTCGCTAAACGAGCTTGGGTGGATGGGTGTTTTGGTCAACCTTGATAGTTTTTCGAGCTTTTCACCAGCGTGTTTTCCCGAAATCTCAAACTCTAAGAGAGGTTGCTTTTTACAGCTTTGGTCTGCCGCAACCACCCTTCAAGCGTTGTGCCACGGCCTACTTGGGCTTGAAATTGACCAAACCCAGAAAAAGATAGCACTTCGCCCTTGGCTACCTCAACCGTTTGAAAGAGTAAAATTTGGAAACATGAGGATTGGGCGTGACTTGATACAGCTCACTTTAACGAAAAGCGGTGTGATTTTTCGTTCAAAACGTGGGATTTACTCAATCCGCGAAAGCTTTTAAGCTTGAGCGCACCTCTTTTTCACAGGATGAGCGAGCAAGACGGCGAGCTACAAGAGGCTTTGATGTCACTTGGGTTATCGAGAAAAGAAGCCTCTGTTCTTTCTTACTTGCTTCTTCGTGGTAGCGCAACCGCAAAGGAAATAATGGCCGAGCTTTCAATTCACCAGCCACAGCTTTACGACGTGATTTCATCGCTAGAGCGCAAGGGTTTTTTGTATGTGCAACAAAGCAAACCAAAGGTGTACATAGCCGAAAGGCCTTCGGTGATTCTCGAAAGACTCGAAAGGGAGTACACAAAAAAGAAGAGTTCAATAATTTCGGCGATCGTGAAAAGCTCTACAAATGAGCTTGCAAGGCGAAACCTGATATGGGTCACAAGAGGCTTGGACAACGTGGTCAACAACTCAATTTCGTTAATTCAAGAAGCGAAAAACGAGCTTTACATAGAGGCACCACCACACATCTTGAGAAAGCTTGTTAAGTCGATAAAAGTGGCGTGCTCAAAAGGCGTAAAGACGTATGTGTTGCTTTACCCTTCTTTGGAGCAGGATCTTTTGAGCGAGCTTGTGAGCGCTGGAATAGTTGAGCTCAAGACCAACGCGCTCGGACAGTTTTATTTGGTCGTGCCCGATGCCGAGCAAAGCGTTCTAATGCCGAGAATGATGAGTTTGGAAGAAGGAAACAACGCTTACGGCTATGTGTTTAAGGACAAGCTTATGTCGCTCTTCTTTATACACTACTTCTTTGATGCTTGGAAATCTTCGGAAACCGCGTTTAGAAAGCTCTTACGCGAAAGCGACTACCCGATGAGCTTTTATTCTCAAAGGTTTGCGGTGTGGGAAATCCTAAAAGCGCAGGAAGCGGGTCTAAAGCCAAAGGTCACGGTTTCTGGGTACACGCTAAAACAAAAAACGCAAATCACGCTGAGCGGTTTTCCTTTTAACGTAAGGGTCACAAGCGATGTGATAAACTTCGAGCTACAAGACTTGGCGAGCGGAAAAAGGTATCTGATAGGTGGGGACAACGCAATTCTTGAGGACATTTCCGCAGAAAAAATAGTGATCGAGCTGGCTTAACAAGAAGGAGCGCGATGAATTCTTGAAGCTTGCGGTTTTTATACCGTAGCGTTTAACTACCGGGGTGGTAGTTCACTACCTGGGTGGTAGTAATGCTGTTTTCCCCTGAGCCGAAAACCAGTAGAAAAGACCTGTTCGACAGGGAAAAGGAGCTTGACACGCTTGACAAATTAATTAACACAAACAAAATCATCCTTGTTACAGGTATTAGAAGGGTGGGCAAAACATCGCTCATCAACGTTTACCTTCACGAATTTGTAAAGAAAAACTTCGCGCTGGTTGATGTGAGAACCTCTGGCAACTCATTCAGGGAAATCTACGACACCTTTTCGAGTGTGCTCACAAAACTCAACCGATGGACTGAATTAAGAAGTGTTCTTCGAGGTATTAGGGGGGTGAGCGTGTTTGGTTCGGGCGTGTCGCTAAGCTGGGGGAAGGAGACAAGAGCAAACCTAGGAGAAGTTTTCGATAGAATTGACTCACTTGGTAACCAAACTGTTATTGCGCTTGACGAAGCGCAGAGGCTACGTGGTAGTGTGGGCCAAGTAGTGCTCGACATCCTCGCGCACTGCTACGACTACTGCGAAAACATAAGGTTTGTGATAACAGGCTCGGAAGTGGGGCTACTCGAAGATTTCTTAAAGCTTGAAGATCCAAACTCGCCGCTATTCGGGCGGCACATTCCTGAACTTAGGCTAGAAGGCTTTAACCGCAAGCACTCTGTAAGCTTTTTGAGCAATGGTTTTGAAGAAGTGGGGTTGGCGTATAAAGAAGAGGTTTTGGAGAAAGCGGTCGAGTATCTTGACGGAATAGCAGGCTGGCTCAACGAGTTCGGGCTGAGGTGCATTGAAAAAAGGGTGGTATCAGAAGACGTCGCGCGTGAAGTTTTCGAGCTTGCGGCAAAGCTTGAGCTGGACGAAGTCACGAAGTTCTCGAAGAACTATCCTCTGCTTCTTGAAGCGCTTGGTAGAGGAATGAACAGGTGGAGCCAGATAAAGAGGTATCTTGAACAAAGGCTAGAAAGAACACTCAACGACTCAGAGCTCAATAGGTATCTTACAAATCTCATAAAACGTGGCTTCGTAGAAAAGAAGAACGAGGAGTACACGATACTCAACCCAATACTCGCAAAACACTTTGGCCAATTGAGAGTTTTGTGACACAAAAGCTCCTAATTTAAGACTATGTGTTAAACCGTGACGCTTGTAACAGCTTAAGCGAAGCTTCCGTGATTCGTAGATTATCCAGGTGCTTTTTAATCAGGAAATTTGGTATTTTTGTTAAACTCAAGCGCAACTTCCTTAAGTGTCGAAAACTTGGCGCTCGTGTTACGCTTGACGTAATTCAAGAACTCTTCGAGCCTTTTTAAGCCCTGGGGTCTACCGCTTGCCTCTGGATGAATCGTGATCGTCAAAACTCCACTTCCTTCTTTTTCTACGAGGTAATCAAAATGCTCTTTCCACAGCGTGTAAACCACGTCGGCGCTAACCCAGCCATAGCCTGGTAGTAAGTGTCTTGCGAAAAGTTGTGGTGTTAGGTCTTCAAGATACCAGCTCGGCGGAATTTCAAGAAGTTTGCTTGGTTTTCCAAAAACAAAGGGCTTCATCCACTCATCTGGGTCTTTTGAGTAGTCCACTTCGGCCCATTCATCACCAATCCTTAAAAAGTAGGGGTGAAACTCTTCTTCCATAAGCGAGCTATCGTACACGTAGCCAACTTCAAGTAAGATTTTTATCGTGTTTTTGCTGTGCTCCCACCAAGGCGTTCTGTAACCCATCGGCTTTTTCCCAGAAATTTTCTGTATTACGCGTGTCGCTCTCTCCACAACCTTTCGCTCCTTTTTCTCGTCTAGCATCGCTGGATTTTCGTGCGAATAGCCGTGTGGGCAAACTTCGTGTCCGTTTTCCAAAACCCTTTTCACTTCTTCAGGAAAACTTTCTGCGGTGTGACCTGGAAAGAACCATGTTGCTTTTACACCCTGTTCTTCAAAAAGCCTTAAGATCCTTGGCAGTCCAACCCTTACCGAAAAGATCCCTCTTGAAATGTCGCCAACCGATGTGCTTCCGTGATACATCGCAAGCCAGCTTGCAACCGAGTCTACATCTACAGTTAAACAAACTGTTATTTGCTCCATGTCACAAAAGTTTCAAAGGTCACTTATAAATCGCTTTTTTACAAGGCTCTACTTGTAGCACTCCGAAACCCGCGGTTCTTCCACTGCCAACGTTGAACAGCACCCCCCAAGCTAGTAGCAGACAAAGCGTGCTTCTTTCGTTTTGCTCAAGCTCCTTCCAGCGAACTTTTACCCAACCAGTAAAACCCGGATAAAGCTTTTTACCGTCTCTCACAATTTCGGATTTCACTTGCACACCAGTAAAACCGAGCTTTCTTCTTAGATTGAAAACGTGTTTTCGCGGAATTGATGCGTAGCGCGCGATATACATATCGTTTTCTGCGTTCATAAACATGAGTAGCAAATTGGGTAAAATCACCTTAAAATTCGATTTGGTGGAAAAGTAAGTGGGCGTTTTGAACCTTAAGTCTAAAGAGTCCGCGCTTTCAAGCTCTTGTTCGAGCGTTTGCGAAAGCGTGCGTGGTTCTAGCTCCTTTACGCTCAGCGATTCAATCAAAAATTCCGCGCTACCAATCATAAGCTGTTTTTTTGTAGCCTTCAACAAGCTTTCAAGCGTGCTTCTTGCGACTTCACTCAACTTGAAGTTCACTTCAAACCAGGCTTTTTGCTTTGACGCGCTGTACTCTAGCGGTTTTAGCGAGTAAAACGACCTCATCCTTTTTGTCGCGTCGTACCCACCGTGTAAAAGGGTGGATAGCGCAGGATCAGCCTCTTTGACCAATTGTAGGAACGATGCGCGTGTAACAAAACCAGTAAAGCCAGATGGAGCTTCGCCGCCTACCTGTTCGAGGTTAAAGCGAATGGAAATCATAAGCGCTACCTTAAAACGGTTACACAAACAAATCGCGTAAGTCATAAAAAAGCTTTCTATTTTAAGTAAGCGGAGTGCGTTCCCTTCACATACCTTGAAATGTAAGGATACTCTTTCACCCTTCCAAGCGCCAAATCTGCGGCGTATCTACCCATTGCGGGCGCAAGGCTCCAACCGAGCCTAAAGCCTCCCGTGACCACCACGACGTTTTGCTTTCTTCCTATTATGGGTAAACCGTCTGGTGAGCAAGGTCTAAAGCCCACCTTTGAGTCTATGAGCTTGAGCTCGCCTAGAAACCCTTTTGCGTAATCTAGTTGCGAATCTTCGCTTGTTGGTGAAAAATCAAACCCAAGACCCGAGGTGATTTTTGTCCAATCATCAAAACTAACGAGCGCAAGAGAGCGCTCGTACACTATAACTGGCGTGTCAAGTTTTTTGGGCGAAGAAACCCTGTGTCCCACGCCTTTTACCGCGGTTACTGGAACACCAAGCTTTCTACACTCAACGCCCATTGCGGCGACAACCACTTCAGGTTTGAGCGTCCTACCAGAAACTTGGATAGAACCGTCTAGCTCAACGCGCTCAGCCTTTGCCTTAAGTATTTCGACGTTTGAAAGCTCTTTGGCCATTCTTTGAACAAAAAGCTCGGTGCAAACCGAGCCAACTTCTTTAAAAAATATCCCTCCTGCGTAACCTTCTTTTTCAACAACTTCGTATTGCGTTCCGCGCTTTTTGTGTTCGCTCAACGCCTCTTCAAAGCTGTTTTTTTCTTCGTAAAGTTCTAGCAACCCCTTTTCTTGGTAGCTCCACTCACGGTCTTCCTGAGCGAGCCTTCTATATTCACACAAAGAAAACTGAGACATTGAGCGTAGCATTTCAAAGAGGCTTGGGTCTTCGCTTTTCGGAGAAGCCAAAGCCCTTAAGTAACAAAGCGCCCAGTTACCATCAACGCTTTTTATCGTAAGAACTCCTCTTTTTGCGAACTGAAGTGCATCGCGTAAGTAGCTAATGGTGTTTATCTGGTAAACCGTTTGCGGTTCGATCAAACCCGCTGCGTGCACAGAGCCTGCACCAAGTTCTTCCTTTTCTACGAGCATTACCGAGGCGCCTTCTTTGGCTAGATAGTAAGCGGTAAAAAGCCCTGCGACTCCCCCACCCAAAACAACTATTTGTTTCAACTTGCTTGAGAAATGCGCAAGTGGTATTTGAGACTAAAAAATTTAACTCGCTAAAAACAAATGAGTTTGTGCAGTACAAAAGAGTTGGGTTAACTGGTTTAAAGGTGTCGAGGCTAACACTAGGCACGAACAACTTTGGTGGTCAAGTGGATCGAGAAACCTCAATTTCTATTATTAAAAAAGCGTTCGATTTGGGAGTAAACACGATAGACACCGCAAACGTTTACACGGGTGGAAAATCCGAAGAAATCATTGGTAGCGCGATAAACGGCAATCGTGATGAATTCGTGGTCTGCACAAAAGTGGGCATGCCAGCAGGAATTGTTCCAAACGCCACAGGACTTTCAAGAAAACACATCGTGTGGCAAATCGAACAAAGCCTAAAGAGGCTCAACACAAAGTACGTGGACATTTACTATATGCACAGGTTTGACGAAGAAACACCACTTGAAGAAACGCTGAAAACGCTCGACTACTTGATAAAGCAAGGAAAGGTGCTTTACGTTGCGTGCTCAAACTTCACGCTTGAACAGCTAAAGCGCGCGCAACAAGTGTGCGAAAACCTCTCGCTTGAGCAAATCGTCGCAGTTCAACCTCCTTACAACCTGCTTCAAAGGGACGCAGAAAGGGAGCTCTTTCCGTATTGCCAAGAAAAAAAGCTTGGAGTTTTCACTTACAGTCCATTAATGGGAGGCTTTCTCACTGGTAAGTACTCCGAAAACGCGCCTCCGCCACTAGGTAGCAGAGCCGCCACAAATCCGCGCTACGCCGAAAGGCTCAAAAGCGCAAATTTTGTGGCGCTTAACAAACTAAAGGCGATCGCGCAGGAAGTGGGAGTTCCGCTTTCGAAACTCGCTCTGTCATGGATACTCAAAAATCCAGTGGTCACTTCTGTGATCGTGGGCGCGTCCAAACCCGAACAGGTGGAGCAAAACGCAGAAGTTGTGGACTACAAGCTTGACGACGCGCTCTACCAAAGGCTAAGCGAGTTGTGATACCAAAAGAGCGTGCGAAAATTGAGCGCAACTTAAAGAGCACACCGCTATTAATCGCTAAGAGCTTTGAAAAACGAGCGAATCGTAAAGCCCGAACCTTAAAAACTTGAAATTTGCTGGTATCCCGCTTGTTGAGAATTATAGTACGTGAAGCTCCAGCTCGGTGGTGCGTCGAGCGTGAACGGTAGCATATAGCTTGCGGGTAGAGATATCCTTTGACCTGTAATGGTTACTATCTGCATTTGTTGAAGTTCAGCGTTAACCCTGTACTGAGTAATCGGGTATAGGTTGCAACACGGCTGAAACTCCAATTGCGTATACGCACCGTAGAATGGCGTTCCGTTGTAAGGAATGCTTGCGGTATAAGTTGCCGAAGTGTTTAAGTCGTGTATTGTGAACACTATTTCGCTTTGTTCATACACTATTGAAAGAGTGAGCACAGTGCCCATTGGCGTTGGCACACCTGGTTGCACCGCTGGATTCTGCGAGCTTAAAAAGTAGTGCGCAAAACAGTTTTTACCAGGCACATACCATGGGGCTATCGTGCCATTTGGGTCTAAATCCACTCCAAGTTGGAAGAAACCAACGCATGTTGATCTTGTTGTGCCGTAGTAATTCATCGCGTTTATCTGAAAACTGAGTATCCCTTGTTGTGGCGTGGACCAGCTCTTTAGCACCATAACCGCACTCAAATTATAGAAAGCTGGTAGCAAGTTCACGAGCAGTCCTGAGCCTTGGCCGTAGCCCATCATGTTGTTGTAGCCTGGAATGTAGATTGGTATCTCATATGTTGTGACCACAATATTTGTGTAATACACCGTGGAACTCTCGGTGTAGATTATGGCCCCTTGATAGTTTCCAGCTTGGGGCACACTAACGCTAGCCGCTGGTTGGTCGGTTCTGTCCACGAAAAGTTGCATTACCCATCCTGTGTTTGGAGAAGAAGGGGTGCTAGCGTTGTAAACATTTGCCGCGATGTACACCCACCCTGATGGGTAAACCGTGTCTTTTGGTATCGGTTCGACCCTTACTACGTTACTGGGCGATGATCCAGCAACTATGTAGCCATTCTCAACGCCCACCACGGCCACAGGTCCACTTGAGCCGAACAATCCGAAAAAGCCCACTCCACTCTTTGTGTATATCGCAACTTGAAAGGATACGAAGCTGTCACCAGTTATGAAGCCTTGCGTGGCTTCGTCCACTTGTGGCGAGCTAGCTGTTGCGCTTGACTCGAGCGAAGGCTCACCGAAATAGTTGGGCGTGTTCACAACTTTTGGTTGTTTACCCTGTACAACTATCCAGTTTTGGAGACCGCCAGACTCAAAATTTGATACAAAAGCGAACGCGCCTTTAGTCGACGAAACTGGAGCGCTTCGAGGAATTGGCGAATGAAAGAAGCTCGTTGTCAAACCTTGTGTGGGTGTCAAGTTGTATGGCACAATCGCGATAACAAGAGCGCCAAAACAAACCAGAACCCAAAATTTTCTGAGCATGCATTACTGTTTGGCGGTTTTCTATTTAAACATTAACACCGCAAATATGGCTTTAAGACATCACTACAAAATGCAAAACGCGTATATGTAAGTTTCGATTAAATTAATTATGTCTGCTGAAAAAGTTGTTGAGCAAGCTGAAAAGGGTTTGTTCGAAGGGTTGATCGAAGCGCTTTCCGACAAACACAGTCAACTTGATATCAGGATAAACGGTTTGACGTTGAGCTTCGAAGGAATTCCGCTTAGCATCGAACTTAACGGTATGATCTCGCTTTCGGTACACATGAGGGATCTCACCGACGAAGAAAAGCAGGCGTACGTGCAGCACAACGTTTCAAGCCTTAAACGCTAAACCGCAGTGCGCGGATAGCGCCCACACTCGGATTGTGCCCTCACAAGTTATCTGAAGACCATCCGGTAAACACCAATAGGTTTATTTTTCACAAAACACATAACGCTACGTGCTTCCACAAAGCTTGCTACGGGTGCTTGAGCAAAAGGCTCAAGCAAAAAATTTAGACTTAGGACTATACGTTGCCGAGCTACTCTCCACTGATTTGGATTCTAAAGCAAAAGTCGAACTCTACTCTCTTCTTAGTAAAGAGTACTTAATGGAGAGCGAGGAGCTTACAAACAAAGGCAACATCAAAGAAGCAGGAGAAAGACTTTGGAATTCAGCTTTTTCTTTGCTTTGCGCGCTCGGTGAGAATATGGGAGTGCAACACGCTGGCTATAGAGATGTAAGGTTGATCGCAGAGGAGCTCGCAAAACAGGATTCAGAAATACCGTATCTCCTAGACAACGCTGAAGTCCTTCATTCGAACTTTTACCATAATTTTTTGAGTGAGCGCTCTTTTAGTGAAAGAAAAAAGCGTGCGCTTACGCTTTTAGAAAAGCTTGAAAAGATTTTGGAAAGTCAAAGCTCATCCCTTAAGGCTCGAACTAGTGAGCGCAGTTGACTCAGCGCTTCACTCCAATCTGGATTTGTGAGCTTTGAAACAAGCGCGCTTCCCACGATCACACCTGATGCACCCGCTTCAATCGCTTGTTTTACATGTTCACGTGTGGAAATTCCGAAACCAAGCGCAAGAGGCTTTTGCGTCAACTTTCTTACCCTTTTTACGAAATCAAAAGTGTAGCTTGGTAGGCTTTCGCGCGCACCTGTCACACCGTAAACCGAAACGAGATACACAAAGCCAGTGCTTGCCTCTGAAATCTTGATGATTCGCTCGCTCTTTGTTGAAGGAGAACACAGAAAAACTGTTTCAAGAGAGTTTTTTTGCGCTTCTTCAATCCACTCGTTTGCGTACTCAACTGGTAAGTCGGGAATTATCACGCCTGTGACACCACTATCTACGCAGCTTTTCGCAAACTCTTTATAGCCCATTTTCAAAACAGGGTTCAAGTAGGTCATAAGGTAAATCGGCTTTTGGTGTTTTGAAAGAAAACGCGCTTGCTCAAAAACGGTTTTTGGTGTCACGCGCGCTTTAAGCGCCCTTACGGATGCGGCTTGAATCGTGGGTCCATCCGCTATTGGATCTGAAAACGGAATTCCAAGCTCCAAAGCGTCAGCGCCCTCTTCAAGAACTGCGCTTGCCGCCTCAACGCTTTTTTCTGGAGTGGGATCTCCACCCATAAGGTAGCAAATGAGTGCGTGCTTTCCGTTTTCAAAGATTTTTGCTATATTTCTTCACCTCTAAACTTCGCCACGCTTTCCACGTCTTTGTCCCCCCGTCCTGATAGGTTCACCACGATGAGCTTTTGTCTGTCAAGCTTTTGCGCAAGCTTTATTGCGTACGCGAGCGCGTGGCTCGATTCGAGTGCGGGTATAATTCCTTCGGTTTTGCAAAGAGTGTCAAACGCTTCAACAGCTTCTTCATCGGTTACACTTGTGTACTCAACGCGTCCAGTTTGCTTTAAGTAAGCGTGCTCTGGTCCTACGCCTGAGTAGTCCAAACCCGCGGCGATGCTGTGCGTCACAAGAATTTGTCCGTTTTCGTCCTGTAGAACAAACGTTTTCATTCCGTGCATCACACCGACTGAACCCGCAAGTAAAGGTGCGGCGTGTTTTCCGCTTTCAAGACCCTTTCCGCCCGCTTGAACGCCGACGAGCTTAACGCGCGTTTTTAAAAACGCGTTGAACGCGCCGATTGCGTTACTTCCTCCTCCCACACAAGCCACGACAAAATCGGGAAGCTTACCCGCTTTTCTTATAATTTGTGTCTTGATTTCTTTTCCGATCACGCTTTGAAAGTCTCTTACTATTGTGGGATATGGGTGTGGGCCGACCACCGAGCCCACAAGGTAGTGTGTTGTTTCAAAGCTTGCGATCCAGTCTCTCATCGCTTCGTTTATCGCGTCCTTGAGCGTCCTTGAGCCCGAGTCGACTGGGTGAACCTTTGCGCCAAGTAACTTCATTCTGTAGACGTTTAACCGTTGTCTCTCCATGTCTTCTGTGCCCATGTAAACTTCCGCTCTAAGACCTAAAGCGGCTGCGGCCATTGCGGTTGCCACACCGTGCTGACCTGCACCAGTTTCCGCTATCACCCTCGTTTTTCCCATGGTTTTGGCAAGAAGTGCTTGTCCTATCGCGTTGTTGATTTTGTGAGCCCCGCTGTGCAAAAGGTCTTCTCTTTTTAGAAAGATTCTTGCACCGCCAATTTTTTCGCTCAGGTTTTTCGCATAGTACAAAGGCGTTGGTCTTCCTGCGTACTCTCTTAAATAGTGGTTCAGCGTTTTTCTGAAAGCTTTGTCCTTAGATATCTTCTTATACTCTTCCCAAAGCGTGTTGAGAGCTTCCATAAGGGTTTCTGGTGCGAACTGACCGCCAAACTCGCCAAACCAACCGTGTTCACCCAACACTCATCGCCCTCCTTATAAACTCGCTCACCTTTTTGTGGTCTTTCACACCAGGCGAACACTCAACTCCGCTTGAGACGTCAACGGCGTAAGGCTCAACCACTCTTATCGCTTCCTCCACGTTTTGTGGGGTGAGCCCTCCCGCAAGAACAACACGCCCTAGTTCTTTGCTTACAAGTTTTGAAACGCTCCAATCGTGCGGCACACCCGCTCCACCTGGTTTTTCCGATTTTGTGTCTAGCAAAACTAGTTCAAACTCAAGATAAAAGCGTAAAACGCTTTGGTCAAGCTCCTTTCCCACGTAAAAAACCGGAATTATTAGTAGCTCTGGGTTTTGCTCTCTTATCAAAGAAAGCCTTTCGGGTTTTGCGACTAGTTGCACGGTTTTAAAACCTAGCGAGTTTGCGCGCTTTATCCCGTCCTCGTTTGTGACCAACACACACTCTGTGAAAGGAGGAACGCTCGAACGAAGCCTTCTTGCTAGCTCTTCGCTTGTGTTTCTTGGCGAAGAAGGAAAACCGAACACTACGCCGACCGCGTGAGCGCCAGCGATTGCCGAAAACGCGATGTCTTCGACTCTTGTGTGTCCACAAATTTTAACCTTCATGCGCGATCAACTCCTTGAGCTTTGCTATTGGATCCTTTGCGCTCATAATCGAGCCACCTACCAAGAAGCAGTCCGCACCCGCTTCAAAGTCTCTTTTTATTCTTAAAGCATCGGAGTAGCCGCTTTCCGCAACGGTGAACTTTTGTTTTTTGTATTGCTTGGATAGCTTAAAAAAGTGGTCTGGGTCAAGCGAAAGGTCTACGAGATTTCGGTTGTTTATTCCGATATACTCCGCTTTTGTTGAGTTTACCAAAGCGACGTTTTTGGGATCGTGTGTCTCCAACAACACTTCCAAGTTGAGCGCGTGCGCGCTCTCGATCATTTCCTCCAAACTGTCGCAAGAAAGCCCTCTTTCAAAAACTTCGGCGATTAGCAAAACGATGTCCGCACCACACCTATCCGCTGTAACGAGTTGCTTTTTGCTTATCACAAAATCTTTAAAAAGAATTGGAGCGTCTACGTTTTGCGCGACTTCTCTTAAAAGCGAAAGAGACCCACCGAAATAAACGGGCTCAACGAGCACAGAAATCGCACACGCACCCGCTTGAACAAGCTTATTTGCAAGGCGAAAATCAGTGGATCTGAGCTCGCCATATCCAGGGGATTTCGCCTTGAGCTCAGCGATGATTGGCAACGCGTGCTTCTTTGCCTCTTCTTTTAAAATTCTTCTTTTTTTACTCACACTTTTTTCGCTTTCGTAGTAACCGTTTCTTACAAGCGATTTTACGCTACTCGTCACTTCGAACAAAAAGTCACGCAACTTTTTCCAACTCTTCAAGCTTTTGGGTGTTTCCGCCACTTGCGACAATTAGGCGTCTTAGCGTTTCAACCGCCTTACCACTAGCTATCGTTTCCAAGGCGATCTCAACACCTTCTTTTTCGTCTTTTGCGCGGTCTGCGACGACAAAACCCACTCCCGCGTTAGCTGCGACAAACGCCACCGAAGCGCTGTCTCGCTTTAAACGACCAGATAGCACGCCGTAAACCTTTTTTACGCTCTCTTCAACGCTTGAGCAAGCAAGCGAGTGATTCTCAAACCTTTTTAGTCCTAGTAGTTCGGGTGTCACCACTTTTTCGCTCAACGAGTCATCTTCTACAATATTCACGACAGTGGGAGCGCTCACTGAAACCTCGTCCAATCCGTCTAGCCCGTGCACCACATACGCCTTTTTTGTGTCGAGTGCGCTCAGCGCTTTTGAAACAAGGCTTAAAGCGGGAAGTGTTGCCACACCGAGTAGCTGTCTTTTTGCACCCGCTGGGTTTGTAAGAGGGCCTAACAAGTTGAAAACAGTTCGAAAACCGAGTTCGCGGCGTATGTTAGCAACGTTTCTCATCGCTGGGTGAAAAAGCGGGGCAAAAAGGAACGCTATTCCCGCGCTTTCAAAACACCTTTTCACACCTGCTTGGTCTAGCTCGATTTTCACGCCAAACGCTTCAAGAAGGTCGGCGCTTCCGCTTTTTCCGCTCACCGCACGGTTGCCGTGCTTTGCGACACGCACACCCGATGCCGCAAGAACGAGTGCACTAGCGGTGCTCACGTTAAAGGTTTTGAGCGAATCGCCCCCTGTTCCCGCGGTGTCCACAAGCTTTTCTGGGTCACCCAAGTCCACTCTGATACAAAGTGAGCGCATAACCCTTGCAAAAGCCGCCACTTCTTTTTCACCCTCACCTTTGAGCTTAAGCGCGGTAAGAAAAGCGCCCACTTGCGCTGGTGTGGCTTCGCCCTTTGCTATTTCAAGCGCACACGCTTCCACTTCTTGTTCGCTTAAATCTTGTTTTTCTATAAGTTTTGAAAGCGCCTCTTTAATCAAAACTCTCACCTCTTACACACAAAAACGAAATTTTCTAGGATCTTTTGGCCGAGTTTTGTGAGAACTGATTCAGGATGAAACTGCACACCAAACACCGGATAGCGCTCGTGCTCAACACCCATTAGCTCGCGGTCGTCCAGACTCAACGCGGTCAACCTAAGATCCTTTGGTAAGGTTTCAGCGTCTCCAACAAGCGAGTGGTATCTTCCAACGAAAAAGCGCTTGGGCAAGCCTTCAAAAATTTGCGAATCATACCTTTCGACGAGGCTTCTTTTACCGTGCTTTAAGACGCGCGCTCTTCTTATTACGCCACCGTAAAAGTGTACTATCTCTTGGTGTCCTAAGCAAACACCCAAAACGGGTTTTTCCGTTCCCATTTTCAAAATCACAAGCTTCCCAATTCCCGTTCTTTTTTCATCTCTCGGGTCGCCTGGACCTGGGGATATCACAAACCCGTCGTATTCACCAAGCTCTTGTTCGAGCACCGCGTCATTTCTTTTTACGTCAACTTGTGCGCCGAGCGTTCCGAGCGCTTGATACAAATTGTACACAAAAGAGTCGTAGTTGTCCAAAAGGAGAATTTTCACACTTCTCACCTCACACCAAGTGCACCAAGCAACGCCGAAGCCTTGTGTTGCGTTTCCTTGTACTCAAACTCGGGTTGAGAATCCGCGACAATTCCAGCACCAGCCTGAACGTAAAGCTTCGCTTCAGTCGCGTAAAAAGAGCGAATGTTTATCGCAAAATCCGCCTCATCCTTTTCGAAAAATCCAACTCCACCTGCGTAAGGTCCTCGAGGCACCTCTTCTAATTCGTGAATTATTTCTATCGCCCTGATTTTCGGAGCGCCAGACACGGTTCCCGCTGGGAAAACCGCTTCAAGAACGTCAAAAGAGTCAGCGCTTTGCTTTAACACCCCCACAACTTTTGACACGATGTGTTGCACCTTGCTAAACTTCACGATCTTTCTGTAAATTGGCACTTTTACACTACCCAACTCGCAAACCTTACCGAGGTCGTTTCTTGCAAGGTCGACGAGCATCACGTGCTCGGCAGCTTCTTTTTCACTTTTTAAAAGCTCTTGTCTTAATTTTTCGTCTCTTGCTCGATCACCGGTGACTTCTCGTGTTCCCGCAATCGGAAAGCTTTCTACGATTCTCGATTTTACACGAAAAAGCGTTTCGGGTGAGCTTCCCACAATTCTTCTTTCTCCAAATTTTACGTAGTACATGTATGGCGAAGGGTTTTGTTGAACCAGCCTTAAAAACGGCCTTACAAGAGAGCCAGAAAAATCTATCTCTGTCCTTCTTGAAAGCACGACTTGAAACACATCTCCAGAAGCTATGTACTCCTTTGCGCGCAAAACCATCTCACAGAAGCGCTCAAAAGTTGTGTTTTCCAAAACGCGCGATATTTGGAAATCGTGGTCTGAAAAATCGGTGATTAGTTTTCTGGTTCTAAAAACCTTGTACTCTGTGTAAAGTGATAATTCAAGGTCTGGAAATTGGGTGTGAGGAGAATAAGGAACTCTTTCCCAAAGAGATGTGAGAGAAAAACCAGCATAACCCAAAAGCATTCCATAAGAAAGCGCTTCTCTTAGCACCTGAAAGACGTGTTTTTTCGGCTTTTTTGCGTCGATCGAAAATGTTTCAAGTGGATGAACACCAAAACGAACTTCCCAAAAAGAGCCAAGGCGTCTGACAAAAACGAAACCGTTACGCGAATTTTCCACTTCGTCTAAAAGACGTACCAAATTCGCGTTTGATCCAAACGTAACCGCCCACTTTTACCACTTGGAAAACTAGTGTTTGTTCACAAATATAAGCTTTTAAGTGGATTTTTTCTTTGAGCGTTCGTACCACTCGATTTCGCGCTCTATGAGTAGCTTGTAAGACATGACTTTGTCCGCTTGTGAAGGTGATATTCTCGGGTTTGAAAGAACTTTTTCACAAGTCTTTACAAACTCCTTGAACTTGAGTATCGTTTGTTCATCATACTTTTCGCGTGATATTGTGGATAGCCTTGAGGTGTACTCCGTTTCGATCATTCTAACAAGCTGGCCAACCGTTGATCCTCTGTACACAACTTTAAGTTCGAGACGTTACATATAACTTTTTGTGGTAAAAATCGAAGGGCTTTCGCTCGTTAAAGCCATTACGTAGTGCCGTAACCAAAAACAACGCTTTTTGTGGATTATAACCCAAATCCTCAATCCCAAAGATGTAAATACAATGGAAAAGCTTGTAAGAACCTACTGATTCTGTGCACTTTAAAAATTACCACGTGCTTAACACCCAGCTCGAATCAGATTTCGTGAATGTTCGTGAAATCAACCAAAAGGGCCACGTGTTTCGCTGCTCGTTCTAAGGTTTTACGCTTGACCCCCAAAGTTTTTAAAAGCGCGCACACTTGGTGCCACCCGTTGTAGCCTGATTCACCCCTTTGAAGCTTTCAAAGATCTGATACCCTTGAAGGGTGAGGTCTTAATGGGCTAGGAAGCTTCGCTTTAACGAGGCAGCTCTCGCCCTGGCTTTTAAGGTGGCGCAAGAACCACCAAAAGTCATAAGAACGCTTATTATGCTATATTAACTAAATAATTTATGGAGTATCTTCCAAGAAAAATTGAAGAAAAATTGGATAAATGGATGACAAGAAAAGAGGTGATAATAATCAAAGGACCAAGACAAGCTGGCAAGACCACGATGCTTCATCGTCTAAGGGAAAAGTTTGGAGGTTCTTACGTCACCCTTGAAGACCCAGACGAATTGGAAACTTTTGAAAAATTCCCAAAAAGCTTTTTAGAAAGACACCTCCAAGGCAAGTTCCTGTATATAGACGAGGCTCAGAGAGCACGCGATGCTGGCAAGATAGCAAAGCTACTCTACGACCTTTACTCTGATAGAGTAAAACTTGTGCTCACAGGATCAGGTTCCTTCGACATCAAGGTTGAAATCGGAAGATGGCTTGTTGGAAGGGGAGTGTATTTCGAGCTTTTACCACTTAGTTACGAAGAGTTCGTGATGTGGAACGCTCAAGAATTGTACAAAATCTTTACTCAAAGGCTTGAGGCGTTAAAGCAGTTTTTGGAATTGGGTAAACAGCCTAGCTTTGACGACCCGTTTAGAAGAGAATTTGAAGATTTACTCAAAGAGTACATGCTATACGGCGGCTTCCCCGCTATTGTCAAAGAAAAACAAACAAAAGAAGATCTTCTCAAGAACCTCGTTTTGATGTACATAGAAAAAGACGCTCTTGGCTCCTTTGGAATAAGAGAAATAGAAAAGTTCAGGTTGCTTACAAAGTATCTCGCTCTTTCTACAGGCTCCATTATGGAGGCCTCTTCGGCGTGCAGTGATGTGGGAATAGATTTTAGGACGTTTAACTCGTACATTTCCATCTTGGCAAACACGTACATCGTCAGAGTGATTTCACCGTATCACACAAACAGACTCAATGAAATAAAGAAAGCAAAAAAGTTGTACTTTTACGATCTAGGATTCAGAAACGCAGTCCTTGCAAACTTTACACAGGTGGAAAACAGGACCGATCTAGGCGCAATGCTTGAAAATTTCGTGCTCAACGAACTTGCGTCCCAAGGATACGAAGTGAAATACTGGAGAACAACTGGTAAAGCGGAGGTTGACTTCGTAATTCAAACAGCGCTTGGAGTTGTGCCCATTGAAGTGAAATCCTCAGGTATGCCAGAGAGGGGATTTTTGAGTTTCATCGAGCGTTATAAGCCAAAAATAGCGGTTGTGTTCACAAAGGGTTTCATGGGATTAAAACAAATACAAGGCACAAAGGTCGCGTTCTTCCCTCATTATTTTGTTTGAAGGTTTTACTCCAATGCGAAAGAAGATCAATGAAAACGAAGGTTTTAGGCAAAGACTCAGCAGTAATGCTCGCGAACACTTTGGGTAGCTCAACCCTTAGTGCGGTGGAAGCGCGAAGCTTCGTCGTGTGTAATAGCTCACGCAGGCCGTTAATGCTGGATTATGTCCAAATATTTTTCACACTCACTACCGCTTGCTAATCTGGACACGATCGAACGTTGAGCGAAAACCCTTTATAGGTGAACAGCACGAATGAAGTAAATGTCATTCGTCACTTCGGTCGTTGGGAGTTTTCCAAGACCAAAATTCGTGGTCGAAGCGTACGACAAATACTCAAAGGGAGAACTCAGTCGTGAAGAGCTAGAAGAGTATCTGGATGATGCGGTAAAACTCACGATAAAAGAAGAAGAAGTTGCAGGAATAGATGTGATAACGGACGGCGAACAAAGAAGAACTAGCTTTGTTTCTTTTATCGGGGAAAAGCTAGAAGGCTTCAAACACGTTTACATCACAGAGCTCAATCCAAAAGCGATAGAGATCATGAGACAGTATAAAGGGCCACTCACCGAGTGGAGAGCTGTGGTTTCTGGTTATATCAAAGGCTCTAAAATCGCGCTTGACGAGTTTGAGTTCGCAAAAAGATACACTTCAAAACCGATCAAAGTGACGCTTCCAAGTCCCTATCTTGTGATGTGGGAAAGCTGGCACTCTCAAATTTCAAAACCGTATTACAAAGAGCCAGAGGACATGGCAAAAGACTACGCCAAGGTTTTAAGAGAAGAAATAATAAGGTTGAGGGATGCGGGTGTGGCTTTCGTTCAACTGGACGAGCCGATGTTAGGCGACTTGATAGAAGCGGATGAGAACGAGCCAGATAGATACAGAAAAGTGATCGAGCTTATTTACGGTCAAAAGTACAGGGGCTTTAAAAACGAGCTTACGCTCGCAAGAGACCTTTTGAACGAAACTGTTAAGGGAATAAGCGATATAAGGATTGGCATGCACATGGACAGGTGGCCCAACCCCGACTCACCAAAATTCGGCACAGGATACGAGAGGCTTTTGCCCGAAGTGCTTGACATAAAAATAAAGCAGTACGTTGTTGAGTACGCCGCACCAGGTAGCGGAGACCCTTCAAAGTTTCTTGAGCACTTCGATAACACAAAGGAAATTGGCTTGGGCGTGATCGAGGTGAGAAATCCAAGAATCGAAAAGCCCGAAGAGGTTGTGCAAAGAGCGGAAAGAGCTTTGAAACACTTGGATCCGAAAAGGGTGTGGCTAAACCCAGACTGTGGCTTTGCTCCAGGTCTTTACAGGAAATTCGAAAGAAAGATCGCCTTTGAGAAGCTGAGCGTGATGTCACAGGCCGCACAAATTCTGAGAAAACGCTATGGCTAGGCGAGCGCTTTGGATCGCTACAAAGCGCTTTACTGGGCTTTTTTGTTCATAGGATTGTGTTTTGTTCTTGTTTCTCTGTACGAATACTTAATACCAATACCTCAAATCGACCCCCAAGCCGCACGCTTCCAAGTGGCCAATACTCTCCAAACACTTTTGCCCGCTGGGCTTTTTTTGATGGTCGCTAGCGCAGTGGTTTTGCTCAAAAAATGAACAAACGCTTTTTTGTCACAGGCGAGCCAGGTGTTGGCAAAACCACGCTTGTTCTTCGAGTTGTGGAGCGCTTAGCCACGCGTTACAAAGTGGGAGGTTTTTACACACCAGAGGTGAAGTGGAAAAACACAAGAATTGGTTTCAAAGTTGTAGAAATCGGTGGCAAAAGAGAGGCTTGGCTTGCAAAAGTTGGCGAACAAAAAGGAGCAAAGTTTGGTCGCTATACTCTTGTTTTGGAAGGCGCGCTTTTGGCGAAAGAAGCGCTGGAGCGTGCTGTTTCAGAGTGCGATTTGGTTGTTATAGACGAAATAGGACCAATGGAGCTCGCTTTCCAAGAGCTAAAGCGAGCTATTGAACTCGTTTTGAAAAGCGAAAAACGAGTTTTGGGAGTGGTTCACAGAAGTTTGGCGCACGAATTTCCAAGCGTGTTCTTTTTGACAAAGCAAAACAGGGAGCAAGCGCTACGTGTCGCCTTAGAAAGTTTGGGTGAATGCTTTTAAATTCGAATGAGAAAAACAGATTGGTGGCGTTTGTTTGCAAGACATAAAAGCGAAAGAGATTATGAGAGTCAACCCTGTTATAGTTGGCATCGACGCACCACTTGATGTCGTCGCCCAAGCGATAATCAAGGGCAACATGGGTTGTGTCCTTGTTCAGCAAGAAGGCAAGGTTGTTGGAATAATAACCGAAAGAGACGTAGTGAAAAAGCTAGCACTAGGCGCTGATGTGAAGAATGTGAAATCTGGGTCGATAATGTCCACGCCTATTATCGCGATCGACCCAGAGACCACAATCGAGGAAGCGCTAAAGCTTATGGCGCAAAACGGGATTAGAAGGCTTCCTGTGGTTTCAGACGGTAAGCTACTTGGGGTGGTCGTTCTCGAAGATTTGGCGGTGGCAATCGCGCAAAAGGAGCTAGGGCTTAGTGCGCTTGTTGAAGCAATAGCGAAACAAACCGAACAAAGAGAAAAGATGTGGTTCGCATAGCTTAATAGTTAAGTTGTGTACTATATAAAGTATGGCAAAGGGCTACTACCCTTATCTACGTGTAAGAAAAAAGAAGAACAAAGAGAAGTGGTACGAGAAAAGGGCGATGCGCGAAAACAGCGAAGAGTGATGGATGTGCCAACTATTCACGCTTGTCCAGCTTGCCACTACGAAGAAGAGTGTTTCGATTATCCAGAGCACGTTTGCGCAAATTGTGCTAATGTGTGGATCACCGCAAAGGCTTTTTGTGGAACTTGCGGCGATTAAGCGAAGTAAAGCGTCATGAGCTTCTCAACGGCTTTTGAGAACTTTTCAAGATCTTCCTTGTAAACAAATTCGTCTGCGCCGTGCACCGAGTTTCCAGCTCTACTCACTCCGCAGGTCACAACAGGAATGTGCTCTTTTGCCAAATAGCAAGAATCGACGCAACCCAAACCACCCGCTATGATAGGAGTGCTTCCAAGATCTTCCCAGCTTTTCACGTAAAGCTTGACAATTTCAGAGTCTTCTGGAATTTTAAAGGAAAAGTGGTTCTGGGGTTCAAAATCAAGTTGGTACTTGAGCTGTGCATCCTTCTTTCTTAACTCTTCGAGCACTGTTTGAATTTCGAGCTTTGCATCGTCAAAATTTTCCTCAGGTATCAGCCTTCTATCCACGATGATTGTGCACTCAGGAGGCACAACGTTTTCCTTAACACCGCCTTGAATCATCGCAACTGTGAGCGAAGGTCTCAGAAATTTCACACCGCTTTCAGGGTCGGCGGGAACGCTGGACAGCCTGCTTGAAAGCTTTTTGTTGAGCTCAGTAAGAGCTTGCACTACCACACTTGCCTTTTCTATCGCGTTTATCCCAAGCCAGTTTCTGCTTGCATGAGCGGCTTTTCCTATCACCTTTACACTAAACCTCATACAGCCATTCGCCGCTATCCCCGCAACCCTTATGGAGCCATCTGCTACAAGCGCGTCGTCGCACCTCAACCCCTTTTGCACAAGATATCCAAGCCCTGTTCTTCCACCCACTTCTTCGTCGCAGGTAGCGGTGAACACAAGAGAGCCATTTACCACTTTACTCGCAAACCTTTTTGCGGCGCAAGCGAGTGCGACGACTCCTCCCTTGTCGTCAGATGTTCCCCTTCCATAAAGCTTACCACCTTCTTCGAAAAGTTCGAAGGGATTTCTTGTCCATCCAGGTCCTGGGGGAACTGTGTCGATGTGCGCATTAAGTAAAAGCGTTCTTCCACCTTGGCCGACTCTGGCCACAAGATTTACCCTTTCGCCCGCATCCTTTGGTAGCTTGTCACCAAAAACTTCTCTCACCACCACTTCAGGGGTTTTCACATACTCCACTTGAAATCCAGCACCTTCTAAGTAGTCGCCCACAACTTTTAACGCGCGTTCATAGTTTCTGCCAGGCGGCACACAAGTGTCGATTGCCACAAGCTCGTCCAGTAACCTTTTTTCTTCCAATTGTGTCACCTTCTACGCGTGTACCTCAAGCACCCTTTGCCTTCCAAACTTTAGTATGAGCGTCCAGCGCACAAGATTTTGAAGTAGCTGTGTTATGAACCTTTTTGTGTTTTCGTCTGTCAACCGCCCGTTCTCATCGAATTTTTGTGGCGCGAAACTCACAAAAACCTCTGGTGTGTTAACTGGATACATGTTGAGAAACACGCAAATTTGTCTTAAGTGATACTGAGCGCGCGCACCGCCGATCATTCCTGTTGAAGCGCTCATGATTGCTACTGGTTTTCCGTCAAACGCGTTGTCACCGTATGGCCTTGAAGCCCAGTCTATCGCGTTCTTTAACACTCCTGGTATCGAGTAGTTGTATTCTGGTGTGACTATAAGCAGTGCGTCTGACGCGCGTATCTTCGCCTTAAACTCCTTTACACGCTGAGGTGGATCGTTTTCTTCATCTTGGTTGTAAAGAGGAATTCCCGCAAGGTCAAAGGTTTCGATTTGCGCGTTTTGGGGTGCAAGCCGAACCGCTTCTTGTAGCAGCATCTTGTTGTAAGAGCCTTTGCGAAGGCTACCCGCAAAACCCAAAATTTTGATTTCTGACATAATCCCATAAAACGAATTTTGTTGATTTAAGCGTCGCTCAACAACTAAATTGTGTTTTATGCCCGTGTTGTGTGCGACATGTAAAAGCGGATTGCGCCAAACGCCGTTCATTACGAAAACGGGATAAAAATTAATGGATGCGCGTAAAGCGCGACTCTCTGATAAGCGCTTGTTGTCTGACAGTTTAAGGGTTTCACTCTACGTAGGTATACATAGGTACATATCATTGTACCTATCATACGCGTAGCAGAGCTTGGGCTTCAGCGCATCATTTAGGAACCTCACGGGTTCATTGGTCCCCTTCAGCTTTCCCCCTGTCTCGACGCACCCACCGTGCAGTGGGGAACGCCCTCCATCCTCAGTCCCCCGACAAGTGTGCACGTACCCCTCGCTAGTGGAGGTCTTGGGTCTTCT
>Ga0208548_100072_pt1 | contig 50160 bp, 68 predicted proteins | sample ECH_Chost_MetaG_FD_187133 | JGI IMG/M metagenome (GOLD analysis project Ga0208548, IMG submission 187133) | Hot spring microbial mat communities from Yellowstone National Park, Wyoming, USA - ECH_C host_MetaG (SPAdes) (version 2) | ecosystem: Environmental > Aquatic > Thermal springs > Hot... | reverse complement strand
GGTACCCCTCCCACAGTCTCATTTTACCCCCATTCGAGCTGGGAAGGAGTATCAACAACATCACTAGAAGAAGTCTTGATAAACAAGTATTTAAACCTTTCTACAAGGGAGTTATCCGTCTCTTGGAGAGGCTTCCTACTCTCTTAATCTCAAACTTGGTAGTATCTTATCCACTCTTCAACCTTCTCTTTAATGATACTCTTTTTGGTGTACTCTGGATAGTTCTTATAAACATATGCTACTAAATATGGAATTGGATCATCCTTATGCCTTTGTATAATTTCCATGGCTTTCCTCAGTTTATCCTCATTTTCAACCTTTAATTGCTCCAACAACTTCTTTGCTTCCTGTTTACCTTTCTCTGTTAAATAATATCTGGATACACCATTATTATCCCAATCATAGACCAACTTCCCCTCTTTCTCTAGTTTGTCTACAGCCTTCATAAGCTCTTTAGAGTAAACACCAAATTTGTCTGCTTCAAATTTTGCCCAGTTAAAGACCTCTTGATTTACTAAAAAGGCAAGCTTCTGCATTCTTGTATCTGTCTCTATATGTCCATTAGCCACTCCTAGGACTATAAGAACAAGCTTCTTTGCAGTTTCTAATCCCATATTCTATCTTTTCAATTTAAATTATAAAAGTTTGACTAAGCATCACCTTTATGTGAAAACAGATCTTTTTAAAAAACAAAAAGTATGGTAGAAATAATAAAGATGTATGATAATTGGACTGCTATTAGTTCTTCTAGATTGGAAAGTCTTAAAAATCTTTTGAGTAAAATTGAAAATGAAAACAAGAAAATCTATGTCTATAAAACCATGTTGGTTGTAAAGGTAGATGATAAAGTGATACCTCTTGATTATTTAGACAATCTAACTTTTTTAGATGGTACAATTAGAATAGTTTTTGATGAAATTGGAACGTTTTTTAACTATGGTTCTGTTTTCTCTTTCAAATCTTTAAAGTTTCCAAATGCAGTAAAGAAATTTTCTAACTATAAAATTCAAAATGTAGCCATTACATTTTTATCTTATAAAAGAGATTTTTTCTTTGAACGAAAAGTAGTGAATATGCTCAGAAACAATTTCAAGAATACTAAGCTAAAGGAAGTGAAAATTGATTTCAGTACCAAAGGTGTTTTTTATAAGAATGTGAATTTAGCTTCACAGAACATTATTGTATATGATAATGAAATAAATGTAAACAACTTTATTGTAAAAGAGAACATTTTAGACAAAATATCTTTAACAGAGTTAATGAAAATTTCACACGATAAAATAGAGAGTATAAATACAATTGAAGAATATGAAAAAATACAAAAAAAGAATAAAAAACTTAAAAACTTGACTTTTAGGCAGTTATAGCTAATGCACTGTGTCCGTTGGCTAACACTTCAACAAATCCTGTTACACTGGCTGGTACAAATATAGTTACTACTGCAGTTATAGCCTTTGTCGTTAAAACACCATTGCTAGCCCCAACAATAGAAACACCATTCAAGGCAACTAAAGTGTAAGCTACTGGTTGACCATTAAGATTAACAATTGTATATGTTAGATATGCACCATTAACACATGGAGAGGAAATTCCTTGGTAATAGCTAATGTTTGGTGTAGAGGATACTCCTCCAAATATTCCGAAGGCAAATCCAATTACAGCTATTGCTAATACTATGGCTGAGATCAGTATTATTAGTGTTACTATGGATCCTTCCAGTCCTCTTTTTAGTTTCTTTTGTTTTCTTATCATATTATTCATTATATATTTAAAAAGCACTAAGCCAACTCATATATCTGTTTAACTGTATTGGGTTAGTAGTAGGAATTTCCATTATGTGGAGTAATAACGTCTGGTGTAATTCAAACTCCTTCTGCTTCCAAAACTTTTTATATCCGAGAAGGTATAGTTAAAATGTGGAAATGAAAATATTTTATGACTTCTTATTGAGTTTAATTTCCCTAATCACATATTTTATTCCACTTATAGTTTACTTCATTTACCTCTTTTTTACTAAGAGTTTAAGAGAAAATATCCGTAGTGTTATAATGTTAGTTGTAGTATCCATATTATTTCCCATGGTGGTAGTTTCGATTTTTGAGGGGAAACCATTCTTTAACATTTTAGATTATATAAATGTTGTAGGTATTACCTTAAAGCAATCAGTATACAACTTGTTATATAATAAATTTACTTTTGATTTCCTCTCACCAGACCCATTTTTTCCTGGAGTAGTCTCTGAACCCTTCCTGGTAGTCCCTGGACTTGTAACAGTTTATATTGCTCTTATAACTTTCTATTTCCTAATGAAAAGAGTAACAACAATTGAAAACAAAAAAGTATTTAACATCCTGGCAAGAAAGTATTATGTTTTGCTAATACTTCCATTTTTTCTTCTAATGTGGTTTGTTGAACTTCTTGGTCTCAAACTTTTCTATCCTTACATTCCATATGTTATTGATGTTATTGTAATAGTTGATGTTGTCCCCATGATGAAAAATGGGATAAGCCAAATAGGAATTGGAAAAATGAGAGGAAGATTTACAGATTTTTATGTTTTCTTTCTATTGGGCTATTTGTTACTTGAACTTATCAGTCCTAAACTACTCTTAAACCTCTTCTTACTTAGACTAGTCCCAAATGAATATCTTAATCTGATGATATCAGGATTTTTTTACCTATTCATAACTTTTATCTTCTACCTTTCATATGTGCTTTTTATAATTCCTTTGGCAGAAATTTTATTTGATGAAAAGAACCATGGGTCATCTTTCTTTTAACAGAGCCTTCTAGGAGCAGTTCACGAAAGTGAAAGGGTTGACAACATGTTTTTCAGTTCTAATACTTTTTCTTTATTGGTTGTTATTTCTCTTATTGAGTATGATATCAAACTTCTTAGAGTTTCTGTCCCTATATTGCCTTCTCTGAAGATGAATATTAGAACGTTAAGTAATGGTTCTCGTTCAGCTCCTAACAGTAACATAACTTCTAGAAATTGGATGAAATCTATACTTACACCTTCTTTGGATTGTGATACTAAATATTTTTTGTAGTTGTTGTACAATTTTCTACACTCATCTTTGTCTAAGGATAAAGCATATGGTGGATTTGAAATACATACAACATTATCTAGTTTTGATATTTGATCAATATGAACAGGAACTTCTTGTACTGACATATTCTTAGTAATCTTTTTTAAAAAATAGCTTTCCAAAGAAAATCTTTTAATGACTTTTCAGAGAGGAAAGAGAAATGACTGTAATAGAAAAACAGAAGAAAGATAAGATAGATATTGAAGAGATAAAGAAGAGTTTACCAATTCAAGTAAATGTATCATATGGTTTCAACATCTTGACTGTCCTAGGAGACAGATATGAGTTTATTACCCATCTAGATGAGAACTTCAAGGCAAAGTATATCAGATATCTTAATCCTGACAAAACTGTAGATGATAGGAAATTTTTATCTCTCCTTAGAAATATCATTGTAAATGAAAAATGGGTAGAGATTTTATCAGAAAAAGAAATAGAAGTATTAAGTGTTCAGTATGAGAAAAAAATGGTTCCTCACAACAAATACATAAAGTTGGTCAGTTCTTTAGAAGATGTTAGACAAGTCTATGTATCAGATAGGGATATTGAAATATTTTTATGGTCATCTTCTGACAGTTCTATTTATGTCAGGTTTTGTAAGAAAAATGAATTCTATATTTGTAACAGTAACATCATGATTCAAAATATGAGTGATAAAAATAAGAAAGTTTTAAGTGAGTTTTTAGGAATGAATATAGATGAGATAAAGACAAAAAATATTCGTATAATAACAAGCAGACCAAAACGAATACCTCCAGTTGCTATAGAAGCAATTAATAGGTTTCAAGAAGATAAAAATATCACTAAGGTAATATTAGATTTTACTTCTAGTGAAAGAGAACTGAGAATACGGACTAATGATGAGAAGAAAGGATATTTCACTATTTATCCAAACTTTCTAATACCTGCCAAAGCAGATTTCGATATATTTCAAAAAGTAAGAGATTTAGTACTTTATAAAGAATTCTTTGAATTTTTGATAGAAAACAATATATCTTACAAGATACCTTTTGAACGTACCATGAAGTATGATATGATACCATTTCTGTTTGAATTTTTAAAAGCACAGAAGATTAAACCTAAATTTGTTAATATTTTAGTTTATGATGACGAAATAAGATTAGATATGAAAAAAGATCAAACGATAACCTATGATAATGTAGAAATTATTATTCCACATAACAACAGAACAATAGTTGATGTTTCTCCACTGTTGGATCTCAAAGAATATATAGGGTTGTATATATTAAGTCCAAATAATTACATAATTTTTTTGGAGAGAGATAAGGAGAACAATTTTGAGAAAATAATAGATGGAATTGATACTTTTCTGAATGGATCATTGGATAAGTCAGTAATTTTAGCTAATTATGAAGGTGTTATCCAACCTAATGATAAGAAATACTGTATTGTAGTTGATTCACTAAAGGAGAAAGTAATTGTTCTCCCCAAAACTGTCTTACCATACTTTCTTCGAACACTTAGGAAACAGCTCTTTCCTTTCAGTTAAGCTAAAGGAGTTATCTAACTCTTTTTAAATCTGTAAGAGATTTATGAAACCTGTTTATCATGTCGTTTTTATTATCATAACTCTAGTTCTTGTTCTCTTCTCCTTTGTAGGATTATGTTATATAGGATATTCTAATTTCTTAAAAAATGAAATAACTGTTCCATCAATTATAGTTTATACTACAACAGAGAAAAATATAGAAGGACTTTATTATAGTATATGTATACCTCATTTCTATCTTTTTAAACCACACTTACTAGTTATCATAAACTCAAATACTTATTACTGTTCAACTGGTCTTCTTGTTGTCAAGCCTCCTATCAATATCACTTATGAGATTTATAACAGTTATTATGAACAAGTACTTCTAACAACTACACAATTCTCCTAATTTTTAGTTTTGAAAAACAGTTATTAATTCTCCCTTTGAGATTATTCTTATACAAGCTAAACAGTAGCTATGTGGTAAATATAATGTATAAGTTCCTGGAGTTGATATTATTGTAGTTGAAAAAGGATAATAAATAGTATAAGTGCCTGGACTATGATTGATAATGATTAATGCACAATTAGTTCTGTAATGATAAAAAACATAAAACTGATAAAAGTAATTTTGGTAATTAAGAGAAAACAGAGCAAAAGCAGAAGAAACAGCTATCAATGTAATTGAGACCGAAACAATAATTAATAGAAGAGTTACTATACTAACATAGGGCATAATGTAAATATTTTTTAAAAAACACCAAAAAATAGGAAAGTAGAAGAAATTATTAATCAAAGGGACTGAATTTTGTTCTAATTTTGCTTCCTTGTCTTGTTACTGTAAGAATTCCATATTTGGTTTTGTATTTTATCATATTTTCATCAATTATTTTGGCTTTTGTATCACCCTCAAGAAGATTGGTTCCTGATACATATGTTAAAAAACTTAGTATTCCTTTATCTAGTGGATTTTTGAGGATATCTTCAAAGGTAAGTGGTAATTTATACTTTGTGTCACTCTGTTTATTATTTTCTTTTTGTGTTTCTTCTTTTTTCCTCTTTTTTTCATTTGGATCTGTTCCTGAAGTTATAAGCATACTTAACTCCTCTTTAAAAGACTAAATTTTAAGATAGTAATTTATTTCTTCAATACCACTTTTTTCTTCATTTTTATGGATGTTAAAACAAATAAAGGACTTTGTTCTAGGATCATAGACTTTTTTAAAGGCTTTTTTGAGTATTTTTAATGTAGCATTTCCAAAATCTGCTTGTAATTTAGCCTCTAATAATTTTAGGAGTTCACTTTCCTTTATTTTATTTGTTTTTTGACACATTGTTTCTAAGATCTCATTGGCACTTTCAATTATTTCTTGATAAGTTATAGTCCTAATTTCTCCTATTTCAACATCATCCTCTTCCATATTTAAAAAATGGAACACTACTTATTTAAATACTTTTTCTAGACAGTGTCAACAGTTATTTTACCTACATATAATGAATATGATAACCTGAAAATACTTCTTCCAATACTAGAACAATTTGTGGACAGAATTATTATAATAGATTATCCTCTAATGAATTTCAATTACCCATCAGAGAAAGTAGTTTATGTTCCTTATAAAGAGAAGGGCTTAGGAAAGGCATTATATAAAGGGCTTTCTTTGTGTAATGACAAAGTATGTATAACTATGGATGCTGATCTACAACATGACCCAAAAGATATAACAAACTTACTAAAAGCCTTAGCAAACAACATTACATTGGTGATTGGAAGTAGATTCATTGGAAAGATGGATTTCCCTTTTTACAGGAAGGTGGAAACAAAAATATTCAATTCCTTGATGAGTATGATAACAAACATAAAAATAAAAGATAAAACATCAGGATTCAGAGTTTATAGTGAAAAAGGAAGAGAGATTGTACTGGAACATTGTAAAGATTTTACAGGATTTGATTTCCAATTATGTTCAACTTACTTTAATTATAAATATGGGGAAATAGTTGAAGTCCCCATTAATTTCAGTAAGAGAAAAATAGGTAAAAGCAAACTTACAATAAGTGAACACATAAGAGAACTGAAAGCATTGTATAAACTCAAGTGGGGAGAGAACAAAACTGTTTGAAGAGTTTGTTAAACCAAAAAGCTTTTTAAATATGTAATATAAGGGATAAATATGGCAACCAAAACTAAAGGAAAAGAAGTCACTCAAGAAGTAACTGTTGAAAAAAAGAAAACTAAAAACACCAACAGAATTGTTGATCTTGGTACCGAACTTGAAGCTAATGTAGTTGTTAATACTAGAGTTGACTAAATCATAAGAACTTTACCAATTTTTTCTTTTCTATTTTATCTCCTTTTTTCAGAACAATATAACTGTTACACTTTTGTATATATTCAAAATTTCTAAAGTAGTCTGTTTTTATTTTTTCTATACAATCCTTTAGGAGTTTTTTATCAAAAAATCTTGAATATATTACAAAAGACCCTCTGTTGTAAACCTTAAACTCCACTTTAAAGTTCTCATCAGAAAAGTCTAAATCCAAGTCTTCAATCTTCATTCCTTTATATTCCTTCATATTAGAATCTCTTATAATTCCAGTCTTATCAACATTTATCTTTAACCACTTATACAATATAAGAAAATCATATTTGTGCAGTACAAGATTCATGATATCATCAAAGTCGAATACTTCCTCAGGTTTTCTCATTTGTCTGTTTTGTATTAATTTCAACTTTCTTTTTATTATCTTTCTTATTATTTTACCATCAACAAAAACATATCTTCTTTCATCAAACTTGGTTGATAGAAGTTTATATGTTACATAATTAACCTCTGGTTTAACAGTTGGAAAAAAGAAGTAAGATTTGAAATTTTTTCTGGCTATTATTTCATAAATCTTATCTATTGTTAAAATCTTTTCAGTATAAGTAAGTTCTTTGAAATAATAATCTATTCTTTGAATAGTTCTGTTTGGATTCAGTTTTATATTTAATCCTAACCTTGGTATTACAATAAGCATACAAACAAAAAAATATTTAAAAATTGGTAAAGAATCTTTTCACTGTTCATCATCAACAAACTTCATAGTAGTCAACAAAAGTGACTGTAATGCCTTATTAGTCAGAGATCTTAGCATTATATTGTTTAATACTCTTTCAGTTACAGTTTTGTTTACATTTAATTCTTCTCTTAAGAGAGATGTAGCTTTGTTTATATCAAGATAGGTGGTAAAATCTTCATTTTTCAGAATACCTAAATTTTTCAGAATTGAAATCCAGTAATCATACTTTTCTTTGACTTGTGTTAGTAGATAATCAAACTGTGTTATTAATGGCTCAAATGACTTAGTTTCTTGAATTACTTCTGAATAGTTCACTCTTTTCTTCTTCTTTGTAATAGGTTTCTGTTCTATTTTTAAATCACTCTCTTCTTCCATGAATATATATCTAAGAAATCTGATTTTTATTTTTTCCGTCTTTTATAACATTGATTATCCACTGACATTAAGAGAAGTTGAAGATTTTATTACTAATCATCCTTCCTTACAAAGAAGAGAAGATCTAACTATTTTGATCTTGTTTTTTCTTCAAAAGAAATATTATGATATATTAAACTTAACAGAAAATGATCCTTATTATAACAAACTTTTTCAAAAGTTAAATTTTTAAAAGGATTTTTCATTTTTCCCTCATGGAATATTATATATATCCATATAAGAATAGTTTGATTTTAACTACAACTAATTCTGTTTTCATAACAAAAAGTGAAAAAAAGGCAATAGAAATAATTTCTGAGGACACCTTACTAAAACCTTATGATAGGATTATAATTTCTGTAGTAAAATTAGATAACACATACTTGGTTTTGACACCTTTTCTAACAAAAAAGAATGAAGTAATATATATATGCATTGAAGTCAGTAAAGAAGACTTACTACAAATCTTACTAAAACTAAAAACAAATCCAACTCTAGGAGAATTTTCAGAGTTTTTAAGAACAATTGATGTAAGTCTTAATTATATCTTAACAGACAAAGAAATCTTGGCAGAAACAGAATCTTTAAATGAGTTGTAAGAGTGTGTTTGTTGGATTAAAACAAAAAATAAGAAAAAAGCCTTTTACAGTCTTTAAATGTTATGCCAACTATGTTTTTATTTACAATTTAGATATTATTTCTGTAGTAAGGTCTTTTGATAAGATAAGAGATGTTACTGATGAATGTAAAAACCTTTCTATTTATGAAAATGAAAAATACCCCTTTTTAGACAAAAGAAGAATTTTAACAAAAAAGGAAATAATCGAAGTTATAAAGAAAAGTACAAAAATAGATAATGAAACAAAGTGTTATTTGGGAAAAGAATATAACATAGAAAGTTTACTTATTTTCTGTGAAAGCAGTTATCCACTCTAACAAGTTTATTCTTCTTTTTATTTTTTCTACTAATTGGTTTGGAACATAAATGGGTAAAATATATTGCTTTGTAGTTTCATTTCTTATTTCCAGTCTAATCTTTCTACTTATCAACTGAACTAAGTTGAATATGGATAAGTAAATCTCAGGATTCATAACCTCAACATTATAGATAACTGGTAAGTAAGATCCTACTAACATGACTGATTCATATCTCTTCAATTTCTCTATATTAATGCCCCTACTTATTTTACTATTATTCCAAGTAATGAAATATTTCTCTGACATTATGTATCCATCAGAAAAAGTGAATTGGGATGTTATATTCAATGTCTTTCTTATTAAAGGTTCATATTTAGTTATTATTTGTTTGTTTTGGAAGATGAGTATCATTTTTTGATTAAGACCTTTAATGAAGTTTAAGTAAAAACTCATTAGGTCTGTTTGGTCTTTATCTGGAAGAAAACTATATTCTTCTGTAGTATCAACAGGAATTAATTTTACATATTCTCTACCTCTAATAATATCTAATCCTTCAATGTTCTCTATCTGGTCTTCAGAAATAAAGAAATTCTTAGTACTATTATTATCAAAGAAGACAGTCTCAGAGAAATCATAAGGGTCTGGACTCAAATAAAACATATCATAATTTCTGGGTGGATATGTGGCAGAAATAAGAAAAATATTTGCTCCTTCCTCAAATAGGTCATTTATATTATTACTATAAGGATAATATTTAAACAAAGTTCCGTTTAAGGATATCAACTTCACTTTTTTTGTCTTAAAAAGATTATACATTGTCTCCACTATTTCATTATTGCTTCTCTTAACCTCAGTATACAAAGTATGTTCTCCCTTATATTTATAGTGACTAAAATCAACTGTTGTGACTCTTATTGCTTCTAAAGCTTCTCTATATAGATTTAGCTCTTCAAAGAGTTGAGAAAGAAACATTGAACCTTTGTTCATATTTTTCACTTTTTCTAACTCCTCATATGTAGGAATTTGTACAATCTCTCTTTGTAACAAGAATTGATCAGCTTCATCAATAAAAACATTTACATTAGGATTTCTTTTTAACAGTCCAAGTAATGAGAAAAATGATTTGAAAGTTACTGTTATGATCCCTTCAGAAAAAGGAGAAAAAATTATTCTTTCATGTGAAAATTCCTTCTTTAGAGAAATTTTTCCCTTCAATTTTTTTGGTATATTGACCTTAATATCCTTATAATATTTCTTGAAATAAGTAAGTGTTGTCTTTGGCTTATATCTCGAAACTAGAAAATTTATACATAATGGAAATATATCTGTGGAGTTATTTGAAAGTGAAGTTGTTCTTACAAGTTTTATATTCCTTTTTGGTATTTTATCAAGGTCATCATACAATCTGAGTTTCTTCAAAATGTTTTCATCCAAAAAACTAGTATTTTTATTAATTTCATAGCCTTGGTTATTTCTCAGTAGGAGTTTTTCTACAATGACAGGATTAAACAGTGGACAAGTCCTACATAATTCTCTGCCATAAATATCATACTTTTCATGATCCTTGTTAAAGATTCTCACACAATAATTTTCCTGACTAATATAAATATAAAATGGTGGTCTCCTTGTTGGTTTAGGATAAGTCTCTTTAGTTTTCCCAAAGAAAAAATGAAAATAGGTAGTTATTGTTTTTGTATTTGGAACTAAAACAACATTCAAATCATTATTGAAATCATTTAGTAGGTGTTTCATGACAACAGTTTTAGTCTTTCCAGATCCTGGTCTACCAATTATCAGTTTCATAACTATTAAACAACAAGAGAACTTATAAACATTTCCAGTTTGGTTTACTGTTTATAGAAGCTGGAAAGCTAAAGAAGTAGGAATTTATGTTCATCTTTTGGCTTTTCCTTCTTTCTTTTCTACAAAAAAAAGTTTGGAGAAAGATTTAAATACACTTACTACCCAAAAATAACATCAAATACCAATTAGTTTTATCAGTTTCCCATTCCTCTGTCTCACTTCTATACAAAGTAATAGTTAAATCTTTTACCTTTCTTTCTATGTTTTATCTAAAGGATGGTTAACTTCTCAAGAGTTGGAGAAAGAATTATACGATGTGGTCTGAATCTATAATAATAAAGTGTTTTTATTGTGTCTACTTTCTGAGCTAATGATTCGTCATTTTCTCTGTAATACTTATTAAGTATTTTTTCGGCTTCTTGGAAGTCAGGTTCAATAGTTAGACTATGTCTGGCAAAATGTTCCTCAACCTCATTTTCCATACCACTTCCTTTATGTCTTCTTTTTATCAGACTGAGGTCGTATATAATAAAGTCAAGTTCAACTACTTCCATAATGGTTTTATTTATGTCTGAAAAATAACTAATCAGAGCAATATATTTTAACTCACTAAAGGAGGATTCGTAATGGTATTTTAGAAAATAAACACTTGACAAAATACCTCTATTACTGAGAAAAGGGCAATAATATGACACTGGATTGTAGTTAAACGACAAGTTTGCTATGAAAATGTATGCTTTTGAGATATTTGGATTCCCTTTGAGTAGATTTTCATATGTGTTAAGATCATATAACTCTCCATTTTTTGTAATAACATAAAATAAATGTTCTTTATCATTCAGTTTCTCACTAAATTTTTGTAATAGATAGTCAACAATTTTAGTTTCATCTTCATTTTTGTCTTGAACATCCTTTAAGTCCATCTCTTCTTACCTCCAAACATATTATAAAAGAGAAGAGTTAAATTTGTTATTGAAATACTTTTGAGTACCCTTCTCTTTATAGAAACAATAAAAACTGTTCATCCAACTCTAGGTTTTACTTAAAATTACCAGTGAAAAATGCTACTTGGGTAAAAAATATTTATTCTTCTTTTCTAAATAGTGTATGTTTGTTAAGGCTTCTTTATGTATAGAACCTTCAACACTTTTTCTCAAATCTGAGTTTTGGTTGAATATAATAAAAGTTATAGAGTGAAAACAGGAAAAACTTTTCATCCTATAAGGATTCTTCACTTAACAGATTAACTTTTCATTTTTCAACTTGTTAAAATACTGGTTATTAAGGTAAAGTTATCATTTACAACATATCCAATGCCTATTGATATACTAGTTCCTGAGACTGTAAAGGTTTGATAGCCCGTCAGAAGGAAATATGTATCATAGGGTATCTTAGTACTCACAAATGTACATGTTTTTACTGGTGTTGTTGTTAAGACAAATGCAATCAGAGTATAAACATTTACAGAATATTTGATAGAAATAGTGTAAGTACCAAGTGTTGATGTGAAAAATGGGAAAAAGAAAATATTTTCATAGATTTGATCTTGTATGTATTCATTTGTATATTTTACATAATTGAGTGAATAAAAGAGTGTAAAAAATAATAAAACCGTAAAAACAAGAAATAAGAATAAGGAATTATCTAAAGCATCAGATACTCCCATTTCTTAACACCTCCTTGAAATACCTTTTATATTCTTTATATAGAGGAATAGTTATATAATCGAAATCTGAATCATAGTGTCTTACCAAAGGAAGATCCTCCTCTGCTATAACATATATATAATTTAAGAATTTGTCGAGATTGGTATAACTTATTAGACTCCTCAACAGTTGATTTTGAACTAAGGTGATAAAGATTGGAACATATATCTTAGGTACAACCAGAAATATTGTATCAATTGATGTTTCTTTTATGGTAGAATTTCTCATACTTTTTAGAAGCTTACTTTCCACATACACCTTTATTTCATTGTCAAACAATTTTCTTAATTCTGTTAAAAATTCTGGTTCCTTTATTACTCTTTCAGTGATTGTTTTTAGTAAATCATCAATTTTTGTTTTGTCAGATAACTTGGAGAACTTTCTGATTATTCTTCTTAGTTTTTTATCCAACTCAAAAAAGTTAAGTGTTCCTATTATCAAATATTTACTTGTAGTTTCATCTGTATAATATTCAACTAATCCAATCAGGTTTTCAGTGTTAGGTAGTGTTATGAATGGTCTATTAATGTCATAATAATATTTTGTAAAAGATGCATAAATTCCATAGTTTTCTAAAACAGAACGAATATATGTTGTATAACTACCATTTGTTATGATAGGGAACAATGTATTATTGTAGGTATCAAAATATACTCTAATATTATGTGTCTCAAAAATCGTTTTATAATCACTGAATTCCATGTCCATTAATAAATTGTTAAAAAATGATATATTGTGTAACAACGGATCGTTTCTAAACCCTTCAATAATACTATTAAATGTATCATTTATTGTTTCATTTTGATTTACTTTTTCCAGAACTGAAAAGTCTATTAAGAACCTTATTAACTTCCTATTTTCAGTTGACCTAATAATAAAGTAATAAACTATACCAATAACAACAATGATTATACCAATGATTATTATCAACTCCAAAATTGGGAAAGCATTACACTTAACTATTGTGATCTCAGTGCCAGAAGGGTTCATCAAAACAAGGCAGACTAATTTATTCTGTGCTATTTGATATGTTGTTGGTTTAAAAGACAAGACATTTTGACCTTTTATAAAGGATAAAGTTAGCTCTTTAGTTCTCACAGATTGAATAAATGATGAATAAGAAATATTATAACAATTGAAGAAAACACCTATGTTTTGTCCATTAATACTAAGCAGTGCATAAATTATTGTATTGTTTGTTGAAAAAATTGTAGGTAGAGTAAAAAGACCAGTAATATTTTCAAATCCATTATCTGTTATCAAGTATAATTGTATATATCCCTGTTTCCTTTCAGACACTATTGACAGTTCATGTGATGTAAGAAAAACACTATAATTGGTAATGTTTTCTGAACTAATTTTCCCATTGTAATAAGTAATAATTGAGGATGAGTTGATATTCAAGAAAGTGTTAGGGTATTGTGCAGTATATAATTTATTGATCAAGAGGAGGTTGTAAAATATCAAGTAGTCAAGTAATTGGGTAGAACAATATGTAATAAAATAGATTCCATTATACAGAGTTATTAAGTTATAATTTCCTATCATTAATTTGGATTCCTGTTCTTGATTATGCACAAGATTACAACATATTCCATAAGCAGTAAGTGAAGGAGGTAATAGACTTTTCAGTATTTCAATATACCCATAGAAGGTAAGCTTACCTGTAACAGAAACCATTACGGGTTTCCCAAAATAATAGACTTCTAAGAGAGTACAAGAAGGACAATACTGATAAGATAAGAAGGTGGAATTACTGATATTAGTGTTTAGTATATAATGTGGTAAGCCGTATTCTATAAAAGTCACGTTCTTGAAAATTTTTCCAAGTTTAGTTACAACTGATTGTGGGACATATGTGTTAACAAAGATTATGTAGTATTCAGAAACTGAAGAATTAAGGAGGGTGTAAAAATTGGTTCCGTTTGTTACATAATAGACATTAGGCAAATTCAACTTAAAGCTATCATTTGGTCTGAAAACTATTACCTCAGAAGGTATTCGAACTGTACTAATTGTTGACTGGTTTAGAATATAATAAATTTTGCCATTTTCAATAAATCCTGATTTAGGAATAAAATAGTTCAGTTTTATCTTAGTTTCATTAAGCCCAGTAAATAAGTATAGATAAGGAGTATATGTGTTGATAACTAAGTATAGTGTGTTGATACCTTTATGTAAATAGATATTCAGGTTGAAAACACATTCAATACAAGTTGAAAAGGCAAGTAAATTGCCTGGTTCTGAAACGTTGAGTTTCAGGTAAACAATATACCCCAAAGGAAAGGGAAATACTACATTGAATAACACCTTGAATTTAGCTGTTGATGGTAATGTGATATAATAGAGGACTGATACTAAAACAATAAACAAAAAAATGAAAACTAAGTACTGTTTTTTCATATTGTTAAATTAGCTTTTAAAAAAGAGATATTAATATGCCTATCAAAATAGATGACCTTTGTATAAAACTTACCAGAGATGATTTTACAAAGGAGTTTGAAATTTCAACAACTGATTTACTAGAAGAATGTTTGAGGGATGTAAAAAATGAGTAACCAGAGACGAAAACCAATAGTTCAACCAAAAGACTTTTCTAAACCTAAAGTCTATGATATAGTAAAACCCTTTTCAGTCATGAGAGAAATAACACAATATCATTTTCTTGTTACACCAGGGCATTTAGTAATAACATTTCCAAAAAAAGAAGGTACAAATCTAGTTTTTGAAAATCCAAAATTTGTCCAATCAATCTTTTCTGTAAATGAAATAGGTTTTCAGATGGGTCATGAAATAGTTACTAGTTCAAGTGAAACTTTATCACCATTTTTTGTATTACCTCTAAAGACAGAAAATCCCTTTGTTTTAATATTAGGAACACCAGGACATGGAAAATCAACTTTGTTAAAACTGGCACTTTATTCGTTTTTCAGTTTAGGATTTATGTTAAAAACTGTTATTATTGACCCTGATGGAGAATATATGAAAATAATTACAAAACTGAGGAATTATATACCAGATTTGAGAGTTAAAGAAGTTGTTATCCAAGGAGGTAAATCTGTTCCTAACATATTTGAAATTCCTGGTTTTGATCCAAAAGAACATGACCTATTAAGTATTGAACAGTGGATAAAGGATGTATTAGTACCCTCCTTGTTTGAAATCCTTGGCATAGAACCAAAAGTGGCAGTTAACATGACCTCCTTATTACTAACAGCATTAAGAAACACTTATATTCAATCCTCAGACTTGAAAAATTATATTAATTCACCTACTGAAAACTTTCTTACAATTGAAAGTTACAAAAAAATAAAAACATATCCAACCTTAGTAGACCTTTATCAACAATTGAAAGCATTAAGTGACACCATAGCTAAGGACAGAGGTTCAGATGAAGTATTACAGTCCATTAGAACTTTAATGATAAGAGTAGATTCAAGACGAAAAGAAAACGAACCTGCATCAATAATTGATGGAGAAGAAAGAATAAACCTTTTTGAAGAATTCTACAGCAATGACATACTAATTATAAATATCAGATCAATTCAAGGAATGGATAGAGACAGACTACTTTATTATCTAGGAACATATTTCCTCAGATATATTCTCCAGACAAAACTACAGGAAATGGCAAGGACACAGACAAAATATCTATTAGTCATAGATGAAGCACATGTATTATTCAAAGGTGATAATGACCAAAATTCTAACACTGGAAACAAAAACAGGTTCGAAGAAATAATCCAAAGAGGCAGAAAAAGAGGTGCTGTTGTATTTCTTTCAACACAAAACCCTTCGGATGTTCCTAAGAGGGTAATCGATCAAGTTAGTACTGTCATTTTAGGTTCTGTAGGAAATAGAAAGCTAACCACAGATTTATTGACCCAGAAAGGAATTCCACAACCACTCATAAATGAATTAATTCAGCCTGTTGAAAACAAAGGAATTTGGTTAGTACTATCTAAGGTAACAGACCCATCAGTACCATTTAAGTCAGAACCAGTCTTAATAACAACATCACACATGTTAAAAGAGTTCTCAGAAAACATCATTATATTTAAAGTTCCAGTTATTGCTTCACCTTTTGCATAACACAATGATGAAACTTAAAAACCAGTTTTAAACCTAGTGGAAAAATGAAACAAATGGAAGAGACAGAGACTAAAATAGTCTTTTAAATGTGACTTATAGTGAGGAGGAAATGGTGGAGAATCTAAAGCAAACACAACCAAAAATCTTGTCTTTCAGTTATAGAAATACTTCCATGAAAGGATTTGATGAGACCATTATCATGTCTTTCAGAACTGGTAGAGTTATAAATTCAAGTTTACAACTCAGTAGAAGTGGATCTCATGGTGTGAGACAGTATAAATTGCTACCAGCAAAGTACTTGATGTATGAGGCACATAGAAGTAATCTTGGCAATACCTACATATATGTTAAAGTTATAGAAGTAGACGAAAATGGAACATTCAAAGTTTTACAGGAGTGGAATCTCTATAATGCAAAGGAACAAAAAATGTCATTAAATGATTTACCTGAGAACATAAAAACGATATTATTATACAACAAAGAACAATTGCCTTTATTTAGGTACGTTTATGATGAGGAGTTTGTATCCTAAGTCACTCTTTTTTATTTTTATTTTTGTAGTTTTATAAAAAATACAACTTAAAAAGATAAAAAGATTTAAATCTGAGAATGGAGACTTCATAAAGGGTGGAGGAATGGTTAATGTGGTAGTTGAAAAACATAATCAGAGTTTCAGAATCATTTTTAATGAAGAGTATAGTTGTTTGGTTTCAGACTATCAAGGGGTGTATTGTCTGGTACAACACATAGATAATCGTGGAGTTTTTGATGTTTATTTGATTCCTTATAGGAATTTTGGAGTTGAGGATATTAATGAACTATTTTGCTTACTAATTAAGGAGCCTAGGATAATTATAAGAATGCTGACACAGAATGATTTGCCTATAGATAGAATTACTATTGAGTATTATGAAGATTAAATATATTGGAACGAGTATTAAGAAGTTTCTTGGTTTAAGTAACTCCTACAAAAATAAAAAAGATTAACTTAAGAGACTGTCTAGTTCTTCATCATATATTACTTCAACTTTGCCATCCTTTATCAGTATTTTGCCACTGAGATTCTCACCAAACAAATTAACTAGAGACCCATATCCAGCAGTTCTTGTTCTTCCACCAATTTTATATTGAAGTTCAACATTACCATTACACCAAATGTGGGCTACTTCTCCTAGGCTTCCAGCTGGTGATCTCAAAACTTCAGATCTATAACACTCTCCAGTCTTTACTTCAACAGATACTGAGCCTCTAAACCCACTAGGAATTTCAATCAAATATAAGGTGGCATTTTCTTCATACTTTATAACCAATGTTCCTTTTTCAGTTCTTACCATTTTTGCATTTGACAGTTTTAAGGCAATTGGACTGACCATATCGAACTCTACAAATCTTCCATTTTCTCCATTTTTAACAAGTCTTCCACTTAGATAGACGATTCTACCCCTAACCCTATTGCCAATATCAGTTAAATTTAATTCTTTAGTATCAAGGTAGGGATATTTTTCATCTTTTATATGGACTGGAACTTTCACTATTTTTTGATTCTCTGTCCTTTCTTTATCAAGCTCTTTCATACAATGTAATCTTTAAATAACTACTAAAAGCCTCTAAAAAGAAAGAGGATAAAAAGATAGGGAACTTCACCCTTCCAAGGGAGGAAGCCAAAAAAATTATTTTTGAATTCTCAGCCATCCATTAAGTTTACATTCACCATCAATAACAACAGTTATTATTTTAGTGTTTATAACAAAATCCAATAACTTACACTTAATTCCATCCTCAACATTTTCTAGCCATATTTCGTTTTTCATTCTTGGTTATCACACACCCTTTTGCTTTAACATCAAAAAAGATCTGAAAGTTTACATTAACAAATAGATAGTTTAGATTGGTGGAATAAAGTTCAAATTTTCTACCATCTCTTTCATTTTTGTTTATTATGTCACTTCTGGAAAGATTAACCTCTCTTAGGTTACAACAAAGGGAAGATAGTAGTTAGAAAATTGGCTTACTAAAAACAAAGGACAGAAAAGGAACTAGGAAAAATAATGAAAATGAAAGTGGGCTTATTATCAAACTATACCTCAATTTATAGTCTTTATATATACCAACAAGTAAAAACATGGTTGAAAATAAACTCAACAATACTAAATTAAACTGGAAAAGTGTATAAAAAGTATAAACATAAGCTACAACTGATAAAACATTATAAAGGAGTTGCATTCTTAAAGATGAAATAAATCTTAAGGAAACTACTAATGAAAATATTATTAGAAATAAATAAAATAAAGGTTCATTTAACATTTTTCTTCACCTTCTTTTGTGAGTTTGGTTTTGTTGGTGGTTTTTTGTTTTCTCCTTTTTTAGGAGTCTTCTTTATTGATTCTTTTTTCTGTTTTGGTTGTTCTTTAGGTCTTTCAGGTTCTTTCTTTTTCTCTTCCTCTTCACTTTTGTTATAAAACCCAAAAGACTCAATGAAGTTTACTGTTTTCTTTTTATTAAATCTACTAAGGAGTCCTTGTAGTAATGGATAACTAACAATAACTAAGGATGTAGCTGAAAACACTAACAGATAAGTAGAAAATCCTAAGTGTGTTCTTAAAAGTACCAAAACAGAAACAATTAATAAGCCTAGAAATAGGACGGATAGTTTTTTAGTTATCTTTTTCATGAAATCACAATTGGAAAAGGGGTAGATTGAGAAAAAGACAAATAGTAAGATAAAAAATAATACTGGATATACAAAATTATGTGTGGAAATAAGGACAGTAACAGATAATAATAAAGGTATAACAAGTGAAAGTATTAGATCATAAAATAAAAGGACAACTCTATTGCTCTTCTGGGACAAAATACTATTAATTTCTAGCTCAGAGTAACCTCTTTTTTTGGCTTCATAAACAAGAAGATATTTTACTAACATAACAAACTTATTTATTTAAAAAGAAGACTAACAAAACCAAAAGAAAAAACTTAACATTCCCCCTTATACTAACACCCTATTCTTCTTCATCTGATTCTTCCTTTTCTTCTTCATCTTCAGTCATTATCATGAAACCTGAATCACTAATTTCGTAATAACCTATCTTACCAGTCCCCATATAATCAGCATCTAGTACTTTGATGATACCACTGCTATCTGTTTTTTTGTTTAACATTAAGGCAATTGTTGGAAGATGTTGAATAACATAACCTCCAGTTCTGTCATATTGTGGCTTTCCATATTGTGCATTTGGTATTGCTCTAACCTGAGTTGTATAAATCAACACTCCTTCATTTAGTAATATGAAATAGTTAAGTAATTTTAATGTTAGTAACATTCTTTGTTGTCTCGTGGCTAAAGTACTTCTAGATGACAGAGAACTATATGGAGCTGTTAGAGAATCAATTACAAGTAGTATATTTTTTTCGTTTTTATTTTCATCAATTAATTTATCAATATAATTTTCGAAACTTATTGGGTCAAATGATAACAGTACTTTGAGTCTATTCATCAATTCATTTGGTATTACTTGTTTTAATCTAACAGTCTTAAAGGAAGATTCTGTGTATATTAGAATTGCTTTAAAGTCAGGATTGTTTTCCATAATCTCCTTGACAAACTTAAGTACAAGTTCAGACTTTCCACTAGCTGGCTGACCACTTATCTCTATCATTGACCCTTTATAAATAGTGAATAGTCTGGACAATGTGTCTGTTTTTACAATTAATTTTTCTGGTTGATTCAAAAGTGTTTGTATATATTGATTGTAATAATCTTGGACATACTCAACAAGTTTTTTACATGATTCTGTCAAATTGAGGATATCGTACTGTGACATACAATAAAATAAGGCTTTTTCAACAGTAGTATATGTACTTTTGAGTTTACCTTTGAGACCTTCTATCTTCTTTATATCCATAAACTATATAAACAAAAAAAGTTCCTTTTATTTTTTATCCTCAAGCTGACTTCCTCTTTATTTTTGAAACTAATGACTAATAATTAATTGTGAGTTCTTTTAAAATAACAAAGTAACATGAGTAAAGTTGGAGTTAAAGAGGAAAAAGAAACTAAAGTTCATCAGAGTTTAGAAAAAGACATGGAAGAGATAAGTCAAGAACTTGTTGAATTTTTTAAAAGAAAGAAGACAAAAATTGAGATAAGTCAGCCAGAAAAAACTGAAGACAATACAGTTTTAGTTGAAGTGACTTTCAAGGATTTTGTAAAGATAACAGATGAGGAATACGATGAGTTATATGACCTTCTAAGGAATTTGGGTTTTCATTCTATGAATGGTGCAGAAAATCAGGTAAATGATTTCCTTGCCATTCCTTGAGTATAAAGAATGGATAGGTGTTCATGAGTTCAAGAACGAGAACGGTGATGAAGTAACTATACATTATACCAGAGTTGAGACAAGAGGTAAAATTAAGTTCTTTATTGATAAGATAGATATAGAGAGGAAAACAGAGAATCTCTAACTAAACCAATTTTTATTTACTTGTCCAGGATGGTGTTTAAGTCATTACTTAATTTTATTTCATCTTTAAATTTTTTGACATCAAATCCACTGTTTTTTAACTCATTATAAATTGAAATAGGAACCAAAGCATTAAGTGTATATTTATATTCTGGAATATATTCATAATCATCAGTTACATCTATTACCCCATTTTCTTTTATTATTAGAGTTGTGGCAACTTTTGTTTTTTCATCAATTAATTTATAGAGTTGTTCCACCATACCTTTTTTAAAATAATTAAAAAGACTTATGAGAATTAAAGTTCCTCAACAACTAATATTAAAGGTAGTCCTACTCTCAATTGTTGTATTTTTACTAATAAATACAATAAATCCTCTGTATAGTCCTACAACTATGAAGAGTATCTCTAATTATATAGTAGTTAATGGACAAGATTACATGTTAGGTTCTGGTACTTATGTGTCTGTAACAATCTATTACACTCCTGTCAACTATACAACATTTGTTCTTAAAATAACTGGCACACCACAGTATATTATGCATGAGAAATTTCTCCTGAAAATGGGTTATCTAGATAATTTAGTACCTGTTGTCCTGAATGTTACACCTCTCAATACTTCTCGTTTTCAGTATTTTCAATACACTGTCTTAAGTGTAAATTCATCCGAGGTTCCTACCTGGTCTGTCTCAACAAATTTCCCTGTTTTAGTTTTCATTTCTTCGAATGGAACAATGTTGTTAAATGGTTCTACTCAAATCAAGGCATATAGTGAAGTAAAAGTCCTTCTTACTCCTTCATCTTATTTAGTATATGTATTCCATGAAGGAAATACAATTATTATTCGTAACTTTTCATATTATGTAAATTTAATTCTAATTATTATTTTAGATTTTCTCCTGTTTATTGATCTTGACAAAGTGGTTGTACAGTTTCTATTGAAAAGACTAGGAAGTTGAAGGAGATACCTGGTTAATTTTTAAACTCTCAATTCTAGTTATTTATTGATGAGGGAAATTAGACTTTCAAAATTAACAAAGGGATTCAAGCTCTACAATCTCTATACAATTCAGTCCCTTTTTTCACAAACTTCTGAAGAGAAAAAGAGAAAAACAATAATGTATAAAAACAAAGAAGTAGTCTTTATAAAGAGAAATTTTGAAAATGATTATTATTATGTTAATATACTAGAAACCCCAGAAGAATTGAAAGGAGTAATAATATATAAAAACAACATAATTCTCAACTATCCAAAGATCCATAACACCCTGAAGTTAGAACCAAATTTTGTTTATCAAGAAAAATATAATGGGACAAACTTAGGTCTCTTTGAATTGGGGAAAGAACTCACTTATAGGACTAGAGCTTCACTCAGACCCTCAGATGTCTATAATGAAGTAATGTTTAGTATTGTAAACAATAAAGATGTAATAATACCTTTCTCTAAAGCCGAAACTGAAAAAATAAAAGAGAAATTCAAACCAATCTTTGAGGCATGTTTGAAAAAAGAATATTTGAAAGAAACTGGACATTTAGATATGAATAACATAGTAAATTATATATTAAGTAGATATGGTGAAGAAATTGAAGAGATGTTAGGTACTTACAATATACTGTTTGGAGAGCTGATAAGTGGCTGTAACCCGATCATTGTTGATTTTGACTTGAAAAGAGGACTTTATAATAATATAGATCCTGATTATATTTTATTTGATGTTGGTTATGTTGATGAAAAAGGTGATTATTATTTGATATATGACTTTAAAACAAGAAAGATGAAACAAGCCAAACTGTATACTGTTAGCAACCTTCCAGAGAATATTGAAGGGTTTGTTCTGAAGAGTAATGAGGGGTATTATAAATATAAACCAGAGGATGTCCTTTCATATGAAAGAATTTCAGTACAATTAGAAACAAACCCATATGCTTATTTCAATACTATAATAAGTAAACTTTATCAAGAAGGATCTCTCTTTACTCCAACTACTGATGAAGAGCTTAAACTTTTGATCTCAAGGGTAAAAGAAGAAGCATCTGTAAATGGTTTTGATGAAATTATCACTGAAATATTGTATGTATATATTATTCATTCATATTTGGAAAATTATGGAAAACTGGATGGAAAACTTATAGAGAAAATGAAAAATGAAATTTATATACCATATAACACTAAAAAATTAGGAAGCTTAATAGGAAAGGCAATTCATCTTTCAAGAGACTCCAACAAAATGAACTCCTAGTAAAGTTTATAAATAACGATGAGAAAGAAATAATGTGTTCATTTTAAAGAATGTTGATGACGAATTTGGAATTCCAATTGACAGAAACTATAGGCTACTAAATTGTATATTGAAAAGATATAATGATGGGACAGAAGGGAGTATTGTTCCAGGTCTGTTCTCTCTTTTTCTGCTTCATCCTGAGAAAGAAAAAATAGAACTTAAACATGATGTTGTTGGAGAAGATTCCTTTATATTGTTTAGACGACATAATCAATACAAAATCAATCCTTTACATGAAAAAGTAATAGGTAAATTATATGATTATATTCCAGATGGTTATACAGGGCAACTAACTGTTTCCTTAGAGAATGATCTAAGAATTGTCTTTAAACCTGATTTCGTTGATGGTGACACTGTAATTGAAGTAAAAACTTATACAGTCTCCATAAGAGAAATTATTCTTCAACTTTTAAGATATAGTACATTAGATAATATTAAATCTGTTGTATTGTTATTAGCCTTAGATAATAAAACTGATATTTTTAAGTATAATGATAAATTTAAGGATTTAACAGTTTATTATAACAAACAAGATGAAAATGTTATAAATTATTTAATTTCACTTTTCAGGAAATATTATATACTTTACAAACATAAAGAACTATTGATGGAAATGATGAAATACATGTATGCATTTACTATTATGAAACAAATATCTACAAACCAAATCGAAACAACAAAGAAAGAAATACTTGATGGGTATTATGAGAGATTGTCGAAGATGGTGTCGAATGACAAAAAGAAGAACCAATATCAAGAAATACTAAAAGAATTACTAGGTCTTCAATCCATAGAGTCGAGTTTCAGATACAGAGAATATTTTTTATAGAAACTATGTATAGGTAAGGAAGTAAAATTTAATTTAAATGATAATAGATATGAACAAACTAAACCCATTAAATAAAGAAGAGAAAAAAGTTAGAGAATTCCTACATAAGTTAGGAGATGTGGAATATCGTGGTGAAACATTTGTTGATTATGATTATAATCTCAGTGGCTACCAATATTATGGTAGATACCAAGGTATCTATTTTACTCTTTATGTGACTTATGAAGATGGCATATATCTTAGAGTTAACACAAAAAATTCAGAGGAGACTAAAGAGTTTTTGTTCAAGTTATCAGAAGTGTTTGGAACCAACCTGGACAAACTAAACTTTTCAATAATAAATTTCCATATGTTTAAACTGGAACAATTACCAGAGGAAATAATTAACCTGACTTCTAACAATGATGAGATACATCTTTTTACCAAGAATAATAGGATTTATGTAGATATCCAAGACAATATCGACCTTGCATATGACAAAGAAACAAAGAAATTTACCATCTTAGGAATAAAGAATTGGGAAACTTACAAAAAGATTAGGAATGGTCTAGATGAGGATATTAGAGAAGCTTTGGATAAACTATCTGTTTCGAAACCAGAATTTCTTTTTGAAGTTAAGGAAGGAGACCTAGTAGAATTAATAAGTAAAAGAAAGGAAAACATATTAACATTCCTGAATAAACTAACTCCTATTAGTGAAAAACTTAAGAAAATAGTTATTAGTGATAACCAAGTATTGGTAAACAATTTATTAGTAGAACTGAAGGATGGAAATTGGGAAATTAACATACCTCTTAAGGAGTTTGAAAAACTGTTAGATCTGGATATTTCTATTGAAGTATATAAGGACTTTTGGGTAATTAAAGTGTATCGTGGCTATTTAACCAAAATAACTAAAGCACTGAATATTGAGTCTGAATATATAACACATACTAAGAAACTTAGTCCATATTTTGATCCAACTGAAAAGTATTATGTTTTTATGAGACCTGTTGAAGAAGATAACAACTACTACATAGTTTCTTCTGAGAATATAGAGAAGTTTTTACTATCATTAGGAGTTAATGTTGAAAAACAAAATATTATTACTGACAGTTTTGAACTCAGTGGGAACAATTACACTTACAATATAATAAAAGGGGAAAAAGATGAACTTCACATCAAAATTTACAAAGGAAATAACTTCCTAACATCCTTGAAGACTTATCTATGGTATTTTGGTGTAAACACCTTTGACGATCTCAAAAAACTTGATAAAGAGAAAATAATTGACATTCTTAATAGACAACTAAATGAGGAGTACTTCTATCCCATGTCCTCTCACCAAGTCAAAAAATATGTAAAAAAGCTAATTAAACATACTATACATTTGATTGATGAAACAATTAATGAAGTAACAACACAAAGCCTAGATTTTACCTCTTCAATCAAAAGCCTAGTTTCTATAGATTGTATTTTTGATAAAGACTGTACAGTGAATTTAGAATTAGAGTCTGGTTTTGGTGAAGTAACTGCTTATTATTCCCTAATTGGGACAACTAAAGGTCATATGCCTGTTCCCATATTTCTAGATTATGTTCAACCAGTAAGAAACAGGAGTGAGGAAGAACAAACAAATATCGTAAAGAACATTTTGTACTCTATTAAAGGTTATGGAAATGTTCCACAGACAGAAAGGGATTATGATGATTCTGACACTAATGTAAGAGGTACCAGTTCACTATTATTTCAAGAAGCCATAGTCTTATACAATAAATTAAGGAAAGGAGAAACTAATGAAACAGAAGAAAATAATGAAAAAGGAGATTATATTGATGATAATGATGTATACCAATGTCCAAAGGGTACGTTACCTGATGGAATTGGATATTGTAGACAATTTGATTATAGTGAGTTGATGAAGAAACCTCTAGATGAATTAACAAATGATATTTTAGAAGCACTGCTTAAAATGAGGAAAAAATTTGGAGAAATAAAGAAATCTTTTTCCAAGAATGATTAACAGAATAAGTTATGTGTCTTTCTCTTTTAAAGTAGTTCCTAATTTTTCTTCAGCTTCCTCAAATGTATAAAACTCACCTAATTTCATCTCACAATTTTCAAAATACTGTTGGCATTCTTTTAACCACTTTTTTGTAGTAGATTTATACTTTGTTATCTTTAGATAAACAATAGTACCATGGGAATCTTTTGCAAAAACAACCCACAGTTTCTCCATATTTTCTCCCACCTTTTAATAGGAGTTAAACTGTTAAAAACTTTTTTCTAAGGAAGTTAACAAACCCATCAGTGAGGATTATGAACTGCAAATTTTTAGTAAGCACCTAAAGCTTCTAGAGTTAGGAATTCGTCTAAATCCATACTTTCTCGGTTTACCATGTTGCTAGTTCTTCCTCTTTCAGTTTTTAAGGTATTGCCATAGTGGTCAATAGACAGTTGTCTATCACTATTCTATTAGGTATTCAAAGTTCCAAACCCAAGATAGAAGAAAAATAAAAAAGTAAATAAAGCTTGAAAGCTTAAATTAACTAAAGAAAAACAATTGAAATAAATTCTAAGTTAGGATCTTTACTTTACCTTCTTTTAACATTCTATCTAGTTCTTCTTTACCTTCTTCACTTAACTGATTACGTAGTTCTATGAAACTTTTAGCATCGGGAAATACCATATATTCTAGATTTACTATTAGTGAATCCATTTCTTCCTTTTTCTTTTCCTTCATAACTTAACCTTTCTTTAAAAGAATAATTATATTTTCACTTTGTTGAGGTCTTCATAGTTAACTTTTTCTAGATTTATGGATCGAGATTTTTGGGTTTCTGGATCAAAGAGTACAACTCTGTACTTTTTGAGGTTAAGACTCGTTAATGATTCAAATTGGTCTTTAGGAATTTTTGTTGATACATAAACTGTGTTAAATTTCTTCTCTATAATATAATAAACTGGGTTGTTAAAGTCTGTCAATGATTCTAAATCTAAAGTAAAACTAAACAATGATGTATAATATCGACACACTACCTCAAACTGATCTGAGAATCTCTCAAGATAACTCTTTATTTTATCATCAAATAAATCTTTCACTTCTTTTAAGGATTTTATTTTGTCCTTTGTAAAAACAACAGGACTTTTGAAACCAATATCTACTATACTCTTATTTTTGAATGATAACTCTGTTATTTCAACTCCTAACAAGTCGGACAATCTGTTAAACTTTTCTTGGATCTCTTTGTTGAAAAATTTTTCAGGGAAAAGAGCCTTTAACTTTACAACACCATACTTTTGTTCTAATACTCCATCTCTATTAGCCAACAGTATTTCGTTTCTATCTATTCTCATAGAAATACCTCTTACATTAGTACTCAAATAAGAGAAGAAGGAAGTAATGTCATTAATCTTTATAGGAAAAGTAAACTCAATTAATTCAGTTCTTTCCTTAACAGTTTCATATAATTTCAATGCTTTTTCTACCTCATCTTTGTTTACAAATACATCTAAATGTTTTGTTAAGACAGGATAAGTTTCTTTCGATAGGATAACACTATACAATAAAAATTTAGAGTTAGAGGAAGGTTTTGCAGTTCCTACAAGTTTGTTATCTATGTATAAAGTACGATTTACCAAATACATATTTTGTCTCCATGGAACTCCTAAATCTTTGGATTTAAAAGTTTTCCGTAAAAAAAGAAGGAAGTACAGAAAGTTCTAGGTTTCAGGAGGAGGTCTGAAGAGTCCTTTGTCTATGGTATTAAGCCTTGAGATCAAATATGGTAATCTATATGCTTTTAATATTAGAGCAGTATATCGAGTTTTTTTCATCACAGTTTTCTTTACTATAACTGACATATAATCCTCTGTATTATTATAATGGTTCAAATAGTTTAAGTGTTTCTTTGGTAACAGAATAGGTTTGTTTCGGATTTTAATTTGATCTAAACGTGTCTTTATTTCTTGAATTAATTCTGATGCTTCTTTGTAGGAGTTAAGTTCTTGTATTTCAAGCATTAACTCATTCTTACCTACAAAGTAAACACGTATGAATTTGTTTTGTGACAGGTCAAACAACCCTGAGATATCTATCTCACTTATATTTGTTCCATAAACCAGAACTTTATTCATAAGGAAATATGAATCCATTTTATACAATTCAGTAGGAGGTTTTTTGTATGTTTTCAGAACTGATAAAATTTTTAGTAAACTTGGTATATGGTCTTCATTCATAATTCGAAAGACTTTGATATTTTTTACTGCCCATTCAAATAATGTTTGATTTTCTCCTAAATACTTTTTTATCTTTTCAAATTCACTCATATCATAATTCTCCTCTTTCCACAAAATGTAGAGTTTTTCATCTTCAGAAAAATAATAACCAGCATTGTTCGTTTTCAGAAGCCATCCGTTTGAATGATTCACCATTTCGAAAACTGAGTCTAAGGCTCTTAATATGGGTAAAACCTTTCTATATGGTTGAGTAATAGGTAAAAATTGAGCTATCTCAACTCCTGGTGGATATGGTTTGATTTGGACTTGTTTTGACGTTACATCTTCTACTGTTATCCCTCTCAATGGGTTTAAAGCAGAAAGAATTGAAGTAACATATTTCAGAATTTCTGATTTGTAAGGGAGGGAAATTGAAACCCAACTAGTTTTTTTCTTGAGAAGAACAGAAATAAGAGAGCTTAGATACTTATTGTCCGTATACTTTTTTACAACCATCAAATCATTTTCATTTGAAGCTTGTAAAGAAAAACGTGATTTAGAAAGAGAAAAAACTTGTTGACCATCCCTCACAATCAACATTACATTTTTAGGTTGTATGGTAATTTGGTATTCACCATCCTGTAAAAATTCGTGATTGTTTAACCTCATATTCTTATATCTCTTAAATATATTTTTAAGGCTGGTGTTCTCTGGCTTTCTCTCCTCACTAGAAGAGTGGGAGTACCTCTTCTAGTGGGATCATTGTTCCCACCATCGATTCGGGTTTACATGTCTCATCTGGTGGGCAGTCGGGTGGGACAGAGACCCACCCCTTGTTAAAGGGACTTTTATCTAGTCCCTTGAAGGGAAGAAGTATCTTTGTGTACTCCTCCCCCAGTCTCATTTGCCTCCCAATCGAGCTGGGGAGGAGTATCATTAACGTCACTACAAGAAGCCTTGTCAAACAAGTATTTAAAGGTTTCTACAAGGAGTTAGTTATCCCTTGGCATGGCTTCCTGCTTCCTTAACCCCCTTTTTTGTAACCAGACTATACTGAAAATTGTGAAAACAAAAATAGATAGTTTAACAAGTGAAGTAATCAGAAATTACTACCTGAAATAATAAAATAGAAAAGACAAAAGATTACTTTAATAAGCTGTCTAATTATTCATCATATTTAATTTCAACTTTGTTATCTTTAATAATTATTCTGCCACTTAAACTTTTACCAAACATTTCAATGAGAAGAGTTTCTTCAACATGTCCATTAATTTTGTATCGAAATTCAGCATTACCGTTACACCAAATATGTTCTACTTCTCCTAGTCTTCCGCCTCGAAATCCACTAGGAATTTCAATCAAGTGTTAGGTGGAATTTTCTTCATACTTTATAACCAATGTTCCCTTTTCAGTTTTTACCATTTTTCCATTAGATAACTTTAAGGCAATTGTATTAATCATTTCAAACCCGATAAACTTATTGTTTCTCCTACCTCTAACAAACCTTTTACTTAGGTATATTAGTCTTCCTCTTATCCTACTTCCAACATGAGTTAAATCTAAGTCCCTTGTATTAAGATATGGATATTTTTTATCTTTCAAATAAACTGGAGCCTTTACTACTACTTGATTCCCTCTCCTCTTTTCTCTCATTTTGTCCATCTGTTTTAACATTAGTACTTGGTATTTTAAAACAATTCTTTTTTTAATCTAAAAAGCTTGAGATAGAAAGTCTTACCCTTTTAGAGTGAGGAATTCTGAGGAATACTTTATCTAACTTGTCAAGCTTTAATAACAAAGCTGACAATCTATATGCTTTTAATATTAGAGCAGTATATCGAGTTTTTTCATCACAGTTTTCTTTACTACAACTGACATATAATCCTCCTTTACAATTCTATACTGTTTGATATTTTTTACTGCCCATTCAAATAATGTTTGATTTTCTCCTAAATACTTTTTTATCTTTTCAAATTCACTCATATCATAATCCTTGTCTTTCAAGAAGGCTTAAATAGTGGATTCACAAAGAGCATATATGGTAGTTAAAAATGAAGTTAAGGACACATTATGTATTTTCTTTAGGCTTACTTTTTCTTGTTGATTCTCTTATTGTAGGCAGTTCTCTTTACTTACTTATATTAACAGGAATAATATCAGTAGTTGCAAATAACATAATTGATTTCTTAGGACATGAGACAAAAGGAAAGTATATTGCCAGAACTCCTAGATCTCATACCTTGCCAAGAAGTATTGGATGGGGTTTATTAGTTACAATTCCTATAGGAATTACATTCTACTACTTGTATCCAGATTATTACTTAGTAGTTACTATAGTTTTAGATGGAGTAATAGTAGGTCTTTCTCATATGTTACTAGACATATTTACAGAACGAGGGATTTACCATAAAGTTAATGGTAAGTGGAAGAGAATAGCCTTAGCCCATTTTTCTTATAATAACCCCTTTGTAAACGGATTAGCAATCCTTGTAGGAATATTAATGTTGTTTGAGGCAATAGAATTACATATCTCCTTATTACATTAACCCTTTTTATAAAAAGATACAATAAACTTTTTAGTCACTCAACCTTGTCTTTTTATTTATGAGACAAATTATCTTAGAAGGAACTGATGGAGTAGGTAAGTCAACTTTAGCCAATGAAGTAACAAAAGTTTTCAACTTTAAAATTGTACATTTTCCCTTAAAAGGAGATCCTAAGAAGTATAATGTCAACTCACGGGATGAATTTATTTTAGCAATGATAAATGAAATGAAAGATTATTATAATCATGATAGAATAATTTTTGACAGATGGGCAATAAGTACAATCATTTATCAGAAAGTGACCAGAGAAGACCCCTTCTATTACAAACTCTTAAGTCTACTAAGGGATGATGTTCTATATGTTTGTGTTGAAGATCTAAGAATAGAAAGTTTTAACTATTGTACAAAGTTTGAGATGATTGTGAAAGATAAAGGTATAGACCCAACTCATTACCTTATTGTAAACTATAAAGATAGTCCCAACTTAGCAATAAAAAGAATAATTAACCAACTAACTAAAATTGAAGAGGGGGAAAAAGAAACAGTGTTTGAGAAGGTTACCAAAGACAAAATTTTCAACTTCTTTGAGAAACTATATAATAAATAAGAAAGTACTAAGCTAATTCTGTTTCTCCTAGCTTTTTGAGAATACTTCTTAATATTTCTTTGAGTCCATTTAAATCAGTACTCTTGAAAATCTTATATGCTACAAAATCGGTTTCTCTTAGTTCATCATAGTCTGTTCTATCTGTTAGCACAGATGGCAACATTAAGATATAAACAACATCATATTCTTCATTTTGATGTTCATAATAATTTTTCAAAATATAAATGGGGTATTTGTCATGTTTATATATTATTTTTTCTTTAAACATAATCTCACTGAGGATATAAATATGGTATTAGTTTCCCAGTATTAATACTGTAGTTGAGTCTGTAATATAACTTCTCATTGTATTTGAACACTTGTAAAATATTTACTTCTCTCAGTTTTGTAATAAAAACCTTATACAAATAGTTAGGGTTAGGGAAGAACTTAAAATGAACCAGAAAGATCTTATAAAACAATGAAGCAGAAACAAAGGGGTAAAAATCAAAAATTGTCAGAAGGCTTACTACTCCTTTATGGATTTGGTATTTGTATTTCCAGAATTTTTGAGAAAGAAGGTTATATACCATGGACTTTATAACTCTCACCATGAAAAGCAGTTTGAAATGAAGTTTGAGGTTTTCATTACTAAAGGAAATATTATTAAACAAAACCTTAAGAAACTGTGATAAATTATCAGATTTCAATCTGTATATTGCTATTTTATGATGGTTTAAGCCCTTTACTCCCTTATACTTAATAGAGAAAAACTCAATATAAGGTTGTAAATATGGTCTGGGATTGTTAATCTTTGTTAGGTCAGAAAGTTGCTTAGTATTAAACTCTCTTAACTTAACAACAGAAATTAGTACTTTAAGTGTGTTAAATGATCTTATCATAGTCTTATAACTTCTATACAGATTTAAAAATCTTTCTCCTAGTATTTTATGTCTTTATTTTGAAGTTTTTTCATGGACAAGTTTACTAAACATCAAGTTTTGCTTGGTTATTTTTCAAAATAAAGAGAAGAATTCAGTGAACTTTCTTGAAGTTAAAGGAAACAATTAACAAGGGGGTTCAACAAAGTCTTGATAATAACTTGCCAAAGCATATTCTGTATCTCCTAACCCATTTTTTTCTACAGACTCTTTAATCTTTCTTAACTGATTTTTATCCAAACTATTGTTTATCATTATCTTTCGTTCCTTTTCACAAACTAACTCGTGATTTTCTATGGTAGGATCTACACAGAAATAAAATAAAATCTTATCACTTCTGATTAATTCTTCTACAAATTCCACTCCCATTTTGATTTCCATCTTGAATTCACCAATTATATTTGCACATCCTAATATAACACAATTTTTTTCTTGACAGTAAAGAAAAACTCTTAAATGAATTATAGGTACCTCTGAATATGGCATATCACCAAAATAAAAGATTATAGGTTCCTTGTCTGTTTTTACAGTTATTGTAAACAGTCCAAATTTTTTAAGGGTATTAATCTTCTCCTCCAAGTCTTGACTTAGTTTCATAAAGAAGAATTCTCTAAGAGTTTTTAACTTTATATGTAATAGAAAAGTGGAAAGTTAAAGAACTCCCTTATTAGTAAAATCCGAATACTAACAAGAGAACAGAAGTAACAAGATTGAAAAAGGTAAAATACTTGAAATAGTATATAATGTTTCGTTCTGTTGCTACCCCGTGTAAAAATGACATTAAATTCACTCCTAAACTTGTCAATAAGAATTGTGTTGTAAGATTGAGAGTTATGTGAAGGTTGAATATCTTCAATAATATTAGAGGCATAAAATTAACAAAACTCAAAAGTCCTAAAGTTATCATTATGGTTATTAAAAGATTTTTCATTTCAGTCTTAACTATTCCATCTTTCTTTATGTCAATTTCTAAGAGATCTGATATTATTTCGAGAATGTTTGTATTTATAGTACCTATCTCAAACATTTTAACAATACTTGAAAGAACTTGTTTACTAGTTTTATCTGGTATATAATCCAACACATAATTAACAGCATCTGGTAAATTCATTCCTAACTTATTCAACTGTCTTAACTTAAAAGTCAGATTTGATAAATACTCGAAATTTCTCTGTCCTATTAGAAAGTCTATAAAGTCGTTTAAAGTTAAACTTCTGTTCCCAGTTGAAGTAAATAGTACAATACCTCTTCTTAATTCTTCAGTTATGAAATAATTATACTTCCTAACATAACTAAATATACTACGATATATATAATAAGAAACAAAACTTAAACTGAGATATAGAATTCCCAATATTTTATAATCACTGATTACCAGAGGGAACAAAAAGGAAACTACTATAAAACCAACCAAGACATATAAAGTGTAAGGTGGAACTTTCAAATTAATATAGTCTTGTACGAGAATTATTATTATATATCCTAAGGAAAGTACTGCCAAAACTACAATATATGCTTCAACAGGAGTTAAACCAAAACTAAAATTAAATGCAAAGGGTATTTGAACATTGGAAGGCAAAAAATACTTCAAGTATTGTGTTATGGTTCCAATTTGAGAAAACATTATGATTGCAATTCCACCAGAAAGCATTCCAGTAATTATACTGCTTGCATTACTAATGGTTATTCTATAATTCTCTAAAATCCTATTACTTATTTGGCTTATGAAAGCCTTAAACAAATCAACAATTTCTTTAGTTGAAGTGTTTGTATACTTCTCCAAGATGGATTGAGAAAAAAGTAATACTTGATATATTAAACTAGTCGGTTTAATGAAGTATGACAAATAAGTTATTATTTGGTCATAACTGAAACCGAAAAAGAACCTTAGTCTAAAAATTGAGTTTATTAACTTTCCAATGTTTTTTATTAGTTTGTCTTTTCTTAAAGAATCAAGTATACCATAACTAGGGACACCTGATAAAATCAGAGTGAAAAAAGAAACAACATAAGGTAATACCTCTTTATCCATTTTGTCACTGCTATAATAACTTTTGGGTTTGAGTAACATATTCCTGGTGAGAATAAATGTATAATATGGTAATACCAAAAGGGGGAGTAGAAATAATATTTTTGTAACAAAAAGTGTTAATGAAACTAGAACTAAGGGAAGAAATATTGAAAGAAATAAAAACATTCTAACTGTTGATGGGTCTCTATGACTAGCCTCAACAATTTCTTTTACTGTCTTATCTAAAAACATGTAAATTTAAATCATTTTAAAAAGTTATGAAAGTTGTTAGTCCTGTTCTTGGTATTTTTGTAAGAAAATATCTAGTTCCAATTTTCTTTATTTTTGTAGATAAAGAAAACAATTTTTATATAGGAATTACTTCAGAATATTTACCATTAATAAAAGACAATGGACTTCTTCCCTCTTCTCTAACTAACAATTACAAACCAGAAAAAGCCCAAATTATATATGATAATATAACTGACTTAAATGTAAATATTTTCAAACTCAATTTAACAACCAACACATTAATGTTTCTTGTCTCTTATTTATTTAACAAACTACAGTTAACACTGAAACAGGAATTAATGATTGTAGATTATAGAGAAGAAGGGTTGTATGTAATCTTTACCAAAAATGAAAAAATAGTAATTGATTTGGGAGAGAAGAAATGAACAGTGTAACAGAACTAATAATGTTAATCTTCTTTTTTGTTCTTTCAATCCTAATAAGTAATATCTTGATTAACATAGTATATTTCAGATATATTTCCAGTCCTATTTTCTATTTCTCAGAAAGCTCTGATTATTTGCTAATAACAGGATCTTTTTCTCATCCAATCAAAATAGAAGGTATTTGTGTAAACGGTTGTTATTACCCTTTTAATAGACAAACAACTTCCTTTTTCACATCAATCTACATTCCGTATACTATCACCACTTTAATAGTAAATGTATTTTATTGTACAGATGGAATTCCAACACTTACAACATGGTATGTCTAACTTTCTTCCCTTTTTAGGAAGTCTTATTTCTAAACCCAATCAGTATGAGATGGTCAAAATACCAATCTATTATATATTCAGAGAACTTAGGCTTTTCAAACTCTTTCTCTTTTTCCATGATTATATAAAGTGTCTTCTCCCCACCTTGTAAGATAAAAACTTGATATTTAAACCTCAAGTAAGGGTTCATAATAATTAATAATTCTTCTCCATATACAACAGCTATTAGAACTAAAGTGATAAAATATAGCAACAGAATAGTTAATGAAGAGTAGTCTGTTACAAAAGAAAACAATGATACTAAAATGAAACCTATTACATGGTTGTCTAAAGTACCTCTTATTGTATAATGCTTATTGTTTATTTCAATATCTTGTTCATGAGGAGTTATATGAATATCTCGTTGGATTTTCTCATTGACAAGATCTTCCTTTATTGAATAGAGGGAAATGTATACGTAAAAGTTTGGTAACAAAAATACAACTAAAAATATTATTAGAGCCAGGATTCCACTTTCAGGAGAAATTGTTGGGAATTTAGTATGGAAAAACTCCTTCAGTTGAATAATATAATTATTAATATTAAGATATGCATTTGTAACAATATATGCAATGGGTAAAGAAAATGCTTGCCAAAAGAGGAAGAAAGTTTTAGTCATAACTAATTTTATAAGACAATTATATTTAAAGGTTACTAAAAGGAGGTTAAAGAGATGGAAAGCTCCATCTCTGAGATGGAAATGAATGACCTCTTGGAGAAAACTTAAATACTAGTATGTTCCAAATATAATTTGTAAAACAACATGAATAGTAAAGATATAACAGTACTAATATATCCCAACATAAGACAAATAAGATCCATTGTGATTATCGACCCATTTGACGAGAAAGTATATTATCAAAATGTAAATTCTGTTGAGGAGGCAAACAAACTCCTAAAGGAACATTTACCATTTTGTAGTCAAGGACATCCTCCAATGATACATTTAGGGTCGGCAATGATTTTAGAATGGAAAAACTTACCAGAAGGCTTAGAAATACAAAGACCCGAGGACATTGATAAGTTGTTAAGTTAATTTTTCTTTTTAGGTTTTACACTTCCAAACAGTTGTTTTAGTCTCACATTACTTTTTAAAGAATATATAACATGTTCCTCAGGAAAGGAAAAGTTGGAATAGAATATATGAGTAAAAAGGAACCCTTCAATGTTCCTATTTTCTATTATCTTTATCCAGACTCAACTACTGTAGTTCAATTTTCAAAGTTTTCTCTACAAGACAACAAGTTAATTTTGGTAGATGTGGTTGTGTCTTTTGAAACAAAAGACAATAGACGTGTTGTTGAGTTTATTCCAGTTCTGAAAGAATCACATACTGACAAAAATCTTGTATATTTCGAAAAAGGAAAATCTGGTAAGTATTTTGTAATACCAAAAAGTGTTGTTGAGGAGTTCAAAAATCTATACTTTGGGTCAGAACTAGCTTAAATAAAAAGTTTTCACTTAATTATATATTTTTTTAGTACAATGCCTACCAATGGTATAAATGGTAAAGAGAAAACTAGATAATTTAGTTTTTCAGGAGGATTGTAAATTTGAAGTGAAGCAGTTACATGATAAAAGGAACCATTAGATAAAAGAAATGTGTTGTCTCCTAAAAACATTACTATGTTATTTGGTACTGATATGTTATATACTACTTCTTGTTGAGAAGAAAGTCCCAGAAAATCAAGAATATTTATAATAGTAAGTGACCTATTCCCTTTGATTGCCAATTCATCTCCATACAAACCAAGAACAGTGCCACTTATCTGTAGTTTTGTATTATTGACATATCCTATGGCTGTAGTATTGTTTTTTTGAATAAAGAATGTATTAAAAGGAGTATTTATAAAGTAACTTTCATTAGATAATACAAACTGTGTAATGTTAATGGAATTGAAGAAAGAAAATACTCCTTGATATATTCCATTAGTTTTTAGGATTTCAAATCCTGGAATTATTTGGAGTTCTGTGCCATTAGGATAAATAATTGTGATATTGTTTGGTGTGATAAACACAGTAGCATTTAGGGTATTAAATGTGGAAATTGTTGTTGAATATAAATATAAGTGAGATGAAGTAAGAGAAAGAATTATATATCCTAACAGTAGATAAAACATAGAAAGTTGTATTGTAATCTTATTTAAATATTTATCTTAGGACTAACTGTTATCAACAACCACTACTTAATTCGATTTTTTTAGGCTTTTCAGAACTACTACTTTCTTTTTTAATATACATAAAAAATATCCCATCTTGTTGTGAATCTTCAAGCACCTTACAATTCATTAGTTTCATAGTCTCCAAAAACATTTCTCTGCATTTGGGATCCTTATACCTAATCTTAAGTTCTCCATTTTCTATCTTCATGAGTTTTGTAACTACCTTCATGAAAGGCTCTGGACAGTCAAACAAAGTCAAATCCATTTCTTCAATCATACCAAAATAATTAACATTTTAAAGATAAAAACTTCCTTTTAACAACTTGGAGGTTGGACTCTTTTACTCTTTAAATACAATCAGTGTATTGTTCTTTTTGACTATTTTTATGATTTTCTCTTTTATAGGAATGAAAAATTTTTGGTTATCTGTAAAAATTTCTATTCCATCCTCAGTTTGTCTGAAGGAATTAATAATAGGGACTTCAATTAATAAAAATTTCTTATACTCTTCAACTGTTATTCCAGACTTTTCATTCTGAAGGAAATGGTTATCTAAACGATACTTAAAGTAACATTCTGTTTGATTTAGTAATTGATCTGTTAACTTAATTACCTTTTCTAAAAAATTATTACTATTTTTGATTGTCTCTATATTACAGATGTAAAGATAAATATTGCCTTTTTCATCTTTAAGAAATAATGGATAGATATTTGTCTTTGATAGTCTACCTGATTGAAAATAGTCAGTAGTGTACTTGTTAAGATTTTCAACTAACAGATTTGTATCATGACGATATTTAGTAAAGATTCGTCTTACTTCTTTAACTATTGTTTCAACATCCTGTAAGTTCATACTTACTTCTTATTAATATGTATTTTAAAGGTTTTCTTTCCCTCTGTGGTCAATAACAACAATTTTGTTACTTGAGTACAAATTATCTGACTTCCTTCCTACATTGAAGTGTGAAATTTCCACAAGTTTTTTATAACTAATATTGAACATTTAAACTCATGACTGAAAGCTTATCAAATTGGATTCTTTTTGTATTATCTAGAGCTGAGAAACTACAATCAACAATTAATAAGGTTAAACTTCAAAAGATTCTCTTTCTCATGAAAGAGGAGCTAGGTCTCGATATTCCAGCTACTTTTAAACCATTCAAATTTAACCCATATTCTCTAGATATTGATAAAGCTTTAAAGGAGCTTGAGAAAAGAGGAGATGTTAAAATAAATGCCCAACCAAATAGAAAAGATGAGTTGTACTCAGAATACGAAATAATGGCTTTCAAAAAGTATGAAATAGAATTACCAGAAGAAGATCTAAGGTACCTAGACAAGTTAATAACTATGCCTACAACTGAGTTATTGGCATATGTTTATATTAACTTTCCACAATACACCAAAAGAGCAATTTATCTTAAGAAGTTTTCCTAAAATAGTCTTTCTAAATATTCAATCTCTTTACAAAAAGTGGTGTTAAGGGAAGAGAAAACCTAACCCTTCAAGGTGAGGGGAGTAGTCTGGAAAGATTTAAATACATGAAATCATACTTTAACATATGTTAGTGTTAGGAAATGAAGTGTATACCCTAGACAGAGCTACTAATAGTTTTATAAAGATCTTATTCTTTGTACAAATGCATAACAGTGAAGATAAACCTTTTGTAACAAAATTAAATTATAAGACTGTGTCTGTAAGAAGTAAACAACCTTATCATATACACTATAATAAAAATCAAGTCCCTTTTTTTAAACCGTATTACATGATAATTGATATTCCTTCAATTTCTATTAATTCTCTAACCATAATTCCATTTTATGATGATAATGATCCTACAAATGTGACACTGAAAGAAATAAATTTTGATGATGAAAAAACAGAAATGAATCTTGGTGATTTTGTGAAACTCATAAAAGATATGAGATTTTATTATTCTTATCCTGTTTACTCCAAAAAACTGAACGTAATTATGCCTCTATTTTTACTGTATGGCTTAGTCAACAGAAAAACATTTGATATCACATTATTAAAGCATACTGCTATTCCAATTATTTATGATGGTGAAATGGACATTGATTACAATGATGTTGATACATCATCACTTCTAACATATTTAACCAATTTCTTGAAGGTTGCATTACTGTAAAGTTACTACATTTTTACAGAAGAATATTAAGAACTTACATTCTTTTTTTATAACAATATTAAATTTCAATAAATCTTCTAAACTTCTCCCTCTAACCTCTATGTCATCCACCAATATTTTTGTATGCTTTATAACCTTGTACCAATTTTCTTCATTCTCTTTTAGTAGAATGACTAATTGAACTAAAGAGTTTTCATTGAAGATTTTGATGGTATGTCCAGATTTGTCTACAGTTAAAAGACCTGACCTTATAATGATGTCCTTTTCAACACAATATTCCATATCTTCTTCCCTTTCTGTTACAAATCCTTCTTTGTTGTAACAAATCATAATGATTAATACATAAAAATTTTTAAATATTTTTGCCACATTATTTTCCATGTTCAATATTCAAAGAAAGAATACGAAATACTTCATAAAGATAAATGAATTATGTTACTTAGGAAAAAACATTAGTGAGTTAGTTCAAAATGTTCTTGACAATAATTTACAAGAATGTCCTCCAGGTAACACAAAAGAGTCTGTTGGGAAATATAACAAAGTTATGGGGAATCATATATTCGAAATAGAAATGACAAATTATCTATTTATAATAGTTAAACTTACAACGTCAGACAAAATATTTTTGTCCCTTGTCAAAAAGTCTGTTTAATCTGCTTTCATTTGAAAATAACTAATTTTGTATCATCAGGAAGATCTATTATTTCCATTTTTGTTGGATTCTGTCTTAAGAATTCAAAAATTGGGGTGTCCTTAGGAATTCTGTTTGATTTCACCAAAACGTGTTTGAAAAGAAGATATGTAAACTCCTCACTTGTTAAAATATTCCTGGTTTTTTCGGCAAGATCTTCAATCTCTTTTTTCGTCAATATATTCATTGTTTTTTGTAATTCTTTCAAATCATCTCTTATTTCTTCATTAACTAACTCAGAAATATCAATACGATTAATTGTTTCTAGATATTTATCTATTTTCTTTGGATCAAGTCCTGAAATAAAATCAAAAAGTTTTTTGTCCGAATCTCTGTACAGCTTCATGATTACCTCTTCTAGAGCTTTTTGTTGTAAATATTTATTTATCTCTTCTGTCTTACAAAAATCGAATAGTTGTGTCAAGGCATCTCCTATAAAAACAATTTTTTCATCTGAATACACTTCATTAATAACATCTTTTGTTAGTTTTTCACATATTTCTATTAAAAACCTCATATTTTTATGGTTTATTGATTCGACGTCACTTCTTGTCATTATTTTAAATCTCTTCATCAATTCAAAAATTTCATTAATTTCTTGAACAGAAATATTTGTAGGAAACCCTATGGTTTTTAGTTTTTTTAGTTCATTGTTTAAGTCATCACTTTCGGAAACTTCTACTAAATATTTCAGTAAGTTGAGAATAAAAGGTTTCTTGTTTGGTATAATAAAGAACTGAGAAATAAAAGAACTTAACCCTGCTTTATAACAAAAAGTTTCACTGTTATCTGTTATACAAATTTTTTTGTTGTCTGTCAACATTTTGATAACACATTGGTTTAAATCTACTTCTTCTGAACACTGAAGCATATAAAATATTTGTTAACTTGAGAATTAAAAACTTATCTTTTTTGTTTCTCGTTTTTTATCTTGTTATCAAAATGTCCTTGATACATTCTTTTGTAAATTTTCTCAGTAACTGATAAAACTCTATCTCCCTTTCAGCATTAATTCTTTTCAGACCTGGTGTGATTGTCTTATCATATTTATTTTCTAGGTAGTCTTTTATTTCTACAGGTATATTAACATTATATGTTTTGATAATTTTAAAGAGTTCTTTTTCTAAATCCTCACATATCATAAGTTATTATTAGGAGTTCAAATTTAAATATCTATACTTTAGAATGGAACAGAGCATTACAGAATTAATACTTTTGATAGCCACATTTATTTTATTTTCTCTCACTTTCAGTATTATTATTAATGTCCTTACTCATATTTTGTTTTATTAGATTGGTGAGAAAAACAAGTTTGTCACATTGTTCCTCTGTTACTTCCAACCTATCTTTTTTTATCAAAATTATCTTGTCATCTGGTAAAGAAAAGTTGTACTCACTAACTCCTTTGAACTCTATTGGAAAATTGGATCCGATAATAAGAACACGACCACCATTATAATATGCCTTATAGTTGTCATAGGAAAGTTCAAAAACCAAATTGCTTCTTATGATAGGAGAGTTACAAACTATCAATTCTATTCCATAATCAACATATTTATTACAGCTATAATAAACCTTTAGTCCATCCTTTTGAGACAACATCAGTCCTGTAATAGTATAAAAGACCTTTCTTCCAACTTCTATTTTTTTATAACAAAAAGCTTTCACTAGAATGAAATCTCGAATATGTTCTTCCATTTCTTAAAAGAAAGAGATTAAAAGACCTCAGATAACTGAGTATCCATTCATTAAAACAACATAGGTATTACAACCATTCTTCAATGAAATGGTAACAACATCTTGAGTACATGGAATTAACACATAAGAACAATACAAAAAAGTAACCTGATTCAGTCTATATGTAAACTTACCACCATAATTCTTCATTAAGAGAAGTGTTATTGGAGGATGTGTTGTATCAGAAAATTGAATAATTAAGTGATTATTTTGTGAGTTTATATTCATTAATCTGTCAACAAAGAAGTTTATGGGATTTACAGGATAAAGAAAGATTGGTTGATAGATGAAATAATAAAATAGGGCAGAAGTTATTATGAAAACTATTAAGAGTAGGATTGGAGTTGAGAGATCCATAAAACATTTAAAATATTTTAAAGACTTTTCATCCATTATGAAAATTTCTGATGTTATTTATGAAGCAGAAATTAAAAACTTACCATCCAATATAACAGTTGTTAAAAGAAATAATGAATATTATTATCAAACCTTTGAAGGATCGATCTATGATATAACAATACCAGACAGGAAAGTCTTGCACACAAAATGTGAAAATGGAATTTGTAACTACATTCTACCTATCAGACTTACAGTTGGTCAGAATACTTACACTTTGCTTTATCAAAATGAAAAAACTGAAAAACAGTTTGAAATTGAAATATCTGTAAAAGTAAAGGATGATTTTTACTGTTCAAGATTTTATGAACCAAAACAATTAGTATTATTACACAATATTCAAGGGAAACATTATAACATGTATCTGTACAAAGATGGATTAGTAAAGCTAGGAAAAAACACCATTACTTGTGATTACTTAGATGATTTACTTGTCAACCTCGAAAGCAGTAATGAATATATTCTAATTGAATTAAGAAAAACATATAAAGGTAAAGTCATTCCTTCCTCATCTTTAGTTTCTACTTTATATCCATTTGTTCTAGGTTCCAAGAAAATAAAAGTAAAACCCTTTATTATAATTGGAAAACAATCAGAAGCCTACAATGAAAGTTATTTCTTAAACATGTATCTTCTACCATCTAAGGATCCGATTAGATTTTTCGAAAAATTCATAAAAAGACCTGAAAATTATGAACTGAAAGACCCATTAACAATAAAAGAAACTTTAGTACCTCAGATATTTTTCCAAGGTGACATGAACATAATTTTCTTGTCGGATGAAAACCCAAACAGACTCCTCATAAAATATATTGAGCAAATCTATGAACTTATAAAAGAATTGAAAGGGGTTCTAAACTTGAAATTCGGGAAAGGATTTCCAATACCTGAAGATCTAACTAATGATGTTTCCAAGGCATTAATGATAAAACAAATGTTATTTGTGATGTCACATTCATATGAAAAGAACATGTTATTAATCGATGGAACTCCTAATAAACAACAGTTACTCAAGCCAGGCACACATAAAATAACCTTTGAAAAAATAGAAATTACAACAGAAGGAGAAGAAATTGACCTTGGTGATGATAAATTAACCTTTCTATACCTTCTCACTCCAAAAGAATTAAGGAAATACATAACTCTCACTCAAGATAAAGAACGAAATTATTTCCTGTTGTTGAATACTGCTTTCTTTAATACAAGTATAAGTATAAACGGCAATGAAACAGAAAAAGTTAACATTTTAGACCATGAATTAAAAGGGAGATTTGGAGTTTTATCTTATCTTGTTCCACCTTCTTTACATTTTACCTATTTGGATACTTTCGAAGAATTTGAGTTAAAACCACATTATACAGAAGAAAAAATAATAGTAAATGGAAATGGACTGTATTTATATCACACAAATTCTATAACAGTGTTAAATAAAAATGAGACGTTGTCAATCCAACAAGAAAAGAATGAACATCCTAGTATAGATATAACAGAAATTAAAAACTACAATATAGTTTCAATGTATGAACAAAACTTTACATATCACATATCAAATCTCCAAATAAGAAATAACAAACCAAATGAATTACAGTATCCTTTTGTAATTTATTCAAAAAAACCGATGAACAGTCAGACACTGTTAGATAACGTTTAAGATTGGTTTCCCCCAGAAACTGAAAAAGTTGTCTTTCCCTGTTTTTTGAATATTTTCGAGATTATAATATATCTGCCTATAAATAACAGACCTGTTACAATAATTATAGACAATAGAATGTTTTTGAGAACAAATATAAAAAACAAATACTGTAAATATCCTTGCACCAAAGCAAATAAAACCAATATAATATTCTCAGCTAACCTTATAGAATTTTGGACTTTTTTCTTAAAAACAAAAACTTCATAAAGGAGAATATTAAATAAAACAGACATTTCCACACCAACTATAAACCCGATTAATTGATTATGAGTAAAAAAGATAACAAGTGAACTGACAATGTAATTAACTATTATACCCAGTCCACCAACAATAAGGAATTTAATAAATTCTAACATTTCACAATTTTATGAAACAAAGCTATTAAATAATTTTCTCTTCTTTAAGAGAAGCAAAATTTTTAACTAACCAGACAGATTGTAAGATATGATCATATTAGATAAAGATGTTGAAAGAGTAATCAAAGAGATTACCAATAAAACAGCAAAAATATTAGATGATGATAGATTTTATAACCTAGGCTTTGATAATAACAGAAACGAATACTATTTCTACTATCTTTCAGACCAAATAATAATCAATAAAGATGAATCTCAAGAAGTAATGAGACCTGAAAAGGCTGAAAAATTTGAAAAAGGCTGGATTTTATACAGTCCTTCTTATGAAGACTTATACAAAGCCCTTGACAAATACTTTAAAGAGGTAAAAAGAAAGATCATTGAGTCTAATAATTTATCAAACATTTTTTACCCATTTTTCCCTTTTCCAGAAGTAGATGTTGAGTTGGTAGACAATGTTCTTGTTCCAGATACAGTACGTGTTTCTTCTAATAAGACAGATAAATATATATTACTAACATTAACAGATTTGAAAACACAAAAATTTGTTAAAAAGTTTTATCAATCCCTTCTTAAAAATAAGAAACTTACCTTAAAACTAAGGGGAAATTAAAAAAGAAATACTATTAATAGAATTACCATAGAAAAACTCAATATTCCTTCAGGGAAATAATTAAACAGACTACTAAGGACTGGTATCACCAATCCCATCACAGAACCAACATTTAAAGCAACACCTACCTTTTTGGGGTCTTCCCCCTTTTCAACCAAAACTTTTGGTATAAAACTAAGTATTGCCAATCCAAATGGTATAAAAAGTAAAAAGGAAAATGGGTTAACTAAGAAGGCAATTAGTCCTGTTACCAAAACAAGTAGGACAATACCAGATTTTAGAAGTTTCCAGTTAAATCTGCTTATAATTAATGGTAAAAACATGTATAAGAAAATGGAGAAAAGATAAGATGGGAATAATATCCATACTAAGTTTTCTCTTTCTAGGAAATTTGGTATGACTTCTAAAACAAAAGCTGGGGTTAAAGCAGATATATAGACTACCAAGGAAAGAAATGATGGTGTAAGTCTGATTTTCTTTTCTTGTAGATTAATATGACTACTTTTCATGTTAGTGGGAAGCAAAGCTAATAATATTATAAGAACACCAGAATAGGAAATAGATATCCAACTTGAAATTAGTGAATAAGAAAGATAGGCAAGTATCCATCCAATAGCCCATCCAGATGTTGTAAGTCCTAGAAGAATATTACTTTTTGTATACACAGCTTGTTCAACTGCATAAGTAGTTAATACACCAAAAAGAACACCAACAAAAAACCTCAGTGGAAACAATACATAAACATTAGTTATTCCTTGTGCCAAAGTCAAAAGACCTAAAATAATCATAGATGGTCTGTACACATCCTTTCTGAAAAATTGATAAAACATAGAACCCACAATTCTTCCTAGGAATGGCATACCAACAAGCCCAAATGATTCCCAATAACTCAATTGTAAAGTACTAGTTAAAAAAGAGATGAAAAATGAAGGATAAATTAAAACGAATGTAGGTATGGAATAAGCAATAACAGGAATAACTTTGTTTATCAAATCCCTTTTCATATGTCTCATTTAGTATATAGGAAAATACTATAAAAGGCTAACTGAGAATCTCATTTAGATCAACCCATTCTTTTCCACCAAACAGATATAAAAGATTCATCCCCTCTTATACAATATTATAGCTATAATAAGATAAGGTAGATAATACACAGGAATATGGTCTACTACTATATAACATCTTCCCCAATCATAAGGAAGTTGAAGTTTAAAGACCCAATAAAAAACGTCCTCTCTGGCTTCCTCCCCTCACTAGGAGGGTGGGAGTGAACCTCCTAGTGGGTTCATTGTTCCCACCATCGATTCGGGTTTACATGTCTCATCTGGTGGGCAGTCGGGTGGGACAGAGACCCACCCCTTGATTAAGGGGCTTTCATTGCCAAGCTCTAGCTCCTGGAAGGGAAGAAGTATCTTTGTGTACTCCTCCCCCAGTCTCATTGAACCCCCAATCGAGCTGGAGAGGAGTATCATCAGCTTCACTACAAGGAGTCTTGATAAACAAGTATTTAAAGGTTTCTACAAGAGATATCTATTTCTTGAAGAAACTTTACACTGTCTTAATCTCCTTTGTTATAAGAACACTTAAGAAGTTTCCTAAGTTTTTCCTTGTACCTTTTATCGAACTCCATCATTAATCTTACTTTTTTCCTCAAATTTCTGGTTGGTGAATAACTTCCATCAGCTATGAAGTGTTAAAAATGAAGGTGGTAAACCACGAATCTGTGAACCACCCTGAGGGAACCCTCACCCTTCAGGGTGGGGAGGAGGTCAGTCATGAGTGTAAAATAAGCCTCAATCATTCCATATACTATACTTATGGCTATTGTTTTAACTATGCTTTCTCGTAATTGCATTCAACTCACACCCTAATTTCTTTTTCCTTAACTCTTTATTTTTATGTGTTTTCACCTCAGTTGAAGTATGGGCTTTCCTCCAAGACAGAAAGAAGTCTAATACAATAAACTTAAATATGCTAAAAAATCATTAAAACTGGAAGGAAAGATGGTTTTCCTGATTATTGAATTTACTTCAAACAAACATGAAGTTAAAAGCCGAAACATTGATAAGGAAATTATTATTACACAAACCTCTGATGGTAAGTATCTGTTAATGAACATTACCATGGATAGTATTTTTGCAGAAAGATATAATGATTTACAAGAACTTAGCAAAACAGTAGAAAAATTGTATGGAAACGATATATCCAGACTTGTAGAAAAAGAATTAAGGGAGGAGAAAAAAGGTTAAACTTTATGATTTACTCCTATTCTATTGAGTAGACCTATGAAACTACTTTATGTTTTCACTTTTTAGAGAAAGGACTAGTCTATCTGGTTGGATTAGACTGTTATATTCGGCTTCTATGTTTTTAACAATGTTAGTTAATGTTTTATCATTCTCCTTATAGTATTTATCAATTAATTCAGAAGCCAAGTAAAAATCATACCCAACACAAATTTCATCATAATAGTCTTCTAATTTTGTTACTTCTTCTATAAACTCTAAGTCATTTCTTTTAACACACACTGCTTTGGTAACCATCTTTGATTACCTCATTCGTCATCTTCTAGATATAATGGATTATCACAGTCATCTGGAAATTTGTACCCATGGCTAAAGACAGTACAACACTCAGCCTCATTATCAGTTTCACCAACCTTCTCAAAAATGATTACATCTTTTGACTCCAACCATTCTTTAAACTCATCGTATTGATCCTTTGGAACACAAATATCATAAGTTGTGTATTCATCAAGGATAATTGTATATATATCATATTGTTTTTGTTTATCTTGGTATATTTTAACACCTCATTTATGTTATAAAACGGAATTTTATATTTATAAGGTTATATCAAATCTGACAAATGTCTCATCTCTCTTTCAATTAAACATGCTGTAAACTGGGGAGTCCGTCTTCCTCCCCACACTAGAAGAGTGGGAGTACCTCTTCTAGTGGGATCATTGTTCCCACCATCGATTCGGGTTTACATGTCTCATCTGGTGGGCAGTCGGGTGGGACAGAGACCCACCCCTTGTTAAAGGGACTTTTATCTAGTCCCTTGAAGGGAAGAAGTATCTTTGTGTACTCCTCCCCCAGTCTCATCAAACTCCCAATCGAGCTGGAGAGGAGTATCATTAGCTTCACTATAAGAAATCTTGGCAAACAAGTATTTAAAGGTTTCCAAATCGATTTCTAACTTTTTTAAGCCTTAATTGTTCTTGGGTCGATATATGCACTTTTTAATAAAAACAAAAAATGAAAATACATGGACTAAACCAAGAATCAAAACAAGGTTTTGAGGAAACAGTAAAAAATACAGAACGTATAGAAGTAGAAATTGAAGACCCTAAAATTTTAGAATATATTAGAAAAGTTAGTATTAATAATGTATATCTTGTTGGAGGGACTGTTAGAGACATCTTAACTGGTAAGAAACCTAAGGACTTAGACTTTGTTGTCACAGATTTTGATAAAGCATTAAACTTGGCAAAGGAAATGAACTTGCCTCTCCATGAAGATGGTATACCTTTTGGAGTCCTTCGAATTGGAGACAAATATGATTTTGCCTCATTGAGAAAGGAGAAATATGAGGTTACCAGTAAGCCTACAGTTGAACTTGATGCTACTTTAGAAGAAGATGCAAAAAGGAGAGATTTCACAATTAATGATCTTTATGGGAAGATAGTGAACATACAGGAAAATAAAGTGGTGATGGAAATCCTTGATTTCAATAATGGTTTAGAGGATTTATATAATCATATACTAAGGTTTGTGGGTAATCCACAAGAAAGAATAGATGAAGATCCAATTAGGATATTGAGAGGTATAAGGTTTATACTTTCTGGCTATAAAATGCCTACAGACCAACTGGAAATTATGAAGAAGAATGTTAATAAACTGGATAGATTACCTATAGAGAGAATAAGAGATGAAATACTGAAAATATTACAAGTCAACCCTGTGGAAGGATTCAAATTACTTGATGAGTTTGGTCTGCTAAAATATCTCTATGGAGAACATTATCAACCAATGGTGAATACTTATCATGACCACAGAGGGATACATCATGGAGAGAATGTTCTAGAACATACATATGAGGCATTAAAGAGACTCAGAAACCCAGATATTGTAACAATATTAGCAATAATTTACCATGATGTGGGGAAACCTTATACAAAGAGTGAGAAAAACGGAAAGATACTGTTCCTAGGTCATGCCAATAAGAGTGCTGAAATTACAGAGGAACTAATAAAGAGACTAAAGTTATCTAACAGTATAATAAAGGATGTTACTAAATTAATAGAAGTACATATGGATTTCAATTTGGCACAGAATGATGAAAAGAACCAGGCACGAATAATCATTAAGTTAATGGCATCGTATGATTGGAACCCTAAGAAAGTAAGAGAGATGTATAATAAACTACTTGAATTATCCTATGCAGATACTGGAAATGAAAATATACTTAACATGTCAGACAGAATAACAAAACCAATTGTGACTGGAGAAGACCTAATGAATACTTTTGGTGTAAGTGGAAACATAGTAATGCATTTGAAGGAAAGAGCATATACTCTACAACTGTTAGGATATGACAAAGACGAGATAATGAAGATGTTGAAGGGGGATAATAAATTATATGAATATATTAAGTCCAAAAAAAGAGACTGAGAAACCTTTAAGTTTCTGGAGTTATTTATTCTCATTCTCAAGTGTGGAAAATCTATTTTTTATCTCTTTCTTTATATTTTTATTGAATCCTACCACTAATCTTACCTTTTTATTTATTAATTTTTAGAAAAAAATTACACTTTTTGAATGCCTTAGTATTCATAAATTACTTTATAAAATGCTATTTTACCTTCATTAAGCATTTT